>Ga0315314_1002915_pt1 | contig 13767 bp, 10 predicted proteins | sample TDP9_MG_FD_203631 | JGI IMG/M metagenome (GOLD analysis project Ga0315314, IMG submission 203631) | Freshwater sediment microbial communities from Lake Towuti, South Sulawesi, Indonesia - TDP9 | ecosystem: Environmental > Aquatic > Freshwater > Lake > Sediment | place: Indonesia: South Sulawesi...
TGTTGCTCGACATGAACCTCGAAATGAAGCTTGACTTAAACCCGCATCATGGTGGGCCGGGGGAGATTTGAACTCCCGACCATGCGGCCTTCAAGGTTTCCGCGTGTAAGGCGGATGTCCAAGACCTGACTAGACGACCGGCCCTCATGCTTGAGAATAGCACTGCACACATATGGCTTTTAGCCTTAATCATTCACTTTTCACTATAATTGCTCACTTTCGTCTCCGGAACAGCTTGCATCCATCCATATCTGTGACGTACTCGAAGCCAGCTTCCGAGCGTCCTCTAAGTTTTTGGCTACTGCTGAGCTGTATTCATTGCTATAGAAGCAGAGCAGAATTCATCATAGAAGCGATGAGAGAGAAGCTGTCTTCCGTCCAGAGATACGGCAAAGCATAGTGGATAATAGATGTCCCGTAATCAGTAGAAGCCCCCAATCTCTACGGACTGTTTTGAAAGGCAACTAGAGAGTTTGTTGGCCTTGATCTAGATGGATAAATCAGTTTTCACTTTTTCCTTCGTAAGACGCTTCTCCGCAAGGCGCATCTGTTTCGTGTTCTTGGACAGTCGCCAGAGTAGATGGAATACTCCCCAATAGAGTCCCCACACAGACAGGACGTATTTTGCGGAACTGCCTGTCACTGCCAAGGGAACCCAAGTCGGTCGGAGGCTAGATTTCTCGATCTCCTCAAGCTGGGCTTCTGTTAAGGCGTCCTTCTCGACAGATATCGGTGGAGAACTCTTTTTCAAAACCCGAGAGAATGGGCCAATGGATTCCGAACGATATCGTAGATAACCTTAGTCTTCTCTGCCATGTCCTCGCTGAGCTCCCATGGGTAGAACTCTTTTAGCAACTCCCTGAACTTCTTTCCAGATCTGGCATTCGGGTCTCTCGGTGTGTATAAAACGACAGAAATTCCACTTATTAGGTTGCATAATATGGCGGCTGCCGCAAAATTACAGCCAGCTCGAATCCCAACTCCAGGAAGCGGTAGCTTCATCATCCCTCTCACATCATCGAATTGCATGGCCAAGTGATCTCTGACGAAAACATTAACGGCCGGGTAAGCCTTGAACTCTGGAATCTGGGAAGGCAGCATTGTGGATCTCCTCAAGTCGTGAAGCTTTCTGCTAAAATTGTAAAGAATGAGAACAAAAAAACATTGCCGATTTTGGCTGTGTTAACTTATAGGCACATTTTTCTTGGCGTTAACTATTGGCGCATGAGTTGCGTTTTGGATTATGATTTCTTCAGCTCTGGCAACATCACAAGTCCGTTGACTAGATGGGATTTCTTTCTAACCTGCCTGTGTCGTTTCCGGAATCGATTTCTCAACAATCCTTGTCCGAAGAGTAGAACTATTATTGAAATGCATACGCTGATGAGAGGGACATTTTCCTTTAATACATCCAAAGCTCCTTTGGGAGAGCTTGTTACAGTCAACTCGACGACTCTACTCTCTGTTCCGGCGTGTCTTATGTCTCCCTCCCATGAAGCCTTTATGAAGTATGTGCCGATCGACGGCGGCGTCCAACGAAATGAGAAGCGGCCGTGGGTATCTGCTGAAACCTCAGCGAGTTTAGTAAAAGTAGTAGCATTCATTGAGCACCAGATTTGGACCTTCGCTCCTTCACTTAAAGTGACACTGATGTTGCCATTTACCACAGTGCCCTCTCCTAGCGCTATTGATGAAGGAGACGCTTCAAGGATAATGGCAGTAGGCTGTCTCTCTTTCACAACAATCTTTGCATACGCTGGGAGCACCATCGGAGTCTTAAAATCGTATAGAGCCTGTTCTGAAGAAGCGTTCATGCTGTATGCGAACCATAGGTAATATATTCCTGGGCATATTGGGGCTGATATGGAAAATATATTTGCTCCCTGCGTTCCGGGATAGCTGCCTGGAGTCGCATCGTATATCAAGAAATAATGGGAGGCGGGAGGCGGCCACTGAGGGGTCCACGAGCAGAAAAGGAAAAGTTGCCATCTCACCATCTCAGGCCGCAGAGTAGTGGGAGTCCAGACCCAATATAAGACTCTTACAGAGACAATCTCTCCCGGGTATGCACTGGTTGCCTGCTGATCTCCAGAGGCATTTGGATCGAAATCGATGCTAAGCAACAGCAACGAACTATTGTAGATGTTACCGCTGTATGTCCTGCCCCCTGTTGGCGTGGAATATAGCTCTTGCTGCTTTTCGTTGGTAACTATGAAGTAGCAAGTAGCATTTCGCTTTAGCCCTCCGCTCCAAGCCTCTGAAACTACTCTCCTTGGCCCCAAAGGGTACCAAGCTGTCGCGGTGACTGAGTGCGTACCCGCGGTAACGTTATATGGCCCGTATATCGATGTGCTCTGATCAGGTCTTGTTACGGTCAGCTTGACTTCGCAATCTATGTTAATGAAAAAACAAATCGTTACAGTCTCTCCCACTACATATTCATATTTGTCAGTTGTTACATGAATTTCAAATGTGCCTTGAGTTCCTGTAACTGGCATTACGAGTGAAACGGAAATCGATAATAGAACGAGTAAGAGGGGCCCATCATAGAGAGCTCTTTTCATGGGAATCTGCTCTTTTGAATGGATATTGACACTAGGAGCTTCCAACGCTTCACAATGCTAATTTGCTATCCGAGGTAGCAGTCCGTTTTGTGACGTACCTTTTGGACATCGTTTGATGTTTTCTTGAAAGTACCAAATATGTGAGGACCGAAAGAAACAAGACCAACCCAGTCATAGTTGTCGAAAACTCAGGAATTGGAGTGGTATTGACAGCCCAAGCGTACGTATCGGCTTTCATTGCAAACATTATGGGGGTCAACGTCACCTCTAAACGCCATGAAACTATGCCTTGATCTTCTATTGGAACGTTGATTTGGAAAGTTGTTGCGCCGAATTTCTCTGTATCCGCTGGAATCATATATTCATATGCTTGAAGCAGAATCTTCGTATCCGCATTCAATAAGCTAACCATAAATCGAAGATCAGCGTCCGCGCTCGCTCGAGCATGCCATCTTACCGTGCATATGTATATCACAGATTCCGCGAGATCTGGGTAGTCAGATGGATCGCCTCTATTCGTAATTTCCAACAATACCTGTCCTCGAACGAGAGAGGAGGATGGCAGTACCAATATCACAGTGAGACAAATCAAACACGCAAGAGAGAAAGACCGTTTCATAGCTCTTCAAATTCTCGTCCGACAAACGGAAATTTAAGATTTAGGTTCCTCGCCAGAAACTCAATCAACATCCACCCGATCGATCTCTGTGTAATGCTAGACAAGGGTTATTTCCCCTCGAGCTGCTTTTCAACTCTTTTTGATCTAGTGGCCGCAGTCTTTGCATTGAAACTCCCTGTGAATCCTACCATACTTGGTCTTCTTCGGCCTAGTGACTTGACGAACATGCATACCATGACATTTAGGACAGATAATAGGCATGGTCGAAACAAACCTTCCGACAGCATTATCCTATTCTTAAGACTTGTATTTGCACAACATCAAAGATAGTGTTTTTCTGAATATTCTGAAGACCAGGTTAAAGAGACAACGAGCAAATCAGCCTATCGTCTCTTCAACAGAAAATAAAAAAATAAGTTTTGGACACTGTAAAGCGCGTCCGAGGCCATAGGGACCATAGAAGAATCCTGTATTCACGTTTCTAGAGCCTTTCTGACTACGCTCTTGCCATTAGCCAGTTCTATCGATCCTTTCAAGCCTTGGTCCTTATCAATTCAGTCGATTTCTCTAGTTTCAACCAGCATAAGCATAAGCCAGAAAATGATTATACCCATGTGCCGATGATATGTATTTGGTGCATCCAACAGTTGTGGGATTGCTTTCTATGTGGCTACCGCAATCCTGACGACACGGCTATGTTCTGTGCTGGATGTGGCAACAGAAGAAGCTTCATCAGAACCAACTACAGACAGTTTGGGGTTAGCGCAGGCACCATATCGTATGCACTTTCCACGACCGCCTCGAACGCTACGAGTGGCAATTATTCTATCTGGCTCTATGAAGATCTAAAAAGGAAAGGATATCCGGATGAAGAAATAGCCCTTCTCCGAGAAAACGTTGAAGAGGTCAAGCAACAACAACCGATACTTTGGGAGGCCATTGAAAACAAGTTGAAGCAAGGTGACTCAGCGACACTGGCCTATGCAAAAGAAATACGAAGACGCAGCAGAGCATCTGAAATAGTCAATCAGATGTCGTTAGCTAACGATCTTTTTCAAGATAGACGGAAAGCCAAGTTATTTAGACTCGACAGGGCAGAAATTCTTGAAAGGCTTCACCACCCCTCTTTCAACGCAGATGATTTTGCTGCTAAAATCGCGAGTTTGGCATCTCTCTTCGAAGTTCCACTTGATCCACTTCGTGCCTTGATTCCGAATCCCCCATCCGAGTGGAAGTCTATTACATTGGTTGAAAAGACACTAGAAAGCGAAAAGATACCATTTGACCCTGACATGATCAAGGTATGGCAAAATGTTATAGCCTTAAGAAATGCGATCCCTCTACACCCTCGTGACCAACCGATTCCGGTTTTCGAATTCTTCGGAGTCACTTATCCAGTTGACTATCAGCAGCTCTGGGACAACGTCCTCGACAAATTTCTCTACAGTCTCAAGAAGTTCGTAGAAGTACTAGCTTCATTGTCAAAGTGGTAGGTGCTAGAGTTAGTGAGTTCCATAATGTTAGAAATCATTGGAGATTGACTTGAAAAGCGAGAATGAATATATCGCGGAGGAAATTCGGGAATCTGGTTTTCCGCTTGAAATAGAGATCGCTGAAGTTCTTGAGGCACATGGCTGGGAAGTCATTCCATCTACGTTCTACTACGACTACGACAACGATGAATTCAAAGAGATTGATCTTCTTGCCTACAAGAGCGTAGCTAAATCCGTCAAGGATTCACCGAACTACCCTTACGCCATCACTATGGGGCTGATAATTGAATGCAAGAAGAGACAAGATATAGCCTGGATCTTCTTTCCTAGGCCGAGGGACCCTAATGACATAGATTACAGTGGCGTTGGATTGGCTGCAATAGATTCGTTGCAAGTAGCAAAACTAAGCAGCTTCAAAGCACTCTCGTCTTTGCCAATGCTAGACCGCTTGGACTCCACTCTCAAGCCCAAAGCCTTTGTTCCACTTGCCATTGCAAGAGAACTTTGGGGTGCCCATCAGCTAGGCTTAGTAGAGGCCAGAGACTTCCATTGCCTCTCGAAAGAAGAGAAGAGTCTGTCTTATGATGTTGTGAAATTGACAAAACGACAGAAGAGATTCGATAGAGATTCTGAGCGCAAGCAGATTTACAGTGTTCTAAGCGGGTTGGCAAAGGCTGTGGAGGAAAGGCTGGTCAAGGAAGCGGAGATGCTACAAACCCTTCTAGACGGGGCGTTGAATGACCACGTTGTTCGTCTTCATCCGCATCTGCGCCAATTTAGGTTGGATTACTTCTTTCCTGTGCTGATATTGGATGGGAAACTAAAAGCTTGGAGAAAGGGCACCGTAACAGACGTTGACGAGATACTGCACAAAGTCTCCCTTCGTTCAAAGAATTACTTCCACGACAGATTAGTGAGCGTCGTTATTAGGCGACATTTCGATAAATGGCTTACTCAATTCGAGATGGATGCGAATGCCCTCATTCAGAAGATCGTAAACCAGCGAGGCAAGCTTGACAGACAGGTGGAACTTCTAGAAAAGAATCGCATCAAAACGGATATGTCGTAAATGTTGTATCGGCACTACTTGACTTTAGTTGCTCTATTAGCGCTTGCCACTCTTGCAGTGGTAATCCCGATTGTTCAGCCACCGTGTCCCGTTCGCGCCTCGGGCAGCGTTCCTGAGTTCAGGACGGTTTACCCTATTAGGAGCTCTAACTTCTCTGACAGCCCCATTATGGAATGGGATCGTCCGGTAAAGACATATGAGATAGTTGACAGTTCCGGGGTTGCTAACGTTACCATGTATTATACTCTCAAAGGAGTAGAGGGCGTTACCTTTTCAATTAAAATGAATTTCACTGGCGGCACTCAGTTCGACGGCAACTGGACATGTAGGTTTCCACCGCAATCGAACGAAACCGTTGTCATATATTATGCAGAAGCAATCAACACTGAAGGACGTAGCGTCAAGAGCGATAGAGAAAGCTATGAGGTGAACACAATAACTCGCAGAAATTACAATTTGTCGGTATCTCTGAAAGAAATTGACGAGGAACACAGTAGAATCAAGGTCGATGTGGCGGTTAGCGGAACTGTTCCGCTTAGGTTTGAGTATTCAGAGATTTCGATTGTGTGCGAAGGGTATCTTGGGTCCACCCCTTCTTCGTATAGCTCATTCAGCGCGAAAAGACTCAGTCGATATTTCTATCAGGGAACTCTTACATGGAACGATGTCGTAGTCAATGGCACTATTCTAGCCTATCCAAATGATCGTTACTATGCGAACTTGACATTTCATGTGTTCGCTCCTAGTGGAACCGTCAGCAAGCATGCCTATAGCAACCTGAACAGGCTATTGTGGTCGGTGGAACCCAACTCAACAGTTTCCATCAATCCTGATGGAACATTCGCCGTCAATGTATCATTCATGATTGAAAGGAACCCAGAGGCAGCTTCTCCAGTTATGTATCCCATATATGCCGCCATACTTGTTCTGGGAAGCAGCGTTCTTGCATATAGTAGGTCTAAGCCAGATTTGAGCGTGGAAATTTGTATTGGCATTTTCATATTTCTTGCTGGTTTCTACTTCTCTCTTCTATCTTTGCTTCCAAAATCGGTGTGGTTTACACCTCCACAAGTTCTGGTGATAGCAGTATCATTTGAGTCAGCAGTATTACTGTTTGTTGCTACTACTTTGATAAAGATCTCGCCGCCAGCTAGGTTCCTTCGGAAGCCCTGGATGTCTTTGCACGGCATTTTCAAAGCCGTGGCCTTTGACCTTATAGGATTTCTTACGATCTGCATAATTGCAAAAAAATTACTGTATGATCCCTCGGGCAGCGTATTCGTTTCCATTATATCATACATTGCGTTTCCCTCCTTTTCCGGCGTTGCAGGTGAATTATTACACACAGTCGTATCCACATTCAAGCAAGACCAGAAATAGGCAATCACCCATCGAGGCTGAAAAAGAAATAGAAATGAATTTGTTCAGGATGCTCGGTTGGCATTGCTTGCTCAAGGAGGGATATCAAAGTTAGTGCTTTTGCATATATTGCAGAGGCCACATAACAGATCTAGGTCATCCGCTTTCTCTTGCTAGGTTCTGCATTCCACGCGTGCTTCACAAGGTGATGCTAGCGTCTGCAAATGATAGATACTCTGCGACTCCGAGAAGAAACGGAACTACTAGAACAACTAGGACCCCGAGAAGCGCAAAAGCCAATGCGTTCTCGCCACCGAGCCCCAAGTATATTAGGAAGCCGAGCACCGGAGAAAACACAACGCAACGGAATACGAACCAGCGAAAATAGGTCCAGAAGCCATGATAAGTAGGAATTCCATTTGGAAAGGTTCTAGGATCGCGTTCTATTTGTCGTAACCTCAAAAGTTGCTTTCGATCGATCGTAAATAAAGTTAACTCGCGGTAAATGATTCCGGCTGAAGTAAACAGTAGGCCCAATACGAGATAGACTCTCATCTCTGAGACTTGTCTTTCGACTATTATTGCAAGGAATGCCAACGCTGCCGCCGTCGTCAAGGTGGCGATTGTCAGTGTCGAAGTCTCTCTGGTATAGACTCTTGCGGTTAGGGCCTCATACTCGAATCGCATTTGGTCAAATTCTGGTGCAGTGACTGATACTCCGCAGGCGTCGCAGAATTTCGCCATGCTGAGAAGTTCTCTTCCACATCTAGAGCAGAATGGCACAACAATCCCCCAAAACTAGCTATCTACCTAAACCCATTTCTCCATAGATATCTTTGGCGGTCCTTCTTCTCCATAAACCAGTTTAATCGCGTATATGACTGCTCCCCCAATGAATGACAAGGTGCATAATGTGTAGACCTCTAAGCCGATGAACATACTACTGCTAAGGAAGGGATTATAGTCAAACAGGAGGAAGGGCCTTATGTCCGAGAATAAGGGAGAATCCAAGAGTGTGTAGAGGTAGACGTCGAATTTGGAACCGATAGATCGGATTTGAGTTCTAAAATATACCGCTTTACGAATCTATTTGAGAAGATCAGTCACGACGACTGAAATCATCGCCCCAGTAGCATAAGCCACTGGAATAATAATCACCCACGGAGCCCAAATTATTAGAGAATATGGCAGTCTTCCCGAAGTTCCGACGAAGGAAATTGCTGCGCCCATGGTCCCCAAACTGCCGGCCGACCCAATGCGAACGCGATCAAGTCTTCTCCTCCGTTGTGACAGTGGTGATACAAAAGATGTTGTAGTAACACCTCCCGCTATCCAGAACAAAACTGGAAAGACATGAGGAAATAGAAGGCCGTAACGGAATATAACCCAAGGATAATGCCCGCCCACAAATAGGAATAGCGGAAAGAAGATCGATCCTAAGCCCACTGCGAGCAATTCTGAAGACCATCTTGGCCCTCGAATCTTATCGATCCATTGCTGCATAGGTTTAGCCGTCCGATGTTCTACATCACGAAGAATTCGAATAGCTAAGAAAATTATGAATGGATAGAAATAGCACGCAACCGAGACATATAACACGAAGATCACAAGTGAACTAGGAAAAGAAAGGTTCGAGACAAGTACTGCAGAGGCGGCCATCAGAGAAGTAGCTAGAGCCGGCGATATCGCGAAAAGTCGTGCTCTGCCAATGAAACTGTGATAGTCTTCAAACTCCACGGCTGCAATCATTGAATATAGAGGCAAGGCTATCACAATCGGAATGATCGCTAACCATACGAAACCGTAGAATTGCCCTGTAAACTCTAGATCGGAGAAGTTCGCCATTCCATTGTAGCCTACAAGGTGAGGCTCAATGTATACAAGTGGAATTGCTACGATAGGTGTTGTTAGTGACGAGATTATCAAGACTTGCCGTAGACGACCCGCTTCCTTAGCTGTAGATACCAGACCCTTTGGCAGCTTTAACGCGTAGACGGCTACGACGCCAGGAAGAGCCAGCAACAGGAAGACCGCCAACTTTCCCATGTTCGGCGATAAGAAATCTATACAATACGAGTACACTATAGCGGAAACACCTGCCGCTAGAGCAAGCAGCAAGTATGAAAGCCCACGCTTGTAATGTGTAACGTAGAGCACGCGATTCCAGAGCGCCTCTTCCAGATTAAGTATCTGTACCCTACGCGAAAGCCGCCATAATTGACGGCTAACCTTTCTAGTTTGAGAGTTGAACGATAGAAGTACACTATGTAATCCTACTAGTGAACGTGAAACGCCGCTCGCCACCAGCTTGGATGAGAATACGATTGCGCTGATAATCAGCATCAAGTCAGGGGCGTCAATAGCGAGGAAAGTCGATGTGACAATGACGGAATTTCCAAGCCGCTCATATCGATCTCGCAGTCTCGCATCATTGAGAAAATTTTCTGGTTGTTCGATGAAATCCCGATGATGAGTTGCTCGTTCAAAGCAAAGAAAGAGGCCATAGGCACCCAATAATCCTGCTACTAATAGCCATAACATAGCTAGTGCCATGCTAAATGACTGAGTCATCGCTATCGGGATAATGAACTTCGTTGCGATGTTAAAGAAAGAGAACAGGGTAACACCTGTGGCGGCAAAGAACAGATCCTCGCTATTCGCCTTGGTTCTTAGCACATGTTTTGACGGGCTCCACTGATACAAGTAAGCGAATAGCGAGAACGAAGAGAAGGTGAGCGCTATGGCTAATGCCTCTTGACTTCTCAGCAAGAAATTCGTTCCGAGGGCGAGATATGCTAGTATGACTGATGCGTACCGAAGCTTTTCCTCAGCCGTAGGCGAAGCTCGACTTCGGGGTCGTTCGCTCATACTAAAAGACAACGGCATCTTCTTCTGCGTTTTGACATGAGCTCCATTTTCCATTCCAGTTACTGGCGAACTCTTTCATTTACTTTTTGTTCCACTTGAGAAAAACAGTGGGAGCTCGAGTCAAATATTCCTAAACTTTTAAGCGACCCTTTTTCTTTTGACCTTTTTCCGAGAACTCATCTGATCGCAGCTTGTTTTGTCAACTAAGACGTATTATTCAAGCGACGTGGAAAAACTTGTTTGTTAAAAAAGAAGGGATTTGCGGGAGACATCGCCAATATACGAGGGGTTCAAATCCCACCCTGCACCGGGATCTTCTGGCTTGATTCGACGTCGTTTTAGCCAGTTCGACGCAAAATTCGACGACTTATTCGATGTCGAACACAGTGCTCAGAAAATGGAATCCGGTCATTTGGTTCGATCTTCAGGTGCGATAGAACCTGGTCAGCGACTCTGTTGTCGTATTAAGTCGATATCGAGGAGAAAACGACGGACTCTGGTGACGTGGTCGAGTGCTTCTCGAAAACGCTTTCTGTATAGTACCTTTAGGATGGCTTCAATCCCCTGATATTTAATCTTAGACGCTTTCCTGGCCCATGCGTGTAGAGCTTGGTTTTCATTATCCGGTACCTTTGCGGCTTCTTGCAGTACTCTTCTGTTGGCCCATATCGTAGGCTTATCGCATAGTTGCTTGAGGAACAATGAATAGATTGCAAGACGGGTAAGTTCGGAAAGCTTGGGATACCAGTCACGACTAGTCGTCAAATAATGTTCAATTCTCCATTCATCTTTGAGTATCCGCACTTCGTGAGTTAGACCACGAATTGCTACCGATGAGAACGAAAGCATATGCTCGTTTTCAACTATTGTTATCGGCGCGTGCCTACTATCCAAGAATATGATTCTGCTGGTATTGTCTGCATTGCTTTCTTGGGATTGATCTTGATGACTCATCTTCTCATATTCCGTACCGACGACATATGTATGCTGTACTGCAAAAGAAAATTCTTGCCGTGCATCTTCCTCACTTATGTCATTTTGACTTGATTTCCTTGCAGCCCGGATTTTTCATTAAGGTACTCCTATGGATCATTCCCAAATCGATTACGAGGCCTTCTAACGATGACCTCTTTCCTGTTTCTCGTATGTTCTGAACATCTCGGCTAAATGTTGGGCAATCTTGTCCACGTGTTCTTCACTCCATTTCGGATTCCACATGTGTATCGCTTCAGAAATCTTCTCAGGAGAACTTCGCCCTCTTCACGCAGTCTCATAGACACTTGAATCAACTCCTAGACGCCTTCTGATCACGATCTCACAATTATTCGACTCATTGATCAAGTCCCAGCCTCTATCTAGATAGACTTCCAATCCCATATGATTTCCCGAATCTCTAAAATTCGCATTTAATGCGTGTCCGATATGGTGAATCCCGGCAGCTACACTATTCTTCAATGGACAAACAGCTGAAGAATCCGACATGTCTATTCAACTTCAGAGATGTAGAATCGAAATGATGCAGTTCGACAAACAACATTCTGTGTGGTCTAACAGAATGAAAACTGAAATTACCTACCTTTGCTCAATAAGGGAAAGAGAGGACTGAATTTATGCTAGGAGAACCTGGTCAGTTTTGCTTCTGAACATCCATGCTTTCTTGTCTCAGGCTAATTCCCATTTGAATTTTATCGGGTAAGTGAGCCATAGAAAGGGGATGATGATGCATTTATGCCTGAATCAAGTGTCGTGAAGCGATCCTAGCGGTCAACCAAGTGATCTTTAGAAATCTAAGTAAACTCAACCTTAGCCTTTCTTATTGTAGTAATGAGCCTAGATGACACCGACATTATGTAGGTAGTATAGCCATCCATAGCGTCTATTATGAAGGCGTGCGTCGATTGCGGAAATAAAGGCAGCAATATCTGCAATCCCAGCTAACCACGTTAGAGAAGGATTGACAAAAGCGGCCAGCGTCAACGGAACCGCTCCGATCGTTAACCAGTCCCTTCTTTCTTCCGCTCTTTCAAATCTTAACCGCGCCTGCGCGAAAATGCTCTTTAGGTCTTGGCTGATGATCTCGACTGACTTTTCGGTTCCTACTCTGAGCTGTTCAAGGTTTTCTATCATCCTTGCCTTCAATACAACAAGCTGTTCGTTGGAATTCTTCTCTTCATCGATTAGTGAAAGCACAGTTGTAACGTCTTCCCTTTTTTTGATTGGTTTGATTTGTGGAAGTTGTAGGATGTCAGCTGCCCTACTGGATGCACAATCAGACCACTTGCCCAGCTTTTTATCAAGTTTCCTGAGATTGGAAGCAAGACTCGGATCAACCAACAAGTCTGGTTGATTTCTGAGTATCGAATAGGCGACTGCGAAACTTGGCTTCGCTAATTTCATTTCATAGTATTCTTGCATTGTCCAGGTGTCGTAAAATGGGAACCCTAACTGATAGAATGATAACAACATTAGATTACATCTTTCAATACGCCAGTAGGCGCGACGAAACCTAGGATCTAGTTCGTCTATTTTCCTAAGGACGTTCAGCAATTGGATCGCTTCTGTCGAGAAACTCGCTTGAAGTCGTATCCGCTCAACGAGATGTCGGTCTAATAACACGTCTAAGAAGTAGCGTAGAAGACGGGTAGGATCTTCGCCAAAAAACGTTGAATATCGTTTCCGAATCAAGTCCTGCTTCTCTTCTGTTTCGAGCAGCTTCCAAGCTTCTTCGTCAGCAAGGATTTTGTCATAGAGAAGAAGGTATGATGGTCTTATCATGAATTCCGAGAGACTATACGGAGCAAGATACGATGCGGCTGTTGGCGAATAGATCGGACCAAAGTGTCTGTAGAACTCATCTGAAACATAACTGCTAACCAAGACTTGAAGCTCAGCAGCCATAAAGTTTTCACAACATCATTCTCTTTATGCGAAAACTTAAACTATTTGATGAAGATGCCATTCGAGATATTTTAGGTCTTTCCGCCATCTGAGCTTCTCCTGCACAGGTTTCGAAAGCCAATTACCTATGATCTGACAATGTTATCGGGTCAAGTTCAGATTGCATATTACCATGATGTTTTGGAATAACATCTTCGTAAAATTTGATGGTCTAATAGAGGCTTGGTATTGAATCTAGACGCTCTATGAAAGCATTATTAATGAAATTAAAGCAGAAGGAGCACCCTTATTTGTAGGAGCAAGCATCTCTTCCGATTACCCATCGCGTCTTCCTCTAGGTTCCAAGATCAAGAGCGGAACCGTCTATGGACTATGCTAAGATTCTCCTTCTGAGAAAATCTGAAAATGTCATATATGGTGACCAAATTTTCACCTGCTATTTAGCGTTTGGTATGCGCCTCAATTGAAGCTATTCTAGTAAACTGATGCAGGGCTTTCTTGATAATTTGCTTTGAGCCTTCGCCAATAAAGTTCGGGCACGGCGACGCTCCTTAAGAATGCCGTTTATCAAGATAAAAAAGAGGGGGTTTGCGGGGGACATCGCCACTCCGCGTCGTTATAGCCTTAACTGCTCACTGAATCGAAAAGCTTTGTGTGTTACTGGTTCTTTCGGCCAAGCATGCCATTGATTCTTTTATATCTTCAGAGATTTCTATTAGACTGCCGCGTTTATGGTGAGCGATTATGGCGGTGAGGGAGCTACTGGTATACATCGATGGCGCTTTCTATCCTAAGTCGGAAGCGAAGATCTCTGTCTACGACCATGGCTTACTTTATGGTGACGGCGTCTTTGAAGGGATAAGAGCATATGGCGGATCTGTGTTCAAGCTTAAGGAG
>Ga0315314_1002916_pt1 | contig 13766 bp, 5 predicted proteins | sample TDP9_MG_FD_203631 | JGI IMG/M metagenome (GOLD analysis project Ga0315314, IMG submission 203631) | Freshwater sediment microbial communities from Lake Towuti, South Sulawesi, Indonesia - TDP9 | ecosystem: Environmental > Aquatic > Freshwater > Lake > Sediment | place: Indonesia: South Sulawesi...
TAGCAAGAATGATGCCGTCGGCCTTTTTCATCTTTTTAAATACGGAAGTGAAGTCGTCTTTGATGTGGCATTTTCCAGTTTCTACGCAGCTTCTGCAGCCGTCGCAGGGCTGTATTTTCTTTTCTGCTAGTCTGATTAGTTCTGTTTCTATGCCTTCCTTCTGTATCTCATCCAGGGCTATTTGGGTGAGAATCTCAGTATTTCCCTTACGCCTAGCACTACCAACAACACCGACAACCTTCATCTTTCGAAAGCCACCTTAACTGTAGAGTTCTGCCCTATAGAATTAAAGACTTTGCGAACGATACGTCTGGAAACAACTCAAAGGGGAGAGGAGTTATCCGACGTTAGGATCAGACAAGTTACTTAGGAAGAAGGCTCTGGCGCTTAGTGTCGTCTTCTTCCTTCTCAACACAAATTGAAGCAGAAGTGGCATGCGCCTTAAGCACTAGTATTTCTTAGAGGAATAGGGATTCACGGAGGTTTATGACATCCTTAGGATGTACGTCGCCATGGCTGAGGGTGTATGTGTAAAAAAGAATTCTTTTTTTGTCATGCAAGTAACGATGAATGTGAAAACAACTGGAAAAACCGAGGGGGGAGGGGGCTCCGCAACATTACTGTCAGACAGGTTTTTGTGGTTAGCCCAAATTGATGTTGTCTCAGTGAGCTTACTAGTCATTTTCGCTTCTATGGTTCTTCCTTTGTCAGAGGAAGCTCATCCTTCAGATATTCCTGATTACTCATCTTCTTGATTTTCAGATACCTTCCGGCGCCTTTCTCGGTCTCTTTCTCGTATATGTTGATCTCACCTTCGAAAAGATCTAATACTGCCCGAATTTCCTGTGGCGCATGCATTTCAGGATCCGTCACGGCGAGAGTTGTGAATCCTTCTGACCGCAGTTCTGGAATAAGTCCCGCAAGCCACCTTCTGGTTTGAACTGCATGATGTTGCAGGAGAACATCTGAGACTATGTCTATGCAGACTCTTCGCGAGTCTTTCAGCGCAGAGTCTAGTTTGCGGATTGCTGAAGTTAGAGCAATGCCTACGTCGGTGAGGTTTTCGACGCCCTTCAACTTGAATATGTTGGGTGCGTTTTTGACGATGGCGTCTGCTTGAGGGTTGCATACGAAGAGGTGGAAGTTTGACGGGAATTCTTCTGCGAGAGTCTTTACCGTACCGGGGTCGGTGGTGACGTAGAAGGTGACTTCGCCTTTTTTTGCGCCGGTCTCAAGAAAGCTCTTGATCAGCAGGTTTCTTTCGTCGCATGAGGGTGAAGTAAGTATTACGGCGTAGTTCTGGGGTATCCCGCCGAATAATGATCTGTCGAGGTCTGCATAGCCAGTGGCAACAAAGCCTTTTGACACTTCCGTGGGCTTGGGCTGTGAGACAGTTTGCTGTCCAGTTTCTGCGTAAATCATTCTTGCCTCCGTTTTTTCTATGTCTTTTTTGGCGCCCAATTTTTGATAGATTTCTAGTGCTTGGCTGAGGAGTTTGTCTGCTTTTTCTCTGTCACCTTCTTGGTCTCTCTCCAAATACACACGAGCATACTCGTAGAGGATGTATTTGGCGAGCCAGTAAACGTTCCATCGTCTTGCGCCTAGGGTTTCGTATTCTTGGAGGCTTTTTTCGAAGAGTTCGATGGATTCGTTCCATTTCTTCTCTGCGCGGAGCAGCATCGCCCTTACTGCGTCTTCATTGGCGATGAGTTGCTTGTTTTGTTTTTCGTGAGCAAACCTGTGCAAGTCGTCGAGTAGGGTTCTTGCTTTGTCGATTTCGCCAAGCTCTATGCAATTCATGGCAATCCATTGATAACCAGCTATTTGGTAAGCTTTTGCTCCGGTTTTCTCATAGACTTCGGACATTTTTTCAAAGTATTCTTTTGCTTTGGCATATTCGCCCTTGTCGTAGTAGGACCATCCTAGAAATCCATAGCTGTTCGAGATTTGTTGAGTGTTGTTTGTTCTTAGCGATATGTCTAACGATTCTTTTAGGTACTGTTCGCCTTTGCTCCATTCTCCCAACACGTGATAGGTGCCTCCAAGATAAAGTGTGGAACTGCTAAGGTTAAACAAATTACCTGTCTTCCTGTTTAACGTGTCTGCTTCCTCCGCCAAGGTAAGTGCCTTGTCACTATTTCCCATGCCGAAATACATTGTTGCCAACTGACCTTCAAACCAAGATATCCCCCGTATATATCCTGCTTTTTTTGCCAGTTCCAACCCTTTTTCAAAATATTCTAATGCTCGTTCATTTTCTTCTGCCGGAAGATGTATTGCAAGATTGTTCAAAGCACGCCCTGCAATGTCCACATAACCGTTGTCGAGGGCTATTTTCAAGGCTTTTTCCATGCAATCAACGGCTTTCTTTCTTTCTCCTGTAGCGCCGAACACGAGTCCCAAGTCGATGTATGAGCTTGCCATGGCTTCAAAGGCATTCAGCTTCTTGCCTAGTTCGAGGGCTTTTTCAGCCCAAGAGCGAGCTTTAGTTACGTCTTCAGTAAAATATGACGTAGTGGCTCTCGCAGCATAAAGTGCCGCCAATTCGATGCTCTCAGGTTCGGCTTCTAAAATCCCCAAAGCCTTCTCAAAATTCTCCTGAGCCTTTTCCGTGTTGCCTACATCACGCCAGAGCGTCATTGCCATCTTACGGTGCAGTTCTGCAGCTTTTTCTTTCTCGTCGAGTTGCTTCCAGAGCAGCAAGGCTTCATTCCAACGCTTTATGCAAAGGTCATATTCTCCGACTATTCTTTTGATGTCTCCCAGCGTCTCGAGAACATGCGCTTTTTCCCGATATTCACCTTCCTTCTCCTCAAGCAGTCCAAGGGCAGACTGGAAGTACGAAATAGCCTCACTGTTGGCGTAAATCTTTGCAGCTTTTTCGCCTGCTTTCAGGAAGTAGTCAAGCGCTTTATCTTTGTCACTGCCTTCCAGAAAATGATATGCAAGTTCAGCAAGATGCTCATCGATCTTTTCAGCATAGACTTTCTCTAACGAACGTCCAACTGTGTTGTGGAGTTTCTTGTGCCTTAGATGGCTAACTTCCTCATGCACAACATCTCTCACTATCACGTCGGCAAAGCAGTACACGTCTTCTCCACGGACCACCATCTCCTTAATCAGTCCCGTCTTGAGTAGTTTTTCCATAAGTTCAAGCAGCTTATCCTCTTCAATCTCAGTGACTCCGCGTAAGGCTTCAAAAGTAAAGTCGTTCCCAACAAAAGAAGCCAAAGTCAAAATACTCTGGCATTCATCATCCAAACGACTTACTCTCTTCTTAATGACGCTCTTGACAGTCTCAGGAAACTCAATCTTCGAAACTTCCTTAACCTTACACTTGTCGTCCTCGCGGTAGATGACTCCCTCTTCCTTCAGAGACTTTATCACCTCTTCAACAAAGAACGGATTACCCCTCGTCCTCTCATAAATCAGTTCACAGAACTCTCTCGAAATGTCATCTTGCTCCAGAATACGCTTAATCATCTCTGAGACATCATCGAAGGACATGCGCTTCAGCTGGACAGACTGAAGCAAACGCTCCCTGTTCAACTCCGTCAGAACTGGCTTCAAGGGATGCCTCTCATCAACATCAGTATCACGATAGGCACCCAAGAGAATAAGCGACTCCTTGTAAGCGCCTCGAGCCAGATAATGCAACAGCAAAAGCGAAGACTCATCAGTCCACTGCAAATCATCGAGAATGACCAACAAAGGCGCTTCCTTAGAAACGTTCGTGACAAATTGCGAAACCGCTTCAAAAAGCCGATCACGACTATTCTCAGGGCTCAGGGGAAAAGATTCAGGCATAGTCCTGAGCATCTGATTGAGTTCAGGAACCAGCTTAGAAACCTCTATCGGATAATTGCCAATCACCTTGTACAGTTGCTCTGGAGTGCATGCTTCCAAATAGTCTTTGACCACTTCTTTCCAGAGAATGTAAGGAGGAACACCGTCCATCCTGAACAACGCAGGACACCTGCCCGACAAAACCCGCATCCCCAGCAGGTTCGCATAAGCCGACAACTCCCTAGCCAACCTTGTCTTTCCAATTCCCGCTTCTCCATACAGAAAAACAACCCCGCCCTCACCACGAACCGCCCTGTCAACAGCCTCCCTAAGAAGACGCATCTCATCAGTCCGATCGATAAGCTGAGTCTCTTTTACCGCGATGGAACGAGGACTCGGAACAACTTCATGCTCACGAGACGACACAAGCTCCCTCCACAACAATATCCAGTTACAATTACTCTTGTTGTAGTACCTTAAAGAAATATCTTGCGTTACAATGGACACGACACACAGTCCTTCCAGCAATCTTGCATGTCTTGATTCATCAGTTCACCCAGATTATTGCGGCAACTCTGCTGATCTCGACGTGTTAGCTCAAACGCAGCCTTAACCACCCCTAACCTCAGCAGCTCCCGTAAGATGATGCCCGATTTTTGGGTTTGGGAATCAGATCGTATATATGCATAGATGAAAATGCGCTAGTCATTGCATACAAATGAGTCTGCGGAAATATGATATCCATAAACTGCAATAAAGAACCGTTACAGCGCAAGCGGTACTGGGGCTCTGCACAATTTGTTGAAACCAGCCAGATAGTGTGAAGTTTCGTTCATGTAACGCGAAAATTGATCTCACACTACTTTTCCGCGAATAAGGGCATGTTAGGATAGATTTCGATTCCATTTCGGTCTATTGAATATGGCACAAGACTAGGGATGACTTTGGCGCCTCTCATTTTTTCGACCGTGATGGCTCTTGTCGTGGTTCCTCCTGAATACAGCGTTTGCATCATGATGACGCCGTGTACTAAATATTCTTCTTCTAGCGCGCTTCTTTCCAAACTAAGGTGTATCAGTTCTGTGGCTATTATGCTAGTGACGGGCAAGTCGGATAACGACTCAATCAGGTCCACAACTGCGGTTCTTCGCTCCACAGGATCTGGGAATCGATAGAAAAGCGCTGCGAGCGTGTCCACTGCTACTCGTTTCGCATCAACTGCTTGAATCTTAGCTTGAAGCTCCTCAATCAGCTGCTCTATTGATAGTTGCTTACCCTTCAGACTACGTGTTTCTTCTTTGTACAGTTTTTCTTTAAGCATGGCCACCCGAGATATTCGGGTAGCGTCGATGAAAGCGAATTTTCTATTTTCTTCAGCCTTCTTAAAATCCCAACCAAATTGCTGCATTTCAGAATAGAAATGATTTTTTCCCTCATCTAAGCTGATAAAGATTCCATTTTCTTTGTGTTTCTCGATGCCGCTGTTTAAGAATTGTGCCGTCAAGATTGTCTTTCCAGTGCCCGGTCCTCCGATGACCAATATCACTCTTCCTTTTGGTATGCCGCCACCTACTAATTCGTCCAAGCCTTGAATTCCAGTCACTATTTTTTCTGCCAACTCCCATCACTCTTGCAAGCATTTTATCATCTATTACTATTTATAATTTGCGTGGAATGAACCTGAAGGGTCAGGATTGTTCATCGACTCATAAGCCAAGCGCTTGTGCCAGTTAACTTGGTTTATGTGGCTCTTCTTTTGTCAAAAGAAGCGCATCCTTCGAGTATTCTTGGTTACTCATCTTCTTGATTTTGAGATATTTTTCTAAGCCTTTCTCTGTTTCTTTTTCGAAAATGTTGATTTCTCCTTCAAACAGTCCCACGATTGCGTGAAACTCTTCTGAAGGGTGTACTTGCGGGTCAACCACTGCCAGTGTTGTGAAACCTTCTGATTTCAGTTTTGTCATGAGTGCAGTTAGCCATCTTCTGGTTTCGACCGCGTGATGCTGCAGCAGAACGTCTGAGACTAGACCTATGCAGATTCTTCGGGGATTTTTCAGTGAGGGGTCTAGTTTGCGAATCGCTGAAGTCAAGGCAATGCTCATGTCTGTGAGGTTTTCCACTCCCTTCAACGTGTACACGTTGGGTGAGCTTTTCATGATTGCTTCTGCCTCAGGGTTACAAACGAAAAGCTGCAAGTTTGGCATGAATTCTTCTGCAAGAGCTTTTGCCGAACTGGCATCGATGGTGAGATAGAACGTGGCTTCGCCATTCTTTGCCCCGGTCTTGACGAAGCTCTTGACCAGCGTGTCCCTCTCGTTGCATGAGGGTGAAGTCAATATTACAGCACAGTTTGGAGGTATCCCCCCATACAGCAGCTTGTCAAGGTCTGCATATCCCGTGGAGACGTGTTCTTCTGGTTTGGGCTTCGAAATTTCTTTGCCAGTTTCTATGAAAGCTATTTTTGCTTCCACCTTTTCAATGCGTTTCTTGGCATCCACTTTCTGATATATATCTAGTGCTTGGTTGAGGAGCGAGTAGGCTTTTTCTTTGTCGCCTTCATCGTTTCTCTCCAGATACATTAAACCGTATTCGTATAGAAGCTCAGCAAATTTACTTACATGCCATTTTTGCACGTTTAGGGACTTGTATCCTTGAAGACTTTTCTCGAAGTACTGCTTGGATTGGTTCCAGTCTTTCTGCTCTCTGAAAAGCATAGCTTTCAACATTTCAGCGTTAGCGATTGACATTCTGCTTTTTGTTTTTACTGCATACTCATAGGTTCTTTCAACTAGTTCTCTGGCTTTTTCAGTTTCACCCTTTTTCAAGTACAAAATCGAAAGGGCTGGAAAGGTTAAACTAAACTGACCGTCGGTGTCTCGTGCCTTTTTGTAGATGCTGTTGCTTTCGTTATAGTATTTCTCAGCTTCAGCGTAGTCTTCCATTTCCATGTACAAGTCCCCAAGCATACTGTTGGCGCCTCCATGATCTTGATATTCCCCAACTTTTTTTGCAATGTCAAGGGCTTCCCTCAGATACTGGAGGCTTTTGTCCCATTCTCCCAAGTAACCATAAAACCACCCAAGCCATCGCATCCCCGTTGGGATGTGAGCAGTGCTCTTTGTTCGCTTGTCAAGGGCTAAACAGTCCTCCAAAATGGAAATTCCCTTTTGACTCTCTCCATGCGCAAATAGAATGATCCCCAGCACAAAATTAAGCGTGGTCAAACTCTTTACGTCGCCGACTTTCTTTGCCAATTCCGACCCTTTCTGAGCTGTTTCAAACGCCTTTTGAAATTCCCCATCGCTCCAGTAGGTCTGAAGCAGGTTGTAGTACAGGAGAATGGCATGCCCTGAAAGGTTGTTTTCTAGGTCTATTTTTAAGCCCTGTTCATAGTATTCTGTTGCTTTTTCGAGTTCGCCAGACTTTACAGCTAACGCTGCTAGATTGTTATAACAGCGTGCAAGAACTTCAGGGTCGCCTAATCTTTTTGCTATTTCAAAGGCTTTCTGGTTCCAAGACAAAACTTCAGAAGACTCTCCGATTCGCCAAAGTTTGTGAGCGATATCTTCATATAAACTTGCCAGTTCCACGCTTTCGGGCTCTTTTTCAAGTATTTCCAAAGCCAAATGATGATGTTCGGAAGCTTTGTCCTTGTCACCAATCTCATCCCAAAGTGTGTACGCCATTTTAACGTGAAGCCTAGAAATACTTTTTTTGTTCCCTAACTGGTCCCATAGTGTCAATGACCTGTCCCAGTATTCCATGCATGCGCTGGTTTCCCCCATCCACTCCATGATGTTGCCAAGCCTCTCCGTTATACGAGCCTTCTGTTCAGGATTTTCTTCCTTCTCTTCAAGAAACCTAAGAGCAGATTGGAAGTAGGAAGCAGCCTCACTATTTGCATAAATCTTCACAGCCTTCTCTCCAGCCTTCAAGAAATAGCCAAGTGCCCTTTCCTTGTCTCCGCTCTCGAGAAAGTGTAACGCTAACTCTCCAAGATGCTCATCAACCTTCTCAGCATACACCTTCTCCAAGGCTCCTCCCACAACGCCATGAAGTTTCTTGCGCTCGAAGATTCCAACCTCCTCGTATACAACATCTCTAACGATGATATCGGCGAAGGAACACACGTCTTCTCCATGGACAACTCTGTGTTTGAATAGCCCTGCTTTAAGAAGGTCATCCGCTATTTTGCGCAGTTTATCTTCCTCTAAACCAATAACTCCTTGTAAGGCTTCAAAACTGAAATCGTTTCCAACAAAAGAAGCCATCGTTAAAACATGCTGATGCTCATCATCCAACCGACTTATTCTCGCCTTTATAAGATTTTTGACAGTGTCAGGAAACTCTATCCGCGTGACTTCTTTAATCTTCCATCTATTCTCCTCTCGGTAGATTATCTCCTCTTCTTTCAGAGATTCTATGATTTCCTCCGTGAAGAATGGGTTGCCCCTTGTCTTCTCATAGACAATTTTGCAGAACTCTAGCGGGATGTCGTCTTGCTCCAATATCTGCTTAATCATCTCCGAAGTATCTTCCAGAGACATTCGCTTCAAGGAAACAGATTGGGGCAAGCGTTCTCTCTTCAATTCAGTTAAGACTGGAGTCAAGGGATGCTTATCATCAATGTCGGTGCTGCGGTAGGCTCCTAAGAGAAGCAGCGATGTTTTCTGCACGCCACGAGCCAAGTAGTGTAGGAGCAAGAGTGAAGATGGATCGGTCCACTGCAGATCGTCAAGAATCACCAGCAAAGGAGCCTCTTGACTGACATTAGTAATGAACTGCGAGACTGCTTCAAAGAGCCGGTTCTGTTCTTGGTCGGGACTTATCTGAAGAGACTGCGGGGTAGTTCTGAGCTTCTGGCTAAGCTCGGGAACAAGCTTGGCAACTTCAGCTGGATAGAAGCCAATGACTCTGTCCAAATGCTCAAGAGTACAAGTTTCTAAATAGTCTTTGATGACTTCCTTCCAGATTATGTAAGGAGGAACACCGTCCATCCTAAATAATGCGGGGCATCTGCCATACAGGACTCTTACTCCTCGTGACTGTGCATAAGCGCCAAGTTCTCTGAGCAATCTTGTCTTTCCAATCCCAGCCTCGCCATGAACGAATACAAGACCGCCCTCACCGTGGACTGCCTTGTAAATAGTCTCTTTCAGAACATTCATCTCTTCAGTTCTGTCAACCAGCGGAACCTCTTTCACTGGAATTGGACGAGCAAGCGGAACACGGTCACGCTCAAGGGACGCCAAGAATACCCCTCCATCTCTGCATACCAATAGAATATTACTAGATTCTGCATTCTTATTGCTTGTGGAGAAACACACGCGTGTGGCATGGATGGTCTCAAAATCTTCAGGAGACGCAGATGAAAAACTTGCTGGATAACCCTACAAAACTATTGGGTAGACTTCTATTTCGACATATTCTAGGTATTTGTCTTTGTTGGCGAGGTTGGGTTACGTGCCAGAAACGCTGCTGTGTTCTTCGACAACTTCCAAATTATAGTAATACCCTAACAGGCAAGAACATGGTTAGTTAAAGCGCCCGCGCTAGCTATTTTTGCTTCTTGGTTCTTCCTTTGTTAGAAGAAGCTCATCCTTCAAGTATTCCTGATTGCTCATCTTCTTGGTTTTGAGATATCTTTCCGAGCCCTTCTCCGTTTCTTTCTCGTAGATGCTTATTTCGCCTTCGAACAGTCCCAGAATTGCGTGGAGTTCCTCTGAAGGGTGCACCTGCGGATCTATGAGTGCTAGAGTAGTGAATCCTTCTGACTGGAGTTCTGGAATGAGTCCAGCAAGCCACCTTCTAGTTTGGACAGTATGATGTTGGAGCAGAACGTCTGAAACCAAGCCTAAGCAGATTCTTCTCGGACGCTTCAGAGAAGGATCGAGCTTGCGGATCGCTGAAGTTAGGGCTATGCTGATGTCCGTGAGGTTTTCCACTCCCTTCAACTTAACCACATTAGGCGCGTCCTTGACGATCGCATCTGCCTGGGGGTTGCAGACGAAAAGATAGAAGTTTGACGGGAACTCTTCTGCAAGAGTTTTTGCTGAACCTGGGTTTATGGTAACGTAGAATGCAACTTCACTCTTTTTGGCCCCTGTCTCAAGAAAACTCTTCACCAGTAAGTCCCTTTCGTCGCATGAGGGCGAGGTCAATACCACTGCATAGTTCGCAGGTATCCCTCCGTTTAGCGACTTGTCAAGGTCTGGGTATCCGGTGGCAACATAGCCTATTGGCTTAGGCTCTGAAGCTAATCGGCGCCCCTCCATGCGCATCAACTTTGCTTTGGTTTCTTCTATATCTATTTTGGCTCCCAATTTCTGGAATATCTCTAGGGCTTGGTTGAGAAGGTCACGGGCTTTTTCCCGGTCACCTTGCTGATCCCTCTCCAGATACATCCGAGCATACTGGCAGAGAAAGGCTTTGACGAACCAGTACATGTACCATTGTCGTGCATTTATTAGCTCCCATTCCTGAAGACTCCTTTCAAAGTATTTGACAGATGCCTCCCATTCATGTTGAGCACGGAATAGCCCCCCTCTTAGCGCATCTAACATAGCAAGCATGAAATTCGCTTCATGCTCTTGATAAAACTTGTATAAGCCATCAATTGAATCTGCCACTTTCTCGAACTCTCCAAGTTCCACGTAAGCCCAAAGAAGACATACAGCCGTAAACATCTTCTCAGCTTTTTCCCCAGCTTTTTCAGAGGTTTCATACCCTTTTTCCCAGAATTCGCGCGCCTTAGCGTACTCCCCTTTGTCGAAGTGGAACCATCCCAAAAGCCAGTAGGTGCCGAGGATCGATTGGATTTCGTTTGACTTTTCGGATAAGGTCAGTGCCTCACTGTAGTATTGTTCGCTCTTGTCCAATTCGCCCAGTATCTGATGAATGAATCCGAGGGTAGCTAAGGACGAAGCAAGATGAGTCATTTCCCCCGATTTCCTGTCTAACGCAAGTGACTCTTCTGCTAAGAGCTTCGCCTTGTTCACATCCCCTATGCCAATATAGGTCTCTGCCAAATTATCGCCGATCCAAGATTGGTATGAGACATGTCCTACTTTTTTTGCTAGTTCGAGTCCTTTCTGTTGGAGGTCTAACATTCTATCATGCTCTTCTACTGGGAGAGTCAAGGACAAGTCAATGTATGCGCGCAAAGCGGTTTCCATGTAACCGTTGTCGAGTGATATTTTCAAAGCTCTCTCACAGTATTCAGCACTCATCTTCCAGTTTTCTCCAGAACGTCCAGAAATCATACCTAGGTCGATGTACGTGCTTGCAACAACTTCATAAGCGTTCAACTTTTTGGCGAGTTCAAGCGCCTTCTCAGCCCATGGACGAGCTGTTGCTAGATCTCCAATGCGCCAAAACATGTTGCTCATATCATCATAAACAGTTGCCAACTCAACGCTTTCAGGTTCAGCTTCCAAGATTTTTAAGGCATTGTCATGGTGATATTTTGCTTCTCCAGACTTACCCATCCTATTCCAAAGTACGTGAGCCATTTTCCGGTGCAGTCTCGCAGTCTTACCTTTTTCGTTCAATTGCGTCCACACGAGCAACGCGTCGTTCCAACGTTTTATGCAGGCATCATATTCTCCGACAAAACTTTCCACGTCCCCAAGCGTCTCAAGAACATCTCCTCTCTCTCTAAGTGCACCATCCTTTTCTTCAAGCAGCTTGAGCGCAGACTGGAAATATGAGATGGCTTCCCTGTTTGCGTAAACGCTTCGGGCTTTTTGTCCAGCTTTCAGGAAATAGTCGAGCGCCTTGTCCTTGTCTCCACTTTCAAGGAAGTGTGAAGCTAGTTCTCCAAAATGCTCATCAATCTTTCCGGCGTAGACCTTTTCTAGTGCGCGTCCCACAACTCCATGAAGATTTGTGCGCTTCAGAGGACTGACTCCCTCATAAACAACATCTCTAACCAGGATGTCTGCAAAAGAACAGGCACGTTCTCCATGGATTGCTCGTTCCTTAATCAAACCCGTTTTGAATATTATATCCAATAATTCAACTAGCTTGTTTTCCTCAAAGCCCATAACCTCTCGTAAAGTGTCAAAGCCAAAGTCGTTTCCAATGAACGAGGCTATGGTCAAAACTTTTTGGCATTCCTCGTCCAAACGGCTAATCCTCGTTGTTACGACACTCTTGACAGTCTCAGGGAACTCAATCTCTGAAACTTCTTTGATCTTCCATCGGTTCTGCTCCCGGTAGATTACGTCTTCTTCTTTCAGAGATTTTATGACTTCTTCGGCGAAGAACGGGTTGCCCCTCGTTTTCTCATAAACTATCTTGCAGAATTCTTGTGAAACGCCGTCCTGTTCCAGAATGTTCTTGATTATTTCTGAAATGTCATTCAGTGACATTCGCTTTAAAGAAACGGACTGCAGCAAGCCTTCCCTGTTCAACTCGGCCAGAATTGGAGTCAACGGATGCTTGGCATTGACATCAGTGCTGCGGTAAGCCCCCAAAAGTAGCATAGGTGCCTTTTGCACGCCACGAGCCAGATAATGCAGAAGCAACAGCGAAGATGGGTCGGTCCACTGCAGATCGTCAAGAACCACGAGCAAGGGCGCTTCTCGTGCGATGTTTGTAATGAACTGTGAGACCGCTTCGAAAAGCCTGTTTTGCTCTTGTTCTGGGCTTATCTGAAAGGATTGCGGGATTGTCTTGAGTTTCTGACTCAGCTCAGGAGCAACCTTGGCAACCTCAGCTGGATAGAAGCCGATGACTCTGTACAATTGTTCGAGATTGCTGTTCTCCAAGTAGTCTCTGATGACTTCGCGCCACAAAACGTATGGCGGAACTCCATCCATCCTGAACAATCCGGGGCATCGGCCGTAGAGCACCTGCATCCCCTGCAAGTGTGCGTAGGCTCTTAGCTCTCTGGCCAGTCGTGTCTTGCCGATTCCAGCTTCGCCGTGGAGAAAAACAACTCCGCCTTCACCCTGAACTGTTCTGTCCACCGCTTCTTTTAGAAGCTTCATTTCTTCAACTCTGTCGACGAGCGGGATCTCTCTTGAAGCGATAGGACGAGCAAGCGGGACACGGTCACGCTCAAGGGACGCCAAGAACACCCCTCCACATATACACATCAATAGAATGTTATTAGATTCTGCGTTCTTATTGCTTGTGGCGCAAAGAAAAGCGCATGCTCGATTCCGACTACTCTATACCCTTACCCTATTATGCTCATGATTTCCTATCTGCGGCTGCAGTCTGGTCTAATCCGAGCCTCTTCAGCAGGTTGAGGTACCTCGGGTCAGTGCGGACACCGTCCAGGTTCCAATCCCATTGAATTGATAAGAGGTTACTGTCTCTCTCAGAATATGCTTGTTCTAGCCACTCGAAACCCTTGTCGACATCACCCAAGAAGAAATGGAACTGCGCGACATCGGTTGCCGTCGTAAATGGCTCCTTGAGATGAGCCTCAAGTTCGGGCAGGAGCCTCCTGACGGTCTCCTTGTCGCCCTTGAAGTAAGCCTTGAGCACATCGATGTAGATCCTGATGCGGGGCGCGATGGCCTGGGCAAGTCTGGCAAACACCTCCGCTTCTTTGTCCATCTGGTCGTACATCTTCATCATCCCGTATGCCACGAATAGGCTAATATGAAAGCTCTCATATCCCAGTTCGACCGCGATCTTGAACTTCTCGACAGCCTTGCCAAAATCCCTCCTCGAGAAGTAGTACAGCCCGAGGTTTTGGATGATTATCCCAGAGAGGGGGTCGAGCTCGACAGCCTTTTGTATCTCCTTCAGGGCTTCGTCCCACCTCAGCTCTGGGAGCAACACAATCAGGAAATACCATTGGTGGGCTGTCGCGTAGCTTGGCTTCAGCTCGATCGCCTTTCTGAACTCCTCTTCGGCTCTGCGGAGGTTGAGCTCCTCAGCGTAGACTAGACCCAAGGTAGCGTGCGCCTCGGCCAGCGCTGGGTCGAGTTGCAGGGCTCTCTGCAACATTGCCTTGGCCTTCG
>Ga0315314_1002917_pt1 | contig 13765 bp, 11 predicted proteins | sample TDP9_MG_FD_203631 | JGI IMG/M metagenome (GOLD analysis project Ga0315314, IMG submission 203631) | Freshwater sediment microbial communities from Lake Towuti, South Sulawesi, Indonesia - TDP9 | ecosystem: Environmental > Aquatic > Freshwater > Lake > Sediment | place: Indonesia: South Sulawesi...
CCAACGTTAGGGGTTGTTCGATGGATAGTTTTGCTTAGGCTTCTCTTTTCGATATAACTCTATATACTGAAACTGACAAATACCCAGATATTACTGGGCGTATGTAAGTGAAGTGGAGTTGAGTCAGTTTTCCTATGTTGGGGTGGCGAACAGCCTAGCTCCCCGCCTCTTGGATTACGGGACTTTGCGGAGTTTTCTGCATGCGGGTTTGAGGCGTGGGTCTTGGATGAGGCTGAGCGTTGAGGATAAGGCTTTGTATAGGTGTGGCCTCTGGGTAGCTAAGGTTCGCGGTAGAATTGTCAATATGAGGCTTATGGTGAGGCTTTGGGGCATAATCTTGAAGCTTTCGATTAAGGTTAGGGGCTGCATCTATAAAGCTGGTTCAGCTAGAGCTTTGGCTTCGTATACGCTCTATGAGAGGATGCATGTGTTCAATTGGGCTCCTGAGGTGAAGATCTGGCTCGGCCAGACCGGCTTCAGGCTTTATCTCGGCGTTACGGAGTTATTCACGCGAAGGCTAGGGTGAATTGATAGTAGCTGGAATCCCTGCTTTCAATGAGGAGAGGACGATAGCTCGCGTTATCGTGGAGGCTTCGAGGCATGTGGATAAGGTTGTCGTGGTCGATGATGGGAGTGAGGATATGACTGGTGAGATCGCTGAGAAGCTTGGCGCGGTCGTGATCAAGCATGAGAGGAATATGGGGAAGGGTGAGGCTTTCAGGTCGATCTTCACTGCTGCTAGGGAGCTTGACGCAGATATACTCGTGACCTTGGATGCTGACGGCCAGCATGATCCTAGACAGATACCGAGCGTCATCAAGCCTGTTGAGGATGGTGCGGCCGATGTTGCGGTTGGCTCTAGGTACATTGGTGGGCTTAAGGCTGGGGATATGCCTACCTACCGCAGAATAGGGCTTGAAGCCATAGACAGCTTCACGCGTAGAGCTTTGCATTTAGTGGTCCGTGACACTCAATCAGGCTTCCGCGCCTACAGTAAGAACGCGATCTGGAAGCTGCTGCCGACTGAAAGGAATATAGCTGTTGACTCTGAGCTCTTATTGAGGGCTGCTCGTGAAGGATTGAGCTTCGCTGAGGTTCCGGTTACAGTCGCCTATAAAGGGCTTGAGAGAACCTCTAAGCACAACCCTATCTACCATTCGCTCCAGATAATCTCAGGCGTCTTGAAGTTCATATCGATAAAGCATCCCTTAGTATTCTATGGGCTTCCTGGGGCCGCTTTCGTTATGCTCGGCGTTATGTTCGGCGTTAAGGCGGCTGATATGTATACGGCTACTCAATACTTCTCTGTAGGTTTCACTTTGCTTTCAGTAGTCTTCATCCTTTCAGGCTTGCTGCTTCTATTCACAGCTGTAATCCTATTCACTTTGATAACGGCTCTGAGGGAACAGCGTTAAACGGATGGGTGGCTATGCTGGTTGTTGGGTGGGCTGTGTTCTTTGGTTACCTTTGGTGCTTCCAGGGCTTTTTTAGCAAAATGAGCAAGAAACCCCCCATTGTTTACGGGTGGGATGAATTGCGTGCTTGGCTTCAGGGAACCCGATTCTACATAATAGTTTCCGCCATCTCTCCGAGTTTAAAGGAACATCCACCAAGAGAATGCTCGGGTTGCAAGTCGTCAAGACGGTGAAGATGCCAGTTCACTACGCTTTGACGAAGCGGAAGCTCTCAATCCTCGACAAATTAACCGCCAAGACTACGTATGGCGTATGGCTCTGGTCAAACCTCTTCGACGCGTACAACTCGAAAGGCTCCTATAGCGATAGAGCAAAGTTCTATGAGCAAGTCAAGCAGAAGAGCAGGCTTCCAGCGGCTATGGTTCAATGCTGCTTCGACACCACCGCTTGGATGTGGACAAGCTATCGCAGCCAACTCGCCAAATGGAAGCGCCGAATGAGGAGAGCCAAAGGCAAGTGGCGCGAGAAACTTCTCAAGCGCCAACCTAGAGAACCATTCTCGAATGGATTCGCCCGCAAGATTCCAGTCTGGTTTGATTATCGAATTGGCTCCATTGAGAAGTCAAGGATTAAGCTATGCCGATATGTGGCAAGGGTATCCACGCTCCGAAGAGGCCAGAAGCTCACCATTCCATTGAACCCTGCCAAATATCACCTTGACCTACTATCGAAAGGCACGTTGAAAAGCTTCCAAATCGTGAAGCGAGACGGCAGATATTTCATTCATGTGAAGGTTGAGTATGAAGTCCCAGATCAACCGGTTTATGCGGTTCGTGGAATCGACCTAGGGGTGAAGCGGTCGATAGCGTCCGTGACGTTGAGGCCGAATCAACCTCTGAGGTCAAGCGACTTCTCGATCGTCCGCGATGGGTTGAAGAGGGATCGCCTAAACCGTTTGAATCGGCGAGTAGCAGAGCTCCAACAAGCGGAAAGATGGGAGCCGTTGAAGCGTATTCGACACAAACGGAGACATGTCGCCGAATACTTTGACCGCCTGTCAGCGAGGCTGATCGCAGATACCTCCAAGAATTGCTTGGTGGCGATCGGCTACCCGAAACACATCAAATACGAGAACTACAAGGGAAATGGGAAAGCCTTTCTACGGAGACTTCTTGCCCACTGGAGCTACGGACGCGTAATACACTACATCAAAGAGGAATGCGCGGAACGAGGAATACGCATGGAGGCTCCTGAAGAACTATCGTCAAGTATGACATGTCACCATTGCGGTTCAAGGAATACGGAACGCATCAATCAAAGCGTCATCCACTGTTGGAACTGCGAGCTCTGGTACAACGCCGACTTCAACGCCGCCATAAACATCGGGTCCCGTTTCTTGGCAAAACCCTTGACCCGAAAGGGTGCAGTTGACTCACCCGAAGCTGGGGATGAACAGGCAAGAGAAATAGTAGCCTGCAAGCCCAGAAGCCCACACCCTTCAGGGGTGGGAGCAAGTCACATGGGTTTGTATGTTGGATTGTCTTCATGTGGGATGAGGCTTGGAGAGATTGATGAACCACAGGAAGATTGGTCGAATTTGGGAAGATGCCAGAAGATCGGGGCGCTATCGCAGCTTTATCGCGAGAGGTTTATAGGCTCATCTACATTTTACATTAGTTTGAGCCGGTGTTGAAGTCAAATGGTTGAGAATACAGTCATTGTTGAAAGGGTTTCTAAAGCTTTGAATGTTCCACCCGACGAATTGGTGAGAAAAGGGGTAGAGGAATTTCTTGAAGCGCGGCTAAGAGCGTCTTTTGCTGAAATTCATGAGATTGAAGCGCGGTACGGGGTTGAAAGCGCTGGTGAATTGGAGGAAAAAATCCGTAGGGGCATTGTTGTGGAGCATCCGGCGTGGGAAGACTTGATCGTTTTGGAGAATCTTGAAGAGCGAGCTGAAAAAATTCGTAAAGAGCTGAAAGCTCTTAGGTCATGACGAAGCGTTTAAGCTTGGAAGAGCTGTTTAGGGAAATCGTCGAACTTGTTCTTAGGGAATTCTCTGACATTGTTTTCGATGCTCAACTGCGATCTACTTCATCAGGGTCTATTGAAAGGCTCCGCATCTTTTTGAAGGATGAAAGCTTCGTTGACGTATGGCTGTCTAGATCGGGCAAGTACTCTTATCACTGGGAACATAGACGCATAAGAGGCCTCATACATCGACATAATAATGCACCGCACAGTAGATGGAAGGAAATCAAAACTTTTCCGAAGCACTTCCATGACGGTAGCGAAGACAACGTGAAAGAAAGCACTATAAGTGACGACCCAAGGGAAGCCATTAGAGAATTTTTGAACTTCATCAGATCAATACTTAAAACGGGTGGCTAAACTGCTCGTTTCTATGAATGAGCTTGAAAATGCATTGAAGAGGCTAAGGCTGCAGTATTTAGGCATGAGTTGAAGTAATGCATAATGTACATATTTCTCTTTTTGCTCATGAAGCCGGTGACATGGCATGACTGTTTCGGTCTACCTCTCAGGAAGCTGGTTCATGTGGGCCCTGAACTCTGACGATCGTTTGGAGTGGGCGAGGGTTGCTTGGTTTGAGCTTCCTCGAAAGACGCCCGATCACTTCGTGCATTCACGATCGAGTCGGTTCCGACCTAGCCGTCAGCTGAAGGGGCGCGTGTAGTATTGTCCCCACCAGAGCTAGAGTGTATGCAGCTCGAACATTGAGGCTGAGAGGAAAGTTGACCGTCAAGAATGTACTTGCATTCTTCAAGCGATTGAACCCCTCGATATGGCTGCGGAGGTTCCGTTCTGTTTACGATACTCTGAAAAGAACGGTAAGCCGAACCGTGGAGGCTTTTCTTTCCGGGCAGATTGCGGTATGGCTTGTATTTGGCGCCTTCTCGGCGGTGATTGCGGTTCGCTACTTGCATGCTTTCGTCACAGGTTATATTCTGCCGGATGAGGCTTGGTACTATATCACATTCATCCTTGAAGGCTCAAGGCCTTTCTATAGAGAAGCATTCCAAGCTGTGTTTCTCCTATTCTTCTATGGGGTTAGGGATGTGTTCTCATTCCTCTGGCGAGGCCTGTTTTACTCGATTTTCTGGACACTTGGAAGCCTGCTACTTATGTACAAGATCCTCAAGATCTCAGGTGCCAGCCAATCCACGGCATCTCTAGTCCTGTTGACTGTTCCACTCTTCACCATCTTTCCAGCTATGGCGCCTTTCATAGTTACAGAGTCAGTCGGCCTATTCTTTGCGATGCTCGGCATCTATCTTCTGCTATTACACTTCAAGAACGGGAAGGCCAAGTACGCTTTTCTCTCTGCTGTAGCGTTCGTCTTGGCCTACAAATGCCGGGAGCCCTATCTGATTTTCGCGGTAGGGAACTTGGCAACGTTGCTCATCCTGCGAAGGAACCTTCGCTCCACTATCTCTTATGCGGTACCCGTCTCGATCGTAGCCCCAATCCCCGTCAAATTTGGATCGGATCTCAATTTTGCGCAGCCGATCTATACAATTCTGACGCGTTTGATGCCTCCTCTCATTACCGCGATTCAGAATGGGCTAGCTCAAGGTGTGTCTATACCATCATTGACGTACGACACGATCTTTAGCGCAACGATCGATGTTCCTCTCAGAGCTGGACTTGTTGAGGTGGTTCAGGCAGTGGGTGCAAGCCTGCTAATTGCTCGCAACCCTCTATTTGTGATCCTCACGATGATCTCAGTAGTCTTCTTGGGGCATTCAGCTTGGACCTCAAAGTCAAGTGTGAATAGGGTCTTGTTCTACAACACTGCCTTCGCACTCGTCGGCTTTGTCGTACCGATAATAATCATTGTGGGTACCTTGCCGGGTGCGTTGACTGTTTGGACATCTACCATAATCAGAGCGTCTTACACAGCATTTCCGATGCTGGTGAGTTTTAAAGATCTCTTCAGCAAACGGAAAGTTGAGCGCATAGCACCAATTTTAGTCATGTTGATGGTGGTATTCAGTTTAGCACAGCTCACTCAGTACAGCATAGCGCTCCAGACCAGTCTATCGTCAGAACCAGTCAACAGATTGAGCCTAGATTACAAGGCGCCTTACTATCGCCTATACTTACTCGCCCAGAACTCTGGGCACACTCTTGTCCTGGCGCTACATCTCAGAGCGATAAGAGTGTACATGTCCATGCTGCCGAATGTGGTGGTGCTTCCTGTTCCATCCACAGAAGAAGGGTTTAAAGATTACCTGTCGAGAGGGTGGGATACAATCTTCCTCTACGATGATTTTTTTACGATAAATGTTCCATCGATGCTGAACGCCTACCCAGAATACTACAGGCAGATCGTGATATCGCGGAGTTATCCCAACTACACTGTTGAAACATTGTGGGTTGATGGCGAGAGCCACGCCATAAAGATGACGAAGAGCCCCAGTACCATCCAAGAACCCGTTACTCTTTCCAGCTACAATCTTTTCCCCGCTGATAACTGCGTATTCGATAGCTCTCGAGTTACAGGGTTGAGAGTTGAAAATTAAGAGTTTGGCTGTGTTTTTGAAGCGAGTGAACTACTGGCTTGAGAGTATCGGCTATGGTAGAGTTTGTTTCGTTTTCACAGTTTTCTTAATGCTTGGGGTTGTAGTTGCAAGGTTCTACTATACTTTTGTTACAGGCTATATTCTTCCGGATGAGGCTTGGTACTTCAACAACTTCATTCTGGATAAAGCGCAAAATCTGTATTACCGGGAGGTATTTGTCGGCATCTTTACGTTGTTCTTCAGTGATGTGAAAGACATTCATACCTTGATTGTTAGAGGGGCGATATACTCGGCGATCTGGGCTGTCGGCTGCGTTGCAGCTGCTTACGGTATATTCAAGCGTTTGGAAGTGAGTCAACGCTCGACAGCGCTTCTACTTCTGTCGATGCCCCTTTTCCCGATATTCATAATCTTGGCGCCTACGATCCTCACTGAGACGATGGGCCTTTTCTTCGCGTTGCTCGGTGTCTATTTCATGATCAGCTACCTGCGGAGCCATCGAGCAGCCTACGCTCTGCTTTCTTCCGTCGCATTCGTGATGGCGTATAAAGTTCGGGAGCCTTACTTGATATTTGTGGCTGGAAACTTCATCACGATGCTGTTAGCCGAGAAGAAGCCTATCAGGTCGATCTTAGCGTATGCTGTGCCTATGGCACTTGTTTTTCCCATACCCATCAGCATCCAGCCTCTCCTGTTCGCTCAGCCTGTATACGCCTTCATAATTAGCATGGGGACTCAAATCTTCCACTATATGACTTATGTACCGCCTAGTCCGGCAAATGTTACGATTACAGCTCCACCGCCATCCCCATCTCCGCCATCTCCGACCATCGTAATGCCCACAAATCCCGAACTCTTACGGCCGTCAGTCGTGATTCCCCTACAAGCGCAGGGAAGCGAATTCATGAGTGGCTTCATCACGAGTCTGGTTTACGGATACAACCCTCTTTTCGCGATCTTTGCGTTCGTGGCTTTCCTCATGTGGGTTCGATCTGCCATCAGACATAGATCCACGATCTCAGTCGGTGTTGGATGGAATATGCTGTTGGCCTTCCTAAGCTTCGCCATATCCTTGAACATAGTGGTCGGAACAACTCCAAGCGCCCTGACGGCTTGGACATCCGCTATGGTGAGAATGACGCATACGTCGCTCCCAGCTATTGCAGGGTTCTCTAGGCTATACGAAAAAGTGAAGATCAGACATATGGCCGCAGTTCTGCTCGTGTTTCTGGCCTTGGCTTCTACGCAGATCCCACAGTTAACGGATACTCTCCAGAGGAGTCTGTCTCGTGAGCCGGTTGATAGACTCAGTTTCGACTATCGCGCTCCATACTACAGGCTTTATCTGCTGGCTAAGGATTCGGGAAGGACGCTTGTTGTCGCTGGGATACATATGAGGGCTATAAGAGTGTACATGTCAATGTTGCCAAATGCTACTGTGACCTACGTTCCGTCCGACGAAGAAGGGTTTAGAAGTCTGCTCTCGAAAGGATGGAATACGATTTTCCTTTACGACGATTTTTTTACGATAAAGGTTCCGGAGATGGCCAAGCTGTACCCACCTTACTATAGGGAGATTCTCATGTCGGGTAGCTATCAAGGCTATGAAGTCGAAACCCTTTGGGTCGATGGAGAGAGCTATGCGTTAAAGATGATTCCGAGTATACCCCTTAGTACGCAATCACCTACAGCGTTTTGAAGAGGACAGAGAACAAGCGGCGCCAAAGAACACCTGAAATATTTGAATATACAGTATCGTAGGTTCGCAGCTTACAGGAGATGAAAGACAGATGCTAGATCGTAGAAAGGTGCTAGTAACTGGAGGAGCAGGCTTCATTGGCTCGCACCTGGTAGAGAAGCTGCTTGAGCTGGGTTGCGATGTGCGTGTGGCAGACAATCTATCTAGGGGCACCATAGAAAACATCAAACCTTTCCTAAGCAAGATAAAGTTTCATAAGACGGACCTTACAAACCTAGAGAATTGCCTTTCCGTGACCGAAGATATTGAGCATGTCTTCCATCTCGCTTCGTCCGTCGGTGGGGTTCAATACATCAGAACTGAAAACGTCGATAACTTGACGCCGAGCGTTCTAATGAATGTCAATATGCTTGAAGCTGCAAGAATATGCGGCGTAGAGGGGTTCGCTTTCACGAGTTCAGCGTGCGTCTACAGAGAGAAGAATTCAAGTCTCAACAGGTTCAAGGAGGACGGCGCGTTTCCGGCCGAACCCCCTACAACATATGGATGGGCGAAGATCCTCGGCGAGGTGGCGTGTAGATCCTATCACAAAGATTATGGTATCAAGTGCGCAGTAGTTAGGATATTCAACGCCTATGGGGAGAAGGAAAACCTAGATCCAAGATGGTCCCACGTAGTTCCATCGTTAATCAGGAAGGCTGTCCTCTACCCGAAAGAGAAGTTCAGGGTCTTTGGGGATGGAAATCAAGAAAGAGCTTTCCTCTACGTCAAAGATTGCGTGGAGGGTCTTATCGTCGCGACGGAGAGGATCAGTGACGCTGAGCCAGTAAATCTCGGTGGCGAAGAAGTTACCTCAATCAGAAGAGTCGCAGAAAAGATTGTGAGCCTCTCTGGGAAGGACATTGAAATCGAGTTTGATCCTTCTGGTCCACGCGGTGTCAACCGGTATTGCGCTGATACAACCAAGATGAAGACTATTCTGAATTGGAGACCGCGAACCAGCCTCGAAGAAGGATTGAAGAAGACTTATCAATGGGCAGAAGAAGTCTTGGCTAGGACCGAAGGTTAATCGTAGACTTGAACTGGAGCAAGAGGAGGGTTCTGGTGACTGGAGGGGCTTCTTTCATAGGTAGCCACCTAGTCGAGGAGCTTGTCGGTTTACACGCGGACGTTGTTGTCGCTGACGATTTTTCAAGCGGGAAGAAGGAGAATCTCTCAGAAGTCGAATCGGAGATCACTCTACATGTAGGCGACCTCCGAGATAGGTGTTTTGCCGACCATTGCACGAAAGACATAGATATAGTATTTCACTTGGCGGCAAGCCATGGAGGAAGAGGCTATATCGCTACACATCCAGCTGAATGTAGCTCTAACATGGTGCTGGACGGTGTAGTCTTCGATTCCGCCTATAGGGCGGGGGTAAAGAAAGTGTGCTTCGCCAGCTCCGCATGCGTCTACCCAAGGAGCCTCCAATCGAGGGACAGGAACACAGGCGCGAGCGATGCCAGAGTGCTTCTATCCGAAAACATGGCTGACCCATTCATAGAAGGGAAAGCTTTCGCTGATGAAGAATACGGGTGGGGGAAGTTGATGGGCGAGACGGCCTTGAAAGCTTACTACAAACAGTATGGGATGAAGGGCGTAAGCTGTAGGATCTTCACCTGCTTCCACCCCGATACACGGGTTCTCACTCCGGAGGGTCTCCGAGTTATAAGCGAATTTCAAATTGGCGATGAAGTTTACACCTTGAACCCAGAAACACATGAGATCGAGGTTTCCCGAGTCCTGGCCACCCAAAAGATTCCGTTTCTAGGAAAGATTGTGCGCATTCAACATAAAAGCGTGGACTGGACGGTTACGCCGGATCACAGAATGTACTACCATCCGTATCGCAGAAGGAAATGCGAATTCAGGGAGGCGAGCGAACTGCTAAGAAATACTGGCTATCAACGGATGACCGCCTTTCACAAGCCATACTTAAAGGGCCTGCACCCATCCCAGATTAGCCTGTGGCCGTACGTCGATGAAAATCATATCGTTGTTGTGACTCCTCAGAATCCAGTGTATGTGGCGCTAGCGAGACTAACGGAATTAGGCCATGAGAGAAGACGGTGGACAAACAAGGTTCTCGTGAAGAAGGCAGAGGTAGGTGATCCAGTAGCCTTCGAGGAGAAGTATCACTGTCGAGTCACTGTCCGCGATCACCTGAGGGGCTGCAAAGACATGCCCTTCCGTTTTCCGACAGAGGCGTTCATACAGTTCTTGGGATGGTACATCACTGAGGGCTCGGTGAGGAGAAAGAGGTACGCGCAAATCTCCATCAGTCAGTCGGCTAGGGTTCATTCGGATCAGAGGAGTGAGATTGTGAGGGTTTTGATCAGCATGGGAATTCCATATAGTGCCGGGAAACGTGATATTTCGTTTTCATCTCGCATGCTGAGGAACTTTATCGAGAAGGAGGTGGGCGTAGGTTCCGCTGAAAAACGCATTCCTGACTTTATCTTCGATCTGGATCTATCTTATCGTACGCTATTCTTCGATACCCTTATGAAAGGTGATGGACACATCTCTGGCTGCCGTTATACAACCAAATCACCAAAGCTGGCTGAGGACTTTCAGCACTTGGCTTTCCTGAACGGAGTCAATATAACCTCGGTCCGAAAGGACGATAATGGCCACTTCAGGATCTCGATTCGACGCGGAAAACATTCTTCGATCAAGCCTAACCATGTTTCTCAACTGGACTACAACGGGTTTGTATACTGTATCACCACGGACAAAAACCACGTCATCTACGCTGGCGGGCGGAGCTTGAACTGGGTAGGGCAGTGCTACGGGCCGAGGGAGAACGAGTCTCATGCTGTTATTGCGTTGATAGCAAAAGCTTTCGTTGAAATGGACCCCTACGAGGTGTGGGGAACTGGCGATCAGGATAGAAACTTTACGTTCGTTGAGGATACTGTTGATGGGATGGTGCGTGCAGCAGAGAAGATAGATGATGCAAGTCCGATAAACATAGGTACGGATCAACACATTGCGATCAAAGATCTGGTTCGGAAGATCTTCGAATATACGGGGTTCAGGCCGAAAGAGACAAGATTTGACGCAACCAAACCAGAGGGCGTGTTTAGTAGAGCAGCGGACTTAACGAAGTGCAGGAAGCTTCTAGGATGGGAACCGAAGGTTCCGATAGACATTGGACTGAAGAAAACCATAGAATGGTACTACGCTACAAAGAGTAAGGAACACGTGCGGAGACATTTAGACGCTCTGCTCTTTGAACGATAACATCTCACCCGTCACTTAGGCTACATCCGACAGTTGTGCTTCAGTAAAATGGCATTCTCTGTGAGCTTTCCCGATAGGATATCGTATCTCAGATCGTTCAGCGTGTTGCTTGCCGGTTACCTAGTCATAAATCGCAACGAAGAACTGCGAGACTACCTTTTAGACAAGACCCCGAGCCTCGGCTTCATCGGATTGGTAGCCCCCTACGCCAGAGATGCGACACCTGAGATAACTCTGTACAGCCATGGGCATTCTGTAAAGGATCTTAGAGCGGTTATGAGAGCGCTAGGCGGCCGCGTTAAGCCTAAGGAGTTGTGGCCATTGTTCTACCTTTTGGACATAGCATCGATCGTTCTTACAGCGACTAGGATCAGGAAAAGATTCGATCTGTACATAGGTGCGACCTATGGGCCGACATTAGCTGGGCTTGTTCTTAAAAGACTGAAGTTTGTGGAACGAGTCGTCTACTACTCCTACGACTACATACAGCCCCCAAGAGAATCTGGGTCCTTCGGAAATCGAGTTATGGCAGCTGCCTTCCAGATCATAGATAACTTGTGCATATCGCTGTCGGATGTCACTTGGAACCTTTCTGAAGCTATAAAGCAGGCTAGGCGTGCCAATTTGCGTAAGCTGAGACCTCGTTTGGAGACTACTGTTCCTCACCCGATTAGGCCAAAGTTGACCCCAAGCTCGAAACTGAACCACAATAAAGCGGTCTACGTAGGCTTTCTAAGACCTCACCAAGGACTTGAACTCGTTATAGAGTCCGTGCCGGAAATATTGAGACATATTCCCGACTTTAAGTTGTTCATCATCGGCTCGGGACCTGAGGAGGAGAAGTTGAGGAGACTAGTTGAACGAAAGAGACTGGAAGAATTCGTGAGATTCTTCGGCTTCGTATACGACGAGGCAAGATTGAGCGAGATACTTTCTCAATGTTCCTTAGGTATAGCTATGTATGCTCCAACACCGCATGGCTTGACACGCTATCTGGAACCGAGCAAGGTTAAGACGTATCTTGAACACGATATTCCTGTCGTAGTGAGCCAGGTCTCGGCTACTGCAGCAAGCCAGTTAGAGACGAGGGGAGTCGCAGTCTGTGTACCTTATGACGTAGACGCGCTGACAAGAATGATAACAATGCTACTTAAGAAGAGAAGTCTGCTTTATGAAATGCGAGACAGAATTGCAGAGTTCATAGATGAATTTAGCGCTGAAAAGATATTTGAGAATGCGTTTGCCACGTCAGCTCCCGCTCTGATCAGGAATGCATTGACGAGATACTGCGAAGGAATGAAATCCCGACTTCATTCAGGACAAAGTTGAATCAACTGGCAAGCAAGGTTGACCTCCATAGATCCAACTAAGCCCATAGATGTCTTGGTTGCGACGTACAACAGTGCCAGCTACCTAGATGGAGTGCTCACGGCCATCAAGAGCTCGGTTCCGGTGAGCCGAGTTATAGCGGCCGATCGCTATAGTAGCGACGGAACTCTTGACATACTGAAGAATCATGGAGCTGAGATATACTTCGAGAACAAGTCTCTTGGACATGCTAGGCAACTGCTGTTAGAGAAGGTGGAGACGGAGGTGTTCATGATGCTAGATTCCGACGTTTTGATATCAGAGGCCCATTGGTATCCAAACGCCTTGAAACTTCTAAGTGATAGAAATGGTGAGGGGAGACCTGTCGGCGCCGTGGTCTTGTTACCAATGTCAAGACCTCCTCCGCCATTACAGAAGTATACAGAGTTCTGGTGGAGACTGATGCCGAGTCTGGAGCGGAACTTCTTTCTCACGAACTCTACACTCTTCTTAAAGGACTCTGTGGAAGGGATAAGAATTCCCGAGGAGCTAGGGGCCACTGAAGATGTCTATATATGGCTACATGTTCGAGGAAGAGGTTACACCACTCTCACAATGAGGGTGAGAGGTATTCACCACTTCGCTCATAGCGAGAAGAAGGGCTACTGGATGGGCGCCAACTTGCGAACGCTCCAGAAATTTCTAGGAACGGCCGTTCTACCATTCGTCATCAGGAATGTGATGGCTTATCCCGCGTTGGCCCTGGTAGCAGCGTTCTTCACAAGGGATTCAAACGTCTTGAAGTACAACCTAAGACGGTGGCTTGGATATCTTCAAGGCTATCTTTTCCCAGAAAAGTTTCACACGATAAGCAGATGACTCTCTGGCTGGCTTATGGGTTAGGGGGACGAACGAAGATGAAAGGCGTCCTGGGAGTATACGACATCAAGTGACAGAGCGATAGGCCGGTGAAGTCATGACCGACGTCTTACCACGAAAACTGGAAAATCCAGATATCTCCGTTATCATCGTAACCTACAACTGCGCTTCATACATTCGTGACTGCATAGAGACCGTTTTGAATCAGAACGGGGTAAACTTGGAAATCATCGTAGTGGATAATGCATCAACGGATTCTACTCGCGAGATTCTTCAAACCTTTGAAGAGAAGATAGAGTGCGTCTTTCTCAATAGGAACTTTGGCCTTGCGTTTGCGCGAAATCTCGCATCCTCAAAAACTCAAGCACCTGTGTTATGCTTCTTAGATCCAGACGTTTTCCTAACAGAGAATGCGATGCTTCAAGCGTTGCTCTTACTCAATGATTTAGGAGTCGGAACGGTCTACGGAGCGAACTTAGTAGCAGAAAATCCGGCGCTAGTTCTAGGCATAGGGATAGATAAAGGGGGATGGCACTATAACGAACCGATAAAGTGGTTCAAGCATCCTCGAGAGACTCTTTATGCTTTGGGAGGGTTCTTCTTGCTTCGTAAGAGCGTATGGAATCATATCAACC
>Ga0315314_1002919_pt1 | contig 13753 bp, 11 predicted proteins | sample TDP9_MG_FD_203631 | JGI IMG/M metagenome (GOLD analysis project Ga0315314, IMG submission 203631) | Freshwater sediment microbial communities from Lake Towuti, South Sulawesi, Indonesia - TDP9 | ecosystem: Environmental > Aquatic > Freshwater > Lake > Sediment | place: Indonesia: South Sulawesi...
TAGCCTCAAACTTTCAACTATTGAGGTCCCACCGCCCATCATTGGATCGAGAATGGTTTTGTCAGCCATAGTTTGGTAAGAGCAATATTTGGACCACAACCGCTCTCGAGGTTCGTTGCCTTGCGAGAGCGAGGCGATTAAAAGAGCTCTGAATACGCTGCCCAGTCTTCGCGCCCACCACTTATGAATCTGATATATAGGTTTTCTTGCGTTAGCTTCCTTTGACACAATAGAGCTGAGCTCTTCAATGGGAAGGTCCCTCTCAACATATCTCTTGGGATGTCGCCCTCGCATATCACTAAAGGTTTCCATCATAGTGCACAAAGACTTACTATGTGCCTGACTCGTTACTTAAGCGTTAAAATTCAGAGCACTTCAGATACACCCACGACCTATGCAACATCCTACTATATAGTCCCACTGAACTGAACTTCGTCTCGATATGAAGCGGACTGTTCCACAACAAAATGCTAGGCGTCAGCCCTCAACCTGAACATAGCTTTTTTTATCTCCAACACCTTTGACATCGCCAAACCCGCATGTAAACGTCACTTTTGGCAACATTCTAATTTCACGCTAACCATGTTGCAACTTCACGCTAAACAACATTGAAAGTCATCTAAACCACTCTCAAACACAAAAAGAAACACCATACAGAATCAAAAACCCAACCCAAAACACAACCAGAACCCCTCCTCACCCACCCCAAAAAATTTTCCATAATTCATACTAGCCTAGAGCTGCGAGAACTCCTGCGCCACATAAACAAACCCCAAACAAGCGCCAACGATTAGTAATACGCCTCCAATGTCCATGAGGACGAGGCTGGCGCTCCAGAAAACAACCGTGCTCATAATCCAGTCAGCTACGCCATTGAATGGCCCAAGCCAAGGCGACTTCCAGATGAGGTTCCAAAAATTCAGAGACAGGACAAAAGAACCAACAAACGCACCTACCCCATAAACCAAAGCGACCAACAGAATAAGCACGTGTGTGACCGGTCGCTCCTCCAGTCGTTGACTAAGAAGAGAACTCACGCTGGCAGCCGCAGGGCCAAGAATCACAACTGCGCTCTCCAGCACTATCAAGGACATAAACGGTCCTGTGAACGGGATGTCCCAAGCAAAGACCAAATCTAAAATTCTAAAGTTGAATATCGCGTAGGCAAGGGTAACGCCGCCCACCATGCTCAAGACAGCGCCGACTATCCTGAAGCGTGTACTGGGAGACGTGTATGCGGCAACGCTCGTAGCGACAAGCAGAGGCGCAACAATAAGCATTAAAGCCGAGAGGTTTATCTCAGAGAGCAGTAGCGTAGAGCCAACGCCAAGACACAGCAAATAAAAGGAACCCAGCAACGCGCCTAGAAGGACGGTGCCTTTGACTTGGCTTCGTTCGTAAAATTGCACAGCGCAAAAAATAAAGAGCGCGCCCAAGATGGAGGCGATTATCGAGGCCATGAAGAAGAGGGTCCTGCCTGCGACGGCGCTGACGTTTGCCTGAGAGGCTATTGGAAAAGTCGATGCGGAGTAGCCTATCAAAACAGCGATGGGCGCGTTGACCAGAACGTATCCTATACCCAACATCGTGAGGGCTGCGAGAACAATCTTTCTGAGAAGCAACTCAACTCTGGTCGCTCGCCGCTCTTCGGTTTGAACCGGTGAAAACTTTGTCACCTGCTTTTGAACAGCGACCTGCTCAATTTTGCCCATGCTTCCATGTCTGTTAGGTTTTCTGTATTTAAGAAGTGTGAATCTGAAGTATGTATCCACGGTAAAAAATGTAATTCAGAATCTGAATCAAAAATCGACTAGAACTGTGGGCGCTTGGATAACTTCCGAGGCAAGGTCAATGGTTGAAAGGGCTTACCAGCCGTTCCTTTAACTATCTCTTTTATCAACGCATCAAGCTTTAGGTTTCTGATCTTCCCAAGTTTTCTGTCTCGAACAGGCAGCACACCTGAATCGATTTCTTTCTGGCCGACAACGACCACGTAATTTATCCACTCTGTCTCCGCTTCGCGCACCTTCTTCTGCAGAGTTAATGGACGGTCGTCCACATCAGTTCGGATACAGTTTTTCTCCAGTTGGTCAGCTATTTTCTCAGCTTCTTGAACAAACTTGTCAGACAAGGGTATCACTCTAACCTGAGTGGGAACGAGCCAAAGGGGCAGTATCGGCACTTTGCCCATCCGTTGTTCCCTGTATGCTTTTTCCAGCAGAGCGAAGACACAGCGTTCGATGGCGCCACTGGGGCTGCAGTGCAATATCAATGGTCTTTTTTTCTCGCCCTTCTCATCAACGTAAGAAATATCGTAGCGTTCAGCGTTTTCGATGTCAATCTGGTCTGTGGAGAGTGCCGAAGCCTTGTCCAAGTTGTCAACGAAGTTGAACTCCCACTTGAGCACCCAATAGAAAGAGCGCTCGGGCAGCATCTCAATCAAGGCTGGTTTTCTGAACTTCTTGACAAAAGAGTTAATGAAAGCCTTGTTTTTCTTATAGAAGTCACGTGAAAATCGAACAGCTAATTCGTAGTCTTTGTCGCTGAACTCTAAGCCATCGCTCATTATATTGGAGCATAGGTCGTATCTGACCATGAATTCTTCTTTGGCTTGTTTCAAATCAGCACACATGGCGTGGCAGTCGGGCATGGTAAACGCTCTTAATCGGCGTAGGCCAACCAGCTCTCCGCTTTTCTCTCGTCGGAAACTGTAGCGGGTCAACTCGTATATTCGGAACGGCAACTGCCTGTACGAAATCTGTGTGTCGTGTGTAAGCAGGAACTGTCCAAAACAGGCGGCAAACCTTAGGAAGAGGTCTCTGTCCTCTGACTTCACAATATACTGCCTTGCTGGAAATCTCTCAATATAATCGGCTAAGCTCGGGTGCTGAAGATCGTACATTACTGGCGTTTCAACTTCCATGCCGCCATACTCAATCACTTTCCGAGTGACATACTGTTCCAACAAACCCTTTATGAGACGCCCCTTCGGCGGCCACCTAAAATTGCCTGGGTCGCTGCCGGGTTCATAGTCGGCGATGCCCAATTTTTTCATCAGTGTAACGTGCGGTGGAATCTGTTGAACCGCCCGCACTTTGGCGATTTCGTACTGCGCGAATTTTTGGAGCATTGGATAATTTTTGAGGTCGAATTTTTCAACAGGAGTCATTTTTCCGTTTGGCTGCAGAATGAACCACGTTGACTTTAGGGTTTCATCGGCTTTAACCGCCGCGGAAATCTTTTCCTCTTCTGCTTTCTTCTTTTCAGTGGGCGATATTTCTCTGAGTTGTTCTGCGAGGGGGTGTCCTTTGATGGATAGGGTGAACTGTTTGTTCCAGCCGAACGGGCTTCGATAGGTTTCTATGCCCATGTCTTTAGCGTGTTTTTCCATGGTTTTCAGGATTGCCAAAGCGGTTGAGGGCTTTGCTAGATTGCTGCTGAGGTGGGCGTAGGGGTAGATTAGGATTTTTTGTGCTTTTAGTTTTTGTAGTGATTTTTTGACTTCGTCTATTGCTTGTTTGGCTATTTCCTCGTTGTCGTTTTCTTCGATGCATGTGAATAGGACAACTATGTCGTCTAGTCTGTGGGTTTTTTTGTGGGTTTCTTCCGCTATTGTGACTTCTTTCTTTATTGGCGTGTATTCGATGTAGTTTGAATGCAACTGTAGAATTCTCAAGCAAGTTTCACCCTAAACCATGTCAATCCATAGAGAAGAGGAGTCTTAATCAGATTAGTCTTACGCTTAGGTGTAGACTACTATTAGTATGGGTGTGTGAAAATTTTTTTGGGGTTTGAGTGGTGGCTAAGCGTTTGTGTTTTGAATGTTTGTTTTTGTTTCTGACTGGTGTTTCTGTTTGTGTTTGAGGTTGGTTTGGCGCACTTTCAATGTTGTCAAAAGCCACTTTCAATGTTGCCAAAAGCGACGTTTACCATAATGCTCCTCTGCTTTGCGGGAAAGTAAATTTCTGAAGAAGAAGGGAACAAATCCCTTTAGCCTTCTTCTACCAGATGTTACTTAAGGACAGAGGTTGCGCTTGTTCTGTTTGTTTTTTGACTGTGCATTTTTGGTTTGTTTGATGTTTCAGGCTCTGACAGACCTCTGCCCTGCAACTCTTCAACATGACAAAACGCGCCTTTCGGCATAGTTAGTTCTGCAGTTGCGTGGCGCTATGTCGCTTCGCCTTTGGAAAACTCTTTAAGGAAAGCCGTGGTTGTGCATTGAAATGGTCATGCGCGAGCGCAGAACAATATTTGGCGACTTGGAGATTCCTTGCAATGAGCGAAAAAGGTGGATCCGCTCCGAGAATCGTTGAGTTTGGAAAAGAAGATGCTCCAAAGCTAGCGGAGCTGTTCAACTCATTTGACAGAGAGGGTCTTTGGCCTGGAAGCTTCACTGGAGGCGTTCCGTTCACTGCAGAAAGAGTGCTCAGCTCTTTTCCTGCCGGGGTCAAGAACATTTGCATCTTGATTTCAACTTTCAGAGGCAAGTTCACGGGGATTTGTAGCCTTCATCCTCATTCTGAAGATGCGGAAGCTGCTTACATAGGAGTGTTCGGGGTTCATCCAGATTATCTTGGCAAAGGACATGGAAAAACCCTAATCCTTAAAGCGCTCCAGATCGCAACCTCCAACAACTTGAGGCGTGTAGATCTCGACACTTGGGCAGGCAACCTACGAGCAGTGCCCTTGTACAAGAAATCCGGTATGTTCTGGGTGCCAGAAACAAGTGTTCATATGCAAGACTTTATCCCTGGAATCCTAAACTTCCCCTTCGCACGAGAATTCTTCAAAAAGCATCATTGGTACTCCTCGCAAATACGAAAGCTTGAGCTCATTCCCGACGAGATCAAGCTCCAAGAGATGGAGGTATTTCCATACGAATTCTCTGAAGATCAAGACCACCTTAGAGTCTGGGTGGACCGATACGGTCGAAGTATAATCGGAATAGAACAAACCCTTGATGGCAAACACCTAAGGATCATGTGCAGACTCAAAGATCACAAAGTAATCGCAGGAGTAGAACATGAGCTCATTATTGAGATCACAAACGACACAAAAAGCAGCATACAGGGTTCAGCGTTCGTGTCTGGATTCGAAGGCCTAGACTTTACTACTTACCCACGTGAATCCTTCAAGATAGAGAACGGGAGTTCAATCAATCTTAGGGCTAAGTTCACAGTAAACCCGGAGACCGAAGTTCCTGACCTTTCCCGAAAACAGAAAACAATCAAAGCAAATCTAATAATCAACGGCGAGCTGATCCCGTTTGAAATCGGAATGCGCATATTGCCGCTGCTTGAGTTCAAAACCTATCCAGATAGCATAACCGTCATGCCAGGAACAACTGGAAAAATCCAACTAAATGTATTCAACAACTCCAAAGAGCATTTCAAAGGAAGCATCTTTGTTATTGACGAAGACAACAAACTCTCGCTCAGCAAAATAGCCTTTCCAATAGAGATGCCGCCAAAAAGCTACTCAGGATTCAACGTCGAAATAAAAGTTGATGATGATCAGCCGACTTGCCTGATCCCCCTTGAAGTGTTTGCAAGAGGAAAAGTCAAGGGAGCTAAGGTTGAAACCAAAACCGAGCTAATCTACGTCAAATGCCTAACGCCGGGAGGCATAGTGGCCTCGATGGAGAAAAAGGAAATGGGAAGGCTAGTGATTGTTGAAAACGAAGATCTGGTTGCACGAGCACAGCTCAGAGGGGCAGTGCTTGAGGTCACTTATAAGAACGCCCTATACGGGCGACAAGAGGTTTGGCTCCGTGGCGGATTTGGAGTTGGGCCTCCCTTCGGCTTCGTAAAACCCATTGACTACAACTACAACGTTGTCAGAAAGCCAGAGAGCCTAGAATTGGTTCTTTCAGGTATGCATCCAGATAAGCCCGGTATCAAGATGATGAGGGTCCTGACTTTCTATGCTGGGACTTCTCTTATCAAGGAACAAATCAAAATCGTCAACATGAATCCAGAGGTAACGTACAGGCTAGATGTGCGAATCGGTGGAATGAACCCTAGAACGAGCATGTACACTATGATAGTGCCATTGAAAGAGATTATGGAACACGAGATGATTAATTTTCCAGTCTCAGAATCAGACCTCCCAACCGACCCCAAGGGTTATAAAGAATCGTGGATATGCTATCAGAACCAAGCACAGAACTTCTGTTTCGGGCAAATATGGTCAAAGGAAAAACTGTCCAAAGTAAGAGTCGGCGAGCAATCGCTTTTCACTCCTGAATATTCGCTGGGTCAGATAGAGCCAGGGCAGTCAGCTTGTACATCAGAATTTTACTATGTCATAGAGAGAGGGAACTGGCAGAGCATTCGTAGGAAATGGCAATCTCTAATCGAAAAAGAGATTCGCCTAGAGGAAAAACACTTCGAGCCGAGGGCTCTCTTCAATGTAGAGCTTGCGGAAAGCATACTATATGACAAAACAGAACTGAAAACTCAACTTAAGGTTGTAAACGTCAGAAGCAAGGAAGATACTGGTGAAATGATTTTGGTCCCGCCGAGAGGCTGGCAGATTAATCCGTCAAAGATAGAGTTCAAAAAAGTTGCGGCCAATAATCCCTTTACTGCCAATGTATCTTTTTTTCCTCCCTCCAAAGCCAATCTGGGCATATACAGTGGAACCATCAATTTACAGACCGACAGACAAGCGGTTCAGTTTCCTCTGGATCTCTGCATTCTATCCCAAATTGCAAATCACTCTGTAACCGTTGTCCCGAACAAGGAGGAGAACAAGGTTGTGCACAAGGTCTCTAATGGCCTGCTTGAGTTCAAGGCCAGTGCAGAATTTGCAGGATGTCTCTTCTCCCTAGCGAGAAAAAAAGAAGAGAATCAGTTAGGTTCGAGCTTCCCTCGTGTTGAAACAAAGGTGTTCCTAGAAAATTACACCGGTGGAATAAGGGCGTTTTATCTGGGCGATAGATTCGACTTCCAAAAGTCGAAAAGTCATCAAGAGCAGTATAGAGCCAAGTCAGTTGAGGTAGGGCATTGGAAGGGCATTAAATTCTATTTTGAATCGAAACAACAAGAAGAAATCAAGGGCATACTAGGATCGGTCTCATATCTGACCTTGCCGTACAGCAACGTCGTCAAGATCAAACGCACGTTTGAGAATCCTACCGAAGCCAGCTTCAGATTTAACAGCTGCCTGTGGATTTCTCCAAACGTTGGAGGAGACTTCAAGAAAAACGAGGCGATATTCCCAAGAGACGAAAAAATTTTCCGGTTTAAGAGAGCTGAGGGCATAGCAATATGTGTGGTACAACCAGAAAGAGGATGGGTTTTCGTAGCCAATGTACAGCAGAAGAAGGGGCTTGGCATAATCGCTGGGAACAATGATAAATCAATGATAATCTCGTTAGATGTGGGAAAGGTTATTCTGGAACTGCTCGTCATTTCTAAAGTTCAACTGCAACCTGCAGAAAGCTGCGAACTTGAGGATTATGTAGTTCTCAGCAGTGAAGACCACGAGGCTATGGACAGACTTTCGAAAATACTTCGCAAAAAAACAGAAACGAGACAATAGACTCGCTCATATCTGTAGCAAACGCAGATAATAGTCGATAAGAGTTGATGTGCTACGGAGCCAAGCGAAATTCTATAAAAGTGGCAGGGATGAGGTAGCTTGGTTGCGTATAGGTCTCTGAGGCTTCTAGTCGTCGCCTCACATTTGTCTAAAAATTGCGGATGGAGGCTACATAACGCGTTTGTTATGGGTTTAGTATTCGTAGAATCCTTTTCTGTTTTTTTGTTCCCGACTGTCCATTCTGCGCAGTCTTGCATTTGAACAGCTTCATGCTAGTCTCTAGCGCCGTGTCTCCACTTCTCCAGCATCCGTTCCTGTTTTGTCTGCCGCTTGAACTCTTTATAATGCTCCCTGCACAAGTAAGCCCGTCTAACCTCGCCCACCTTTAAGCCCGCAGCCTTAACCTTCGCAGTTGAGAGTGAACGAACAGCGTCGTTGCCGCAGCCTGTGACATTGCATTTTACGCCCTTTGCAACACGACCCATAAAGAACTTTCACCACGCCCTACTTCTTTTCAACAACTTTCTCATATATCCCTTGAGCCCTCTCATAAACTTCATGCCTCTCCCCAAACCTCTCAGGTCCAACACCTTCAACCACAAAGGACGCAGCCGCCGAACCGACACTGGCGCACCATAAGACATCCTTGCCCCACATGTATTCGGCTAAGAAGGCGCCGATGTAGGCATCCCCCGCCCCAGTTGGGTCCACAACAGCCCTTGATTTACATGCTGAAATATTGTAAAAATGTTTGTCAAAAAACAACGTTGAGCCCTTCATACCTCTAGTTAACACTACGATTTTTATTCCATAATCGCCCATCTGCTTCATCGCCAACCTCAAGTCTCGGACTTCAGTTATAGCTTGAATCTCGCGGATTGTCGACTTAAAAACGTCAATTTGCCCAAGCACTTCGGGTTCTCGCCACCTTTTCAAGACAACATTACCTTTCCCATCAAAGCTTCGCACAAAACCCTGAGCGTCAAGCGACAAAACCTTCGCCGTCTTGCGTAGTTTGGTAACAACCCCACGCGAGATTTCGTTTGCTATTGGCGCTACATGAACTATTGTTGAATGTAGCGAACTAGGTATGTCACTAAGCGAAATAGACGGCGCTTTAGCCTCCAGTCGCAGTTTTCGCTCCCAGTTCTTGTTGTATTCTAAAACATAACGCGTGGTCGAAGCGTTAGAAACCCGTTTTAGCCCAGACAAGTCTACATCGTTGTTTTGAAGCCACGTTAAAGATTCATTTGGGAAGTCGTCGCCCACCTTTGAAATGACCGAAACTCTTGCGCCTAGTTTGGCAGCAGCAACCGAAACGTATGTGGATGGTCCGCCCAAGGTGGCTCTTGGCTCCTTTATTTTAGGTGTTATGATTGTGTCTATGGCGAAGTGTCCTATGATTACTAGGTCAAACATGTTGGCGGGGCTCATTGTGGAAACATCTATAAGCATGGTTACTAATCCGATTTAATAATTAAGCACATTGAGGATTTGAAAAAGTGCCAGTTAAAAGGAAGAGTCGAGGAAGAGCCAAGGGCAGCAAAGGCAGAAGCGACCTAGTTCAGTGTAGCAGCTGCGGAGCTCTTGTGCCAGCTGACAAAGCCAAAAAAATTTCACGACCCGTAACATTAGTGGAGCCAACCTTGGCAAGGGAACTCCGCAAACAAGGCGCCTACTTGCCAACACACTTCGACACTAAATATTACTGTGTGTCTTGCGCGGTTCACCGAGGCGTTGTTAAGGTTCGCGCCAGAGATGACCGACGTATGGCTTGGAGACGCCCCAGATACTAAACAAGACTAAACAATCGGCGTAGCTGTCTCTTTCTTTCTAGAAGCCTTTCTGAAATACACTGCTCTCTGCAACACTGTTAGGTTTGTAAGCACAGCCAGCAAGACCATACTCCACCATAAGGCGGCGCTCCAAATCAGCGTGAGCAGACTTGCAAGGACGAGTATGATGATGCGTTCAGCTCGCTCCGCCAACCCTACAGTTTCCATTTTTACCCCAGCCGCCTCAGCCCGTGCTCGACTGTAACTGACAAGCAACGAGCCCATCACCGCAAGAAACCCCCAGAAGATATCGCCGTAACCGCCGAGAATTATTCCAGCCAAAACCAGCGCGTCTGCGTATCGGTCAAGCATAGAATCAAGGAAACCACCGAAAACCGTGGCTTTCCCGTAAAGTCGGGCGATGACGCCGTCTAGGGCGTCGAAAAAACCCGAAATCAAGAGAAAAATAGACGCCGCAACCAGGTTCAACGGATAAAATTGAGGATTCCCATACAAGAATGCAGAGGTAACCGCTGTTACAATTCCCAAGGCGCTGGCTAGATTCGGAGTTAACCCTATTTGAAACGCCAGTTGAGCCTCATAAGCCATCAACGCTTGAATCCGCTGTTTAAGTTTGGTAAGCAACCTGCCAATCCGCCGTTTGTAATTGTATGCTCGCAATGTTTATTTAAAAACTGCAGATGAAAGTATCTCCGAGGAAGCGAAATATGATTGATGTAGCACCATTAAAAATCGGAGACAAAAGCGCACTCGGTCTACATGTGGAGTTGCCTGATTCTCCGCCCCTTGTCCTCATAATTGGTAAAATAGGCTTTGTCGGCTGCGGCTTCATCAACATCGAAGCTGCGGAAAAACTGAACGTTTCAGCAGCAACCGTTAGCGGAGTAAAAACCCTCGATGATGTCCTCAACGCCGAGATAAAAGCAGCAACCTCAAGGGCACAAACCCTAGGCGTAAAGGTTGGAATGAAAGGAAAAGACGCAATCAAAGTTTTCCTTTAAACATTTTAAACATTCGAGTTCATTCTTCAGCCACGCCTTTGCGCACGCGAACAGCCACGCCTCTTTTGAATGCTTTCATTTCTCTTCCAGTCAAAATGGCTTTGCCAACCGCTAACACTTTATTGTCTCCGTTTAGGACTATGACTTCTTCTTGAGGGCGAATCTCGGTGTCAGCGGCGATTATGTGTTTGGCGAAGACGCTCCTTCCCTGAGCGATGAAGGGCGCTGCCTCACTGGAGACTTTGACCCCAAGACGCAATGAGCCAATTCCCGGCAAAAGTCGTTTGGCGCCTGCGATGGTTAATGAAAACATTCCATCGGTGGGGCGCAAGGTTGCCAACAATTTGCGCTTTAAGTAAACGCGACGTATCCTTCCCGTGCGTTTAGAAAAAACAACATTAACATTGTCTGGAAACAGTGTGTTGCCTGCGCCTTTGCCCATTTGGTAATCGGCTATGCTCCGTATTTTTTCCAAGATTTCACGGTTGTTTCGCAAGAGTTTTACACCGTGGGGGTTGACAAAGTATAAAGATAAGGGTGCGTGTAAAACAGTTTTGGAGAGGCATTAAGCCATGCGCTGTGAAGTCTGCGGTCGAAGAATTATTGGTCCATCACATCGAGCCATGATTGAAGGCGCTAAAATGACGGTGTGCAATAGCTGTGCCAAACTAGGCTCTGTGTATTGGGAAGCCAAAACTGAACCACGCCTGAAAAAAGTGGCTAAAAGATTGCCAACGCCTGTGCTATCACCGAGAAAGCAACCTTCTTTGTCTGTGGCGGAAAACCTTGAACTGATAGACGATTTTGGCGCCAAAGTGAGACAGGCACGGGAAAAAATTGGGTCAAGCCATGAAGACCTAGGCAAGAAAATCAGTGAGAAGGTTTCGGTGTTGCGCAAAATCGAGAGCGGAAAAATGACGCCTGACAACTTGCTTGTGGAAAAACTGCAGCACGCTCTGCGCATTAAATTACTGGTGCCTGTTTCTGAACCCAAAGTGCCTTCGAAGTCTTTAGCTTCTCGCCCTGCTACGCATACGCTGGGCGATATTGCACAAGTTAAGAAAGAAAAAGAAAAAAGACAGTGAAGGTGGAGGCAGCCGAGCAAACGAGAGCAATAATAGTGCAGAGACGCCTAAGCCACGAACGCTCCACTCTCGACGAGCTTCAGAGCCTAGCCGTGTCCGCTGGATACAATGTTGTAGGCACGATGGAGCAGATAAGAGAGCGTGACCCAAGCTATCAGATTGGCAGGGGCAAGGTAAAGGAACTCGCAGACTTAGTCGAGGCAAAAGAGGCTGAAAGAGTAGTATTTGACAACGAACTCAAGCCTCTCCAAGCCTACAATCTGGCTAAAGAAACGGGAGTCGAAGCCATTGACCGCTTCCAGCTTATTCTAGAAATTTTCGTCCGCAGGGCTGCAACCACGGAAGCCAAGTTACAGATTGAACTCGCCAAACAACGCTACGAGTTGCCCCGCGCCAAAGAGAAAGTCAAATTGGCGATGAAGGGTGAGCAACCAGGGTTCATGGGCTTAGGTGCCTATCAAGTAGAACTCTACTACGAAAGTGTCAAACGTCAAATCCACCACATTCAAGGCAAGTTAAAGGGCATACGTGGGAAGCGCAGCCTCCATCGAACACGCAGATTGGAACTCGGTTACTCCACGATTTCTTTGGCGGGTTACACAAACGCAGGCAAGAGTTCCCTCTTTAACGCTTTAGCCATGGAAAACGTTCGAGTTGGTGAGGGCTTGTTCACGACTTTGTCAACTACAACCCGAGCCGTGAGCCTCTCAAACAAGAAGGTTCTGTTAACAGACACCGTTGGCTTCATAGACCGCTTGCCTCTGACACTAATCGAAGCATTTCACTCCACCCTCGAAGAAACCATTTTCTCCGACCTCATCTTACTCGTCGTGGACTTGAGCGAGGCACAAGAAGACATAGAGCGCAAACTAACTGTTTGCCTTGACACCATCCAAACAATTGGCGCCACGGGCGTACCCATAGTAACAGCCCTAAACAAAATCGACCTCCTCCAAGAACAGGAGTTGCAACAAAAACTGTCAAACCTGAAGGGTTTGGCACCCAACTCCATACCAGTTTCAGCTCTTCACAAAACAAACATACCGCTGCTACAACACGAAATGATGCGTTACCTAAAGGACTATGTTAAAGCCGAGTTTTTGATTCCGCTGAGAAGTCAGCACGCTTCCTTCATTTCTTGGCTCTTCAGCCGCGCCGATGTGCACGGCATTAAATACGAAGGAGACGGTGTCCACGTTGTTTTTGAAGCGGTTCCATGGTTCGCAGACAAGGTCCGAGAGCGTGTAATGGAGCTTGGCGGAACATTTGAAAAAACCTAAGGTAACCATTTTGCGTTGGGGGCACCGTTTTCGAGACCAGAGAGTAACCGCACACGTTGCTCTTGTAGCCCGCGCATTAGGCGCCTCAAAATTCATTTTAACTGATGTAAAAGACGAAGAGGTGCGAGCTACGATTGAAAAAATAATGGCTAACTGGGGTGGAAAATTTGGTTTTGAAATGGGAAAACCGTGGAAACAAGTGGTTAAAGAATGGCGGAGCAGAGGCGGAGCGGTTGTGCATCTCACGGTCTATGGTGAAAACATTCAGACAAGCGATGTTATAGAGAGGATTAGAGCCACACGTAAGGATATTCTAGTCGTTGTTGGCAGTCAAAAAGTCCCAAGAGAATTCTTTTCATCAAATGTTTCAGACTTTAATGTTGCTGTTGGAAATCAGCCTCATTCGGAAATCTCCAGTTTAGCCGTTTTTCTTGACAGATTTTATGAAGGAAAAGAACTTGGCATTGAGTTTAACCACGCAAGATTGAAGATTGTTCCTCAAAAACGTGGCAAAAAAGTAGTTAAATCATGAATCAGTCAGTTTAAGAACAACAGATTTAAGGCTTCTTATATACTATTTATAGTGAAGGCCTACAGGAGGAGCAGCTTTTCAGTTGAGCTTCGTGGACGACAAAACCTTGAACAAGGTCGCTGAAGTCTTTGGAAACGAAGATGCCATCAAAGTTATAAATGTACTAAAGGGAGTAGACGAAATCACGGATGATGAAATCGCCAACAAAACAGGTATCCGCCTCAACTCCGTGCGCAAGATTCTCTACAAACTCTACGACCACTCTTTGGTTGGGCTGCGAAGGTCAAGAGACGAGAACACAGGATGGTTTATCTTCCACTGGCGACTTCAACCCGACCAATTAGAGGGATTCATACTCAACCAGAAGCGGCGGGTATTAGAAAAGCTGCAAACTAGGCTTGATTATGAAAAGAATCATGACTTCTACGCCTGCGATTCTCCTAAATGCCAGCGAATTCCTTTTGAAGACGCCGTGGAATCAGTGTTCCGTTGCCCCAGTTGCGGTCAGCCATTG
>Ga0315314_1002920_pt1 | contig 13752 bp, 21 predicted proteins | sample TDP9_MG_FD_203631 | JGI IMG/M metagenome (GOLD analysis project Ga0315314, IMG submission 203631) | Freshwater sediment microbial communities from Lake Towuti, South Sulawesi, Indonesia - TDP9 | ecosystem: Environmental > Aquatic > Freshwater > Lake > Sediment | place: Indonesia: South Sulawesi...
TCGCCTTAATTCCTCACTGTGCCTAGATGCCCAAACACCTGTTATAGCCTCTACAAGTGTGGTTTTCCCATGATCCACATGGCCGATAGTTCCGATATTGCATTCTGGTTGACGGGGCAAGGTTACACTTTTTTTTACCATTCTAGATCGTGCTCTCTCTCATGAAAGGGATTTCGGACTATAAAAGGTTTCCGAGGAAAACTCTATCTTTGCATGGCTACAAACATATAGTGGTTTGCAGATTTTCATAAATTCATCTATAAATTTATCAGTGGTGCTATCGATAACTTTATTAATATTATTAATAATAATAGTCATAGGTATATCTGTGTAATAAAGGAGGTACGAATTTGAAAGATGAGATATCGGAGGAGATACTCAAAATCATAAACAGTTCAGAGACTCCATTAGAGACCAAGGAGATCTTTGAGAAGATAAGAGCGGAAATGGCAGACGTATCTAGAAGCAAGTTAATGTATAGACTCAACGTGCTACGCGGGGATGGTGATATTCACGGAAAGTTTGTCGGTTCGGGTAAGGGAGTTTGGATTTGGTGGAAAGCGGATATCTATAAATAGTCAAATCCATAATCTAATCGGGAGGTATCAATTATGGAAAAAAGGAATGAAGAAATGAGAAAGCAAACTCCTTCTGAAATTTTAAGAGAGGAGAAAAGAAAAAGCGAATACAACAGTCTTTTTGCATTACTAGATGTTCTAGAAAGCACGAGGCGTAGAGAAGAATATCAACCGACTTACACCTCTTATTTCATAAACATGAAAGTCAATTCGGCGTGAGGTGTACCGTTCTGAGCATGGAAACTGTCGAAAGCAAAAGAGTTCTTACAAAGATTCTTAATGAACCTCATGAGAATGTCGTGAGGCTGATCAAAGGTATACAGAACTCAACAAAAAGAAAGTTGATCATATATATTGCCAATTTCAACCACCCTATGGGAGCTATTCATCTAACGGATGTTTTACCGTTTGAAGAAGTGCTAAGAACCACCGAATCAGATTACATAGATCTGTTAATAAATAGCCCTGGTGGAGAGATAAATGCAACTGAAAAACTCGTCACAATGCTTAGGGAGAGATTTAAGGATATTAGAGTTATTATCCCGAATCAAGCCAAAAGCGCAGCTACAATGATTGCACTAGCAAGTGACGGGATAGTAATGGGGTATCTCTCTGAATTAGGTCCAATAGATTCGCAAATTTCCATACCAAATCCAGATGGTACGGTTAGACAAGTTCCTGCGCAGTCAGTTATAGATAGCATTGAACTTTTAACGGAGAAGATTGACCAAGCCAAAAGAGAAGGAACTCCATTGGAACAGTATGTTAGTATGGCTTTTAGAATAGATCCCAACCTATGGGATCAGGCAATAAAAGCTCAAAAACTAACTGAAGAGTTTGCTAAAAAATGGCTTACTAGATTCATGTGTAAAGGCGATGCGGAACTTGCAAAAGAAATAACAGTGAAATTCATGGACGTAAAGCGATTCTTGTCGCACGGAAGAATGATTAGTGCAAAAGACGCTCAGGCCATACTCCCCAAAGGTACTGTACTCGAACTAGATAAAAACGATCCTCTTTGGAATTTAATATGGGAACTTTATGTTAGATTGGAATGGCGCATCAATAGCGAAATGGCCATAAAGATTTTCGGGAATGAAACAGGAATATTCACTATTGGTGCAGTAGCCCCACCCCCGATGCCAAGACCCCCACCATCTCGCCAAATGCAACCACAGCCTCAGCTACCTCCATCTCCACCTACACAAAAACTAGAAAAGAACTAGACTTCTGAGAAGCCTTATTTTTCTGAGGTTTCTTTAGCCTTTTTGATCAGCTTGAGCATTTTCTTCTCCCAAGGCTTGAGTTCGAGATCCTCACTCATTTCTCCTTTCCGTTTTCCCGCCTCTTACATTCAGAGGCTCTGTACAAGCTTCCACAATCACGACATAACCATACTCGGGGTCATGCCAAATCCGTTTCACCGAAACGTTGGCATGGGTTTTAAAGACCGTTTGACCTAGAGCCCTCGCTACCTTAACCACATCCTCAAGATCCTTAAACTTGCTTCGATCATCCCTTATGATGAGGGCCCTCGCTTGATTCATGGCTTAGTTTCACTCCGAAGGTATTCAAAGAGAAGTGAGCACACGAAAACAGTAACAAAGTAAAAGATGAGAAAGGTTTTGGTGACTGGATCTAGGCTGGAGTCTGAGAGGACACGCCCAAAAACGAGACCCAAAATCATGGTCAAAATTAGGGCGAGGGGATGAACCCCCGCCACCTTTTCCCAACTCACGGCTTTTCCCCCTTTTTCGACGCGAAATATAATATTCTGCGCTCGCCGTCAAGAAAGAAGATGGATTCATCGTTTTCAAAGAGCGGTGAAAACTTTTGGCTGGTGGCTAGCTCCTCAAAATCCTCGATGCTTAACTGGATTTGAGCGAAATCTTCGCTGGCCGGAAGAATAATTTTTAGAACCCTAAACGTTTTCATTTCTTCGCCTTCCTTTTAGGTTGAAAGCCTTCGCATGAGAAAACTTGGTTTAGAAGCTTTTGATCCTCGGGCAAAAACGTGGCGCACTGCCATAAACAGAAGGGCTGCCCGTCTCGCTCGGTTAGGTTTATACATTCACTACAACGCGCTTTAGTCGGCTGATCGGCGATTCTTTCAAGTTTTTCTAGGATGGCCTCACGAATGAACCCGACGCTATGCTTTTCAATGAACTTCCCCAACGATTCTTGGACCTTCAAGGTGATCGGATAGGTTAGGGATTCATTTTTGATTGCGATAAGCAAAGAAGGTATACCGCGAGAGTCAAATTCTACATTAGGTTGCTTAGGTAACTTGACGCGGTTTTGTCTAGGCTTTGTATGCTCATTTTGTTGGGTCTGGTGGTGACTCATTTCTCAGCCTCCATGCAACGCTTTTTTGAATGGTGTACTCACAAGTTTTTCCCGTAGTGACAGCGCTGGAGAACCTTCTTCAACCTCTCTCGTTAAAGCTCCACAGTTTATGCATTGGAGTCGGAGGTAGCGGTTGGAAACTATTCCGTCGAGGAAGTTTTTATGAAGCGTTAATCTCCATGTTCTCCCAATTAGAAGATGTTCGGTAACTGTCTTGCATTTCCGGCATCTTCTAAAAATCCCTTCTTTCATCACACCCATTTGAGCCATCCCTCAGGAGTGTAGAACATAGAGCCCTCGTCGAGCAAGTGTTCTCTTAGGGATTCAGCCTCTTCCTTGGACCGGGGTCCATACTTCATGATCTCAGTTTCAAAGTCGCCTTGAAGGAAGGGTTCTTGTCCAAACCTCGACTTCAGCAAGATAATGAGTTCGCCATCAGAGAGCCTTGGAATTATCGGGGATTCTCGGAACCCGCTAATTTCAGCCTTCTTTAGCTCTATGGGCTTTTCTTCAAGCTTAGAAGGCTCCGAAAAAATATCGGAAGAAAAATGTTTTTCATATATAGATTCAAGTGAGGTTTCCTTACCTGCTAAATTTTCCTTAAGTAGAATTTGATTTTTTTCCGATATTTTTTTCTCCTCATCCCACCATTCTCTAAGGTTCTCTAGCGTAAAGGAGGCTGGAAATATACGAATCCGCGAATACCCGCTATTTTCAGCCTTTTTAATAACCCTAACCACGACTTTCCTCTTATCCGCGGGGTCAGGCTCCTTACTCAACCAACCGACATCACATAGATAGTCAACCCACTTCCGTATGGTATCACTGCTCTTCTTTGATTCAGAAACCTCATTGTATTTTTCAGTTAATTGCGCATAATCAAAAAGGGTCATTTGCTCCGCTAAGGGTTCAACCGCTTCGTGATAAAAATCCAAGATATGCCCAGGGAGTCCCGTAATGGTGGTTTCTTCCGCGAATTTCCAAACGTTTAAAACATATTCTAGGTCTTTCATGGTGGCTAAAATCGTGTATTCTTCTTCGGGTCTGATCCCCTCACGCATAACCACCTTACCGTTGGGTTTTCCTCCTTCTCTCTGGGTTTCAACAATAGGTTCTTCACGCTTAACAACTTCAACCGGCCTCTGAGCATATTGCGAGAGGGCTGAGATTTCGAGGAGCGTGGTAAGGTGGTCAAAGTCCCTCATAGAGCGAGGATACGTAAAAGGGTAATATTCAGCGAGTTTTTGACCGTATGGTACGGCCACGTTTAAGGACTCAAGTTGATGTTTAAGCCATCGGAAATAGCCTTGCAGAAACGTAAAGTTAAGGTCTTCTCGAAACTTTCGAGGATGAGCCTTCCTCTCCCCTGTAAGTTCTCCAGCCGCTTGATATTTCTCTGAACTCATCTCCGGCGTAATAGTGAAGCCTCTAGTAGCGAGGTCCTCAACATAACGTTCCTCTGTGGAACAAAATATCGTGGCTGGCCAACCCTTAATGACCACATGAGCCGTTCTAAGCCTTCCCTTCGCCTCCTTATCAGTGAACTTATACGATATCTCCTCTTTATCATGGCTGAGAATGGGTCGGAGCTTGTTGTAGGTTTCAATGTGTGGAGGCTCCAAAAACACCAAAATCTTGTGATGAAGGTCCACAATGTACCTGGCGTGTTGAAGCTTCTCCCTCCACCGCTTCTTGTCCTCCTCGGATGCATCTTTTTTAGGCTTCTCATTGAAATCTACCTCCTCACCCTTCCTATCCACTAAAACACCATAATCGTGAACCAACGCGGTGGGAGACAACCCACCGAGATACCAAATATCCTCTTCCGCAAAATAACGGAGAGTTTGAGTCGTGTTGTAGGATTTGCCTATCGAGGAAGGACCTCTCATAAATAAGTTAATAGGGTTCCTCGTGTAGGCTGAGACTCCGGTTAGGAACACCATGTTTTTGGTGACTTCATCGCGCTTCACAGTCCGACTTAAATGCGTCATAAACTTATCAAGAAGCTGGGGGTCCACGGCTAAGAGGCTACCTACCTTATAGCCTTCCTTCAACTTGGTTAAGTCAAACAAAGAATCATGGAAAGTTTTTTCTTCATTTGACGACAATATTGTTATCTCCGAGCGGTTTTGTGGGGAGGGCCAAGCAAGGGATTATCCGCAGGGCCAGACCCAAAAGCGGAACTTCCTCGCTCTCGCATGTCCCTCCCATCCACACCAATGTCGAACGTTCAACAATTTACTCGAGGTTAATGATCGCCTAAACCGCATATGATGGAATCTTCGTCTTGGCTTGATGGCACCCTTTTGAAGTCAGGGCACTCTTTGATACACCAATACCATTCACCAGTATTCGGGTGGCTCAAAGTAGCCGGTGGGCCCTCGTCCTCTTGTTGGCCTAACTCTGGAAATTCACTGCTCAATGATTCCCACGTTTGACCTAGCTTTGGATTTGCCTTACAGAAGTTCTTGTCGAAGTTCTCACATATCACGCAAATCGGTGCTTTATATGTGTCAAAGCATTTTTTCTTACCTAGCTCTAGCCTAGCCCATATAGCCCAATCCTCAACCTTCTTTTGAAGGTCCTCGTATGCTTTCGCCAAGAAAAGCCCTAGGAATCTTCCCTCAAGCCTTCTCAACTCGGGGAAGGTTCTTTTCATCACTTCGCTCCACATCCACTCCTCGCTCACGCACACTTGTCTTCACCTCCTTTTCTTTATGCGAAAATGTGATTCCTTTCCGGCGCTAAGATACTCTCCACCCTCTCCACGAACAATGGATGCGATTTTTGCGAAATTTTCTGACCCTAGGTACTGACGAGGTTTGATGACAATGTACTCACCTATCGCCTCAAAGGTGAGTATTTCCTTTAGTTCCGTGGGAAACTTCGCCTCAATTTGCGCTATCACGTCAACCTCTGTTTTGGACTCTGGTCCCTTCTCCTTGCGGACCTTTCTATAAATCGCGTCTTGGTAGGTCCAGTAATTGTGCTTGTAATTTGGTCCGTGGTACGGATCGGCTATAACCGCGTTGGCCTGTCTCAAAATCTGAAATGCATGATTAAACTTGTCCTCAAGGTTCTTAGCTTTAGCCGCTATCTCGAACTGCCCAAGACGTGAACCTGTCTGTGGCTCAAATTTCAATATGTCAAATGTTTCTTCTCGCACAGCTTGCGGTTCTTTCGCGCTTGTGAGTTCCGCGATGCGATGTTTAGCATCTATGGCAGCAGCCTCTAAGGCAGTGCATAGATCAATCAGAATTTCCAAAACTTTCTCTTCGCTCACATTTCAACCCCCTGCTGGCTTGCTATTTGGATGCCACGTTTCTCGAGATCCTTTCTAATGAGGTCTCTGAGGTAGTCGGCCACGTTTATGTGGGCGTTAATACTCAGAAAGTCTAGAAGCGCTTTGTGCATGGGCTTGGTTATTCTTGTGGACACGGTTGTGGTTTCTATCGGTTCTTTCTCTACCATGTTTCTCAACGTTTCCTAATGAATACAACCGTAAACGTTATATGACGGTAAGAATAAATCTTAACCGTCAAGATAGGGATTTACATGGTTAAAAAACTGCCAATTAGAGAGAGAATGAAGCCAGTCATCAATGCTTTGCGAGAGGGGAAAAAGACTTGGAGCGACTTGAAACAACTTGGGATTCCCCCCGAAAAAGCGATTCCGGAGAGAACGCTTGACAGAATACTAAAAGATTATCTTGAGTATTGGGGCCTCGCTACAAAAGAGGGGGATTATTGGGTATGGTATGAGCATTCGAGAGTTTTTAAGTCGAGGCATGATTATGAGTTAGCTATTGAACATTCACGAAAACTTTTGCCAGCATTTCAGAACATGCTTGAAGTTGTAGCCACAGACAGACACCCGCTATATTTTGCAGCTAAAGAACACTTGAGAAGTTATCCTGAGATTTATCATAAATTGGAAAAATTTGAGGAAGCATTCAACGAGCGAGTTAGAGGATTGCTTCAAAAATATGGACATAAGATTAAGACATCAGATCGTTTTTGGGTTATGCATTGGGAGAAGAGAAAGGGAAAAGGCTTCTTTGGTAAGATTTTTGGCGAGTGGGGTCTTGTTAAAGATGAGGTTCCATATATGATAGAATGGGGGTCAACAAAGCCAAGCGAAGCAGAGATGAAAGAGATTAATGAGTTAAGAGATTTTCTTGACGATACAGAAGCATTCAATGAAAGGTTTGAGATCTATCATGAGCTTGCGGGGGATATCTATGTGCTTATGCTAAAGGTTGAAATGGGTTCACCGCTTGAAGGATCATGTTCTCTCTGCCCAAAAATCACGATAAAGCAGAAAACTTGAAAAAAACAGTAACTCGAACTAGAGAAGACTTCTGAGTGATAACCAGATTTAGAGAAAGCGACCTAGCCACATGCTCTTTTAAAAGCGTAAAGAAAAAAGGGGAAACTTAGACGATCATTTGGGCTTGGCTTGGAGCCCTCTTCTCAGAGATGGCAAAGTTGTTGTTTAGTCATGACGTTTATTTAATTTTTTAAACAAAAAACATTTAATATAGCAACCTTTTAGTTTACGTTTGATAAGCCATGAAGAGGTGAGAACATGAGGAAAATGTTCAAAGACAGCCGGGGACAACTCATCTATGTTGGTATTCTCATTGGGCTCATCGGAACAGTCGTCGCTGCCGTCGTTATGATGCTGATTTGTGGAACTATTGTGGGGACTCTGGAGACTGTTCAAGCGGATATGAATCAAAGCTCGCAAGCGAACAGCACATTCTCTGCAATGACCGCAACGACATGGAGTTCCCTGCGAATGCTCCCTGTGGTCATAATCGTACTCGTCGCCGGAATAATCATCGCGGCCATCGGTGCCTTCGGTGGATTCGGTGCAGCCCCAGCACTTGGATAAGAAGAAGGTAATTATTACCACCTCTTTTTTCTTTTAAAGGGTGTTTACATAGGTGATAAAATGGGCAAGCATGGTCCAGCTCCATTGAGGCTAAGGTCCTCTCGCTGTCCTAACTGCGGAGAACGCTTGAAGCCCGCACACACGAAATCCAAGAGGCGGTATGTTTGTTTGAATGAAAGCTGTACGGTGGTTGAGGTGAGGCTTTCCCGCGCCCACAATCAAACAATCCACTGCATTGAACTCTTAAAATTTGGAGAACCAAAGGTTGAGGTGAAAAATGACCATCGCTAACTTCAAGCGGCGCTATCCTTCCCTAATCCGCAGAGTTGAACGATCTACAAGAATGAAGTTTCTAAAGAAGCCCACGTTAAAACTTGAAGCTAGACGTGGAAACCTTAAGTGCCCCAGCAAAACCGACGGGAAGAGAAGGAAGGGAAAGGTTGTTCGGGCGAGTGTTCATTTGACTAAGAAAGTGGTGCGGGAAGATCCGAAATTGGCTGAGGCGTTGGCGTTGTATGAGTTGCGGTTGAACTTAATTTGGCAAAAAGGTAAGGCTCGTTCTGGGAGGCAAGCCCATAGGTTTGCCGAAAAATATGAGGAAGGCGACAGAAAACGCCTAGGGCTCAAGAAAAGCGTGACGTGGCTAACGCGGCAACACATGGGCCTTGAAAAAGGCGAAGGCATAGTGCAGAAGGCGGTAAAATGATTTCAAACTTTAGACGCCGGTATCCTTCATTGGTTCGCAGAGCTGAGAGAGATGCAGGGATGAAGTTCAAGAAGAAGCCACGCTTGGTTTTGTTTAAGAGGACGCCCAACGACACTTGCGCCTGTGGCAAGCTTTGGCACAACGGAGAAGGAAAAAATCTTGAAGTAGTAAAAGCCGAAATTTGCCTAAGCAAAAGGATGGTTAGAGATTACGAGCCTCTCGCAGAAGTTGTTGCTTCCCACGAGCTTAGGGAGAACCTTATGATGCAACATGGATGCTCGAAAACGAAATCTCATCGGTTGGCTGAGAGACTTGAAAGACGAGACGAAAAGAAGTTAGGTTTGAAGCGGGCTGGATGGGAACTAAGAAATTATTATGGTCGAAACATAACTAGGCGAACCCAGTTAGAGAGACTTGAAGAAAGAACATTAGGCCATATCCCTTTCACTCTCCCCTCTTTCAGATTATGTGTGCATTTAGCTAAACAAGGAGAGAGACGATGAGTGTGTTGAAACGTAAAGCGAAAAAGGAGAAACCGGTACAACCCGAGCAGCCGACGTTAACGGAGGAGGAACTCAAAAACTGGGAGCGAACCAGTAGAGTTTACGAAGGCGAGCTAATAGGGTATCGCGTGGGTCTTTATCGGGAAGCCTTGAATCTTGAGCAAAAACGTGGGAAACCACGATATATTGAGTGAAAAAAGGGAAGTTAAATAATCATTTTAGCTTGGCTTGGAGCTAGCTGCGTCAAGCACGCCAATATATAAACCAGGTCGGGGTGTTCCTTCTCAACGTGTTTCATTAAGTCCTCCTTTGTCTCGAACTCTTCAGGGTTTTCGCGCAGTTTCCCTTGATGGAGATCCCGTTCCACGCAGAGAAGACAGAAAAGCCCAGTTTTGAAGTCTTTTGCCTCAATCCGAACACCTATTTCAATGGGTCCGTGCGGTGTAGGTAAAACAAAGTAACGGCCATAGAGGGGGTCATTGTCTTTGTCAGTCATATTCTCACCACGCAAAAGAAAAAAGGGGTTTAAAAGTCCTCCTCTTCTTCCTCCTCGTAAAAGTAGAGGAGCCTTTCCAAACCGTATTTTTCACTGATTTCTTTGAGGTGTATCGCCTTCGTGACTCGATTCCAAGTGTTTTCATCTAGGCCGTCCAGTAGCCCTTGCAGTAGGAGCCCCGTCAAGTAGTTGTTCATGTCGTTCGTATCCCGACGTGTGAACGCCGCCAAAGCATCTATGAATCGTTTAACCTCAATCGGAACCTCTAACTCGATTTTAGCCGTTTTCTCGCTCATTTTTCGCTCACCTCAAAGGATTCTTGAACTTGAAAGTATTTGGCTACACCGTGGCTTCTAAGGGCTTTTCTGAACCACTCATCAAAAGTATCGGATTGATAGAACCCCGGTATGTCCCTTTCAAGGTCTTCTCTCAGGATCTCTTCGAGGGGGACACCGACGAAAGCAGCGAAACGCTCAAGCACATCATGAACATTCTTAGGCAGTTCTACGGTTACGGATACCTTCACAGTTTCTTCTTTGCTCATTTTTCTTTCAGCCTCCTTTAACAGTCGATACCCTTTTCTCGCAACGCTATCTCGACCCATGCGTCGTAGTATCCACCCTGAATGAAGCACTCCAACACGCCTTCCATTTCCTCCGTGAGGATTTCTTCAATGGATACGCCCACGAACTTGCTTAGGTCCTCAAGTAGGCTATGGAGTTTTTTAGGGACCTTCGCAGTGATTTTATACTCCATATATTTACCTTCGGCTTTCGCGCACACATCCATCACCTCTCTATCTTATTTATCGTCACGATAACTATTATCACAAAAGACTTATAAGCTTTATCCCTATTATCTTACATATCGTGGTTATCATGACAACTGTTCACATCTCTGAGGAAACACATATTGAACTCAAAAAGATAAAGGGTTCGCTTCTAGCCTCAAACGGTCAAGAGAGATCCTTCGATGAGATCATTAAAGAGCTCATCGTCTTTTGGAAGGAAAAACACTAGCAAGCCACATATAAAGAAGTGGGGAATCCATTCCAGAGGTATTATGTCATAATACCTTTTGGTGGGCCTTTGAAATCGTAGGGTCGAGGTAATATGAGGAAAACCAAAATAATCAGCGTGACAATCCCGCCGACTTTGTTACATGAGTTGGACGAGATGGTGGAGGAACTCCGAAAGGATCCCAGCATCAAGCCTGGCAGTAAACTGTGTTTCAAGGGCGATAAAAACTTTCTAAGCAGATCCGAGGTCATCTGCGACTGTATCGAGTTTGGTTTAAAGGAGCTGAAGGAGACGAGGAAACCCAAGAAGAAAGCGTGGTAACCTTGGGAAGTATACCTTAAGCGTGACACCACGCATCAGTTTCCTAGATAATACCTATGTGTGTTGAGCATCATAATCATCTGAAGCTAGGATAATGCTTTAGCGGATAGATTTTGGGAAAAGGGGCTGTTTAAGGGGTTTTCGCCGTTTGTTTGTTTTTATTTATTTACCTACTAGGAACTACTACAATACAAAAATCTAAAAAAGAGGGGGGTGGTAAACAAAAATAATGTTGTTTTTAGGTAAATTAAGAGTATCATAATGCACCCCTAACATTATTTTTGAAACTCCTAGAGAAACAAACCTTATTTTTAACTTCAATTCCATTAAAATTAATATAGTTACACTATGCAAATTGTGTTTTTTGAGGTTTTTCAACTTTGTTAGAAAACTTCGCTAGGTCAGTGTTTGCGTTATGACCTTGAAGAACTCTTCTCTAATCTCTTCCTCGCTTGGCTGCGTATATAATAGGGTGTATTCAATTTTGCTGTGCCTCATAACCTCTTTTAGAATCCGAATGTTTCCCTTGTTGCGGGTCCAGTAGTGACCGAAGAAATGTCTCAGCTTGTGCGGAGTGATAGGATAGTTCTCCCTTGTGATTCCGGCTTCCTTGACGTGTCTCACAAACCACTTCCTCATAGTCTTGTATGAAACAGGGAGAAGTCTTCCATCACTGTCTTTAAACCACTTGAAGAGGTCCATGCTTAGAGGGTTCATCGGAACTGTTTCCGGTTTGTCTCCAGGCTTCATTCCTTTTGGTCCATACTTGAAGTCTTCTCTACGCCTTAGAATGATCTGTTTCTTTTCTAGGTCTATGTCCTCTCTGCATAATCCTAGAATCTCACCTGGCCGCAATCCGTCGAAAGCCATACATGAATAGGCAAACTTGTATTCTGGTCTCGGGGTCATGTTGATTAGCTTTAGAATCTCTTCCGGTGTGAGATCCACTGCAAACCTTTCCTCGTCTTTGATTTCCTTTAAGCTTTTCTTCATGTATTGCGCTAGATCCTTTTTCCCGATGAAGTTGAATAGGGCGCACAGAAATTTCTTGAAGGTCGAAGCTGTGTTCATGCTTTTCTTGTGGTAGAGAAATTCCTTCACATGAATCGGTTGAACAGTGTTTAAGGTTAAGCCCTTACTGAGTAGGTAGATTTGAAAGGAGTTGGCTAGGCTTAAGTATGTTCTCTTTGTGGCTTCTTTTTTGCCCTCAATGAAAAGTGATACCACTTCATTTAGGCTCATTCTTTTTGCTCCATTTTTGAAGCTGCCTCCGATAGGAGAACTTTGCACGCGTAGCGATATTTTGGGTACAGGAAGCTGGTGGCCTCAAGAAGCTCCTTTACCACATCCCCTTCGACGACGGGGCCTTTGTCGACGATAACAGGGTTAGGAGTAGTATCGGTTACAGTCGTTTTCGTGGGTTCAAGCCTCGCTCCGATTAAGGCCATGCGTTGTGTCTTGCCTTGGATACTTACTCGCGAGCGACCTAAGCGCTGACCTATTAGACGGTGACTCATGCCTTTCGCAAGCATCGCCTTGAGTTGCGCCTCTTCCTCCTGTGTCCAAGGTCTCTTCCTGCCTTTAACAATGGGTGAGGCGATCACCTCGGTTTTTCCGCTAGAGGGCTCGTTTGTGGGTTTGTTCTCAACCGGTTTGGGTTGATTTGAATTTTGGTTTCTAGGCGTGCCTTTGTCTAAGCGCACAAGAAAGCTGGATTCACCGTTATAGCTGGTAGCGAAAACCCGGTGTCCCTGCGCCTCCAGCTCCAGCTCCCAGCCTCGCTTAAACATTCGGTTGGGTATGATGAGAACCGGACCGTAGGGTTCAAGGATTTGCGGTGGAAAATGTTCCTTTAAGGCTTCAACCGATACGTTCTCACTCATTCTATTTTAACCGGTGTCTCCCTTACAAGCAGGAAGATTGAACATCAAACAAATAATGGATTGTAAACGCTTAAATGCTTTTCCATACGTAATAGTATGATAGGTGCACATTCATGGGGAAGGACAGGATCACCATCACGCTGCCGAAACCGTGCTTAGAATGGCTTGACAAACAAGTGGAGGCTAGGACCTACGCGAACCGAAGCCACGCCATAGAGGTTCTCATTCTAGAAAAAATGAAGGGAGAAAAATAGGTTATTTCATTAGCTGCTTGAGTTTTTTCAGCATCATCTCTTGAACTTCTTGGTCCTCTAGGAGCTTCCCCATAGCCTCATGAATTGGTTTTTGTTTCGAGGTTAGGTTGTTGACTTTTTGCTTCAGCTCCGCATACTTTCCTTCAAGCTCTTCCCGTTTCTTCCTCTCCTTGCGCAACTCCCCGATTTCATCTTCCAACTCTCGGATGCGGTCAATTTCTATTCGACTCCAGAAGCCGCGCATGTACTCGTTGGCTGCGAAGCTCACATCGTGGTAGTCAAAGTAACTACCTCGGCTGGCTGGAAGCTTGTGCCCCATAAGGGCTTCTGCCACATCGGGGTCCACTCCTCCTCGATACAGCGTCTTGCGAAAGGCTTTACGGAAACAGTGGGTCCAAACACTTTTGGGGTCTATGCCAATTTGCTCCGTTGCGTTCTTTACAACCTCAATCACATGAAGTGGGTTGATGGGTTTGTCTTGGCTTGCCGTTCCCTCTGTAACGAAAATCGGGTCCTCGGGTTTAGGGTTCCAGCCATCAGCCATACGTTCTTCGAGATACGCTTTCAGCGCTTCAGCGGCCTCCATATGAAGAAACGTGTAGTAGTAACTAACATTGTAGGCGCTGAGCTTCGTGTCTTCCGCGCAGTCCGTGACTCCCTCCGTCCTATAGGCTACCACCTTGATGGGAACCGGTATCTTAGGTTCAGGCCAAAGCCGCGTGTTGAACATGCCGTAAAGCCAAGAGCATAG
>Ga0315314_1002921_pt1 | contig 13748 bp, 10 predicted proteins | sample TDP9_MG_FD_203631 | JGI IMG/M metagenome (GOLD analysis project Ga0315314, IMG submission 203631) | Freshwater sediment microbial communities from Lake Towuti, South Sulawesi, Indonesia - TDP9 | ecosystem: Environmental > Aquatic > Freshwater > Lake > Sediment | place: Indonesia: South Sulawesi...
TCGCAGCTTTCGGGCATACTCCTCCGCGGGAAGTGCGGGTACGTTCCATCCATCGGCGTAATTTGCCACTGCCCGGAGTAATAGCTTCTCGCCGCCGCCTCCTATCCATACGGGGGGATGCGGCTTCTGGACCGGTTTTGGATTGCATACAGCCTCTTTTGTGATGAAACTTGTTCCTTGGTAGGTAACGCGTTCCTGTGTCCACAAAGCCTTGACTATCTCGATAGCTTCGATCATGCCATGGATTCGTCTTGCAGGTTCATCAGACCAAGGAAGCCCATACGCGGCATGTTCGGCTTTGTGCCACCCAGCACCCAGTCCGAAGTTCAGTCTTCCTCCACTTATTACGTCCAATGTGGCTGCCATCTTGGCAACTAGTGATGGATTTCTGTGAGAGTAGCAAAGTAGCAACGGGCCAATCCTGATCTTTTGAGTAACGGCCGCGATTGCGGCAAGCAAGGTCCAGCATTCATACATAGCATCGCCGAGTATGAAATGGTCTGGTGCCCACAGGGTATCATAACCCAACTCCTCGCACAATCTCGCGAAAGACTTGATCAAACCGTAATCTAGTCCACCGTAGAAGGCACTTGCTTCGTTCCAAGAAGCCAAGCAAATTCCAAATTTGAGACGGGTCAAATTATCACTCCACTGGAATCAACGAAACTTCGGCAGCACTCGATCAGCGAACAGTCCAATTCCTTCGTTCGAGGGAAAGTCAACAAACCATAAGATGAAGCGCGTTATGCCTAGCTTGACGTATTCATTGATTCTCTCTGTGCATTCCTCGGGAGTGCCGAAGAGATACCGCTCCTTTAGCCCGGTTACGTCCCCATAGAATGTTGCTTTCGGATTGTGCGCCCTTATCTGCTTTAGCAGCCCGTCGAGTCCGGCATGGTTCTTTGCGATGATAACCTGAGTTTCAAGTGACTTGACGATCTTGCTGTAATCTCGTCCTGTAGACAAACATTCCTCTTCTAGCCTCTGAAGCTTTCTGCCGCACCACTCAACAGAAGCTGGTGTATTGTTCCATACGTCGGCATGCTTAGCTATGAGCCTGAAGATTCTGTCGGTGCCGAAACCGTCGCTCCATCCTTCTCCTCCCATTGTTCCTATCCAGATTGGAGGAAACGGCTTCTGGACCGGCTTTGGGTTACATGTCGCATTCTTTAGAGTGTAGTATTTTCCTTCGAACGAAACGGTCTCTTCGGTCCACATTCGTTTTATGATCTGGAGCGCCTCATCAAATCGTTGAATCCTTTCGTCATCATGTTGGACCCACGGAAAACCGTAGGCCGTGCACTCCTCCTTGAGTCCTGCATGCCCCGGATCAGCAAAGAAATCTAGCCTTCCGCTACAGATACCGTCCAGTGTAGAGGCCATCTTAGCAACGAGAGAGGGACTTCGAAACAGGTTATAGAGGTGAATGGTTCCCAATCTCAATCTAGATGAGATGGCTGCAATGGCGCTTAGTGTGGTCCAGCACTCAAGGATCGACTTGTTCAATCCGAGCATTACGTGATCAGCGACCCAGACGGAAGTGAAACCGAGCTTTTCGGATGTTGAGACGGTGTCTCTCAGTAGGGGCCAGTCTATTTCCTGTAATATAGGCGTCCTTGGATGAGAGTCTCCTGCACCCGGGAAGATTGGCAAGGCAAAGCCGAACTCTACCTTCTCAGGCGTCAAGCCTATTCAACAGAACAATACACAATATATGACATATTATAAAGGTGAAGCGCGGGCCCACGTTCTCGATCTATGAGCGCAACACTCTGCTTTGATTGAACTGACTTGTCCCCAAGATTGACGAAGAGCCTGGCGTCCATTTGATGATGGCTTGTCACCCAATGTCGCGCATTACTCGCAGCAAGTAATCTCTGCCCATCCTGACCTCCTTCTCAGCATCCTCGTATGGCCAGACATCCATGCTCAGATATCCCTTGTACCCAACCCGTTTCAACTGTTCGAGGAATCCTGTGAAGTCATGAACCGTTCCGGGGGGCATGTCCCTATCCCAGTCGCCGTAGTTGTCATCGATATGAACGTGAAACAGCTTGTCTCCCAGCATATCAGCGACTGTAGGCAAATGCTCCCTTGCGACCAGCGAATGACCCGTGTCCAGCAGCGCTCCTAGGCATTCAGAGTTCACATCCTGGATCAGCCGAAGCGTGCTATCAGCGTTGCCGAGTATGTTCTCTAGTTTGTATTCAGCCGCGAGTCTGACCTTGTGCTCTTCAGCGATTCTTGCACATCGAGAAAAACTGTCGACCAATAGATCCCAAGCCTTGCGGTATGGAGTTTTCAATGGAATCGTGTCTGAGCCAGTCCATAGGCCGACTAGTCTGCAATTCCATTCCATCGCAGCATCTATGGTCTGGCGGACGCGCCTAACCATCTCATTGCGGACTTTGGCATCCGCGTTCGTCCATACAGGAGTGTTCCAGATGTATGTGTTATCATTGCAGCCGATGCTCGATACTTCGATTCCGAGACTTTCGATCTCTTCTCTAAGTTTAGTGCGTCGCGCCGTGTCGAAGGCGTCTATGTCCCATATGACTAGTTCAACACCATCGAAGCCTATCTCAGCGATCTTCCGTACAGCCTCTTCCAGCGTCATCTTGACTCCTCGGGTCTGTGCAGGTCCAAAGCCGCCTCGTGCCGCCTCAAACGCCCAAGAAATAACACTAAGCTTCCACATGAGAAATCTCTCCGGCACAGTGTAGTCGAGACACTATTATAACATGATTCATGTCGCAAGGACGTTGTCTAGATCTACCTCGTCAATGCATGACAGTCACAGGGGACAAACAGTGTCCACTTCCATTGTGCTCGAAGCTAACGAGGGTACTTCTCTGGGCGCCCCAATGAGCCGGCATCGGGGTCAAGATCCAGAAGGGTTTCGGCGATACCGTCCGCGCCGTGCGTATGAAGCTTCGAATCAACGGGTACTCCAAACATCATCCGATCTGCAAGGAGATCTGCGCGTCGCCGGTAGATGTCTTCAATAAATCGAGCGACTTGTGACTAAGTAGATAGGAAATCGCACGCATATCCGAGTGAGTCTTTAAGTGTCCCGGTCAGCTCTTGGTTTACTTGTCTGACAGGTGAAGTTCCGTGAAGAGATATTATGACCCAACTATCTTCAACAACATGTTAGACGGAATAGATCGGAGAAAATATCTGATAGCAACCTACTGCCTAGACGATACCGTTCCGGATGTGGATTTCCTTGACCATTTCGCCCTGATTCAGCAGATGATCCTGGAAGGGTCTACTGGAACTTGGGCTGAAGTCAAAGAGGAGACGACCGAGGTCAGGGAGAGGCTCTCGGGCAGACTCGTGGGATATTACGAGGTGCCCGCTCCGGAAGGCGTGAAGAAAGCCGTGGTGCAGTTTGCTTTCTCGACTGACGCTTGGGGAGGTGACGTCCCGATGATGCTCCTATCATTTGCGGGCAACTGTTTCGCATACTCCCCTAAGCTTAGGCTGCTGGATGTGTGTTTCCCCGAGGTGTTGGTCAAACAGTTCCAGGGTCCAAAATTCGGGGTCGAAGGCATCCGGCAACTTCTCAACGTCAAGAGGAGGCCCCTTGTTTTGCACATAATCAAACCCAAGATGGGAATGACGCCTGAAGAAACCGCCAATCAAGCATACCAGACAGCGATTGGTGGGGTCGACATGATCAAAGACGATGAAATGACCAGCGAGACTCACAACTGCAGATTTGAAGATAGGCTCAAGGCGGTAATGTCCGCGCTTGAGAAGGCAGAGAAGAAGACGGGCAAGAAGGTGATCTATTTCATAAGCGTAACCGACGAAGTCAACAAGGTTCATGAGAAGGCGCGGAACGCTGTAAGAGTAGGCGCGAACGGCTTACTGTTGTGCTATTCAGCGGGGCCTTCGCTTCTAAGGGTCTTGGCTGAAGACCCCGAGATAAATGTCCCAATCCTCCTGCACCCCTCGCACATGATATCGATGACTCCCAGGATCAGCTGGCCGCCACTCGCAAAGATATGTAGGTTGTGCGGCGCCGACCTCATGCTCACGCCCTCGTACTGGTCGAGTATTCCAATGGTTTCATTGGAAGAAGGGTTACGCACGGCACAAGTCAAGACGGCACCATTCTTCCACATCAAGAAGACGTGGCCCATGCCGGCAGCTGGAATGTACCCTGGGCTGTTGCCCACCCTAGTTGGAGAGTACGGAACTGACATAGTCATCCCTGCTGGGGGAGGCATGCTTGGACATCCGATGGGCTACACGGCTGGCGCTATGGCTTGGAGGCAAGCGATTGACGCGGTTATGGAGGGCATCCCACTGGAAGAGGCGGCGAAGACTAAGCCTGAGTTGAAAGCCGCGGTAGATCACTGGGGGGTACTCAAGAGGCCTCGTACGCCTTGGCTCCGCGCTTCTCCAAAATATCATCCGAAGACCGTACAGGAAGAATGAGATTACTCGGCCAGACTTTGCGGCAGGTTATCCGCTAGTTCCGCGATCACGTACGTACGTGATCGCAGTATCGCTGAGAAACAGGGGGCTCCCTGCATCCTTCATGTGGGTGACAACTGAGCAGAGATCCCGGTACAGAACTTCTGGAACGTGATCTGGAAGATCGGAGGTATGCGATGGATATGAACATGAGGCAAAATGTCTATTCTCGCTTCCTAGCAAGTTCCATTCGATATTTCTCCGTCTCGAGAGCGAGCAATTTCTGAACCTCACCGGAAGGTAGTCGTTGAGGGCCTCCAAGAAGTTTCGATACGAGACAGATCTTGGCGAAATCCTCGAGGAGTTCCATCCGCTGATAGGCGTGCTCCAAGTTCGATCCCATCGTGACTGGACCATGGCTTCGAAGAAGGAATGCATTGTGCCTCCCAGCGTGTTCTGCTACGATGTCTCCTAGGTCTTTGGTTGTGGGCGTAACATATTCCACTAACGGAATCTCTCCGATCATCACTATCACTTCTGGATAGAAGGAGTAGTCCAGAGGGAGATTGGCGCAAGAGAACCCGGTACTAACAGGAGGATGCGCATGAACTATTGCGTTGATGTCCTTTCTAATTCTGTAGATCTTGGTGTGCATGGGCGTCTCAGAAGTGGGCCTCAGCTTACCCCTAAGGACATTGCCGTTCAAATCTACCTTGACAATCTGCGACGACTTTAGGTACCCCTTACACAGTCCGCTAGGAGTGATGAAGATCTCTTCGGACGTAGGTGCTCTAGCGCTGACGTTACCACCCGCACCTGCGACGAGGCCTCTATCATAGAGTCTCTTGGAGATTTCGACAACTTTGCTCTTCAGTCGATCTTCCACGTTCAATGCTAGTCGAGCGCTCCAGCATTCTAAGAATGCGGAGCCATCCAATTATTCAACCCTTTGTATACGACTAGATGACCGTCACGAGTGACCATCATGATGAGGACAGCGCAATCTGGGCGGGCTAGGCGTCTCGGTAGATCTTCGCGGTTAAGAGCTGCAGTCTTTCGCCAACCTTCGCGTACAGGTCCCGTTCTTCCAGGCTAGGCTCGAATCTCTCTCGAATTTTTGCAGTTCTATGAGCGATTGCTGAAATCGGTTCGTGCGTAAGGCCCCATGCCGCAAGGATAGCTGAACCAATTGAAGCTTCGTTTGTCTCGACTGCCAGTACTTGCCTACCCGTTGCATCTGAAATCGTGCGATTCTGTATGTCGCTCTTTGAGCCTCCTCCGCTTGTTCTAATCTCTAGGACTTTTGTTCGCGTGACTTCTTCGATAATGTCGACTAGCTGGCTCACAAGGAGAGCGTTGCCCTCGAGTATGCTACGGAAGATATGGCCGGCCGTGCAGTTACTTTCGGTTATGCCTGCGAAGAAGCCCCTGACATTCGGATTGTGGTCGGGGACACGGGAACCGATCCATTGAGGCTGCGCAATCAAACCTTCGCAGCCGGCGGGAACTCTTTCCGCCTCGAAGTTGAGCTCTTGCAGGGTCTTGCCAAGCAATCTGCTGAGATTGGTCATGGGCAACGTCCCGGCATCGGTTGCGCCCCCCGCCAGCGTTTTCCCTTCCACATATGACTTGTAGTAGATACGCTTCGCTCTGTCAGGAATGGGACTGCCAGCAACGGCATGAACTACTAGTGAGGTTCCTATCGATGCGTTGAGTTGGCCGATACTCAGAGTTCCAGTCGCTATATCGCTTGCAGTCGAATCAGTGACGCCATTTATCACGACCGCTTTCTCTGGGAGCTTCGTTTGTCTGCTACAGGACTCAGATATCTGGCCGACCAACGCACCGATCGGCTTGATTCGAGGCAATAGGTCTGTGTGGATTTTCAGGTCCTCATACAACTCTTCTAGGTAGTCTCCGGAGATTATGTCTACGTGTGCCTTGCCAGCAACGTTCGGCGAGGTACACACTCGGTCAGTCAGTTTCATCTGGACAAAATCGCCTTCGCTCAAGATGTTCTCAACATTCCCAAAGCTCGCCAGATGGCTACGCATCCACAGAATTTTTGGAATGACAAGGCAGGGATCTAGTGGGAGGCAGCCCTCATAGTCACGAGCGATCGAACTTTCTTGCCCGACGTATTCGGCCTCCTGCTTTGCCCTCTTGTCGCTATAGAGAAGAATTGGAGAAAGAGGGCATAGATCGCGATCAACGGCCAATACACTTCCGCTGGTGGCGTCGACGCACACTGATTCCACGCTGGTCGGATCTGCAAGCTTCTGCAGTGTTAGGCGGACAGCGTCCCAGAGGGCCTCCGAGTCTCTCTCTGCCCACGAAGGGGCAGGTCTTCGTATTAGGTTGCCAATGTCGGTTGACGTAAAGTCGAGCGTCCTTCCATCGTGGTCGATGACGCAAGCCTTGACGCTCGAGCTACCGACGTCAATTCCCAAGAAGGCCAATTCTAGTACGGATGGACATACTTGAAATCTTACTTAGATGTTTTCTGCCAATGTCTTTCTTGCCTTAGTGGCATTCCCAGGAAAATACGATCGGGTTCGTCCCGTTCGGCTAGGCTAGAATTATCCTGCTACTTCAAATGGGGAAAGCCTGCGACCCAGCTTGGGGTGATCTTTTCCGGATCTTGGGCCATATCGCCCCGCCCCGGTCTCCTGAGCATCAGAGGAGCAGGAGTAGTTTCGTGTTTGTGCGACGGCTGGTGAGTGCGTTGGACAGACTTGCATGAACAAGTGACCTCCAAATTTATTAGCCGAGTTGCAACGGTCAGAAGACGCGTTGTAGAGGTTCCTAGGCTTCATGAGCGATCTGGCTTTCGTGGAGAAACGAGTAAAGACTCGTGCCCGTGTTTGAAGTTGCGCCGGCACCAAACATGATTGGCCTAGCATTTGATTGTCAGTTTTTGAAATCGTTCGTACGCTCTCATCCAGGTCAGCGCGTCTTCGGGCCGATACAACGTAGAAGGAAAGGACTGACCAACCACGCGGCGTAGATCAGTGAGCGAACCCAGATGACCTAGCGCGATAGCTTGCACCAAGATATTGCCAATCGCCGTCGCTTCTGAGGGGCCGGCCAGAACCGGCACTTGAGTCGCGTTCGCAGTAAGCTGGTTCAACAGCTGGTTCTTGCTTCCCCCTCCTACAATATGAAGGTATTTGGGTTCTCGACCCGTTATGGTGACGATTTCTCGCAAGACTTGACGATATCTCAATGCCAGGCTTTCCAAGACACACCGTATAATCTCGCCGTGCGTCCTGGGAGGCCGCTGATTTGTTTCAAGGCAGTAGTTGATGATCTTCTGCGGCATGTGGCCCGGTTTGACAAATCGTGAAGCGGCTGGGTTTATCAGAGACTTCAGCGGCTCAGCTTCCTGCGCCATTCTGCCCAAATCATCATACGCATACTCGTATCCTTCTCTAGCCCACTCTCGGCGGCACTCTTGCACGACCCAGAGGCCGACGACATTCTTGAGAAAACGAATCGTTCCGCCGTAGCCCATCTCATTGGCGAAGCCATACGCCAGGCTGGTGACATCAATGATCGGCTCTTCGAGTTCGATTCCCACCACCGACCAAGTGCCTGAACTGAGATAACACCAGTCCCAGCCTTCGGCGGGAACAGCCGCCACAGCCGCGGCCGTGTCGTGTGAACAACCGGCCACGACTTGGGCATCCTTCAAACCCACCTCTTCACCGATGTCGCCGCCGACCGGTCCGAGCCTTGTCCCGGACCGCACCAGTTTGGGAAATATTCTCGCAGGAAATCCGAACTTCTCGATAAGCTGCCAAGACCATTTTCTCTCTCGAGGGTTGAAGAGCTGCGTCGTACTTGCCAACGTTTCTTCGGCGCAACGCACTCCCGAGAGCAAATAATTGAAGTAGTCGGCGATATTCAGAAACTGGTCACTCAACTCAAGGATTTCACGACGGTGGTCCAGATCGTCGAGCAACTGGTAAAGAGTATTGATCTGCATGAATTGAATGCCCGTCTGGGAATAGATGAGATCTGGTGGAACAATTGCAAAAGCCTTCTCCAAGGCTCCGTCTGTTCGGGTGTCGCGGTAGTTATAGGGGAACGTGAGCAGAGGTTCCTGACCTCGCATATGCACATAATCAACGCCCCAGGAGTCGACACTTATGCTGTCGATGCGATAACCGCGCGCACCCACTTTGAGCAGGCCGGCCTTCAATTCATCAAGAATCTGCAACACATTCCAACGTAGTGTGCCGAAAACCCTGATGGGTCGGTTCGCAAACCTGTGGATTTCCTCGATCACGAGGCGATCTTGTGACAAGGTCCCCAAGATGACACGGCAGCTTTCCGCGCCGAGATCACAAGCGACATAACGGTGTTGACTCAAAGAGTCAAGTCACTTTACGGCTCTTCTTAGCGGATGCTCAAATAACTTCTTCCGTGGGACGGGATGGGTGAGCTGTGTTTGTGGGTGAGGTTCCCATTCCTAGATTAGACACCCCGGAAGCCAAGACTTGGGCGATCACCGACAGGGCGAGATGCTGAAGTCTCGTCAGGTCGCGCCACAGAGAAATATGGTTGAAGCCGGGGGAACCAGAGGTCGTTGATAATGATGGAAGCGCGCATTTAGGCGGCGGCCGCGCTCTACCAGCAAGTCAGCGGCTGGAGAAGCTGGAATACTATCAACCGAATGAATATCTATGTGCCTCGAAGTGATTTGTCGCAAGGGCGTTTGTCGCATGACCAAACTCGAGATCTCGCATGAAAAAGGCAAAATGGTTGAAATGTATAGGAAGATGCTCCAGATCAGGCATTTCGAAGAGAGAGTATACTACCTGTTTGTTCAGGGGATCCTTCCTGGAACAGTTCACTTGTACTCAGGCCAAGAAGCTGTGGCTGTTGGCGTCTGCACGAATCTTAGAAAAGAAGACTTCATAACGAGCACGCATCGGCCGCACGGGCACTTCATTGCGAAGGGCGGGGGACTGAAGCGGTTGATGGCCGAATTATACGCCAGGAAGACTGGCTGCTCCAAGGGGAAAGGGGGGTCCATGCACCTCTGTGACCTTGACGTTGGCATGACGCCTTCAATCGCCATAGTGGCAGGAGCAGTCCCAGTGGCAGCAGGCATGGCTCTCGCTTTCAAGATGAAACAGACGGATCAGGTGGTAGCATGCTTCTTTGGAGATGGCGCGACTAACCAGGGAGCCTGGCATGAAGGCCTCAACATAGCCGCAATCTGGAAACTGCCGGTCGTGTTCGTTTGCGAAAACAATGTGTATTCTGCTTCAACTCGTACATCAACCATGATGCTAGCCAAGACCGTTGCTGATCGAGCTAGTGCCTACGGCATTCCAGCGACACAGGTCGACGGAAACGATGTTCTCGCCGTCTACGAGGCAACACGCGAAGCCGTGAAGAGAGCAAGAAACGGACTTGGGCCCACACTAGTCGAATGTCTTACCTACAGGCACAGAGGTCACTCAAGAGGTGACCCAGCTCCCTACAGGCCAAAGGAGGAGGTCGAAGAGTGGCTCAAGAAGGATCCTATTCCCAGATTCAGGAACAAGCTGACCGAACTATGCGTCTTGACGGAAGGTGAAGCCGAGAAGATCGAGAAGGAAGTTCTCACAGAAATCGACGAAGCCGTGAGATTTGCAGAGGGGAGCCCTCCACCAACCCCTGAGGAAGCCTTGCAAGACGTATTTGCTTGAGGAGACTATGATCATGAAGAAATTGACGATAGCAGAGGCCCTCCGAGAGGCTCTCAGAGAAGAGATGCTGAGAGACCCGAGTGTGTTCCTGATAGGTGAGGACATTGGAATCAAGGACGGGTGGGGTGGGCCGTTCGGCGTCACAAAAGGTTTGGCCGAAGAGTTTGGACACGAAAGAGTTCGTGACACGCCTGTGTCAGAATCGGCGATAATTGGGGTCGCGGTTGGAGCTGCAATGATGGGAATGAGACCGGTAGCCGAAGTACAGTATGGCGACTTCATATTCTGTGCCATGGACCAAGTCGTCAACCAAGCAGCCAAGATGAGATACATGAGCGGAGGGCAGGTGAAAGTCCCCATGGTTGTGAGAGTTCCAACGGGTGCGACTAGACGTGGAGCTCAACACAGCCAAAGCCCAGATGCATTCTTTACGCATGTTCCAGGATTGAAGGTCGCCGCGCCATGCACTCCCTATGACGCAAAGGGCTTGCTCAAGACTGCAATAAGAGACGACAACCCGGTCATATTTCTTGAACACAAGCTTCTCTACGGGATAAGTCGCCCGGGTTACAAGCCCGAGCCAGGGGCTTCCCCGCAAGTGACTGGTGAGGTTCCTCAAGAAGAGTACCTGATACGGTTAGGTGAGGCTGATGTCAAGCGGGAAGGAAGAGATGTCACGGTAGTTGCCAAGCTGCTTATGACTCATAGAGCTCTCTCTGTCGCGGCCAAGCTTGCTCAGGAAGGAATAAGCGTGGAAGTGATTGACCCACGTACGCTCGTACCGCTCGACAACAAGACAATCATAGAGTCTGTCAAGAAGACAGGGAGATTCATTATTGTTGAGGAAGATAACAGGACAGGGGGCTGGGGGGCTGAAGTTGCAGCCATCGTGGCTGAGGAGGCCATTGACTATTTGGAGACGCCTATCAGAAGGATTTCCGCGTTTGACACTCCAATCCCATTCGCACCCGCTCTCGAAGATTTCGTCATACCTAGCGAAGACCGCATAGCGGAGGCCATAAGACAGATGGCCCTCGCAAGCTAGTCCCGCCAGAATCAATCAGTATTGGGAATTGAAAACCAATGAGACAAGCAACTGAATACCACATCATTGGTAGGAGTCAGACTCCGTCGCTATTGTAGATCTGGGATAGGCTTTGGCAGTCAAGGTTGTCATGCCTCAATTCGAGGAAACGATGCAGACTGGAAAGATAATCAGTTGGCTCAAGAAGGAAGGTGAGAAGGTCGACAAAGGGAAGCCAATAGTTCAGGTGGAAACTCAAAAACTAACGGCAGAGATTGAAGCTCCCGAGAATGGCACATTGGTTAAGATCCTCGCGAAGGAAGGCGACCAAGTTCCGGTTCTCCGAACAATCGCTATCATTGCGATACCCGGAGAGTTGCTCGATATTGATTCACTCACTAGAGAAATCCTATCTCGGGTTCAAGCACCCGGAATAATTCAGGGGCTCGGAAAGCCGAGGGCAGCGATATCTGAAGAGCTTGAAAAGCCAGCTGCGAGAATTCCTATCTCCCCTGCTGCTAGAAAGCTTGCTCGAGAACATGGGATTGATCTGGCTAGGATCAAGGGCTCAGGTCCCGGCGGAAAGATAACTATGGAAGATGTATTGCGGGAGATTAGCGAAGACGCGGCAGCTGTGCGCCTGCAGCCGGAGGTGGAGCATGGGAAAGCGATACCCATGTCAAAGATGAGGAAGGCGATAGCCGAGCGGATGGCCTACAGCGCAAAGATGGCCCCTCAGGTGACTGTAACCGCCGAAGCAGATATGTCCGAGGTGGTGAAGCTTAGAGAGAAACTTCTTCCAGAGTTTGAGAGAAAGATCGGAGTTCGCCTGTCCTACACAGACATCTTGGTCAAGGTCCTAGCAATGGTCCTACGCGAGCAGCCTGTCTTCAACTCTAGGCTCGAAGCCGATCTGATCAGATTGATCGACGAGATCAATGTTGGGATCGCCATCGAAGTAGAGGAAGGGTTGATCGTCCCCGTGGTGCGCGAGGCCGATAAGAAAACGCTGACTGAGATTGCGAAAACTACGAAGCAACTTATCGAGGGAGCGAGGCAAGGTAAACTGTCATCGAGTGAACTGACAGGTGGCACTTTCACGATCAGCAATCTCGGCTCCTACGGTATAGACGTTTTCACTCCGCTGATCAACCCTCCAGAAACAGCCATACTTGGCGTTGGAAGAATAGCCGACAAGCCCATCGCCCGCAACGGTGAAGTCAATATCAAACCGATGATGTGTCTCAGTCTATCATTCGATCACAGAGTGATCGACGGTGCCCTTGCCGCAAGGTTTCTCCACAGGATTAGGGAGATTCTGGAGGCTCCTTCCGTTCTAGTACGTTAGGCCTGAAGAGTTTGACAGGACGAATGCGGCTGTGTTTGAAGCTCGCAAGTGTTCCTAATTCCCGATAAGCGCTTTCCTTCGGACTTTTTTTGGGGATTCCAACAAGTCGTGTTTCAATTCATTAGATAGGCGGTCCCCCTCCTATAAGCACCCCCGCAAGAGCGATGGGAACGCGCAACTCATCGCAACGAGCAGATGAGTTCACATATTCGGCTCTATGGCGGCTCGTCAAGCTCCTAGCGCGTGATGTCTTGGGCAAAGAGATCAGTGTCAAGACATTTGGCATTCAAGGTACACATACTTGAGCGGCAAGTTGCCGGATCGTATATTGATGCTTTCAGGCGGTTGGAAGTCACCGAGAATGCTCCGGGTCTATTCACATTTGAAAGCGAAAGATGCGGAAGACGCCCTCCTGAGGATGGCTGGGTTCGGAAGATCGGAAGAGGAGATGCCTACCCTTTCGATCCGGCGTTGTCTAGGATGCGGATGCGCCCTTGCCTCCTACACGGACAATGTGGACAAGGCATGAGTCGAAGTGGCGAGAGGCTCCACATTTCACGCCTCGTACAGGTACCTACGTGGAGCAACAAGCCGGAAAGGGAGCTGTTCTTAGGCGCATACGGCTTGGCTGACCCAAGAGGTGTGTCACACCTCCTGAGGGTGACTCCCACCCGCGCTAAGGCGCCCCAGACGGCCTGGGGTGGCTGACCTCCTCTCTGGGCGTCTGACACCCGAATTCATTTTGAGTATTCTTGATGTGCACGCAAACACTGTTCAAATTCCAGCGCCCCCGCCAAGAAGAGCGCACACTTGACCTGAGCATGACTTGTGCGCGGATAGGCAAAATAAGCTGGCGCAAGCATTCTACGGAACTAACGCAAGGCGATTCAACCGTGGACGGATTCAGGGTGCGTGATATTCCACGCGGAGCTCGTTTCTGCAGGTATTCGTTACGACTCCGCTGTTGGAGCTTCGTTCCCCATCATAATCGCGCGGCAAGAAGCGTCCAAGCTACTAGAAATTGAAATATACTTGAAATATACTGAGATGAAAAAAGCCATAATTGCTGCGAGAGGCAGATTTCATGTCAAACTATGCTGTACCTAGCCTGACCGTGGACAAGGAGACCGTTGCGCCGATCGAAGTCAGGAGACCGAAGATTGGTTTCCTTGGCTTAGCATTCTTTGAGTATTGGAGGATGCACGGTGTCTCCGTACTGAAGGATGTTGATGAAAAATTCAAGACA
>Ga0315314_1002922_pt1 | contig 13748 bp, 13 predicted proteins | sample TDP9_MG_FD_203631 | JGI IMG/M metagenome (GOLD analysis project Ga0315314, IMG submission 203631) | Freshwater sediment microbial communities from Lake Towuti, South Sulawesi, Indonesia - TDP9 | ecosystem: Environmental > Aquatic > Freshwater > Lake > Sediment | place: Indonesia: South Sulawesi...
CTGGAACTTTGTCAATGACCTGAGGACTGAAAAAGCTCATGGTGCAAAAAGATGGGTATTCACGATTGCCAGGGACCCAAAAGGTGGAAGATGGAGATACCGAAAAAACCAAGCCAAAAAAGTTATACTAGACGCAACGAGGACTCCAAAGACGGTGCGAGAGATATGTGAGAGCACTGATCTTAGCAGCAGTAGTGTGAGAAAGCATTTAAAACATTTAGAGAAAGAACGCAAAGTCAGCAGGATTGGCAAAAACGTCATGGCAATAAAGAAGAATTATAGGCTTGCCGAATTGTGGCTAAGACGCGAGTCGGGTATTCCGTCTCTCAGAGCGGCTGTCCTGTAGAGGTTCGTGGGTTCAAATCCCACCCCCCGCACCATCAGTAAATAAGTTGCTAAAGGAGAACGTTTTGTTTTGAAGCTTTGGACAGCGCTTACGTGCATCTTGATAAAGAATTAAGAAGGTTGGGTCAATATGGATTCGATCAAATATCGACTTGTTTTCGAATAAAGTCTACCATTTTCTGTGCCCAAAGTTCCAGATACTCTTCTCCTTTGCCAACTTCTGCTTTGCGAGGATCACCAAGTACACCGTTCTTTGTCAGAGCCTTAATGCCTCGACTCATTACAAGATCTATTTTATCTTCGAAACTTCCCACGAAACCTTCTTCGGCATGCTCCATATCGACCAGATCTTTGCGTATAGCCAGAACCATCGATGTTTCAGATTCACCTGCATGAGCTCCTGACTCATTCGCCGAAATTCCATGTTTTGATGAAAACTCAGCAAGGAATCTTAGAAGGCCTTTCAGATCCGTATAAGCTACGACATTGGCTTCTTCAAGACTTTGATTGAGTTCATCGACTACCTCTCGCACAGCATCGAAATTTCCGCCGTGAGATGGGAGTATGATGATGTTCTTGAACCCATGCTTTGCCAAGCTAACGCAATAGTCGTGGATCAAGCTTTTTAGCGTTTCAGGCTTAAGGCTGATAGTTCCAGGGAACGCCATATGGTGTTCTGAGCATCCCACGTTTATGGAAGGTGCTTGAAGAGCGTTACCAAGTTTCCCAGCCACTCTATGTGCCAACACCTCACCAATCAACGAATCCGTACTAGTAGGCAGATGGGGACCATGCTGTTCATTTGAGCCCACGGCGAATACAACCGTGCTAAAACCTCTATCAAGGGCTTTTTGGATATCAACCCAGCTCATCTCGGAGATTTGAATCTTAACCATTTGTGTTTCCTCTCCAAATTCCACCGTATAGTTTCTTTTCTAATGCATGCGGCACTTTCAACTGCCACAATTACTCTACGCATCTTCTGTCACATCAAGTGCCCAGTATCTTCGAGGCATCTTTGACGCTACAGAGTTTTCTTGCTTTCTTCGACCATGATGCCTCGTTTTTTCATTGCGCTCATAAACTTCTCGTAGAATCTTTCGTTCATTCCAAGCTTTTCAGGCGGGATAACGCCTTTTTCTTCTATGGCTTTCTTAGCTAACAATTGGGCCACAACGGAAGTTGTATATGCTGTGGTTCTCGCCATGGCTGTGACCTTATGCTTTTTATCATATCGCTCTAGCATTTGATAGGTATACATTAACCTTCTACCATTTCTCACTCCGCTTACCTTAACAAGCATGGCAACGATGTCTGGAATTTCAGGCTTCTTCAATTTCTTTTCAAGCAATTTAGCGGTGAGTTCTCGTGGAGAAACACTAATATTTCCGATTTCAACAGGTTTTTCATCGAAGAAGCCAAGAGTTTTGAGCAATTTTATCTTTTGGATGTGTCTTGGATACCGAAGTGTTTTTTCCCACATGTCTTTGGCGTCTTTAACAGTGTGAAGCAGTGTTCTAAGCCCGTCTGTGTAGAAAGCCTCCATTTTGCCGACTCTTGGAAACGTTATCTCTTCAAGCCCGCTCATAGCTTCTACCTTTGTTACTTTTCCTTCCTTGACTATGGTTACCTTCCGAGAGTACATGTCTATGAGGTCTTTGACTGACCAAGTTATCACATAACCCAGCGGTGGCACGGGTTTTTCTGGCAGACCCCCGTTTAACATGTGAACACTTTCAACTCTGTCAAGCTTGTTGATTGCGTGGCCCACGAGTATGTTGCCTAAGCCAGGGCTCATTCCGCAGTCTGGGACAACGCACACTTTAGCCTTCAAAGCAGTCTTGTTAAGCGCCATAACATCTTCAGGCATGTAGGAAACATCTACCATGTCAACGTTCGCGCCAATAGCAACCTTACATGCTTGGAAACCCATCGGTCCTGGTAGGGTGCCAACAGTCAAGTCAAACTTTTTCAAAGCATTCAAAAGTTTGCGATAGTTTGACGCATCCACTTGAATCCAAGAAACGTTGTCTCGACTAATTTTTGAAACAGCTTCATCCACACGACTCTTGTTAATATCAGCCATCACGATTTGTGCTGAGGGTAGGCTTTCAGCAAGGTCTCTGGCCACCACAGAGCCGATGTTTCCACAACCTAACACAACAATCTTCACGTCGGGTTCCCGAGATTCACGTGGACTCAATCACGCTTAAGATTTGCTCTCCTCACCATAGAATATAAAGAGGCAATTGGAAATTAAACAGAGTTAGGAGCATGATTAGACACGACAACTTTGATTGAAATTCTAATTTTAGCTGTTATTCAAGGCATAACCGAGTGGCTGCCCATCTCAAGTTCAGGTCATCTGGTTATAGCACAGAAATATATGCATTTGACACTTCCAGTGTTTTTTTATGTTATTTTGCATGTGGGCTCTCTGCTGGTAGTTTTGATTGTGTTTAGAAGCGAAATATTAAAGATTTTTAGAGCTGTTACTCATCTTGATTTCAAATCAGAAGAGGGTAAACTAGCGCTTTACATCATCTTTGGTAGCATTCCAACTGCGGTTATCGGTTTCGTTTTCAAAGGCTTATTTGAATCATTCTTCAACAATTTGTTAGCTGTTGGAGTGGCATTCATAATAATGGGCGGATTCCTATTCGCTTCAAAACTTATAAGAGAGCAAAATAGAATGATAGGTTACTTAGACTCCTTTCTCATAGGAGTCGCTCAAGGCGTCGCCCTTATTCCAGGCATCTCAAGAAGCGGTATAACCATTACAACTGGCTTGCTGAGAAAAGTTGAAAAACAAACAGTTTTTACGTTTTCTTTTTTGCTTTTCATACCAGCTGTTTTAGGCGCTACAATCGGCAAGGCTGCAGAGGCAACAAATCTGGCGGTTGCTGACTTAAGCTATGTGAGTATACTTTTTGGATTGGTGATAACCGTGGTTGTGGGATACTTTTCTCTTAAGTTGCTGTTGAAGATTGTTTTGAGAGGAAGATTTCACTTGTTCGCTTACTACTGCTGGGCTCTCGGCTTGATTGTTGTGTTAACTCAGGTTTTGGGGACGTTTTAGTTTCGTGGTTGTTAGAGTCGAGCCTGTTTTATCCAAGATGATACGTCTTCAATTGCTGGAATCTTGCGTGCAGACATTTTTCCTTGTTCTACATAGGTTTTTGCGATTCCAACGATGCCTCGATACAGTTGAACTGGGTCTTGGTTTGCGAGTTCTTTTCGAGAGGTTATTCCATACTTAACAAGCAGTTCAGAGTGTTTTTCATCTATACCCGGCACCATTAACAATTGAGCTTGGGCTTGCACGTTTGCTATTGTTTCTACCAGTTCTGAGGCTTTTTCTGCTATGGAAGCTGGGTCGGATGCTAAGAGTTCGCTTACATTCGTGGTTTTGATTTGATTAAGTTTGGTTGCCAAGCGAGGCGAAATACTTTTGACCTTTTCGATTTTGGTTCTGCTTGTCAGCTTTGCCTTTTGCGTTGTCGTTTCTTTCCCTATTTTCTCAATCTTCTTTTTCAGGTTGGTCAAGTCTGCTGCTTGCTTCTTGATTACTTCGACGTTTTTCCTACTCTCTTCCTCCATGCTTTGCAGAGCCTTTTTCTGTTTATTTAAGCTGTCTGAAGCTTCTTTTTTCATGTCTTCGAGGTTTATGTTGATTTTGCGGAAGATTTCGTCGTTTGCTTTTTCGTTTTCCTCCAATCTTCGGAAAAAGCCAATCTGCGTGTTTTCCAGCATGTTTGAGTTGAGGGCTAAGTTTTCTTCAACTTTGGCAATTCTTTGGAGCATTTTTGGGTCAGCGGGCAATCCACGATATATCGAGAATGACAAGGCGCCAAAAAGCACGAATGCCATGATAAATGATGTCCAAAAGTAGGCTTCTACATTCAAGCTTCCCAATGCTACGTTAAAAACCACGAAGTATGCGGTGCTGCCACTGCCATTTAGGTTTAGTTGAATCATTGCGTTGAAAACATTGAAAATCGCCAATAGAGCTAGGAAACCTAGCAGCCACGTGATTGTTCCTCTTCTTCCGTTTGATGACATTGCTATTAACCATTTCTTCAAGTGGCGTTGTTCAAGCTTATGTTTTTTGTGAAGTTCGAATTCTAAATCTTAATCAAACTTTCCATTATTCACCTTCAGAAATATGCTAAAAAAAATAAAAAGGGAGATGAATTGGAGGTTTAGGTTTTTGGCTTTTTTGGCGTTTTCGTCTTTTTGAAGTATAGATAAGCAGAGGCTCCTAAGATTGCGATGACGACAATTACTATTGCGATTATAAGCCATATTGGAAACGGTGGAGGTGCTGTTACTTTAACTTTAGTTGGCGCTGTGCCTGTGTTGTCTGCTGTGTCTGTTTCGCCTACAACTGTGCTTGCTACAGCTTTTATTGTGTACTCGCCTTCTGTTACGCCTGCGGTGTCCCATGTAAAGTTGAGTGATGTAGTAAAGCCTGCTGCCAGATTTGAAACGTCTTTTAGAGCTATGGTTGTATCGTTATAGTAAGCGGCAACACTGAAGGTTTCGGTGGCGTTTCCGTCGTTTTTCACAACGACACTAATGGATACATTCTGCCCCACTGTTACCTGTGTTGGAGAAGGCGTAACACTGACAACAGCTATATCATGTATGATTGGTTTGACCGCTACAAGCGCGCTGGTCGTATCGGTTTGTTCATCGTCGTCTGTGACGGTTAGGGTTACGTTGTAGGTTCCAACGGCTGCATACGTATGAGTTGAAATGGAATCTGTCTCATTGACTTTTGTGTTATCGCCGAAGTTCCAAGAATATTGGATGATTGTGCCATCTGGGTCGTAGCTGGCTGAAGCGTTGAAGGTGACGCTCTGACCTACCAATGGAGTAGTAGGCGAATAAGCAAAAGAAGCGACTGGTGGAATCGGAGGCGTGACTGTGATGAAACCTGTTATCCAGAGACGCTCAAGACTGTAGTATTGGATTGTTACGAGTTCGGTAAAGGTTTGTGACCAAGACGCTCCAGGGATTATCGGGTCTGAAACTCCTTCTGTTCCAGCCTGTTTATAAGTTGTTTTGTCGTCAGCCCTCACGAACCATAGCGTGTAAATCAACTGATCGTTGTTGGTCCACTTAACCGTGTCGCCTGTTTGAATTGTGAGATTTTGAGGGCTGAAAGCAAGATTAGATATGACCACATCAAAGGTTTGCACGGCATTCACGGGACGAGTCATCATGTTCAGCGTTGCGGTGACCACAGATAGGGCTAGAACAACTGCTACAGTGAACAAATGTATTGATTTCGCTGAGACCATTAGATTCAACTCCTACATGACGTTAGAGGAAGGGAAGGTTGCTAGATGTACGGGAAGTATGTTGACCACCAGTACCAGTGTCGCCAATAGACCCAGCTCCAGAACCACCAGTACCAAGGCCTCCACCAAAGCTCATAGTATCGCACGTAGCTTCGCCACCACCAGTAGACGCCCCAGTACCAGTTGGGATGGCTGTGGGAGTCATACCACCAGTATTTCCAATAGACCAGCTTTGCCCCTCCCCAAGGACCACTCCAAAGCCACCACCAAGGCTGCACATACATGTATGGCATAGCATTCACGATGATGTACGGATCAATCCCTGGAACCTGATCTGGAGGCAACAGATTTGTTCGTATACCTGTCACAATGTCGGATCCATCGCTCATCTCCACAGCCGCAATGAACGCGCGCACTCCGTCTGAGTCCACATTGCTCGACCACCATGACAAAGCGTAACCTTGGTAAGGAGTAAGGTCATACATCAAAACCAAGGCTATGACGTTCGCCGACGCGTTGTCAAACTGGTATCCTTTGCCTTCGAGTTGACCTTTGACGTTGCTGAAGCCCTCTACGTCAGTCATAATCAAATTCAGGGGTCCTTGTTTCTCCGTGTCGTTTAGGTCTCTAAGTTGAACTATCCAGTTTGGAAGTTCAACAAGTTCCTGCAGATTTTTAGGCTCGGTTGGTAATTGTGCTTGGCCCACTCTTGAGTTGAAGACAATGATCATGCTAATTGTCAGTATTACCACAAGCGCACTGGCAGTCGCTGTTGAAACCAATTTTTTCCTTGTCATTTTCTCTCATCCTCCTTTAATTTTTCAAGCAACATTGCCTACGTATCCGCGATGTGAGTATTTATGACTTTTTTATAAAAAAATACAAAAACAAAGTCCAGAGGAGAATGGAGAGCCCCGAGCGGGATTTGAACCCGCGACCTGCGGTTTACGAAACCGCTGCTCTACCTGCTGAGCCACCGGGGCACAGAGCACGAATATTGAAGATATAGCCCTATTTTTAAGAGGTTTGGTGACTCGGAACTTTAACCTGCTTCCTCAAGATGTATCACAAAAACTTAAGCCATTTCCACGCATAATGAAACATTCGGAGGACCAATTTGAAAAGCGTCAAAGAACTCGGAGAGCGCAGAATAATCGACATCATCTTGAAGCATTTAGAACTAATGCCTAATATGCCCGTACCCTTCGGCGATGATGTGTCCGCGGTTGACATTGGAAAGGGAAAACTTGGAGTTATCAAGACAGACATGCTTGTGGGCAAAACTGACATGCCGCCGCAAATGAGTCTTTGGCAAGCAGCCCGCAAGGCGGTGGTTATGAACATAAGTGACTTGGCTGCAAAGGGAGTCAAACCAATCGCTTTGCTTACAGCAATAGGCATTCCAAGAGACATGAGACAAAAAGACATTGAACAAATCGGAAAAGGACTAAATATAGGAGCAAGAGAATATGGCGCCCACGTTTTGGGAGGCGACACAAGCGAGGCATCCGACATAATCATCAGTTGCGCTGCTTTCGGAATCGGTGAAAAAAACCGCTTAGTGTTGCGAAGCGGAGCCAAACCAGACGATATTGTGGCGGTAACTGGTCCCTTCGGCAAATCATCAGCTGGCTTGAAGATTCTACTTCAACATTTGTCAGCACCGCCAAAATTGCGAAAAACCTTGATAGATAGTGTTTTGATGCCGAAGGCACGGCTGAAAGAAGGCTTGTCTCTCGCTGAAACAGGGGCTGTAACCGCTTCTATAGACTCCAGCGACGGGTTAGCTTGGAGCCTTCACGAAATCTCTCGAGCCAGCGAAGTGGGCTTCGTGATAGACAGTCTTCCAACCGCAGAAGAAGCGAAACAACTCGCAAAAATGCACAAGCTCGACCCTATTGAGCTAAGCCTTTACGGGGGAGAAGAATACGAGCTTGTGGTAACCATCAAGCCAAGTTTGTGGAAAAAAATAAAGAAAAAAGTGTCTCTTTTAAGGATTGGACGCGCCACCAAGGAGAAAGCTCTCGTTTTAAAGGTAGGGAATAAACAGTTTCCGATAGAGGCAAAGGGATGGGAACACTTTAAAACAAACTAAAAGCATTCGTTCATAAAGCTTGTTTCAAATCTGCCATAAGGTCTTTAACGTCCTCGATGCCAACAGACAGCCTTAGTAAACCCTCAGTGATGCCGATTTTTTTTCTTTCCTGCTTTGTTAGGCTGGCGTGGGTCATCAATGCCGGGTGGTCGATTAAAGATTCAACTCCGCCTAGACTCTCTGCAAGCGCAAATATTTTGAGTTTTTTCAGAAAATTTTTGACATCTTTGAGGCTGCCTTTCAACTCGAATGACAGAATGCCTCCAAACCCAGACATCTGCCTTTTTGCCAACTCATGCTGAGGATGACTCTTCAGCCCAGGATAATTTACTTTCTCAACGTGTGGATGGGACTCCAAATATTTAGCTATCTTTAGAGCGTTAAAATTGTGTCTCTCCATTCTCATGGCTAGGGTTTTAATTCCCCTCAAAACCAAGAAGCAATCGAAGGGAGAAGGAACTGCGCCAATGGCGTTTTGATTGAACTTGATTTTGCTGTAGAGTTCATTATTTGAAAGCATTACTGCTCCACCAACCACATCGCTGTGTCCGCCAAGATATTTTGTAGTGCTGTGAAGCGCGATGTCTGCTCCTAAACCCAGCGGGTTCTGAAAGTATGGGCTCATAAATGTGTTGTCAACAACTGTGATGATGTTTCGTTCTCTTGCAGTTTTGGATATTGCCCTAATATCGCACAGCTTCATTAATGGGTTGGTTGGAGTTTCTAACCAAATCAGCCTAGTGTTACTTTTAATCGCTCTTTCAATATTCTCTACGTATCTGGCGTCCACATAAGTGAATTCTAACCCAAAATTAGAGAAGGTTTGGTTGAACAGTCTTCGCGTTCCACCATAGAGGTCGTCAAAGGCTATGACGTGTTCGCCCTTTTTTAGTAAAGAGAGCAGTAGGGTTGCCTCCGCAGCTAAGCCTGAAGCAAAAGCTAAACCATATTTGGCATCTTCTAAAGAGGCTAACCTCTTTTCCAACGCATGCCTCGTGGGATTTCCTGTCCTCGAATATTCATATCCGCCCGTGGGCTTGCCTAATTCTCGCCTCGCAAATGTAGAAGCCAAATGAATGGGAATGACAACATCTCCGCTTCCGCCTTCTTTGAGATTTGGTTCCTCCCCTACATGAACTGCTTTTGTTGCGAACCTCAATGAAATCACCTTTTCCTCAGATAGTTTATCACATCTATTGTGGTTATTATGTCTACAACCTTGTTGTTTTCTAAAACAACAACGGCGTTCTTGTCTTTCAGCAGAGTGAAAGGATCGAGTATTCTGTCTTTTTTGTTCACAGAGGGCAGAGGTTCATCCATCACCTCACTGGTTTTTTGTATGCATGACGCTTGTCTACTTGCAAGCCTCTTCATTACGCTTATTTCTCTGATGCTTCCAACCTGCACCCCGTCTTTTATCACAGGCAGCTGAGAAACGTCATGTTTTCTCATCAAGCGTATTGCTACTCTCAACTCGTCTTCAGGGTTCACAGATATGACTTTTTTAATTCTCTTTGATTTGGTTCTCAAAATATCTTTGACAGAAATTCTTTCCTCCTTGCTCTCTAAGAATCCATACTCGGTCATCCACTCGTCTGAGTAGATTTTATTGAGATAATTTCTTCCTGTGTCTGGCAGAATAACCACAACGGTTTGATTTTTTCTCAGTTTTTCTGCTACCTGCAACGCTGCGAACACCGCGGCGCCTGAAGAACCACCAGCCAGTATGCCTTCTTCTTGGGCTAGTCTTCTTGCGGTTAAGAAGGCATCTTTATCGCTTACTGCGATGATTTCATCTACCACTTTTAGGTCTAGTGTTGATGGCATGAAATCTTCACCTATTCCCTCCACCTTGTAAGTGTGAATTTCTCCCTTTGTTCCATAGAATTCATGGTGAAACATCGAACCCTCGGGGTCTACGCCCACAACTCTTATTTTTCGATTTTTCTCCTTTAGATATCCTCCTGTTCCAGTGATTGTTCCTCCAGTGCCCATTCCAGCTACCAAAACATCTATCTTACCACTAGTTTGTTCCCAGATTTCTGGACCGGTTGTCCTATAGTGAATCTCCGGGTTTGCAGGGTTAAAATACTGGTTGGGCATGAAAGAGTTGGGTGTTTCCTTCACAATTCTTTCCGCAACTTTCACATAACTTGCAGGATGATCTGGAGATACTGCGGTTGGTGTGATTATCACTTTGGCGCCAAAGGCTTTCAACAGGTCTATTTTTTCCCTGCTCATTTTGTCTGGCACGGTAAAAATGATTTTGTAACCCTTAATCAGCGCTGCCAACACTAGTCCAATTCCTGTGTTGCCCGACGTTGGCTCAACAATGACGTAACCAGGCTTTATCAGCCCCTTCTTTTCAGCGGCTTCAATCATGGCGACACCGATTCGGTCTTTTACGCTGCCACCAGGGTTGAAAAACTCAAGTTTGGCTAAAACCATGGATTGAAAACCTTCAGTTAATTTGTTAAGCCTCAGCATCGGCGTTTTGCCTATCAGATCCAAGATGTTGTTGGCAACTTTCATTTCTTTGCCTAGAAAAAGTTCTGGCAATGTTTCAAGCGCTGAAGAATCAGCTGGTTGGCGACGGACAAAAGCTACCACCCATAGTCTTCACCAAAGAAGCGTTCACAACACCGTTATATTAAAATGTTGTCATAAATAACATCTTTTTATATGGAAATGCTTTAAGAACACTGAGGGAACAGTATCGAAGCAGGTGACACTTTTCGTGGTCGAATCCTCTGACGCTGGCAGCTTGCCCTTTGTGGGCGACTACCAAAGGTTTCTGGAGGGCGCTTCCAACTATGGGCGAGTTGTCAACGATTCCACGGAGTTGTTTGAGAAGAAGATGGTGGAAGGCTTCTTGGATAAAGTCAAGGCTGGCATTGATGTACCGAATTATCCTCAGTTCAGAGACATGAATCAAATGTTTTTTGACATGATTGAAGGCGTTGAAAAAGTAAACGGAGGCTACATTGAAACTGCCGCATTAACTTTGAAACAGGGAAAGGGCGCCATTTCCGAAGCCTCAGCTATCAAGAATAGTTCGCAAAAGATTTACGAAGAGCTAGGAGAACCCTTCCAGCTTCGAATCTGCGTAACAGGACCTTACACCATGTCTTCGTTCTTCGCTTACAAAGACAAGCGAACCTTCACTCGGCTTGGCAACGTGCTCGCGCAGATAATTGAAATTAATCTATTTAACAACAAACAGGGAAGCGTGCGCCTTGTCTCCGTAGACGAGCCTGTCTTCGGCTTTGTCGACGACCCGTTGCTTGACCGTGGCTCCGAGGGCAGAGAAAACCTACTAAAGGCTTGGGAATCCATAATGCAGAAGATTCGAGCCACAGGAGCACAAGCATGTCTGCATCTGCACAACACTTCAGACGAGCTGTTCTGGGAAGCGGAAGCCCTCAATGTAATCGAGTCACACGTTGATGATTCCTTTTACCAAGCCAAACGAACCAAAGAGCGCTTAGAGTCAACTGATAAGTTTTTGAAAGCAAGCGTGGCGGTGACAGACTTCGACCAACTGATAAGAAACAACATAATAGCCGCGTCTAAACAGAAACTGGCAGAAATAGTCATAACCGAGAAAATCGCCGAAACATGGAAAAGTCTGAACGATAAGAAAATCGACCCCGTAATTTTTGTTGAAAACGTGGAGTTGATGAAGGAAAGGCTGAATAAGACTATTGAAATGTTTGGGACCAACCGAGTCTTATACGCTGGACCTGAATGCGGAATGCGAGGCTTCCCAACATACGAATCAGCCCTAGAATGCCTGAGAAGAGTATCGCAAACCGTAAAAGGCATTACAAAATAGTTTCCACTCACAGACTAAGAGAGGCAAAGATTTCGGTTCATCAGTTTATTGGTCTGGTAAGTCTGAAAAGTTAATTTATCTCCACTGCCTTTTTGACTGAGAGGGTCGAGTGGCAGAGGTGCAGCAACTGCAAGAGCAAGCCGAACTGTTTAAGCTTCCCACGGTTCGCGAAGCCTTACTCTACGAGAGGATGAGAGGCGGCAAAGTGAAGTGTGGCTTATGCGAGAGGAGATGCGTAATCTCTCCAAACAACCGAGGCGTGTGCAAAACAAGAATGAATATAGACGGCGCACTCTTCACCCTCGTTTACGGTGACTTGAGCGCCCTTGAAAGTCGCCCAATTGAAATCAAGCCGTTCTTCCACTTTTGGCCAGGATCAAACGCACTCACGTTTTCTACATGGTCCTGCAACTTCGACTGCGTCTGGTGTCAGAATCATCATCTTTCCAAAGTTGAGCCTAACCCATCAAAGTCCGGTCACTATTTCCATCCGGAGAAAATCGTCAATCTAGCCATACATCAAAAAGACGACGGCTTGTGCGCCAGTTTTCAAGAGCCTACTATCTTGACCGAATGGGTCTTGCCCGTTTTTAAGCTTGGGCGTGAAAAAGGGCTTTACTCATGCTACGTTTCCAACGGTTACATGACCTTAGAAGCGCTGAAGCTTTTGAAAGAGGCAGGGATGACTGGGTTGAAAATTGACGTGAAAGGAGACAAAGAAACCTATCAAAAATATTGCGGCGGAGCAGACGTGGAAAAAGTGTGGAGGAACGCCCACGAAGCCAAGAAAATGGGCTTCCACATGGAAATCGTTAACTTGGTGGTAACTGATGTAAACGATGACGAAGAATGTCTACGATGGATAATCAAAAAACACTTAAAGGCTGTTGGACCTGAAACACCGCTGCACTTCACACGCTATAGCCCAGCCTACAAGTTTTCAAATCCATCAACCAGCGTTAAAACTTTGGAGAAAGCCTACGATATGGCGAGGAAAGAGGGAGTTGCCTACATTTATCTTGGAAATGTTCAAGGACACAAGTTTGAAAACACTTACTGCCCAAAGTGCGGCAACATGCTAATTCAACGCTTTGGCTACACAATCACTCAATACAAGGTTACAGAAGACAAAAAATGTCCTAAATGTGGTCAACTCATTCCCATAACTGGGCAGCGTATACGGAGATGGCAAACACTAGTTTAGAATTGAAAAAGCAGCCGTCTATAGGGGCTGCCGCTCAATCAACGCCTTCTCTATCCTTTCTAAACGTTTTTCGATTGCGTCCAACCTGTCAAGTATCTGCTTCAGAGTCTTGCCTACATCTTCTGTCGGAATTGTAGGCAGAGGCGTCGGAGAAGGCCAACCCGACTCTTCGGGTCTTTCAGGTCGTCTCGGCAAAGGCACTGGAGGACGATAAGCCCCTTTTTCTTCACCCTTACTCTTGCTCATTTTAGTTCAACAACACTATCTATTCGACTTTATTAAACCATTACTGTTGAGTTATCAATTACAACCATGCAAATAAAATAGTAATTATTTTTAAGGTTTCTATTTATTCTTAAAAGGTGAAATATAAAAGCATGAACTATATTACTATTCAATCTCGTGTCGAGACGTCAAAATTCGGGCTGACCCTTTTTTGACATTCTGAATCATTCAACAATCCGTATTAAGGGTTTTTTCTTCTCTTTCTTCTCCTTTTTAGCTTCTTTTTGTTCGTTTTTCTGTTGTTTCTCTTCAGCAGCTAGCTCTTCATCCACAACTCGTATCAAGGGTTGTTTTTCCAAGCCTTCAATTTTTGCGTCTGGATAGCGTTGTTCAATGTCTCGACGCAGTTCAGCCACATCTACGTCGCCATGCGTCTGAACCTTCACTATTGGTTTGCCCTTCTCATCGTAAGTTACTGATATGGAGTACCCAGACCTGCCCTCGGAAAATGATTTAGGTTCAAAAAAGAAGTCTTCTTCGTTGAAACCGAAAAGATCAGGAAACCCTCTTTTCCGCTTTTCCTTGGGCATTTCACTGACCCCTTCAGAAAAAAGGCGGAAACCAAAATTAAAATTTTACCAGCTGTTGCTGCGTGAAGTATGTGGCCTAGGCGCATGTTCTGATGGAGTTTAGTGTTTCATGAGTTTTTCTTCATACTTCTTCAAGTGCTCAGCGGCT
>Ga0315314_1002923_pt1 | contig 13748 bp, 9 predicted proteins | sample TDP9_MG_FD_203631 | JGI IMG/M metagenome (GOLD analysis project Ga0315314, IMG submission 203631) | Freshwater sediment microbial communities from Lake Towuti, South Sulawesi, Indonesia - TDP9 | ecosystem: Environmental > Aquatic > Freshwater > Lake > Sediment | place: Indonesia: South Sulawesi...
TATCGCCCTCGCACTGCTTCCACATATTCTCTTATGCTCGCTTGCGTCATCGCTGCCCCCCTCTTTGGTAACACTTTTTTTGAGGCAACGATACCACTTTCGGTAACAATTATTATGAGCCAATTCGAGGCCTTGACAACAGCGACCTCCGTAAGATAAGCTTAGCCAGACACTTCTCAAACGGTACATACCCGATAGGACTTTATCTCACTTGGTACGTTGTTGACCTGTCTGAGTTGCGATGGATTGTAGGCGAGGGGCAAAATCACCCCAAATTCTTAGCGAAGGTCAAATCTTTAGTCTACGTCTAAACATTGGGACGAGAGCGTTTACTAGCAGTAATTGTCACTCTGACCCTGAAAGAAGTAAAGAGGAAAGTCTATAAGGAGATTCTTCGCTTGTAGGGCTCAGAGATGACAAAGGGTAAGGTGGCTAAATACTCTATTGCAAAGGAGGGTCGACTATGACTCTAAAGGAACTGGAAGCCAGGATCAAGGTCCTAGAGGACATTGAGGCAATCAAGAAGCTGAAGGCCACTTACTGCTATCTGTGCGATGCCGGGTTGGATAACAAACGAAACCGGGATGAATTGATTTCCCATTTCACCCAGAATGCCCGGGGGGACTTTGGCCTTGGCCCTGAGTCCCAGTTTGAGGGCAGGGATGGGCTGGAAATCTTCTTTGGCACAGTTGTCCCATCGGCAATAACCTTTTCCATGCACATGGTCCACGATCCCATCATCGAAGTGAAGGGCGACAGGGCAACAGGCAAATGGTATTACGAAGCGCCTACCACGGATGTGACCACAGGCAAGGCTCAGTGGATGGCAGGGATGTATGAGGAGGAATACGTAAGAGAAAAGGGGGAGTGGAAATTCGCTTCCATAAGGACCAAGTGGAACTACATCACTCCTTATGACGAGGGCTGGGCTAAAAACCGAGGGATTCCAGGCACTTAAGGCCTTTGGGACTATAGATGGGCCCAGTGCTGTCTGGGAGGGGAAATGCCAACCTATGGATATGCCGGGAAAATCCTGCGAGTAGATTTATCTTCAGGAAACATAGCCAAGGTTTCCACCCTGGACTATGCTGACAGATTCCTTGGGGGAAGAGGCATCGCTACCAAGGTCTACTGGGACGAGGTCTTGCCTGAGGTCGGTGCCTTCGATGCGGAGAACAGGCTGATATTGGCTAACGGTCCCCTGTGTGGTCTACCCGCAATTGCCGGCTCGCGGTGGGAGGTTTGTGGAAAATCCCCCACCACCCCGGAACAGTTCTCCTATGGCAATTTGGGAGGGAGATGGGGGGCTGAGCTAAAGTTTGCTGGCTATGACGGCATCATAGTTCAAGGCAAATCGGAAAAGCCAGCCTACCTTTTCCTTCATGATGAAACTGCTGAGTTAAAGGATGCCTCCGCTCTCCGGGGCAAAGGCTCTATTGAGACCAGGGAGATCCTGAAGGGCGAGTTGGGAGGCTCCACTAGAGTGATAGCCATTGGTCCGGCTGGTGAGAATATGGTTGTCATGGCGAGCCTCCTTGCTGATAACGATGCCAGCGGCTCAGGGGGCTTGGGAGCGGTTATGGGTGCCAAGAAGCTGAAGGCTATTGCGGTAAAGGGTGCCGGGAAGGGGGTAAAAGTCGCTCAACCGCAGAGGTTGCGAGAGCTAATCGGACACTACCGTGAGTTGGGAAGAAGCTTCCCCTCTGAGGGCTGGGAGTATCTTAGCCGGTGGTCAAGACATCCCATGTTAGAACCGAAAATAGTGCCGGGGCCTGAAATGAAGAAGGAACCTTGCTACGGCTGCCTTGGCAGGTGCGCCAGAAGAGTCTACCAGTCACCAGAGGGTAGGAAGGGGAAGTTCATATGCCATTCAGCCTTCTTTTATCAACCCTGGGCGGAAAAATACTATGGGGACTGGAACGATATCCCTTTTTATGCTACCAAGCTCTGTGATAACTATGGGCTTGATGCCGTAGCCATTGACCTGATGATTAGCTGGCTCCATGGATGTCATGAAGCTGGCATCCTAACCGACAAAAACACAGGCATCCCCTTATCAAGAATGGGAAGCCTGGAGTTCATTGAGGACCTAGTGAGAAAGGTCTCTCTCCGTGACGGTTTCGGGGACATTTTGGCACAAGGGATAGAAAAAGCAGCGGACGTGGTAGGCTCTGGTGCTAAAGAGCAAATTGATATCGCTGGATACCTCGCCGAACCGGGATATCACCCATACGGACCGAGGCTCTATATTACTAACGCGCTTTTGTATGCTATGGAGCCAAGACTACCTATACAACAGCTCCATGAAACAGGTTTACTTCTGGCTAAATGGGCAGCCGGGACTATGGGGCTGACTAATGTGTCCAGTGAGGTAGTTCGTGGCGTAGCCAGGAAATTCTGGGGAAGCGAGACAGCGGCTGATTTCTCTACCTATGAGGGAAAGGCCTTGGCAACAAAGAAAATTCAGGACCGACAATATGCCAATGAATGCCTCATTCTCTGTAACTTTCTATGGCCCATCACAGATTGCGGACGCTGCCAGGGTGGTGTTGGAGACCCTGCCCTGGAAAGCAAGGTCCTCTCGGCTGTTCTGGAGAAGGAGATAGATGAAGAGGGTCTTTACAAGATAGGTGAAAGGGTCTTTAACCTGCAAAGGGCCATACTGGTCAGGGAAGGTCACCGGGGCAGAGATTTCGATACCCTAGCCGATTGCTTTTACACCTTGCCCTTGGCCTACGATCAGGCAAACCCTGAATGCCTAGTGCCAGGGAAAGACGGGAAGGCCGTTTCCCGGAAGGGCACGGTAGTTGATAGAGACAAGTTCGAAAAGATAAAAGATGAATACTACCGTCTGAGGCAATGGGACGTAGCCACCGGCCTTCAAACCAGGGTAAGCCTGAAGAAGCTGAGCCTGGAAGATGTGGCCGATGACTTAGAGCAACGAGGGCTTTTAGCTCCCCTCAGCTAGTCCAAAAACAGGACATGGGGCTTGTTTCTCCGATGCGTGATCGCTGGAGGGAGGAACAGGCCAAGGGATATTCAGCAACCTCTCGAAAGAGGATCGAAAGGAGGGTAATTGTGCTAACTAAACATGACGAACTTCTTTGCCACCAAACCGTGTCTACCTTTGACTCCGTGGAGAGCAGCGCCCGAGAATGGACGGAGCGGATATGGATCGCCGTTTACGACACTTCGGGGGAATTCCTCTTGCTCGCAGGCTTCGGCATGTATGCCAACCGGAACATCATGGATGCCTTTGCGTGCCTGAACATCAAAGGTGAAACGCAATGTAACGTCAGGGCTTCTCGTGAACTACGTCCGACCATCGACGAGGTCAAAGTCGGGCCCTTTTCTTACCATATAGTCGAGCCACTAAAGAAGGTGCGATTTATCCTAGGTGAGAACGACTACGACCTTAGTTTCCAAGTAGACCTCGAGGGGACAATGCCTCCTCATGAGGAAGAACCCCAGGTGGCAAAGGAAAGGGGGAGGGTGCTGGAAAACATTCTGCGCTACGTGCAGGGGGGCAAGGCCAGCGGCTGGATAAAGGCCGAAGGCAAGCGCTACGAGGTAAGCAAGGAGAATTGGCGTTGTCTGAGAGACCACTCCTGGGGTATCAGGCGAGGTGGTGGCGTACCAGAAACCGGCGTTCAGCCCGGGGAAATCCCAATAGGCTATCTGCACAACTTCAGCTTCATGCAGTTTGATGATTTTGGCATCTCACACCATACCAGGGAATCTTGGGACAGCAAAACCCTTTTATTCTCTGGAGCAATCTTCTATCCCTATGAAAGCGGGAAAGAGGAACTCCCGCTGACCAGCGTTGAGCACTACTATCGGTTCCGCCCCGACCTACGGCGAATAACAGGAGGAACCCTTATATTCAACGCCGTCGATGGTTCCAAGATCGAGATCTCAATGCGTGCCTTGGCCTTCTGTTGCCTGAAGCCGGGCGGATATTTTGGGCACCGAGGCTTTGTCCATGGGCTGTGGATGGGTCCTTCCTATCTCGATGGTTACAAGCTCAATCTCACCGATCCCGAAGTGGTGCGCGAGGTCTCTTTCCTAGATGAAGTGCTGTGCGAGATGCATTGCGGTGACAAAATTGGCTATGGTATCATCGAGCTGGTGATCGTGGGGAAATATCCCCAGTATGGCTACCAGGACTGGGAACCCACCGCTGACCCGAATTACATCTCCGGGAATGTAGCCAGTGACAGTGGGGGATAGGGCTCTTTGATTGTATTAAGAGAACTTTGGCGGAATAGCCCCCTCTGGGCCTTAGAGTGAAAGACACGTCTGTCGCCTCCTTCGAAGTACTGACAAGGAGGGTTAGCAACGAATCTAGAGGGGTTGGAAACTGGTATCAAGCTCTGGCAGGACACCGAAGCGACCAGGAAGCTTAGGGCTACCTATCGCTATTTGGTAGACGCCTGAAAGCTGGACTCACCAATCCCGATACTGTAAAGGGCGTCTTCCCTACCAAGGCTATTAAAAGGAGGTAGGAAATGCTTTCACGACAGATGGATCTATCCGATATGCAATCGAAGCTCATAGCCTGGTTGCGAAAAAAGATGCCCCAGGCCCAGAACCTATCTATATCAGGTATGGAAAGGTCAGGGGCCGGGCTCTCCAATGAGACCTTCCTCTTTGACCTGAGCTGGCAGGAAGCGGGACAACAAAGGTCAGAGGGAATGGTGCTCCGCTGCGCGCCCCGATCCTACCCGGTCTTTCCCGAATACGACCTGGGGAAGCAGTTCCGCATTATGGAGCGCCTGCGAGGAACAAAGGTCCCTGTACCGAAGGTTTACTGGCTGGAGGAGGATGCGAAGGTACTAGGCACCACCTTCTACATCATGGGCAAAATCGACGGAGTTATCCCCCCTGAGTACCCCCCTTACCATTCCTTTGGCGTTTACTACGACGCCAGTCCGCAGCAACGGGCAAAGATGTGGTGGGGGTCTTTGGAGGCCGCAGCCAAGGTCCACCAACTGGACTGGAAGCGCCTGGGGCTTTCCTTCCTCGGCGTCCCTAAAGGCGGCACCGACCCTCTTGACCAGCAACTGGACTACTGGGAGAGATATCTCAACTGGGTCAAGGAGGATCCTCAGGAACCTCAACCGATCCTGGCGGCAGCCCTGGACTGGCTCAAGGAGAAGCGGTATGCTCCCCAGCATGTGACCTTGTGCTGGGGTGACTGTCGAATGCCTAACACCATCTACAGCCCGGATGGCGAGGTATTAGGGGTGCTGGACTGGGAGATGGCCTACCTGGGGGACCCCGAGTCTGACCTGGGTTTCTTCCTCTTCCTTGATTGGCAGCATAGTGAGGGCTATGGCATCCCCCGCCTGGAGGGCTCCCCTGAAAGGGAGGAGACGGTGCAGCACTACGAAGAACTGACCGGGTGGAAGGTGAAGAACCTCTTCTATAACGAGGTCCTGGCTGCCTTGAGAGCCGGGATGGTCATACTCAAGGTATTCAAGAATTTCAAGAAACTCGGTGTTGCCCTCCCTGGTGAGGATGTAGAGCTCAACAACCCCTGCACCCAGAGACTGGCTAGTCTGTTGGATTTACCTGCTCCAGGTGCACCCAGCAGGGAGACAACCAGGATCGAGGAGGTGACGGTGGCAGTCCAGTTTCATCTCACCGGGCCTGGCGGTAGCGACTGGTATGTGGTATCTGATAGGGGCAAGGGGACTCGTTACGAGGGAACGGTGGAGAATCCTAACGCCACACTCACCATATCGGCTGAGGACTGGGCAGCTATTCAAAGAGGGGAGATGGATCGCCTGCATGCCTGGACAAGCGGCAAGCTCAAGATAGAGGGTGACATGACTCTGTTGCTGCAGCTTGAAGACATGATTTCCAAGCTTAGCTGATGATAGCCCGGGACTCGCGGCCTGAAAGGAGGGATTTGGCCGACTGGAGACAGCTCCTATCTTGAGGTGGAAATATCAAAACCAAAGTATCGGCTGTCATTTTTGAACTTCCAGTTTTTGTTGTAGGTGATGATGCCCGCCTCAAAGTGCTTTAGAAGCTTGTCCATCTTGTCCCGATATTCTTTGTGGAACAGAATCCGATCAAACCACACATCGTCATCAAGGACGATATAAACCCTAAAACTCAGGCTTCCCCCTATCCTCTCGGCTTTATCGGGGTCGGAGACAAACGTTCGAGGATACTTCAGCCCCACTCTGTAAAGCTCTATCTGGCGGCAAGACTGGTATAGTACAGGCAATAGGCTCTTTGACTCGGTGCTAATCTCATAGAGAACCAAGGTTTTGAGTCCTCCCGCTCGGCCGCTTCTTCCCGACTCAATGAGGACTAAGTCTGCCCTGGCGGTAACAGCACCAAAATCAAAATCCAGTTCTGTGAGGTAATCCCGTACGTATCTGTTCTCCGCCTGCTCTCTTTCTAGCAACTTACTCAGGACATCGGAGTGTGACGGGCGCCATACCTTACTCATTGGTTTCTCCTCCAAATCAGCCTGGCTCAGTTCCTTAAAGCATTATAGCATATTCAGTTTGGATGTAAACTCAAGGCTGCACCCAGGATTAGGGAAAGGCTTCTGGAAGCCCACAAGAAGTACAGTTCAACATCAGTGACAAATGCGCTTCCAAAGCTAACTTGATACCCAACCTTAGCTATGCTAGCCAAAGCTGAGAATTCCTCTAGCCACTGGGCATGGAAAATCGGCAAAACTAAAATGGCAGCGACTGGATTTGAACCCCCGGCCAAGGACTTATGAGATTAGCCCTCGAAAGGCTGGCAATCGCTTGCCTCCTTTCCGGAGAGATTGTTGCTCGGTTTTCTATAACAAGTCAATAGTTGACATGATTCGGACTAGTCTTGATAGACTGTGCACGGGGATTCCCAAGTATACGTGTAGCAAGGCGCTTCAGAATCGCAATTTGCTTTCCATCAAAAACAGAAGGAGAGTGTGCTACTCTACACCCTCTCCCACTGTTTGGCTTTCTGCTGTTGTGACTAGGGAATCAACATTCGCACGAGGTCCAGCATCATTTCAGCGATGCCACTACTCGACATGTGCTGCGCCAAGGCAGCAACTACGGCGACAGTTGTTGCAGTCTGCAACACTTTGACAAGAATTGCCATTGCATAACAAACCCCCTACGATACTCAAGCACTCTATTCTGAATCCTCTGCAACAATTATACCACAGTTCTCGACAACCGCCTACCTTCCTGAGGCGCAAAACAAGGCGGGTTTGGGGAGCGGTTGCAAAGGAAAAGAAACCCAAGATAGGAATCACTCTTCTGGCGTTTCTGGCTTCTTTGCCCAAAAAGAGCCCCACCACACCATGCCTAAACCGATACCAATATCAACCCACCCTGCCCAGTTGCACACCCCCTCTGCACTTATGAATGACAAGCCTAGAAAGGAAATGCTTGCTCCGACGCCTATCAAAGTTGGTGCCCAATAGCGCTTTTCCTTCCTCTCCAAGGCAGACAATCTTGTCAACAAATTGCACATTGTCAACCTCCTTTCAGAAATGCCACACATCTACTAGCATATCACATAGCGAATTCAAGAAGCTAGGCCTGTGCAGATAAACAGGAAATAGTTGGAGCACTGGATTTGTACAATCTCGCCTTGTACCAGCGAGACATCAAGTCATTCCTTTCACACTATAAGCTCTGAGTGTCCCGTTGGACGCAGCATCGTTCGGCGTCGTTGTCTGCCCGCTTCTTGAGACGCAGGATATGGCGGTTTTGAGTTTAGCTCTGAAAAAGCCCTTGCCCCTATCTACCTGGCAAGCCAATGTCAGCTTGGCATCCATGCTTTTTCTTCCCCAAGAGCCAAATGTTGACATCTTGACATCGCGCCTGTTTAGCGATGCAAAGGTACAACCCGAGGTCGGACTGGTATAATTAGCACGAGACTTGGGCATGATATGCGAGGCTGTGTTCCCCGTAGAAGGATAACCGTTTACGGCATAACACCTGGCAAAAGTCAAAGTGGGCCGGCTCGGCAAGGGAAAGGAGGTGAGGGCCAAAACCAACATGCATCATCAAGTCCGACACCACCATAGAAAGGAGGGAAACAAGAAATGAAGCCATGGCAAATTGTCGTAACTGTCATTGCTGTGGTCGCTTTGGGGCTGGGCGCTTTTGGAACCTATCAAGCAATCGGACTGGGGAGCAGGGCAGGCGATATTGAGGACGACGTGTCATCTGTAGAGGGTAGGGCAGACGTCTTGGAAGACAATGTATCGGCTATCGACACCGACATCATCTCCATCGAGACCGATATCGGCACACTTCAGGTTGACCTCTCGGAGGTTAACGCAGAGGTAACCTCCATCGAGGGCAACATCGCCACCATCGAGACTGACATTGGCACACTTCAGGTTGACGTCTTGGACATCAACGCAGAGATAACCTCCATTGAGGGCGATATCGCCACCATTGAGACAGACGTGGGCACAATTGAGGTGAATATCACCACTATCAATGGAAAGATAACCTCCATTGAGGGTGATATCGCCACCATCGAGACAGACGTTGGCACAATTGAGGTGAATATCACTACTATCAATGGAAGGATAACCTCAATTGAGGGTGATATCGCCACCATTGAGACCAATGTTGGCACGCTTCAGGCGGATGTCGCATCTTTGGAGAGCCTGGTGACTATCCCACCACCCGAATCCTATGGCCCTATTGTGCTTGACATCGGCACAGGCTTCGGCATTCATCCTATTGACCTTCCTCATCCTATGTATAGAGTAGAGTTTGAGTTCGATGTAAGCGGTAGTGATGTCATCTATGAGGTTTGGGACCCTTATTGGAACGTTATTCTATTTTATGGACCTGCCGTAAGTGAGGGGGGTGGTGCTTTCATTGCTGCAACCTCGGGCGAGTATTACATAATATTCTTGAGCACTGGGACGGTCACCCCATCAATAATCACACTGTCCTACACCGTCTATCCAGCGGCTCCAGTGGTACACGGAGAGTGAAATAGTTCCCTGAGCGGTGGCTGCCCAGGTATCCCGCATAGAGTCGTGATTGTGGTGGCAGCGACTGGATTTGAACCAGTGACCAAGGGCTTATGAGTCCCCTGCTCTACCGCTGAGCTACGCTGCCCAGAAAAGAATAACATGGGCCAGCCTTAGCTGTCAATTTGACATGACTGAGAGGGTGTTTGGTATCATTGCGACCTTGATTTATCGGGGGGAAGCAATCTCTGAAAGAAAAGGCGACCCTAAAGGGTGGCGCTACTTCAATTTGCAGGCATTTTGGAACCTCCTCACCCCCAAATTTTTGTAGTTGCCTGATTTATCAGGCACGACTGCCAATAAATTGGGCAACCACATTTTTAAACAGTCTCACCTTAGTAACTCCTTAACGAGATAGAAGCTAATCTTTGGCCCATCCCCTGACTACTTCCTCCAACACCTTCTGCCATCTGTGGCCCAGAAGCCTCATATCCAGGCGCAGTTGAGTCACACCCACTTTAAGCCCGGGCCAAGTTTTCTCTAGCCGTCTTCGGTCGATTTTGACCCCTTCCCTGAATCTAATCACTATTTGTCTATCTTCTTTGGAGACAGACTGCATCCCAGCCTGGGCGGCTAAGGCTCTTAAGTTCACCACATAGAGCAGGGTTTCCACCACAGAGGGCAAATCCCCGAACCTGTCCCTAAATTCCTCCCTTATCTGCTTCAGCTCGTCAACGGAACTTACCTTTGCCAGTCGCTGGTAGAGTTTTAGCCTGGTGGTAAGGTCAGCCACATAGTCCTCAGGAAGATAGGCAGAGAGGGGTAGGTCTATAGTGGGCCAAGGGGCAAGAGAGACGCCCGTCGACGAGACTCTTCGAGCTGCTGCTCTATCCACTCCCGATTGTTTGGCCTTCAACTCCTCCACTGCCTCGGCCAATAGTTGGCAGTAGAGGTTAAAGCCTACCGCAGCGATGTGCCCGCTCTGCTCTGGACCCAGCAGGTTGCCTGCCCCCCGAATCTCCAGGTCCTTCATGGCAATTCGGAAGCCAGCCCCCAGCTCAGTAGCCTCAAAGATAGTCTGCAGCCTCTTGCCAGCAGCAGGGGTCAAGTGCTTCCCTCTACTATAGAGGAAATAAGCATAGGCACGATGGCTGCCCCGACCGACCCTGCCGCGCAGTTGATAGAGTTGGGCCAGCCCCAGTTTGTCAGCCTCATTGACGATAAGAGTATTCACATTGGATATATCCAGCCCCGATTCGATGATAGTGGTGCATGCCAGGACATCGATTTTGCCCTGTATAAAATCGAGCATCGTCCTCTCCAGCTTCTCTTCAGGCATTTGCCCATGAGCGATAGCTATCTCCGCTTCAGGCACAAGCTCCCTCAGCCTATGGGCCAGGCGGGCGATGCTTTGAACTCTGTTATGAACGAAGAAGATTTGACCATTGCGCTCCAGCTCGCGAATTATGGCCTCTCGAATCAGTGGCTCGTTATATTCACTGACATAGGTCTTGATGGGCAACCTCTCCTCAGGTGGTGTCTCCATAGTGCTCATATCCCGCACCCCCACTAGGGACATGTGAAGGGTGCGAGGGATGGGAGTAGCACTCAAGGTAAGCACATCTACCTCTTTCCGCATTTGCTTCAGGTGTTCCTTATGGGCGACACCAAACCGCTGCTCCTCGTCAATAATCACCAGCCCTAAATCCTTAAAAGCCACGTCCTTTTGCAGTAAACGATGGGTGCCAATGCAGATGTCCACACTGCCCTTCGCCAGCCCCTCGAGGACAGCCTGCTGCTCCTTCTCAGAGCGAAAACGACTGAGCACCTCCACCCTTATAGGGAAGGCAGCCAATCTCTGAGTGAAGGTGGTGAAGTGCTGCTGAGCCAGCACTGTAGTGGGCACCAACATGGCTACCTGCTTCCCGTCCATCACCGCCTTAAAGGCTGCTCTTAGAGCGACTTCAGTTTTACCATAGCCCACATCGCCGCAGACCAACCGATCCATCGGCTTAGATTCTTCCATATCCTCCTTAACTTGCTGCACTGCTTCCATTTGATCCGGGGTCTCTATATAAGGGAAGGAAGCCTCTAATTCCTGCTGCCAGGGTGTATCTGGGGAGAAGGCAAGACCAGGGATAACTTCCCTGGCGGCGTAGAGGGTGAGCAACTCCTGCGCCATCTCCCTGGCTGATTCCTTCACCCTCTGCTTGGTTCGGGCCCATTCCTGGGTGCCCAGACGGCTGAGGGCAGGGGGCTCTCCTCCGCCAATGTAGCGGCTGACTCGGTCCGCTTGATCCGTGGGGACATATAGCTTATCGCCAGCGGCATACTCCAGGGTTAAATACTCCCGCTCCACTTCCTCAAGCTGCATCCTGGTTATGCCCGCAAAACGAGCAATGCCATGGTCAACATGCACCGCATAGTCGCCCGGGGATAGCTCAGGAAGAAACTCCCCACGGCGCACCGGTCGAGGCTTTGTCAGCCGCCGTTGCTTCACAAAGCCAAAGATTTCCGCATCAGTGAGCAGGACTACCTCTCCCCCCATTATCCAGCCCTCGGAGAGAGAGCCCTGGACTAAAGCCAGAGAGCCCTTTGGGGGAAGGTGCTCCAGATAAGAAACAGGTGAAATAAAGATGTCCTCCTCCTGAAGAAGCTCACTCAGTCTGGCTGCTTGATGGGAGACAATGATCACCTGGCATCTCTCTTGAAGCAGCTTCTTGGTTTCCTCCAGGAAACTCCTTAACTGACCCCCGTAGCTAGGGGCGGAGGCGAAGCCCATAGGATAAGGTGCGCTCTCTTCTACAGACCACCTGGTTAATATCAAGCGTTGCCTTATCCCCTCCAGCTTTGCTTCCAGCTCGGGATAGGTAAGATAAGGCACTGGGGAATCCTCCGGCAGCTCACCCTTCTCCACCTGTGAGTGCCGCAACTGATGGGCCTGGACATCCAGTTCACCAATAGAGGCCTCAACATCCCCAGGCTCAACCAAAATGACCAGGGAATCCTGTGGTAAATAATCAATAAAGACGCCAGTGTCAGACCAAGCGGCTTCTTCAGCCGGAACCACCTCCACCCAGGCCACCGGCTTCGATGAGCGCTGGGTATGAGGGTCAAAGAGACGGATGCTCTCTACCTCGTTGCCGAAGAACTCGATCCTGGCTGGCATCTCGCTATGGGGAGAGTAGACATCAAGGATGCCCCCCCGCTGGCCCATGGTGCCTGGCACCTCCACCAGGTTCACTCTCTGGTATCCCATGCTGCTCCATCTAGTCAGTAGTTCCAGAGGGTCAGCCGGCATCCCCTGCCTCACTATATAGGAGGCAGCCACAAATTCACTGTAGGGGATGGTCTTTCTTACTACGGCAGCAGCGGAACTGATAACCAAAGGAAATTGAAGGTCGGGTTTTGATTCTCTTTTAGCTTCAGCTAAGCTGGCTAGGGCCTGCAATCTCTGCTGCTCAGTAAAGGAGTCAGGGGTGAGGCGTTCATAGGGTAAAGCATCGGGTTCAGGGAGGAGAACTATTCGAGATTGGTCGCTGCACCAGATGAGAAGCTGCTCCTGGAACCTCCGAGCATCCTCGGGAGAGGGTACCACCACCAGCATTGGCATAGGCAGCTCTTGATGCAAAGCCGCCACCAAATAGGGCTGAGCTGCGCTAAGAACTGCTGCTCTATACTGACCTGCCTTTTCTGTCAGCTCATCAATTAGCTGGCGATAAGCTGGCACTTCCTTAATAAGAGGAACAAGGCAAGATAGATTCACCGATTCCTCCCCAAACACCTTAAGGGCTAGCCTTATTTGGGGGGTTCTAGGAACTCCCCGAAGTTCCCCGGGTGGGGTCCTCAGAGACTAGCCCTGCCAAAAGCGTTATTTATATAAATTCTAACCTGATAATGGCTGAGAGGCAACCGATCGAGAGCACTACCCTTCGTGTTATAATAGCGCTGGCATATCGTATCAGCATTAGGTGCACGGGACAGTGTTGGCTAGAGAGCCGGTAATTTCGAAGAAATTCACTCACGCGGTGTAAGAGAATGGGACAGAGCAGATTCTTCAGGGCGATGCTGGCCTTTGTAGTTGTGTTTCCCCTGGCTGTCTTAATGGGGGCAGCACCTATTAGTCTAATAGAAGCCAGGGTTACTACTGGGCTAGAAGCCCTTTTAGACCAGATTGAGGCTGAGGTGAGTCAGCTGCGAGAGCTGAGTTTTCTGGAAGAGGTTGACTGCCAATTCATTACCAGAGATGAATTGAGAGAGTGGCTTCTTGAGGATCTTGAGGAGGACATCGAGGAGATCAACGTAACCCAAGAGCTTTTCGTTTTCCTGGACCTGATGGAAGAAGGGCAGGACCTTTATAACATTCTGTTGGGCCTTTACTCTGAGCAGATTATTGGCTTCTACGATTACGTTCTAGACGAGCTGTATGTGGTAAGCGATATGGGAGAGCTTGGCCCTTTGGAGGAGGTAACCTTTGCTCATGAGTATACTCACGCCTTGCAGGATCAACACTTTGACCTGCAGTCGCTGCCGAGCCCAGAAGACAACTCCGATCTTTCTATGGCTGGAGACTCTCTGGTGGAGGGCGATGCTAGTTTGCTTGAAGGAATTTATTACTGGGTATGCCTTGACAATGCTGAGCGGGAAGTCTACGCCCAACAGGTAGCCGAGCTTGACCGTGAAGCGTTTGACGCTGCTCCACGAGTTATCCAAGAGAACCTTATCTTCCCTTATGAATCAGGGGTAGCTTTTGTAATAGCGCTTTTTGACCAAGATAGGTGGGATG
>Ga0315314_1002924_pt1 | contig 13747 bp, 18 predicted proteins | sample TDP9_MG_FD_203631 | JGI IMG/M metagenome (GOLD analysis project Ga0315314, IMG submission 203631) | Freshwater sediment microbial communities from Lake Towuti, South Sulawesi, Indonesia - TDP9 | ecosystem: Environmental > Aquatic > Freshwater > Lake > Sediment | place: Indonesia: South Sulawesi...
GCTTTTTCCGCTTTAATTTTTCTAAACCGCTTTTTTCCATCCGTTTTTTGCGTAAAACTGCTTAAATAATGCTTGTTTTCTTTAAATCTCTATAGAGTGTGACTTAATGGTTAGCGTTTCACCCGACGACGTTAGAGACGTGATCAACGTGTCCTCAGCTGAGGTCCCAGACTCAAAGATAGCTAAAATGATTAAGCGGGCTGAGATTACGTTGGAGTTGGAAGCTGGTCGAGAAATCGATTACAGCAACTGCACGGACGCGGAGAAGGAGTTCATCACAGTTCTAGCCGCCATCTACGCCATATGCTACCTCACAGGAGGCTCAGCTGTCGGCTTAAGCTTCTCGGTTGGAGACCAAAACGTTAGCGTGCTGGGCAGAGCTCCTCCTCTCGAAGTCTTGCAAGCTGAACTGGACCGCATGTTAAAGAAAATGCGGGGACCAGCCTTAAAGAGGGCATAAAAATGGGGACAGTTCCAACCAGCTATTACCAGTTCATCATCGACTACGCCCCCTACTTCTATTATATCCCAGGCACAGGCGTTGACCCAGAGTGGGGCAGGGGTTCAGCTCCGGCAGCCCATGCCATAGACTTTCTTTACGAAGCCTACCAAGACAGTCAGTTTGAAAGCGAAAAGACTGAAATCTACAACAAAGTTGTTGAGTTAGCCAACTTTCTGGTTTCACAACAGTACATTGCTGACCCTAATAAGCTGGCTTATGGCGGTTTCAAAAGCACAGAAACAAGCACCTACTACTACACCATAGACGCCATGAGAGCCATCCCAGCCCTCTTAAAGGCTTACGACTTAACAAGCACAACCCAATATTTGGACGCTGCCAAACTTGCTGGCGGAACCTTCCTCTACAACATGCAACACAAACCAAGCGAGCTGGGCCAGCACGACAAGTATTACGGAGGATTCGCCCAAGCAGTCACAATAGCAGACGCTTGGCTTCCAAACATGTACATCATCGATCTCTATGGGCTCGTAGGACTGAAAATGTTGTACGAGCGCACTGGGGAGTCAAAATACGAAATGATGATTGACGACGCCCTAAACTTCTACCGTCAAGGGTTCAGGGACCTCTACCTCTATTATAAGCCCCCTCCAAGCGGAGACGGAGAATGGCATAGGATAGGCTTGTCGGAAAAGGAGATCTACGACGACGACTTCAGCTACGCGTTAAACGCTCTCTTCTGGTATGAGGGGTGGAGCGAGACAGTTGAGAGAGTTTACAATTTCATTAACGCCATCAGCTCAAGCGCAGACTATCCAGCCTACAATCCAGCCGTCTGCTGGGCAGGCTACATCGACGTTGCCAACAGGAAACCAGCCTGCGAATACTACGATGCCGTGACATCGGGGATACTTTGGCAAGTCAGGTCCGGCTATGACGCCTTATCCCTAGAGTTCAGCGTCAAAATAAGTGGGTTACACCAAGACGAATTCATGTACTGGGGTCCAAAATTTGAGGACTACAGCCCAGTGGAAAACAAGAAGGCAACCGTCACCGTGTCCTGGCTTTCACTTCTATTCCTCAAGTACAATGCAGTTTTGACTCCTTTCACAAGAATTCTGCGAAAGCAAGGTGAAAGGTTGACTCTCCACCCGGTCAGAGAGGCCAAAGAATCTGTCTCTTACGGCGAAGAACTAACCATTGAGGCAATTGTGAGCCCAGCTAGGCCAGACGAAATCGTTATTGAGCCCGGCTACATCGTCAACGACTACATCACCATCCACGTTTTCTCAGCCATCAAACACCACGACAAAGTTGAGCGACAAGGCGTAGCCTACGAAGTTGGACCAGTCGAGGACTTTCGTTTTCAAGGAAAAACCATGTACCGCAGAGCCGTTTGCAGGAGACTGATTAGCTAATGCCTAAAATCGAATATCCAACCACTGTTCGCCTTCTGGTGGTTGAGAGTTCGGGCTTTTGTTAAGCTCACCTTTTGACACATGCACTTCGGGCTTAATCATGGACATTTAGTGTGAAAGGTTTAAAGCTCCAGGCTCCTCTATTTACTTTAGAGGATGTGCTGTTGGCTATGTTTAAATGTCCAGAGGAGGACTATGCTTTGCTTCAAAGACTTAGAAACCAGCTAGTCAGCCTCAAAATAGACTATCGTGGTTTAGAGGAAGCCCATCAGTATAGCTTGAAAGCTAAAAGATTTGAAGTAGCCGATTTTCTAAGCGGTGCGATGAAGAGGCGGCTAGAGGAAATACGAGTTTTAGAGCGAGAGATAGGCTCGCTAGAATCGGAGTGCTTTGTGAAAGGAAAATAAACAACCACAGAAAAACGCGATCTCCTTTAATGAATTGTTATTTTTCGGGGTTTTATAAATTAAGTATATGTTTATTTGGGTTAGATACATCTAATAGCTGTGAGTGGAAATGGGCGAGGTAGAGAAAATTTTGTTAATAGCTTGATTTCCATTTCATGAACCGCTTTTAACGCTCCACTTTTTCAGCCTTAATTATTCTAATTCGCTTTTTTCCATCCGTTTTTTGCGTAAAACTCCTTAAATAACCCTTGTTTACCTAGATATTTCCAGAGTGTGGCTGAATGCCTGAAATTGAAGACCCAACTACAACGCTGGTTCGCCTTCTAGACAAAAATGTGAGGGTGGTGAAGGAAGACGGGTCCCTAGCCAGCGTTCACGTTAGCCCAGAGTGGTACGACCGGGAACTCCTCAAGGATTATGACGGTCAGGTGACGGTTGGTCTCGACCGCAGCGAAGACCAAAAACTCGGGTTTTCAGCAACAAGCCGGAGACGCTTTGGCAACTCCCGAATAAACATCTGGGTCATTGACAAACCGGGCAGCTTGGTGGGCAGAGACCTGCGGAACAAGCTTCGTGAGGAAGTGAACCGAGTTATAAGGGAGAAGAGGATGAAACCAAACGAAACCAACTACAACTTTTTGGGTGTTGGACAACCTACCGAGACGCACAAAGCCTATCAAGCGGGGTCAGCTAGCGAATTGGCTCCTGGAGACGCAGAGTGGACTGAACTCACAGACGTTGAGTGTGAGAAGCTCTGGTACAGCGAAGACAACCGCTTCAGCCACTCAACTTCTGTCAACCTGAACTATGCCCTGCTCCTTTTCAGGTTCAAGGTGGACCCAGACGAGAAGGTTGTTAAGAAGATTGTGTTGAAGTTTGAGGGTTACGGAACCGCTCTTGCTGGAAACGGAGTCACCATTAAAGTTTGGAATTTTGCGTCTTCAGCTTGGCAAAACGCCCAAGCTGGCACCGGAGGAGAAGACGAGCCAATCACAATCGCGTTGACATCGTTCCTAACAGACTTCATCGATGAGGAAGGCTACGTCTACTTGCTTGCGAGAACCACCAACGCGAGCAACGGGGCGACGCCAGCCGTGATCTACTGCGACTACTCTGAGTGTGGAGTCACGGTTGAGGGCATCACATACGTAGACGTTATTTCTTATCGGGACGAGGACGAGGTGCGCGTTAAGCCGTTTTTGTGGCGCACAGAGTTTCTCGTCAAAACTTGGTTGTTTGAAAATGTCACGGTCATGTAGGAGAGGTGAGAAAAAGGAATGGCTACACCAGTTTATGGCGCCCATGAGGCAAAGGTCTACTACGTGGAAGAAACAACGTATGGAGTGACTCCAGCCAACCCTTCAATGCTGGGTATAGCAACAGCGGAAAGCGTGGAACCAGCGCTGGATCCAGGGCTCATGAAGGTTCGAGGCGTCGGGTCTAGAGACCTAAACACTATTCGCAAAGGCTTGAGGCAGGTGGGGCTCAAAATAGCGTATGCTGTTCCAAGCGCGGCTCCCATAGACTTTCTCCAACACATCCAAACTTTGAAGTCCCTGAGCATCGAGGTCTTCTACGAGAAAACAAGCGGCATCATCGATCTGCTCCACAAAGGTTGCAGATTCAACAGCCTAACAGTTGAGTGTTCCGCCGAAGACATTCTGAAAGCAACAGCCGAGCTCATTGGACAAGATGTGACTGTTGGAACAGCGAAAATAAGCGGGGCAACTTACGGCGACTACGCGGGAGCAGTGCCCTTCTACGAAAGCTACGTCAAGAAGGGAGCAACAACGCTGGAACGGGTCACCGACTTCCGGTTTGCAATTGAGAACAACCTGAAGCGTGTGCCAGTCATCCGCACCACCAGTGGACACCTGCTCAAGTACCTTCCGGAGCGTCACCGAAGTTGCGGTGGCGAGGTCACTTTTGAGTTTGAGAGCAAAGAGGAGTTTGACGAAGTCGTCAACGACACGGAGTTCAGCTTGGAATTCGGGTTAGGAGACACAAACAAGGCTGTTTTCAGCAACTGCAAGTGGGAAAACGTTGGAACTCCAACCCGCATCGAGGATCTAGTGGCTTTGAAAGCTCCCTTTGTCGCCAAAACTGTGGCGATCAGCTGACGGAGGTTGGTGAAAAGTGAAAACAGAGATTGTTCAGCTTGACAGCCGGTTCGGAGAGGAATACGCTGGCAAATACGTTTTTCAGGAGATCAGCTGGGCTAAACGCAGTCGCATAATCCAAAAGCACACGAGGTATCACCCGGTGACAGGGCAGGTTCTCAGCAGCGACTTTGTGGCAGTTCAAGCTGAAACAGTCTGGGCTAGCTTGAAAGAGCAGCCTGAAAACAAGCCAGTCACTCTGGAGAAGTTGCTGAGAGAAGAAGAAGGCGTTCCGATTGGGCTTGGAGAGCTCTTCAGCCAAGTTGTCAACAGACTGTGCGGCGTAACTGTGGAAGAGACAAAAAACTCGTGCGGGCGATGAGACGTGGCAAACCAAACCCAAGCCTCACAGACTTTCGCCTCTGCAAAGAGTTCGGCTGGACACTTTTGCAGCTTGCACGTCAGCCCGCCAAAGCCATTGAGGAGTTCATCGTGATTCTGAACGAGATGGATAGGAAGGCAGAGGAGGAGATGAAAAGGGCGGAGCGAGGTGTGCCCAGTCATGTCCGTTGAGATGGAGATGCAGATAGAAGGAGTTCCAGAGTTGAGGGAGAAGCTGACTCGGCTAGACGACGGCATGAAACGCGACATCCAAGACGCCATGACAATCGAAGCAGAAGCCATGAAAAACGCTGCTAGGGCAATGTGTCCAGTTCGAACCGGTCGTTTGAGAGAAAGCATCTTCGCAAAGGTTGAGGAATGGACAGTGAAGGTTGGCGCAACCGCTCCATACGCCTTTTATCAGGAGTTTGGAACCCGATATATTCGGCCTCGCCGTTTTCTGAGCAACGCTGTTGAATCTAGGATGCAGAGCCTAGTCAGCAGAGTCAGTGAAGCCTTGAGGCAAGCCGTTGGGGAGGCGTCCATGACATGAGTTTCCATGAAATGGTCATCACTGTGCGGGCTGTGAACCGGGCGAGTGCCCAGTTCAGCCGCATCCAGTCTGACGCCGAAAGCCTAACCGTTCGCATTAAATCCCTTGGTTCCGCACTTGCCGGGATTGGTGCCACAGGCGTCGCTATAGGTCACATTGCTCATCAGTTTGGACTTCTCAGTTCGGAACAGGCTAGGGCATTCAATTCCGCTATGCTGGTTGTTTCTGCCATGGGGATGTTTATGAGAACCAGTTGGGGTGTGGCTTTGGCTCAGAAGGTCTATGCCGCCGCCTGCTGGATTGCCACGGCAGCTCAGAACGCCTTGAACATAAGCTACGCAACCTTCCTAGCTTTAACTGGCGTGGGCGTAGCTGTGATTGTTGCGGCTGCCGCTGCCATGTGGCACTTCGCTTCTCAGATGAAGGCGGCAACAGCCAGCGTGAAGGAATACAACACCGCCATAGCTGAGGCACCCGGGTATACTCGTAGTATCCGGAGGGCTGGAGAAGAGGAGTATCGCCGGAGAGGAATCGAATATTGAGTGTGGCGTTGCCAGTCGTCGCGGTGGTTTTCGGTTCCGTCACCCCTCTACAAAGCGATGTTAGAGAGTTGCGAGTTCATTTGGGATGCACAGACGAGGTTTCAAGCTTCGACTGTTTGCTCGTCAATTTCGAAAAGAAATACACAGTGACCAACCCAATCAACGTGGGCGACGACGGAAGCATAAGTATAGGGAGGGGAGCCAACTGCCCCCTAATAGCCACTGTTCGCGTCGAGGAAATCCAATGTGAGTCAACGCCTGTTGAAAACTACATTATGGTTCGAGGTCGATGCTGGGGAGAACGACTTTTCAGGCGACAGGTGACAAAGACCTATGAGAACAAGAAGGGCGAATACATCGTCAAAGACCTCATCGACAATTACGTGGGTCTCAGCCACGTCCGCAACTCAACTGAGCTTATAGAGAACACCGACACCACTTATACGCTGCTGGAATACGAGAACACCCCGGTCTTTGAGATTCTAAAATACATCGCTGGAAGCGCTGACAAGGCAGGGGTCATAGGTTTTGACTTCAGGGTGGAGCCAGATGGAAAGTTCGCGTTTTTCCCTAAAAACAGCAAAGTCTCACCTGTAAGTCTGGCAGAACGCCTTGAGTTTTCGGAATATCGCAAGGACATCCACAGCGTTAGAAACCGAATCATGGTTTACGGCGCAGCGGAGAAAGCAAGACCAACAGACAAGGACTCTTGGACAGAGTCTTTAACGTCCACTGATGGAGCTTGGAGCGCCTACGGTGGAGGTTCAACTCTTTCCCTAGACAGCGCAGACAAGGTTGTGGGGTCATACAGTGTCAAAACTTCTGGAGGAACAGGGACAGGGCTCGTCTTCACTTTTAATGCTGGCAAAGAACAGGACTGCAACCTTCATCCAAGCCTGACTTTTCAGGTCAAAACAGCGTCTGGGTATTCCGACCTAACAGTTGAGCTTGAGGACACGGTTGGGATGATAGTCCGCCGGTATGAGAGGGTGCGTGACGCAAACTGGGTTCTCCAGAGTTTTCCTGTTGGAAGAAAGAACAGCGACCAGTGGCAGCATAGCGTTTTTAACACCCAGCCATTTGACTGGACCAGCGTAAAATACATTCGCTTTGTTGTGAGTTCAACTGTTGGAGTTGACCTACGCCTTGACAACCTTTTCTTCAACAAGTGCCGATGGAAAGCCACCCAAGAAGACGCGCCTAGCCAAACCGCTTATGGGTTGCGTGAACTCGTGGAAGTTGACGAGGAACTTCACAGCGACAACGAGTGCACCCTAAGAGCCAAAGCCCTGCTGGCACACCTGAAAGACCCAGCTGAATACATAACGGTGCGAAGCGACGTCATCGATTATGGCGCAAACAAGCTCTTGCCAGGAGACAAAATCCACGTTACACTCCCAAACGAAAACATAGACGCCGACTACCGCATCATAAGCGCTGAATACCGAGTTGTTGCCGAGGAGCAAACTCTCGAGATTACGCTGGAGCTTGGAAAGGAGCCTTCCCTCCTCGCCGACTACCTGTACGCTCTGAGGAGCAAGACTGGAAGCCTAAGCCGCTACAAGGGTGGACGCCACGAAGCGGTCTAGCAGAACTTTGGAGGGGCTATCATGAATAAGGATGTTTTGAAGCAAATCAAGCGCCTGCGAATGGGCGACTATGTTCAGATAGAATGGCACGACGCCTACAAGGGAGAAATCCGCCTCGACCAGCAGTCTGACAAGACCAAGGCACAGTTCGAGGTTCCAGTCACATCCTGGGGCGTCTACTTAGGCGTTGTTGGACAGAAGAAATACGTTGTGTTGATGAGAGACCGCTTCAACCTAAACGAACTGACAGGAATAGACGACATTGACCACAACGGAATCCCCATCGGCATGATCGACAAAGTCACAGTTTTAGGTCACATAGCCTTGCCCAAAACCTTCGCCTTGAGACTCAAACACTGGCTGGCTGAGGCTAGAGTGAGGAAGAGAAAGGGAAGGTTAACAATTCCACCAGAAAAGGAGAGTCTAAACTGAGAGACCTGATACGCAAAGCCTTAACCAAAACCGTTTCAGTGAAGGAAGGCCGCAAGAAAGCCAAGCAGATCGAGATAGAGCCCAGCGACCGCCTTGTCTATGGGATGTACTTCGCCATCATCGCGTTGATCTCCCTAACCATCCTTGAAGCGACGTACATGTATGTACTCCGCAACTTCAGCAACGAAATCTTCGCAGCCATCAGTCTAGTCATAGGCACAATCCTAGGCGCAATCTTCGGACAAAAGGCGTGAACATATTTGGAACCAAATAAAGGTGGAATGTTGAAAACAGTATTTTCTCGGAAAAAACAGTCTACACTAAAAAAGAGAATAGCGAAAATCGCTGAGAAATTTGATGGCAGCACTCAGAAAATTCGTGGCCAGCTGATTTTAGATTTGAAAGTGATCGCTGAGATGGCCTATGACCAAGCGACTAAAATCAAAAAGGGTAGCAGACCCACTAAAGAGCAGCAAAAGTGGGCTCAACTCGCGGCGTACATCAGTAACGCCATCAACCGCATAGCCAGAGAGTACGACGACAAGAAAATTCTGGAGGAGCTAGAGGAGCTAAAGAAGATGGCGGTGGACATTGAGCGTGAAAAGGGAACTTAACCGCCTCAAAGAAAAGTTTGAACATTATATGAGTTTCATGTTCCCAAAGGACCCTCTAGCCTTTTTCGAGCAGAACCTAGGCTTTAAGCCTACAGAATATCAGGTTCAACTCACCAAGTCTTTCACAGAGAACCAGTTTGTGGCAGCGCGTTGGTGCCGCCAAAGCGGAAAAAGCCACATTATCTCCGCGTTGCTCCTCCATTACGCGCTTATTCACCCGGACACTTACATAGCTGTTGTTGGACCATCTTGGCGCCAAACCAAGCTCATCATACGCCGCATCAACTCCTTTCTGCGAAAGCTGCCTAAAGGTTCGTATCATAGACCTCAGAAAACGATTGTGCGCCTTTCTAACGGCTCTGTCATTGAGGCCTTCCCAAACAACCCCGAAACCATACGTGGTCCAAGCTTGCACGTGGTTTTCTGTGATGAGATGAGCTTCATTCAAAACGACGAAGAACTTTACGATGCTATACTCTTCACTTTGAGCGCAACAAACGGGAAATTCATCTGCTCCAGCACTCCTTGGTCAACAGACTCCATCTTTTACAAGATTTTCAATCACGAAGACTACGCGGACTTTAAGCGAAGCCACATCACTTGGCGAGACGCCGTTGAACCCGAAGGACCATTGAAAAAGGCGACACTGGAGAAGATTCAGCGACAATTTCAAGGCGACCCTTGGCGTTGGAAACGTGAGATGGAAGCCGAATGGGCTGAGAACGAGAGTGTCTGGCTACCACAGGCACTAATCACCAGCTGCATCGACCACACACTCTGTTACATCGACTTCAACGAGCGAGCGAAAGGCGAGTTTTTCACAGGCATAGACCTTGGAAAACACCAAGATCACTCTGTCATCTCCGTGGTCATGCGAGAGAAAAACCTACTCAAACTTGTTCACTTGAAACGCTTTCCATTAAAAACGGCGTATGCAAGCGTGATAGGCTACGTTAAAACGTTATGCGACCGCTGGAGCTCCATACAGAAAGTTAGCGTAGACATGAGTGGCGTTGGCGACTACATAGTTGAAGACATGCAGAACGCTGGAATCCACGGGGTTCAGGGCATAAAGTTCACCCAACCAACGAAGGAACAGCTTGCCACAAACCTAAAACAGCAAATGGTTGAAGGAGTTTTCAAAATTCCATACGACCCTGATCTAATCGCAGAACTGAACGTGGAGCGTTTTGAACTCCGAAAAACAGGAGGAATAAGCTTCAACCACCCCGAAGGAACCCATGACGACAAATTCTGGAGCGTGGCTTTAGCATTACATTCGAGCCGAGTGGAGACTCCATCGCAGCTGGTGAGGGCCTACTAAATGCGGCGAGAATTTTTCAAGATCAGAAAGATTGCGAGAAGATACGACAGACGCACGGGCAAATTCATCATTAATATTTCTTACAAGACGAAGACCGACATAACCGACCGAACCATCGCCGTCTCAGAGGCCTTTGGGCTAGGCGTGGACGAGTTTCAGAGTCAAGTCATTTACGATGATGTGGAGCTGAAGATCGGGCCCAGAGACATCGTTTACATAACAGGAGATTCTGGGTCAGGAAAGAGCGTGCTGCTGAAGGCGCTGGAAAAGGACCTGAGGTCTAAAGCATTCAACATAGCCAGCGCTGCTGTTGACCCAGAAAAACCCCTCATAGAAACGGTTGGCAAAACTCTTGAAGAGGGCTTAGAGCTTCTGAGCCGAGTGGGCTTAAACGACGCTTTCCTTTTTGTGCGTCGCTACAGTCAGTTGAGCGATGGGCAGAGGTATCGCTACAGAATTGCAAAGATGATCGAGTCGGGGAAGCAGTACTGGGTCATGGACGAGTTCTGCAGCACGCTAGACAGGGACACCGCCAAAGTTGTAGCCTTCAACGTTCAGAAGCTGGCGAGACAAGAGGGCAAAGCTGTTCTAGCAGCGACCACCCACACAGACCTGTTCGAGGACCTAAAGCCCTCAGTTCACATCCACAAGAGGTTCGGCAGAGAAATCGAAGTCAGCTATTTTCCCAACGAAATCAACAAAACCTGCTCCCTAGCCAAGGAGATGTACGTCGCAGACGGGTCCAGACAAGACTATGAAAAGCTGGCAGTATTCCACTATAGAGACGCTAGAGGCTTAGCTGCCACCCAAAAAATCTTCGTTTTGAAGCGAGGCGAAGAAACCGCCGGCGTGATTGTTTACAAGTACCCTCCTGTCACAACATTTGGGAGACGCAAAGCCTTTGGCAGAAGCCTCACCGTCGAAGAGATTAACCGCAACCTATCCTTAATCTCCCGCGTGATTGTCCATCCAAAATACCGCACAATTGGGCTAGGCGTCAAGCTTGTCAAGGAAACACTGCCCTTGGCAAGTAAGCCCTACGTCGAAACGGTTGCAGTTATGGCGAAGTACAACCCCTTCTTCGAGAGAGCGGGAATGCAGAAGATAGCAGAATCAACGCCATCAAACCATGTTTTAGACGCTATTGAAAAACTGCGACCCTTGGGATTCAACTCAATCCTACTTTCAAGTGAGAAAACAAACACGCGAAGGCTGAAGAAAATGTCAAAGATGGGGGTTAGAGAGGTAAAAGCCGTCTTGAAGACTCTGTGTAGACGGGAACGGGGATATGGAAGACGCCTGCTGAAGACCAAAAACATTTTTCCAAAGCCAGAGGAGACACTGAAGGCGATAGAAGAAGCTGGTTTAGAGAAGCTGGCGAAAACCCTCAGAATCCTAAGCTTCCTAGCTCAAACAAAAGTCTATCTAATTTGGAGAAAGCATGAGCGTTAGGGGACGGGCGCAAATCGCCGTTGAAGCTGTAAGTCTAATATAGCTCCTCTCATAATTTCATGTCTTCGGTGAAAGGAAGTGGCCAAGCTTGACGAAGATATTGTCTCCCTACTAAAGGAGTCTGGAGTCCCCATGACCCTGAAGGAGATAGCGGCCAAGGTTGGAAAGTCGGAGAAATCTGTCTTTAAGGCTTTGCAGAGACTCTTCGGGAAAGAGAAGATAAACTGCTTTAATCGACAGTACAGCCTCGCAAAAAGCTAAGCACAATTAAAATGCTGAAACAATCTTGTTCCAGCAGCGCCTACCAGTTTTTAGCGCGCACGTGCCCTTTCAAACAATTTATATTCTAGCCCTAAGCAGTAGGAAAGCACTGGGAGGCAGAAGCATAATGTCATTCAAAAGACTCGACAAATACTGGAAGCTGAGGGCAAGGCTGCTGAACAAGGACGACTTAGACAGCATCCACTGGGCAACCCTAGACGTGATGGAAAAAACCGGCATTAAAGTTCACAGTGAAAAGGCTCTCAAAATCTTGGATGATGCTGGTGCGTTTGTAGACTATGAAAAACAGATAGCGAGGATTCCAGCCCACTTGGTTGAAGAAGCCTTGCAGAAGGCGCCTAAGCACATCAGACTCTACGCTAGAAACCCCAAGTATGACGTTAAGCTTGACGGCAAACACGTTTATTTCTCAACAGACGGCATAGGGATAGCCACCATAGACTTCGAGACTGGTGAAAAAAGAAACTCTACGAAAAAGGATGTGGCAACAGCAGCAATTATCACCGATGCCTTAGAGGACCTCCACATCTACTGGCCCATAGTCATAGCCTCAGACGTGCCTCAGCAAGCTCACGTGCTACACGAGCTTGAGGCTTCTTTAAACAACACAGAGAAGCCAATAACCATGGATGCAACCACCAAGCTGGAAGAAGCCGTCTATGAGGTTAAGATGCTGGCAGAGGTTGTTGGAGGCGAAGAAGAGCTTAGAAAGAGACCCGTAGCCAGCGCCCTTGAATGCACAGTGGCACCCCTTATCCTCGAGGGTGGAGCCACTGACGCTGCCCTAGAGTTCAGTAGAGCGGGAATTCCAGTAGCCTTCATGGGCATGCCTCACGCTGGCATAACAGCCCCGCTCACTCTCGCCGGAACAATGGTTGTAAACAACGCTGAGGTCTTGAGTTCTCTAACCATAATTGAGATGGCGTATCCCGGAGCACCCGTAATTTACAGCGCCGTGCCTTCGATGCCAGACTTGAAGACGGGTCACTATGCGGGAGGAATCCCAGAAAGTGCCTTACTCTTTTCGGCTGCAGCTGAGACAGCTAGATATTATGGTATCCCATCCATGATTGGAGGTTTCGGACCTGACGCTAAGACGCCTGGAGCCCAAGCAGCATATGAGAGCGTTTTCTTTGCGTTAGCTCCAGCATTGTCTGGCGCTGACGTGCTGTGTGGGGTTGGATTATTGGACGGTGACACCCTCCTCTCCCTTGAACAACTGATAATAGACTATGAGATCGGCACTATTTTGTTGAGGCTCATAAGGGGCTTTGACGTAAACGACGAAACCTTGGCTTTAGACCTAATCAACAAGGTTGGACCTGGAGGAAATTACCTCGCTGAAAAACACACGCTTGAACATGTTCATGAATGCTGGCGCCCAATGATAAGTCATGTATCCTCCTACGGAGATTGGGTGGCTACGGGATCAAAAAGTGTTGTGCAGGTGGCGCGGGAGAGAGTTAAAGAGATTCTTGCGTCTCATAGGCCAACGCCATTGGACTCGGACATGCGGAAAAGAGTCAGCCAGATTGTTTCAGAGGGAGAAAAGAAGATACCTCTCTGAATTGTTTGTCTCTTTCATTGGTGTTGGATAGGGAACTTTTTTAGGGGCAACGTTGTTCAGAGTATTTTGGGAAAAAGTGCGGGGTTGCCCTAGCCTGGTAGGGGGCAGTTCCTGTTGGGGGTCTAAGCCTGCTAAGCCTGTGGTCCTTTTGGGCCGCGCGGGTTCAAATCCCGCACCCCGCGCCATTGGGTTTCGGAACGTTTTTATGCTTGTACTACGCGTAGTACTACCAAGGGATCAATATGGCGAGGGTTAAGGTAACTAGGAAGTATCAAGTCACGATTCCACAAGAGGTACGCAGAAAAGTAGGTGTGAGCGTTGGCGACCAACTATTGGTTAGGGAAGAGGAGAGAAAGATAATCTTCGAGAAACCTGTTGATGTAGAGAAACTAGCGGGATCTTGGGATCACGTTGAAAGCACGGAGAAATTTATGAATGAAGTTAGGGAGCTTTGGAAGATTTGGAAACTCAAGTGATACTTGACACAGATGTCGTTGTTGACCACCTGAAAAGGAAACCAGAACCCACAGCCACCCAAATATTTCACGAAATCAGAACAGGAAGGCTTGTCGCATACATGACCTCCATAACGATTTTTGAGCTGTATCGTGGAGCAAAGTTAGCTCC
>Ga0315314_1002926_pt1 | contig 13732 bp, 14 predicted proteins | sample TDP9_MG_FD_203631 | JGI IMG/M metagenome (GOLD analysis project Ga0315314, IMG submission 203631) | Freshwater sediment microbial communities from Lake Towuti, South Sulawesi, Indonesia - TDP9 | ecosystem: Environmental > Aquatic > Freshwater > Lake > Sediment | place: Indonesia: South Sulawesi...
TGGAGGATCTCCTTAACCCTTTTTGTTCTGTACCCGGACTCCCATACATCCCTTGCAAAACTTTTTAATTCCACCAATCCCTTTTGTGCCGCAACGTAGATAACCTCCACCAAGTCCTTGGCATTTACACCTAGCCTCCTCATCTTCCTTTCAGCAGCTGCATCCGCGACTATGACTAAGCCATATCCTCCTCTTTGGTAGAGCTTCACAACCTCGGCTTCGCCTCTATCGATCTGTATCTCATTTGAGAGCTGAATCGCTTTCCGAACTTCCTCGTAGGTTAATTTGACGACCTTTATCCAGTCTGAACCCTTAATCAAAAGTATTTCAGGCGGGGACACCCCAAGCCTTAAAGGTTTCTCAACCTCATCCATCACGCCAGCGGTTGTATAAACAACTTGAAACAAGTCCCTGAGAATACCAAGTCTGCCAGCCTTAGCCAGAAATATTAAAGGAGAAGCGTTAACAACTACCTTTAGCATAATCTAGCATTAACCGAGTACGTATATATGCTTACGTGCAATAAGTTTGGTCCATTAATTGGAAAATTTAAAAAATCTTTCATCTTTCTTCCATAGCATGAAAACTACGTTACTTCCCAAACTCATGGAATGTTCTTACAATGAGGAAAGTTTAAGCGAGGCTATAACGGAAATTTGTAAAACTTAGCCGGGGGTTTGAACGAGGAGTTTAAGCTGGCCCGAGGCTCCTTTCAGATAAATATATAAATCTGAATAAATTTTTTATCTGATAGAGTGAAGCGTATGAAAGTAAGGGTTGGTTCTAGGGGTACAATAGTTATTCCGAAGGGGGTTAGAGAGAGAAGCGGCATTAAGGAAGGGGACATGCTGGAGGTTTCTGTTAAACAAGATGCCATCGTCTTGCTGAAGGACACCACTTGGGAGAGGTTTCATGGGTGTGCAAGAGGCTTAACTAGCGTCGAGAAGGTTGAGAAGGAACTGGATGAGGATGAAAAGGATTGGGAGAAGCGCTTAGAGCGGTGGTAGTGGATACGTATGCCTTGATGGCGAAGGCAACCAGCGAAATAACACCTGAAGCAGACACATGCCTAGAAGATGTTAGAAGGGGAAAGATAAGGGGAATAATTCACCCTCTAATCACATACGAGTTCCTCTTACAGTTCTATAAAGGTCGAACGCCGATCTTCACAACACCTAGCGAAACTCTAGAATTTCTGGAGAAACATTTTTCCACGAGTGAGATATCAAATCGAACGGCTCTAACAGCAGCTGAGGTTAGATTCAAAAGCGATGAGTTAATCGCTAAACTCAAAAGGCATCTTTCACTCTGTGACTCAATGACCATCGCCGTAGCCAAAGAGCGGAAATCTCCAATAATCTCAGGAGATAAAGACCTTCAAACGGTAGCGGACAAAGAGCATGTCGAGATAATATGGTGAGTACGCAGCTAAGACCCTTGCAATGCCAAGCGAGGGTTTGAACGGGGAGTTTAAGCTGGTCCGAGGCTCTTTTAAAAAAATTGTTATTTATGAAGAAGATAATTGAGGTTTTAGATTTGTTTTTTCTTCGTAGACTAAGATTGTTTGATGTGTTTTCTATTTTTCACCTTTTACCTTAATTTTATCAATGGTGGAAGGATTTTTAAATGACTGAATTATTAAATGGTTAATGGTGGTGATGGGTGCAGTTTTCGGCAGTAATTATGAAGGAAGGGATGTATTACGTAGCTTTATGTCCCGAATTGGATATAGCGAGCCAAGGTGAAAATGTAGAAGAGGCTTTGGGGAATTTAAAGGAAGCCATAGAGCTGTATCTGGAAGACGAGGACGCAGAAGTACCGAGAGAGGAAACGAGACCACTGGTCACGTTAATAGAGGTAAGCAAAGTTGAAACTTCCCGTGGTGTCAGGGCGTGAAGTTATAAAAGCCCTGACAGACATTGGCTTTAAGGTTGTAGGAAGGAAGGGGAGTCATGCAAGGTTAAAGAAAAAGATGGTAAGACTTTAATAGTGATAGTTCCGGATCATCCGGAATTAGCAAAAGGAACCCTGAAATCCATTTTGAGGCAAGCAAATTTAAGTCTTGAAGAGTTTTTAAGGATATTAAAAGGCTGAATCAGTCCGTAAGGATCAGCATTTTTACAAATAGTTTAAAATGAAATATTATAAATTGCGCTTGCACAAAAAATCATTAACTAAAGAATCTGCATTCCTCGGGAATAGAAGGAAGGCGCCTTTGGTGATGGGACACAAACGTGATTTAGAAGAATTGCGAAGAGCGCAAACGGAAATAGCAGCAAAAGTTGTGCTGGAGGATCGCTTTGAAAAGCCCATCGAGGTGGTCACGGGGTCCGACCTCGCTTTTCTTAACAGCGCCGTCGTGGCTGCAGCGGTTTCCCTGGACTATGAGAGCCTTCAGGTAATAGAAGAGAAGGCTGTTATAGGAAGAGTTTCCTTTCCGTACATCCCCACCTTTTTAGGTTTCCGAGAGGGGCCTCCCATAATTGAACTCGTGGGAAAGCTGAAGGTTAAGCCCGACATCCTCATGCTTAACGCCCACGGAATTTCCCATCCTTTGTTTTGTGGGTGCGCTTCTCATGTGGGAGTTTTGACCAACATACCGACCGTGGGCGTGGCTAAGAGTAAATTGTGCGGCGAGTATCAAAAGGAGCCTGAAAGGGTAGGGGAGTGGGTGCCTCTCATGTACGGGGAAAAGACTGTGGGGGCGTTGTTGAAGTCCAAGAGGGGCTGTAGACCCATCTTCGTTTCGCCAGGCCATCTGGTCAGCCTAGAGTCTTCAATCCAGATAGCCAAGAGATGTATCGGTGACCACAAGCTTCCAGAACCGCTGTACCTTGCACATCGGTTGGCGAACGAAGAAAGAAGAAGGTCTCTGCCGTAACATGAGTTTGCGCTGGAATCGGTGGGCGCTTTCACGCCAAACTTTCTAAAGCTCTTCCTCTTCAACCCGTCTAAGAATCCCGTCTGGCCTCAGTTTTCCCGACCCTTCTCTTCTCTCATGATCCTTTCCAGCCTTTCTATCGAGCTTTCCAAGGAGCTTCTCCTGACCTCGATGGTGACATCTCCCCTCGTCGCTTCTATGATCCCTCTAGCTATGTCGCACTTTCTTCGAAGCCCGGAGGCCAAGAGGTAGGCGTCGTCCATAGCCGTTAACTCTGCATAGATGTGCTCCATTCTCTCCAAGCATTTTTCTGCCTTTTCAACGGTTCCTCTCCGGAGCGAGTCGAGGGCTCGGCGCCTAAGCTCACCGACAACGTCTGCTAGGCCAAGCACATAGGAGGAGAGGGGGACATCGAGTTCTGCGGGGTCGATGAACCGATCTTCCTCGACCAAGGAGAGAAACGTATTAGCCTCCACGTACTCTTGAAACGCCGCATCCACGGACCCCGTGTAAAAGAGGTCTGGGTGATCTTGGGAAGCCCCTCGAAGCTTCTCAAAGAGCTGGCTTGCGTCCTTCAGGAGCCTCTTTGCCTCTTCGAACCTTTCCTGGTGCATGTAGAGGATGGCCTGCTTGGACAGGCGTGTCGCCTTGCGCATGTCTCTCTGAACCCCTTCTCGGACCTCTTCCCTCTTCTTCAACTCTTCCTGAATCTTTTCCAGAATCGGCTTCAAGGCCACGTTTTTCACGACCAAACCGTGCTCAAAACCTTTCGTCGAGCAGGCTTAATAGGTTTCTGCTAAACTGAACTAACAGTATAAGACGATAGTGTTTTTCTCCTTACCCAAAGCCCAAAGGCGTTACATGATCCGTCTCCTTTAACCCGCAACTCCCCTTCAATGTTTTCTTAGCATCTGAGAGAGCCAGCTACATGACAGGGTCTGTTGTGCAGGTGGATGGCGGCTTCATTAAAAGCCTGATATGAGCATGTGGATAACAAACCAGCTGTAATTCCTCTACTCCAGTTTAGCTTTCCCCTAATACCTCAACATCTGGATAGCTCCACAACCACCAATACGAGTTGGGGTCAGATAGGTCAAGCTCTTCCTTTACGCTATAAAGCTTCATGCCGAATCTGATCTTGTCGCCCTTTTTGAGATATGGCATTTCCTCGAGAACCCCATCAACGTAATGGGGGGATACCCACGTGTCCCTCATTCTGATCTCTTCGCCTTGCTTTAAGAGATCGCTGATTTCCGATTTGTATTCGACGATGGAGTCTATTCTAAGGACTACAACAATTTCATAGATGTCGTAGGCTGTGATGTTCTGGGGCCCAAGTGGCGGAGGCGGTGAAGGCGGTGGAGGCTGTTGCAACGGCTCTTCCCAGCTCGTTAAGGTGCCGTTCTTCACTGAACTGTTACTGGGCGGTTCATAATGATAAAGAAAGGTCATATTCACATCCATAACGGTTGTTTCAACCCTAATTTCTGCAATGGTATACACGGGTGGTGCAGGACCTGGTGGTGGAAGACTTGGTGGACCTTCTGGAGGAGGCTGGGTTGATGGGAAAAAGTAATTGCTCACAAATGCAAGGGAAGAAACGAGCGTCACAGCCATGATGGCAGCCACGATAAGCTCCTTTTTGTACTCGCTCATAGCATTCACCAAGAAATTATGAGACTGAAGACGCATTTAATTCTAAGCCTTTGTACAATTGTACAAGAAGTTTGTACGCCGATATCCAGAAATACATATGAACGGTATCTTCGATAATGATGAAGTATGAGCTCCAATGAGGCTGAAGAGGTATTAAAAGGACTGACCTTGAAGGTTTATAAATTTGTGTTAAAGAGGGGAAGGCCAACCGGGATACGGGAGGTTCAGAGGGGGCTGAAACTGAGTAGTCCGACATTGGCATCCTATCATTTAAAGAAGTTGGAGGAGGCGGGTTTTCTCAAACAGGACATGGAAGGATATGTGGTAGATAGGGTTTTCCTTCGAAACCTGATTAGAGTGAAGAGAATGCTCATTCCCAGATTCTTCTTCTACTCGGTTTTCTTCACCTCAGCTCTCGTTCTAGAGTTGACGACCTTTAAGCCTATTGCCTTGTCAAGGGAATACGTATTTGCGGTTGGAGTAGCTTGTGTAGCCGCCATGTCCTATGCTTATGAGACTGTGAGAACGCTTGTTAGAGGAAGCATCTAAACGATTATGGAACAATAAATATCAACTTATTACGTTGAATACGTTTAAGAAATGCACTGTCACTTCCATCGTTTTAGCCTCTCAGAGTAACAAGTTATGTTTCAGTCCTTATTGTACTTTTATGTTTGAGAAGTAGCATTCAATAATTTACTGGCTGTGCCTGTAATCCTAGAAGTTCGGCGAATTGTTTTGATTCGGGAATTTCATAGGCATATATGAAGACATTTGCGTCCAGTAAAGCCTTGATCTTAGCGCTCCTCAAGGCTTTGCAGTTCCCTCTCTAACTCGTCAGGGCTTACTCCTCTCCGTTTGTGAGCCTTTACACGATTCCACAGATCCTCTCTGCTCAACAATCCAGAGTCCACAGCGTACTTCATGACGGCGGCTCTGATGGCTTCTGATTTGGAGTTGAAAAGCCCTAGTCTGACCATTTCCTCCAGGAGTTCGGCCTCCAGACCCATGAACTTCAAAGTTAAAGTGGTGTCTCGCATCCTCGGATTCCCAAGTTTATAGCGATTTAATAGTTATTAAGCATTGTTCTACTCACTCATCCTCTGAAGACGAGGCAACTTTTGAGTGTTAGCCTAGCTAAACCCTTCAAAAATACCTGCATTTTGGCTTTTGTGTGCTATTCACAAATCAATAGTTTACGTCATCAGGCGTTTCTCATCCTTGGATACTGCTTTAAGGCGTCGAGCACATGTTCAAGGTCTCTGTTCGAAGTAGGATCCTCATCTGTAACCTCTTGGCATGTAAATTGTTGTATCCGTCCGAGGGAGGCGCATGGGGTTGATGCTTTACGAGATGCTGAAGTGGTGCATGATCGTAGCCATGAACTTTATTCCCTTGATGAAGCCGTCGACCGTTATGTTTTCGTTTGGTGCGTGATTGCGTGACTCTGGATGGGAGCAGCCGACAGAAACAACTGGATACCCAAGCCAGTTTCGGAACACGTGCATCGGTCCGGATGCCGCGCTTGTCGGGTAAACAACAGCTTTTTTGGCGTAGACGCTCTCGGCTGCTGTTACGACTGTTTGAACGAAGCTGTCTGTGATCGGTGTTTTTGTCGGTTCCGTTGAGGCGTATCTAACCAGCTCGACGTCTTCAAGCCCGCTTTTTTTGATATGTTTTTTGAGTTTCTCGAAGATTTCGTCGGGCATTTGGCGCGGAACGAGGCGGAAGTCAAGCTTCGCCATGGCTTTGTTCGGCAGCACCGTTTTGGATCCTGCGCCCGTGTACCCCGAGAGGAGTCCATTTATCGTGCATGTGGGCTGGTAGAGCAGAGCTTTTAAGGCGTCTATCCCCGTCAGGCTGCGGAGAAACTCCTTCAACCCCAGGTATTTCTTCTCTTCCTCCTCCTCGAAGGGGATTTCTTTAAGGAGTTCAACCTCTTCGGTTGAGGGAGGTTCGACGTTGTCGTAGAAGCCGTTGATCAAGATCTCCTCCTTCTCGTTTTTCAGGGAGCCAAGCGTCCACACGAGACGCCATGCAGGGTTTGGAATTATCGGGGCGTTGGAGGAATGCGCATCCACGGTCGCGCCCTTGGCTCTCAACTCGACGGCCAAGACTCCCTTGAGCCCTAGGTAGATGCAGGGGCGTCCCCTGCGGTCTGTTTCTCCGAACTCCCATATCGCGGCGTCGGCCGAAAACAGGCTTCTGTGCTTCTTGATTGTGGACGGTAGATGGGGGCTGCCTATCTCTTCCTCTCCGTCAACCACGAATTTCACGTTGACGGGTGTGCTGCCGACGGTCTGTAGAAAGGCTTGAACGGCCTTTAACCTTGAAACGAGGTCCCCCTTGTTGTCTGAGACTCCTCTGCCGTATATTCTTCCGTCGCGTATTTCTCCGCCGAAGGGGTCGCATATCCATTCCTCAAGGGGTTCTGGCGGCTGAACATCGTAGTGGTCGTAGAACAGAAGCGTCTTTCGGGGCTCTTTTGATCTGGTCTCTCCGTATACCAGCGGGTTGCCTTCCTCCACCGGGATGATCTTTGTGGACAACCCCGCTTCTCTCATCATTCCCTCCACCATCTCGGCACACTGCTGAATTCCCTCGTTTTTGGCCGAGACGCTCGGCTGCTTCACAAGTCGGACAAGGTCTTCAACGAATCTTTGGGCGTTGACATCAATATACTTATAAATATTTTTTAGACTCATGGGAACCATTATCTGTGAAAGGGCTTATTAATGAAACGCCATCTTCACAAAATGCTTAAGCGACATCGGCAAGTTCGGGTTTTCTAACAGCCCTTCATAAGAGCTTTAAGCGAAGTCGCTGGTTACGAGCCCATCATCAAATCAACGCCTAATCCTAAATCGCATCAAGTGAGCTTAGTTGTCCTCCCTAGACGGCTTAACAAAACCACTCGGCTTTCGGGCGCTTCATCGATGAGACTGTAGCTTGTTTCGTTGGCTAGTTGAGTGGCGAAGCCTCGGATTTCTTGGTGAGTGGGCATGTTTCCAAAGCCTAGGCGTAGTCGTGAGAACCCCACGTGCATGTAGGCTTTCGGTTCCACAGAGTCGGGAGAAGCCTTCTTGATCAATTCGGCATACTCTTCAGGATGATCCATGTTGAGCCCTTTCACCAACGTGATTCGAATGACCTTCCTGCATGAGAACGACGGCAAAATATTCAGTGTTTCGTTCAGTTTTTCCCAGGCCGCTGGAATTTGTGGGCGACAGGTTTTCAGGAACGTTTTCTCGTCCGGTGCACAAACCGAGATGTAGAGCTGTGTGGGCTCGTGGCCTAACTGAGCTAGGGCTTCTGGAACCGTTCCGTTCGAAACGAGAAACGTGGTGAAGCCTCGTTTGTGGAAGCCTTCGATCAAGTCGCCGAGCGGAGAGTATAGGGTGGGCTCACCGGTTAGGCTTATAGCCACGTGCCTAGGTGTCAAAGCCTCCCTAAACTTTTCCCTGTCGGCTTTCGGGTTTCCCTTGTACCCGCTCAAGATCCTCAACTGCGCCTCGACACAGCCTTCCACGATCTCTTCCGGGTCGTCCCATCGGGGCAGTTGCATCTCGTCCCATTTCAGGTCAAGGTCTCCGCTTTGGATTCGCCAGCAGAAGCGGCAACGCAGAGTGCAGTGGAGGGTCGTGGGGGTCATCTGGACGCATCGGTGACTCTTGATCCCATAGAACCTTTGCTTGTAGCAAGCTCGGTTATGTACGAGCGCTTCATAGAGCCACCTGCAACGCTTGACGGCCGAGTGGTTTCCAACCAGATGATACCTCTGGTCCTTCAGCTTTTGGATGATCTCGTCGGAAATCGATAGCGACAAAGCGGAATCACCCACATCGTTCAGCAATATGAATGGAATCACTCTTAATAAAAGTGCCTTGAGGGAGTTGTAGCTGCCGTTACCCGTAAAGAACAATGGTCATGAAGCCTGCTTTCCTGCCATCGTTCAGCCACCGAGAACCGTGAAAAGTCGCGAACCCCTATGAAAGATTTTTATGGAACTAAGACTCACGTTTAGAGAAACCGATATAGCGACTTACCCTATACGTCGAACACGAAATGGATGAAGGTTTATCTCGTTGCGGAGGTTAGCGGTTGGAAGAAAAGAGGCAAGCCAGCGGGGATACGGACACACGGGTTAAAGGAATGTTGTTCAGGATAGACACCGCGAGAAGAATCGTGCAGTTTATCTGTTTCATCTCGTTCAACGCGGTTCTTTTCGGGTTGAAGCCTTTGCCAATTCTCCTTCCCATCGTTGGAGTCCTGGGCTCCCCTCAAAAGACCGTTGGCGACGCCCTCGGAGCGCTTCAGCTCATGCTTTACGAGCCTGTGGCTCCGTGGCTTGCTTTGGCATCCATATTTTTGGCATCGGTTTTTTTGGGAAGAGCCTTCTGCGGTTGGGCCTGTCCCTTCGGCCTCGTTCAGGATCTGTTAAGCCACGTTAAGAGGAGGCATAGGCAGGTTTCCTTGAGGGCTCACGGGCAGATGATCTTTGTCAAGTATGTGGTTTTAGCGGTTGTCTTGTTCCTCAGCGGAACGCTAGCCGCGTCCTCAACCATGGGACTTGGTGAGAGCTACAGGGAGGCTCTGGGCGTCATCGCTCCAGCGCCCTTCAACGTCTTCAGCCCAGCCGACACCCTCTTCGCTGTGTTACCGAGGATAGTGTTCGAGGCCCGCTACGTGCTTACAACGGCAGGAAAAACCGTTGATGAGGTTCTCGGAATGGCTTTCAACACCATAATCTCGGCGCCCCTCCTCTGGCTAAGACTGGCTATAATGGCATTCGCCATGGCGTTGGCCATTAATATTCCGAGAGGATGGTGCCGCTACCTCTGCCCTCAAGGGGCCTTCTCCGCCCTGATAAGTAGTTTCAGCTTCCTCGGCTTGAAGAGAGACCCCGTGAGGTGTTCAAGAGTCGCTTGTCGCGCTTGCGTCGAGGCTTGTCCCACCATGGTCCCAATCTTGGATCTGCCTTGGGAGAAATTCACCCACCCTGAATGCATCTACTGTGCGAGATGCATCGACGCATGCTCAGAGAAGGCCATAAAACCAAAATTCCCTTAGTCCACAAACTTTTGAAACCTGGGATGACAAAATTCTCCACGGAGCATGTTGCCTTATGACTCGGGAAAGGGGTCTTTTTATCCCATTTAGCCCCTAATACTGGTTGAGGGAACACCATTGCATCCTAGCACTGTGATCCTCCTGAAACATCTTCGTAGCCCTCAGTATGCCCAAATCGTTTGCTATCCCAAGCGAGATTTAAAGGAACTGGGGCGTCGCCTCAGGGAATTGAAAGAGCTCGGCGTCAAGGCGATCGAATTTGCTGGTGGGAAAACAGCCTTCGATGTGCCGATCTTGGGCAAGGGTTACGTGGGTGTCGTGGTGATGGCGCATGTAGGCCAAGGAAAAGTTGCTCTGAAAATTAGAAGGGTAGACGCCGACCGAGCCAACATGCAGCGCGAATCTGAGATGTTGACGAGGGCAAACGCGGTAGGGGTTGGTCCATCGTTGTTGGGTTTCACCGAAAACTTTCTGGTCACGGAGTTCGTTGAAGGGATGCTGCTGCCTCGATGGCTTGAGGCTTTGAGGGGGAGGGGAACAAGGGCTAGGATACGCCGAGCTCTGCGAGGGGTTTTGGAGCAATGCTGGAGGCTGGACGAGGCTGGGCTGGATCACGGGGAACTGAGCAGAGCCCCCAAACACATAATTGTCGACTCTGGAGATCAGCCTCACATCGTGGACTTCGAAACCGCCAGCGTCACCCGAAGGGTTTCCAACGTGACCTCCATCTGCCAATACCTTTTTGTGGGAAGCCAAGTCGCAAAGACAATACGAAGGAAACTAGGCGAAGTCGATAAAAAGGAACTAATCAATTCCTTAAGGGCCTATAAACAGGGACGCACACGGGAGAACTTCGTCAGAATCTTAGAAATATGCAAGCTTTAACAGGAAGGTCTTTCTTTTGCCCTACGCCGTGGTGAAGACGGAGGGATGGACGGCACCAAGCTCGGCAGAAGCTCATGTAAAAATCAAAAATAATTGTCCCTTATTTGGGGTTTGAGGAGGAATGTTCTTGAGTAAGGCCGACAAGGTTCTGAAGGAAATTGAAAAAATGGCGAAGAGGGAGTTCCTCCCGATCGTGGGACCCCGCAAGGGCCAAATCCTGGTGGAGATCATCCGCGAGATCAAACCCAAGCGCGTCTTAGAGGTTGGAACCCTCTCCGGGTACTCGACGATTCTGATGGGGAAGGAGCTTGACAAGGATGCCCACTTAGTCACCGTTGAGATTCATGCCGACGAAGCGAGAATCGCCAAGGAGAATATAAAGAAGGCGCAGATACCGCCAGCCGTGGATGTGTTGATCGGCGACGCGGTTGAGGTTTTACCAAGGCTGGGGGGCAAGTTTGACCTGGTCTTCATCGACGCGGATGCGGGGGAGTCCTTGGACTACCTACGACCGGTCGAGGACAAGCTCCACAGGGGGAGTGCCATAGTTGCAGACAACGCGGGAATCTTTGCGAATCAGATGAGGAGCTACCTAGATTACGTAAGGTTTTCAGGGAAGTATAGCAGCAGATATGTGCCTGTAGGCGGAGACGGCCTCGAGATAAGCGTCAAGCTGTAATCGCTAAACTCTAAGAAGAACAGCGAAATAGCACTCGTACCTCTTTTTTGAGGTTTTATAGGCATCTTTAATTGTCATAAGTAGAGTTATATGCCTCCTTTTAGAGAATACCGTGTATGGAGGATTTGGGTTGAGGGAGAATAGACTCAGGAATCTGATGAGGAAGGGTGAGCCGACGATCGGGACGCGTGTCCTCATCGTCTGGCCCGGCGTAACGGAGCTCATCGGCTATACTGGCGTGTACGACTACGTAGAGTTTGTAAGCGAATACGCGCCCTATGACCTACACGATTTCGACAATCTAGCCAGAGCAGCTGAGTTGGTCGGCATCTCGTCCATGATAAAGATCGATCAGGAACCCAAGACGTACATAGCTGGAAGAGCGATGGCTGCAGGCATACAGAACTTCCTCTTTGCAGACATCAGAACAGTCGAGGACGCCGTGGAAGCCGTTCAAGCGGTAAGAGCCGAACCAAAGGGGATCAGCGGATACAGGATGGACAGAAGGGTGGGATACGTGGGCTCTACAGCCTCAGCGTCCGACGTTGTCAAGATGTGTGAGGACGCCGTGGTTGCGTTGATGATAGAGAAGAAGTCCGCTGTCGAAAACTTGGAAGAAATCCTATCCGTGGAAGGTATAGACATGGTGCAATTCGGTCCGTCTGACTACTCTATAAGCATTGGTTTACCCGGGGAGACCACCAACCCTAAAGTGAAGGAAGCTGAGCTCAAAACCATAAAGACAGCGTTGAAGATGGGTGTGGCTCCAAGGGCGGAGATAAAGAGTCCAGAAGAGGCGGGAAGATACGTCGAGCTGGGCGTTCGCAACTTCAGCCTCAACACTGACGTAAGAATCTTGTACGACTGGTGGAAGAAGAACGGAAGCGAACTGAAGAGAATCTTGTCTAGCACGTGAGTGTATTCACGGCAGGATCAGGCGTCTTATCTCATACTTCAAGTGGACACTGAACACGGCTTTGCGGGAGTAAATACCATGTCCATGATATCCGAATTATCCTCGATTTACTTTTTCTATCGAGATCACAGGATCGAAGAAAGCCGACGACCGCAACCGTGATCTTGAGGGCTTGGATTCTCTTAACTTCTTTATGATCCCATAGATGGCGCCTCCTCCTTCACCTTGAAGGCGTAATCCACCTTCAGGCCTAGTCAAGTTTGGTATCTTCATCGTTAAATTATTGTTAATGCACATTTCTGTACGCAGAAGCTTTAAATATAACTTTAACGACCGCTTTAGACCAAGAGGTGTTTCAGCATGGGGGATAATGTTTGGCCATAAGCTAACGATGGTCACGCAGGATCGGTTTAGGGCGCCTCATCAAGTGAAGTTTAGAAAGTTCCCGTTTACCTGTTCGCCCTTTGAAGTTTTCGCGAAGCTGTGTAAACACTTTGAGAACGCCTATATCCTCGAATCCGCCGAGGGCCCAAGAAAGCTGGCCCGGTACTCCTTTATAGGATTTAACCCCCGGTTAATCGTCAAAATAAAGGATGGTAAAGCTGAAATCCGAGATGTAGAAGGCGATGAAGAAACTAGGGAGAAAGTAGGCGATCCCCTAGTTGCCGTTAAAAGAATCGTTGGAGATCGACGGATTTCTCATAAAGGTCTTAGGTTTATCGGCGGAGCTGTCGGATACATCTCCTACGACGCCGTTCGCAGCTGGGAGAGTCTTCCCCTAATAGCCATCGATGACTCGGACTTTCCAGACGTTGAAATGGGAATCTTCGACGACGGCATCGTGTTCGACCATGGGAGGAGACAGGCCCTTTATTACCATTCAGGCGAAAGCCGCCTTGCCGAGATAAGTAAGTTGATAAAGACACCTAACGATCTTGAAAACTTGTTCTATACCCAGCCCAAGGTGAACGTCGAGAAGGAGCACTTTGAAGAAGCCGTGGCAAGGGCCAAGGAGTACGTGTCCTCAGGGGACATCTTCCAAGTCGTTCTCTCTAAACGTTACGGAGTTCAAGTTAAAGGGGACCTAACAGGCTTCTACGGCTCCCTTCGGAGGATAAACCCTTCCCCCTACATGTACTTCCTGAAGATGGGCGACCGACAGATCGTTGGCTCCAGCCCCGAGATGCTCGTGAGGGTAGACACGGGATTCGTCGAAACCTTTCCCATAGCTGGGACGAGGCCCCACGTGAAAGACATCCACGAAAATAACGCCCTGAAAAGGGAGCTGCTGTCCGACCCAAAGGAGCGCGCCGAACACCTCATGCTTGTGGATCTGGCGAGAAACGACGTGGGGAAGGTCTCAAATTTTGGAAGCGTTCAAGTTCCGGAGTTCATGACCGTCCACCAGTACAGCCACGTGCAGCACATCGTTTCAAGGGTGGTGGGCAAACTTAGAGACGAATGCGACTGCTACGACGCCTTAAGAGCCGTCTTTCCGGCGGGCACGGTTTCAGGCGCCCCCAAGGTCAGGGCCATGGAAATCATCGAGGAGCTGGAGCCAGTTAGGAGGGGACCCTACGCCGGGGCTGTGGGCTATTTCTCCTATAACAGGAACGCGGACTTCGCCATCACCATTAGGACTCTG
>Ga0315314_1002927_pt1 | contig 13732 bp, 10 predicted proteins | sample TDP9_MG_FD_203631 | JGI IMG/M metagenome (GOLD analysis project Ga0315314, IMG submission 203631) | Freshwater sediment microbial communities from Lake Towuti, South Sulawesi, Indonesia - TDP9 | ecosystem: Environmental > Aquatic > Freshwater > Lake > Sediment | place: Indonesia: South Sulawesi...
GCCAAATTTGGAAATGAACTAGTAACAGGCCCGTAGATCACCGAAACAGAAGTAAATATTACAGTGCTCATTACAAGAACCGAAACGGTTATGGTCATGCTTACGAACCGAATTTTACGCCTAAGAAGACTTCTTTTAGCTATTGAGAAGGCGGCTAAACTTAAATTTCCTAAGGCAAATCCTTCGTGTCTATGACGCACAGACCATTCGTAAAAGCCTATGAAAGTTAAATAAGAAAGAAAGGACATTAACGCTGACATTAATGGATCTATCAGTTTCAGCCCAGGATGCAATTGATAGAGAAACAGCATGAGAATTAAGTAGAGAAAACTGCTGGTAAGTATTTTTCTGAAATCTTCCTCGAATAATACGAAGCTCAAACAAATCGAAAAAAATAGCAGAAGAAAAACCATAGCATAACCTGAATAAATGCCTTCTACCAACATCTTCTCCAAAAGACTTTTTACGTTTTCAACTTTCAGATAAGAGGCACGAATATTTGTGTAGCAACCAAAATAATCTCTGTAAATTAGGTCTTTTTCCGCAAGTTCTACCAGATTCAAAGAGTCTTCCAAGTCACTACGTTCTGCTACGACATAAAATCCCTTATGGGAGATTGAACCCATTGTGAGATTGACAGACTCAATCATATGTTTTAGAAATTTAATGTCGTATCCCATGCCAATGTGGTTAAAGTCTACTAAGAGGGAATCCCCGTTCTGAAGAAGAAAGCTATCCTTTTCATAAACAACAAACTCATGATCATAGCTCCGTCGCTGATCTAGAATTGTAACCTTTATTCTGATGGCCTTGTTTGCCGGAACGATAACAAGTTGAGGATCCAAATTTATAAGATCTGTGACTAAACTCCGCAGCCAACCGGAACTCCCATAAGTCGTTATACAGTCACGCACTTCAAGAGGCTCACCACTAGAATTGACGACCTCAAAACGGATCCCATGTGCAGGGTTAGGGTTTTCCGGAAGGAGAACATCTCCTATAAACTTAATCGAGGCGCCAGCTATCAGCTTAAAAAATGCCTTATTTTCCTTTCTCAGGTCGATGTTCTTTTGGGCAGGAACATAGTCGATTCCTGTTGTGTTTGGATAGTCCAAGTAAACTAAGACTGAAAGCTGCACATCGCTTGGTACTTCTAAGGAGTAATTTCCAGAGAAATCACTTTTTGTCTTGAAGATGTTTACGCCATCCCATGCTATCACTGTTGCATTTGGAAGTGACTTTCCAGTTTTAGCATCAACAACATAACCATAAAGAGTCGTGCTTTGGAAACTACAAGACTCATAACAGACATGGTCAAGAAGCATAAGAAAGAAGACCATCAAAAGAATGACGTAACATTGTTTACTCATTGGCTCACCCATACAGAGAAACGAATGCTTGTTTTTTTTACTCGAGGGCTTTGTGAGCGCGTTCCTCGTATTCCCTTCTCGTTTCGTGAGGAAGAGTTCTCCATAGCAACATCTGCTTCCTAATTAGGTCCACCAAGGATCTGTTAGAGGTCTTCCATACGCTCACTAATCCATCCCTACGATGAATGAAAAGTTCGAAGAAATGTCTACGGCCCTCAACATCTTTCACATCATCAAACCTAACGTCTTGGATTATACCAGCGTCATATGGAGTCAAACGCATAACCATTTCGAGAGAACTTAGAGGACGACCCCTCTCATCTTGAGATTTTTCATACTTTATGTCATGAACTGAGAAGGTCTCAGCTGCTTCGCTTCGATGAGCCTCCATCAATTCACTCAGGTAATATAGGAAACCAGCAGATTCTTCGTCGCTCTCGATGCTCAGAGGAAGCGGGATAACCCAATCGTCGCCTCTAGGTTTAGTAGGAGGCTTCCACGCTCTTTCAAGAGAGGGGGTCACTAGTTTGGATGCCCTACTCATCGGATACAGAGTTGAAATTACCGTGATAAGTGTGACGAGACCCACTACTCCAGCGATGTAGGTTGATGAATAGTTGAGGAAGAGCACCGTTACGTTGGAGACCTTGGAAATCGCGGCTATGGAGATCATTGCAATGATATAGCCGATCATACTTCCAACCAGAGCGAAGCAGACAGATTCCGATAGGAACATGCTTGCTATATGCTTTGGGGAAACACCCAAAGAGCTATAAACAAATATTTCATTACTACGTTCATAGACCGCTGCCAACATTAAGTTTAACATAGTAAGTAGAATGAGGACCATGGGAAGTAGTTGGAACTGCCAGCCTATCAAAAGATAGGCAGTTCCAGCCGTGTATTTGAAAAGACCGCCCTCGTAACTTACATAAGTGTCCCATCCATATCGCTCGAAGATCTCACGTGCCACTCTAGCAGTAACGCCTGGGTCATTTGGTCGAACTGCGACGCTGAAAATCTTACCGCCCATCATCATTGCAGTCTCGTATGGAACTATTATTACGCTTTCTGGAGGTAGATGAATGTTGTAAGCAGCTTGAGGTATTACATAGAGCGGGGTGATTCTCTCTTGATCTATGTCAACTATGGACTGGAACATTTCATCTTTTACTATGCCTACCAGTGTGAAGTCGATTGCAGAAACTTTGATTCGTTCTCCCTCTTTGACATCTAAGCGTTTGGCCAGGTTCTCACTAATAAGGCAGACATAAGCATCGCTGGGAAGAATCCATCTCCCAGATGACAAGCTTGAATCAGCTTTCGTCACTTCAACTTCTTCTGGTGCTAGGCCTAAGATAGCGAAGGCGCTCGTGTTAGCTCTCTGGGAAAAGATAATTATTGGATCTTGCCCGGGCGGAGACTCTAAAGGAGCATACATCCACGCTCTAGGGACCACTACGCTCGCAGAACCGTATTGGACTTGAAGGGTCTCCAGTATGTTTTCTCCGACACCGAAAGTCCCCCTACTCCAATCCGTTGGCCTTATCAGTATACCTTCATATGGGGCTTTTCCACTGTACCGGATGCTTTGGAGAATGCTGAAGGCTGAGACGGAGGTGAAGAGAACCATCGCTATGACCATGAGCATAATTGAGAATAGGGTTAGAGAAGATCGGAGTTTTCTCTTTTTCATATTTTCTAGTCCAATAGCAAAGGATGTAGAAAACAACGCGGCAGAAACCGCCTCCATTCTATGAGCCCCCAATAGTTTTCGGGAGAACCACCTAACCGCCTCCATAACTATATTCACTATAAGACTGTAAATTGGCACAATGAGCACAAGAATAGTAAAACCAACCAGTACCATGGAGATATCATAGGCTAATGCAAAACCTGGATGCAAGAACCAGAAAACAAATATCACAAGCAAGATGATGACTATAATCGATCCCAACCTCTTGAACCCACCAAAACCAAAGAAAAGCCTCTCGGCTAGGAATGCAAATGGTATGAGAAGAAGCGCGTAAAGAGTCACTGCGTACACCGAATCCTCAGTAGTCTTCCTAGCCTCATTGTAGGTTTGTAATGCCAAATTCCACGCGTAGGTAGAACAATTGTAAGCTGAACCATATTGCTTATCGCGTATCGATTTCCAGAAAGTATCCATTACTTTACGAGTCTCCGCATGAGTTGTTATGGCTTTGCTCTGAATTCCTCTTTGTAATGCCTTACTCAAACGTTGATCATTCAGCCAGTAAAGGTTCTCCGCCAGCCGAAAAGGAGTATGTGTGAGGATAATTTGTTCTCCCAGACTAACTATGTATCCAGTTCCCTCAGGATTTTCTTCACTTGAATTTATGAGAGTTGCCAGAGGATATCTCCGAGCATAAGAGGCTTTGACAAGGACTTCCATAGGTTCGTCAGGCATGAGGTGAGCTATGCCTACAGATGAGCCTGTCCCCGTCCACCAAATAGTAAAAGCACCAAAAGAGTCTGGAACGCTGTGGCCAACGAAATTGTTCACCTCTAAATATAAACTTTCATCTGCCGGTACTTGGAGCCTCCTAGGGTCGAAGAAATCAAGTAGAACAAGGCTACCAGATCTAAGTAGAGTATAGTAACCCACATCGTTAACCCCGTAAATGTTGCCAATGGCTTGGGGAGAATAGGCATATTTGCCAAAGTCAGGTGCATAGATCATAGATCCTGTTGAGTTTGCTTTATAAACAGTTATCACTGTTCTCCCCCATGTGGATGAGGCACCTTGTGGTATTCCGTGAACAACAAAACTGCCATCAGCTTCACTCATAGTAATAAGGGTAGAATGCCACCATGGAACATTTTGGGTGAGACCACGCGCCGCGTATGGAGATTTTGCAAATATGACAGCACCTTCAACTGGAGAATACCATCCCACACTATAGTTATAAACGGCTGCAACCCCCTTGAGTATAGCGAAGCCCCAAGCCTTCCCATAAATTCCTCCCTCCCTCATTGGTGCCCATCCCGCAGGAAACGGACTTATAGATTTTAGAAAATCAAAGTCAACATTGACTGTATTATAGAGAACACAGAAAGTAAACTCAACCTGTCTTTTCAAATTCTCAAAATTCAGATGATCATAAGTATCGATAGGTGTATTAACTAGCCTCCTCGTGTCATAAGTTGTACCAAGGGACATTCCTGGCGCTCCACATAATAGGAATGGCTCATGATCTAAAGGATTGATGCGCAACGGCATTAATCGACCCCATGAAGTGATGCTCCAAGAAGCTCCTAATCTCGAGGGCTTGAACACCTTATTCAACTGCGCGCTTATTTCATTAGCGAGACCAATAGATATATAGTCTACAATCGACATCAAAGGCGCAATCGTATAACTCTGCAACCTATAATACGGACCTGCAGACATAGGGGCTAGATCATTTGAGCCTGTACTTAAGTCGAGGTTAATCAAAAGCCATATATTCTTCCCGACATCTCTCATTGTCCCAAAAGCATAATCTTCCGTAAACTCTCTGACTCCAAGTAATCCCAAGTTGTGACCTGTGAATGCAATAAACATAAGCGTATATCTGGGTCGATGATTTTGGAAGTATTTTGCTAGTTCCAGGAGGGTCGCTATGCCACAAGATTCTTCGGCGCCTGGCGCAACTGAGGGTACAACAGAAAATGAGTCATAATAGGCCGTTATCGCGATGAAGACATGCGGGTAGTCGCTTCCATTTACAAAGCCTATAACGTTGCATGCTGTACGAGCTTCCCACCTCATGTCAGATACCAATCGAACAGTGACAGCTTCACCTTTATCCAATAGCCTCTTAAGGTAAAGAGCTTGATCCGTTGAAATGTAAAATCTTGGAAAGCTGAAGGCTATACCAATCGTCTTGAATTGAGCCTCATCAAAAGTGGTATCTTCCGGTTCCATGAATATGACGGCTTTAGCCCCAAACTTTGCGGCATTCAGCCATCTTAATCCACTGTTAAAGTCTAGTAGGACGATGCTACCTTCTACCGTTTTATTATCAAATTCTTCGAGATAACCATTGCCCGCATATATCAGATGACCAATGATTCCTTCTGGTTTCGTAGCCACCGTAGCAACTAGGTTGGGCCAAAGCGGACGAACTTGAATGAGATTACGCTCAGGCGACAGCACCTCCAAAGTAGCCCCATAATCTATAGGTACCACCGCTGTGATATTATGATACTGAACGTTTGATAAGCCATAACTTTTAAAGGAATCAAATATATACTGAGCTGCGGCTTCGGATCCGGGATAGCCTGTTACTCTTGTACCTAAGTCAGTGAAATGGCTTATGTGACTTCTAATAGAGGTCATATCAATCTCGCTTACCACATCGAGATAGTTGAACTGACCTGCCTGAGCCTTAGTCAGTGGAGCTTGAGCTTCTGAGAATAAAGAGGAGGACGATATTATGCATAAGCAGCAAAGAATAGGATACGCATAACGGATATGTTTTCTCACGATGATTCCCTTGAGTTATAGTAATGGCTGTGTTTAAAAATCTTTTGCATTTCTTAGAAACGCGGATTATTTATCTAATATGCTGAGAACCGGGTAAATTTCAAAGCATATCAGTCAATCTCCCATGCTATGTATAAAGTCATTTATTTTTTGTTCACTATTTGTAATGCTAGTAGTTATAGGATTCGTAGATAAGACGCACTCAATCTTGTCTCGCATTTTTTGAAGTTTTCGAATATCTTTTCGAGTAGGTCGCTTATGGCTAAATACAGCGTTGCCGTGAAGAAACGACTTTAAACCGAGCGCATCATTTTTTAGTAAAAATGCGTTTTCAAAACAGGGTTTTGAGCATTTTTCAGGATTCTTCTCTCCCAAAAAACGTGCAGTATGACATCTTCTGGCAAAAGTTACAGGCACTAGATGTAAGTGGATAGATACTTCAAATCCGTATCCTGTCAAAGAATCCAAGCATGAAAAAATGCTAGGGATCCAATCAATATCTATGGATTTGACGCCATTCCTTTGAAAAAACTCCATAGTTAAACGATAAGTGATATTGATGGACGAGAACAATCTCTTAAACCATCTTCTGGCAAGCAACTCTCGTGCACTCATAATTGTACCAACGTAAGGGGATCGAGCCGGTACTCTCAGAAGTAATCTACCGAGGCATGGCCTCAAGTTTTGATAGTGTTTCATTATGTTGAGTACCCCCAGATCGTTTACGACGATATCTACATTTTCCTTCCCGTTCAGAAGTTTCAAGTGTTTCCGTAATTTTCTAATGCCCTTATTTGATACTCTGGGAGTAACGTATGAAAACTTTTTTCCTTTTCCATGAACACTTTCACATATTCTTTCCAGCCTATCTAAGTCCGTTAGTTTATATTCACAGAATTCTGAACCGAACCTTACGCTATTGCAATCACTGTTGATTGCTTCACCAAGCAGCCCAATGTTATCTAGTTGGACGGAGAATCTCAATCTTACACCTCAATCTTCGTCAAGTCCTGAAGGGGAGGAAAATCTGTAAGGTGTATGAAATAAGGGAGAATAATAGCATCGTTTTTCCTTGCAGGCTTCTGGAACTGATAGATGGACCAAACCGAGATCACGCGGATTGTTTCTGACGGATTGAAGTTTTTTCAGAAATAGATCTATTTCGCCATGCTCTATTAGGTTGAGAAATTCCCGATAAATCTTTGTTGTCCATATCTGATAAGCCGGAGGCCCACATCTATCTACAATCTTAAAGCCTGTAACGCCAGTTTTCACCAGCCTAGGCAATTTGCAAAAAGAGCAGAATGAATATGCATCTAATATCGGAATGCTCGCCATTTTTTCATTCTTGACATCATTTATTTTGTAAACATCAAATGTAACTCTGCAGGTGGGTCTTAGCAATCCATCATATTTGACATTTTTTCTAGGTTTTACACGTCCACCGTAACAGCCATAGCAGTTTACGTTGATATTTGAACATCCCGGACCATGGACAAAAACCTCGATCTCGACGTCTTTACTGCACCGTACAATCTCTTCAATCTCCTTTATTGTAATGTGACGTTCGAGTATAACCCTTCCTATACCCAGATTTTTTAAGAAATCAACTGCTTCATAGTTCGTGGATGCTAAATAGGTGCTTGCAAATATCGGTACGTCCAAATCCATGTCTTTCAGCATCAATATGATGCCCAAATCGCTTCCAATGATTGCATCTACGCCCTGCCTGATACAAGAACGAACGTGATGCTTTAGCTCTTTTTCTAACCATTCTGCCATGAATGGAACATCTGTAGTCACTATTGTTTTTACATCGTGATCATGAGCGTATCTTACAACTCTCCCGAGTTCCTCATATGTTGAAAGACTACAATAGTCGGGTCGAGTACTTAACCCTGGGTACTTGACACCTGGTATCCTGACACCGCAGTAAATTTCTTCAGCTCCTGAAGAAATGACCCCGACTGCTGCATCAAATGAAGTGACTGGAGAGAGAATTTTGACCATAACCCTCTCTTCCTATGTGATTTAGATCTTGATGTTTTCACTTATGGTTAGCTGCATATTTAAGTTTTCTTTGTTCCAAAGTAATCTTTTAACGTCATCTTTGGTTGTTTAGAAGGGTTGTGCGAGATGAACTGGAGCATGTACAACGATTCTTTGGTCAGGGGGATAACAATAGAGCCTCTTCTGTACAACCTATTCATCGGAATGCCAAGAACATCTCAGACGAGGACGAGAAAAAGATGAAAAAACAACACAAAACCACCAAAAACATTAAGCACAACAAAGCATAAACAAGGACTCTAAGGAAGTCGAAATTGGAACTCTTAAAGATTTGCATCTGCCATACGCTATAGTGTTCTCATACAATATCCAATCCCCTACGATTAAAGGGAGAATAGAGTTGCTTAGAGGTACGGAAAAGCAGGAAAGCCTGCTTGAAAAGGCTAAGAGAGCAAATATTTCGCATTTTCTCATTGACGTTTCCCTTCTAGATACTCCTGATCTCGGTCCAGCGGCAAAAACGATCTCGATAGTAAAGGAAGAGTTTGGTTATCCAGCTGGCTGTGGGCCTGGAAATATAGCCGATATGTGGCGTTGGAGAAAAAGCGTCGAGAAGAGTGTTTTAAGGGCTTGTATTGCTGCCACCTCGTCGTTCCCAATAGCTATAGGTGCCAACTTCATATTGTATGGAGCAATTGAGCGAGCGCCATACGTCTTCTACCCATGCGCCTTAACAGACGCATACATAGGATACACAATGAAGTGGTTGGGTGGAGGACCTAAGGAAAGGAGCTATCCGTTGTATAAAATTTTATGAATGTTTATGCAAACAGTAGCTGGCTAGCTGTTCATGAACCCCAGTCCAACAACACCGACTCTAACCTGTTTCATTCCTTTTCTTCTCCCAGAATATAACTCGAGTTATATCTCAACTATATAAATAAATAAAGCATGCAATGATCATGGTGTTTTAAATGAAGAGTAGAGAAAGAGCTTTATGTTCTGCGTTACTTTCAGAACCCGACAAAGTTCCTCTGTTTGAACTTCTCATTACTCCGCAAGTCGCAAAGGCTGTTCTCGGCAGGGAACCGTTATACTGGAATCCTCAGATATACCTAAATATAATCGCTGAGGAAAAAAGTTTAGACAAGATTGAGGAAAAGTTTGCTGAAGATGCCATCGATCTTTCCCACAGAAAACTACATCATGACTTATTCATGAATGGTCGACTGTGCTTCCTCAAAAAGCCGAAGTTAAGCCTTTAGGCGGTGATTACTGGCTCATAAATGGTGTTAGACATCGTTATATGAAAGAAACTGCTATATTGTATCCTGACCCGTCCATTATAGAGACTCCAGAAGAGGTTTCAATCCGTTTGGAGACATCAATGGAAAGAGTAAAGGATACAGTGGATGAAATGAATCTACAACAGATCAAAAAGATCGTTAGGGAGATAGGAAACGAGTTCTCCTTTCGGGTTTTGTGGGAAATGTGGGCATGTTTCACACATGGGAGATTAACCATATCCTAAAATGGATCTACAGTTATCCAAAACTCGTAGAGCGCTATGTAGAATACATCGCCATCTGCTGTGCAGAGGTGGCCAAAGTGAAGATTGATATGGGTTTCGATGTTTGTTTCATAGACTGCGATTGGGCATACAGAAGCGGACCATTTGTTTCTCCAAACATCATGAAAAAGATACGGATTCCAAATTTGGGAAAGGTTGTTGACATCATCCATAAAAAGGGGTCTTTAGTAGTCGCTCACGCCGATGGCGACATCGGTCTTCTTCTTAGAGATATGGTTGAGGCCGGGATAGACGGCTACCACGCAATTGAGCCACCATATATGAATATTGATGAAGTAAAGCAGAAATATGGCGACAAAATCTCTCTTTGGGGAAATATAAACCTTTCATTTCCACTCGCGGTTGGCACACCAGAGGATACAAAGAGAAGCGTGAGGGAATGCATCAAGGCTGCTTCTCCCGGAGGTGGACACATAATTTGTTCCTGCAACTACATACAGGAATCTGTGAAAACTGAGAATTACTTGGCTATGTGCGAGGATGCGAGAAAATATGGGAAATACATGATCAAAGCATAGAGTATTTCATATGTCTTCTCTGTGCGTATCAAAATTGTTCTTGACGTTGGAATATCATGGAGCTGCGGATGGTTGGTGGACGAGATCGCAGATAGTTTGGACCTATTTCACATGTCCCCCGATTTGTGTATTGTTATCGTAGTAGGGGTCGCAATCTAAACGCACCTTTTCCCGCATTCACGGCTTAGGAAAGATATGGCAAGAGGCACTGAGAACGCCATTGGCATTGGTTATCGAGGTTATCTCTAAGCAATATGACAAACTAAGTCTTGAAGAGAAGCAGGAGACATTTTTATGTATAGATTGGATATGTCATTCTTGTGTAACCAAATTGAAACACAGGCTGGGCGGCTCTCATTCGGTATATCCCCTCTAATGACATTTGAGATCGATAAGTCAAGGAGTTTCTATGGGGCAAATCCATCCGGTCTGACTCTCACTTTTCACTTCAAAAGAGCAAGTCAGCTTCGATGCCGTAAAAAAGTATGTTGAGAATCAGAGTGAAGGCGAGGATAATAGATCTGATTAACTACAAGTTTATGTTATACCCGAATAGGGAGTTGAAGAGAGATTACTGAGGAATTTGGAAATGTGCAGATGGTTATAGAATGAGCTGTTGGAACTGAAAAAGCAGAATCAACAATCTTAAAAAGAACTTAAGCTCTTTTGGTCGAAAAAAATGAAAAAAAAGAACATCCTTTTTCAGCGACTGGGAAATCCCTGAGGATGAGGCATCTTTGAGATAGCACGCATGATCCTGAAATCTCTCTGGATATTGCCTTGTTAGCGCACTAATGTCTCAAAAGTCGATTAACTAAGGATTGTTCAGTAGAAAACGGTGGCCAAGTGTAACCTGTGGTACGAAAAAGCTTACGAATCTCTTCAGAAACTTCCTTATTTTCACTTAGATGCCTTTTTGCAAACTCCTCGCAATATTCACACTCTTGACAATTTTTAGCGCAGTTCTTAACTTTTTCGAAGAAAACGTCCAATTCTTTGTTATCAAGATAATAGAAAGGGGGTCCATAATGCTTATACCCTGTTGACCTTTTACTCCATGCATCAGGTACTCTTAATGTTCCATCCATTATCTCGAAGATATTGCCATCAAAATGGCGAGAGTGGTATGCTTCAAGGCATTTTTGAAGAAAAGAACACGGTTTATCCCTTCCAGAAATCTTAAAAACGGTTATTCCTAGTTTTTCATAGTCACCAAGATTTTCCGGTCTAACCCAAGGCGAAGTTAGCATCGTATAGGGTTTGGTTATCCTTATCAAGAACTCATTAAACCAATAGTACGGCGGAAAATTTCTGGAGATGAGTGAAAGCTTTCTATTCGCGGAGGCATGGGTAACATAGTTATGACAAAAGGGTTCACGGGAGGGGCAGTTAAGCAAGCACCCTTCATTTACTATTATGCCTAGGTCACATTTTGCAGCCTTTCTTATCTGCTTGATCGTAGTCAAGTCTCGGTTTATGTCAGTTGCTAAGGTTATTCGATCGACCCCCATTTCATCGAAATATCGGGCTTTTAGAGGAGTTTTGATGAAAGCCAACACGGAAACAACTACCTTGAATGAAAATCCATAGTGCCTAACTAGAGCCACCAGGTAAGGATTTGCAATAGTTATACAATCAATGTCCATAGACGACAAACAATCCAAGTATTCAAGTGTTTTTCTTAACCATTTTCTTGTGTACTCCTCGCCACCGAAACAGGTGGCATTTAGAAGCACATTAACTTCACAGTCTCTATCGTGAATTTCTTTGCACTTCCTTTTGGCATCAGACACCGAAGAAAATTCATAATGGAAAATTCTTCCAGTTCCTATAATATCTGAAGGTCCATTAAAATAGACTTCCCGCACTTTATCATATTTTTCTAATAACTTCAGATCAAGTTCATCACAGGGACATGGTATACTAAACTTCATTGAGATCCCTTAAAGTATACTTCTGCGAATCAGTTTAAAGGAGTAACTAATTTAAAAAGTTTACCCATGGCGCGATGATACTTGTGAGGAACCTTTTGCGATTCTCTCGGTTGAGGAATATGGGTGAAAGTAGGAAAATACACGATTAAGACATATAGTTTCTATGTCTTCTCGGTGCGTATCACATAAATGAAAAATGATCATCCTAAGCAAAAAATGTGATATCACCCAATCATTCACTCTATGAATATATCAAATATCCCTGCGCTTCCAGTTGGGTAAATGTCTATTGAGACTTTCTCGTTCTTGGGATTTCTTCTCTAAAACTTACTGGGATAAACTCTAATTCGCCATATGCTTCTCTATAAGCCTCAAGAATACCATGAGCAAAAGAAGTAAGGTCTATAGTCTGAGGATATTCGGTACTTTCAGGCGCAGTAGCGTCGTTCCACAACAGACCGATCTAGATCCGAACACATGATACTGAATAGCTAGCTTAGCCAAAAGGAAAAGTCAGATTACTTCTTTTGCGATTGACATATCTTTGAAGCGAGCAGAACTGCTGGAGCCTTTCAGGACTGGAAGAAATAGTATATGTAGAAATCAAGTTAGTCTATCCGTTTTTCCTATCCATTCCCTCTTCTTCTTAAGGTAATACTTATATTCTGCAAGGGAAACTTCCGGAGGAACGTGATGGTCGACCATCGGAATGTAGCCGCCTTGCCGAAGTAACGGAGTAAGCCTTTCCAACTCCTTATCAATAGCTTTTCCCCCCGCCATGAGGGCGAACTTGTTCACGCCTCCCATCAACAACAATTTCTTCCCGTATTTCTCTCGAAGCTCGTAGATATCGGTATAGCGGGCTTCAAGTGGGAGCATGCAGTTTATCCCGGCTTCAAGCCATCCTGGAACAAGTTGCGTTATATCACCGTCGCAGTCGAGGATGTTCATTTCCACACCATACTCTTTCAACACATCGGTCACCTTTTGGTATCTTGGAACCATAAACTCCTCGAAGTGGCGAACAGATAGTAGAGGACCCCTGTTATAACACATGTCCTCCCACCAAGTGGCAAAGTCTACTTTTACCGATCGCAAAGCCTTTCGGATGATCTTGATCCAAAGATCGACCAAGGTATCCATCATCTCCGCTATCCAATCGGGTTCTCTATAGAAAGCAATAGAGATATCTTTCACGCCCATCCAATTTCGGAGCCAGCCGTAAAGGCTGCCAACACTTATCCCTAGAGGGTAATAGCGCTCTCTGTAGCTTTCCGCAACCTCATCCCAGTTTAGCGGGAAGCGGCCGGGAGCATCCGCGTTGAAGAATGGCTTGAGTTTCTGCCAATCTTCTCTGTTTTTCAATGGATAGCGAACATAATGTGAGGGTGACATGGTTTCTGTTGTGCGTACGTATATGCCTCCAATGCCATCATCCATGATAGCTCTTCCTTCTCTGTCCTCGATTATCCTCTCGGGAAATGTTGGCCATAAATCGCTTCTGATTGGCAGAGTCTCTAAAGGGAAGAATACAAAACCAACTGCATCAAAGCCGAAGTAGAGCTCAACATCCCTAATGGTTCTTTTTTCTAGCGGAAGTCCTTCCTTGTGCCATCTATCAATGGTTTCAGTCCAGTACCCAAACTCGCAATCAGGAAACCTGTCAACATCCTTGAATTGGAATACGCCCAAAAAACGTTCTCTATGGTTCAATTCAGATCAACCTCTTCTAATACTTTAGAATTTTTGAAAGAATATAAATTTAGCGCCCGCGCGCGAATTTTTCGGGTTCGTTTTGTTTTGGCATGGTTCGTCTA
>Ga0315314_1002928_pt1 | contig 13730 bp, 13 predicted proteins | sample TDP9_MG_FD_203631 | JGI IMG/M metagenome (GOLD analysis project Ga0315314, IMG submission 203631) | Freshwater sediment microbial communities from Lake Towuti, South Sulawesi, Indonesia - TDP9 | ecosystem: Environmental > Aquatic > Freshwater > Lake > Sediment | place: Indonesia: South Sulawesi...
CTTTCATCCGGAGGATATGACTGCAAACTCAAGCTCCTCAATAAGCGGCAGAGCTCTAGCGGCCTGTCTTTTGTGGCCACGACAAATGAAATCCTATTTTTGAATTTTTCCATCCTCCCTCAAGAATCGAAAGACAATATCCCTCACTTCCTGTCTAAATTTTTTAACAGAAAATATTTTTGACTGCAGAGCTAAGTGCTCCCGCAGCTTGTTTTGAAGGTCGGCGCTGCCCAGAACATATAAAGCTTTATCCGCGCCGTCAGGAATGTTTTTATAAACAAGCTGAGGATGATTGACAATCTCAACCTGGCCCCCGCCCGCAGGAACCCAGACAAGACAGCCAGCCTTGACCATTTCGGCGACGGTGATCCCGAAGGGTTCATTCTCCTTGCCATGAATTCCATATTTATGAGTTGTGATTAAATGAATCTTTTTTGAAGCAGGCACATCCTCCTCAAGAAAGATCCACTGTTGAAAATCCTGACAAAGTTTCCTGAGTTTTGCAGCGTAGCCTTGGTCGACTATTCTTCCGATGATGTGAAGATGGATGCTCTCGCGCTTCCGCACTTCCTGGAGTATTTTAATTACCCTTTCTATCTGTTTCTCCGGGACAATCCTCCCGATACAGATAAACCCATCTTCTCTTTCATGCCATCGAAGAGACGGAAATATTTCAGGAACTGGAGGATAAAGAGTTCGTGTTTCAAGGCCCAGGGCAGTTCTCGTTAAGTTTCCTGTCCAATCCGAATCTACGAGCGTGAGATTCTGCTTCATTCCCTCTAAAGAAAATCTGGACAAGCTATCGCCAAGTCTCAGATAGGCTTTCCTGAAAATATTATCTCGGTAAAACCATCTCTTCCATCTTTGAGGCGACGGATTGAGCATGCGCAGTAACTGTTCATTAAAGAGGGGGTCTAAAATATACTGAATTCCTTTTCGGCCAAAATCCATCTGGTTATAGGCGGAAAGCATCAGATCATACTCTGAAGACTTCTTTTTACAGAACCGAGAGAGCCGGAATCCGCGGAGGGCGGCAAATCTTTTTGCTGAATTCAAGAACCATGGAGGGCGAACTTCGACGACTGAAATCTCCTCAGGGTGAATGTCTGTCCCATAGAAAGAGTTGAAAGCAGATAGGCTGATTTGACTTGATGTAATCAGAGTCACTTCATATTGGTCTTTGAGGGCCTCCAGGATGTGCAGGACACAGGCTTCTGACCCCCCGCCGAGTTGAAGGCGGGGATGAATCACAGCGATTTTTGGACGTCCCATAGCCTTTCAGTTGAAATAATCATAATTCTGCTTGGACATTCTTATCGCATCCCGAATGGCCAGGAATAATACCCCTAAATCTTTGAGTCCCCAATGATATATTCTTCCAACAACGAGCCTGACCATTCTCCCCAGAGTCCTGACGACTTTTATCAAAGAGTTTCCGTATTTAAAGTCCAGATAAATCAAGTTTCTGATAACAAAATAGCTCTTCCAGGTATACAAATCTCCGAGCGGAACAGGTCTGACCTGGCGCCTTATCCTGGCTGAAGGAATGTAGTAAATATCGCCGAATTTTCTTAAGCGGAGACAATAGTCATAGTCATCAGCACAAATAAAAAACCTTCTGTCTGGAAACCCGACCCTGGTGATATATTCTTGATTCAGAAACATTCCTTCAAAAGTCATGCCTTCTATTTTCAAAAATTCCTTCTTCAAATCATTTTCAGTGACACGGTCTTGCCAGAGCCCTGATAAGGGATTGGTGAAGTTAAGGCGCTTACAATCCTCGACGACAAACTCATTTTCAGAATAATACCTAGCACAGGCCAGAGCTGACGGTGCTGGCAAGTTACTCTTCTCAATTATCCTCTCTTTTTCTAACAAATTGGCAAGGCAATCACTCTCAGGAATGACATCATCATCCAAGAGCCAAATCCAATCATGTTCTCCGCTAAAAGCCCTCTTTATTCCTTCGTAAAAGCCTCCGGCCCCTCCTGTGTTTTCAGGCAAGCGGATATAGTGGACACCAATTTTTTCATCCGGGGAAAGAGGCCAGGCAATCCTCTGGATGGCCGCTTGAGGGTTGTCCGCTGAGAACAATCGGCGATCAGCATATCCTTTCTCAAATAACAAGAAAGGAGTCCCATCGCTTGAAGCGTTATCAACGATATAAAGGGCAGTTAGAGGATAGGACTGTCTTATCAGGGCGTCTAACAACAGGCTGAGGAGATGCTTCCGGTTATAGGTCACGACAACAGCAGCCACTTTCGTCCTTTTAAATTCCGGCATTAACCTGCTCTAGAAAGTTGAAACGGAAAAGCCTTCTTTGATCGACTCAGCAATGCCCTGAAACCGCCACCTGGCGTAACGCCCGACCTGGAAGATATGATTTTTCTTGAGACTCTCAAGAGCCTTTGTCCTCCACTGAGATTCTGGGTATTCCCATGTATAGGCAACTTCGACCCAGGTCGGGTCCAGGACTTCAACCTCGGCAATGAATTCCCAGTCTCTTAATTCTCGAATAATATTTTTGCAGAGTTTCTCTGTCTCATCTGAAGAGGGAGGTTCTCCTCCGCGGAAGGCTTTCTCGACATAAATACTCACTTCGTCCGATCTTTTTTCTGAAGTCTTGGGTAAAAAGGATGGTTCGACGTTGCTGTAAAACCCAACTCTATAAAACCCGGTTTTTGAGCCGGGTGTGTAGAGCCAGTGATAGTCAGGGCACTTTTTACCTTTTTTGGCGGCTATATTGATAACCTGAACAGAATTGAAAGGCGCTGGAGGCAGGCCGAGCCTGATTTCACCCATCTCGACTATCTTGTTTAAAGGTAAAGTGGAGATGATTTTTTCATATCTTACACTGCTTCCCTTCTCAAAAAATATTTCCTTTTGGGGGAGGTTGATCCTGATTGCCTCATTTTTAAAATTAATATGGCATTTTTGGCTCATCTTGTGGATGAAGTCAGCCAGTCCTTTCTGTGGATAGAGAAAAGTAACGTTGTAGCCCAAAAGAGGTGTCTTCTCTTTTGCTCCCTTGATAATCAGCTCTTTATCCACAGGGGTTTTGAACTGGTCCTGGGGCGAAATTTGGGTGTAGAGTCCGGCTGTGTATTGTTCATGAAATGGAAAGAAAAAAAGGTCACAGAGAGTGGGGCCAAAATTGGCTAAAAGCCACTCAGAGAGTGTCAGAGCAACTTTTGCCTTCAAACCCCGAATTTCATCAACTGCTTTTTTCGCCAGAGAACTCGGCAGATAGGACAAATGATTCTGGATGGGAAAAGGAACAAAGAGATCCTTGAGGGGAAAATAGACGGCTGACCGGCGCTCATAAGAGTTAACAGGCGACAAAGAATTTATGAATTTATGAATTCTGCGATCAGCGCCAAAAATCCAATGTCCTCCCCCTTTCTCGAATCGATATGTATTTCTTTTCTCCTGGCCAGTAAAATATTTCTGGCCAGATCTATCCAGAGCATAAGAAAGACACGTCCCTCCGGGGTAGGCACAGGCCTCAAAAATCGGTTTTTTGGTCTTGTAACCTGCGCTCAGCCCAGTGATTCCTGCACCCAGGATGAGAGATTCAAGTTTCATTGGCTTTTTTCGGTTCATTCAGTCGAAAAACATGGAAGCCTTTTTGCTTCAAGGCAAAGTACATGGCTGCTGTGACATAAATCTCAGTGACGAGTGTCGAGAAGGAAATACCGATATGTTTGAAGGGCATAACAACGAGGAAGGCCACAAGGATGTTTAACATGCTGCCTCGGATGAGAATTTTTGTAAACACTTCTTTAAGGCCGAAAGTGAGCATAGTCTGAATTCCAAAAATATTGCTTAAGTAAATGATAAAGGGAAGGAAAGACAAAATCTGAATAACAGGAATGCTCTGGGAAAAATTCTTACCCAGGACAATGCGGCTCACAGTCGGGGCAAAGAGAAGTAGAGCTAGCGAGATGAGAAAGGCAGGCACCCCAAAAATTTTAATGATTTTGCGGATAAATCTTAAGGCCGCCTCCTTGGATTGAGAGGCGAGTTGGCTGATATGAGGATAGACTGTTTGAGAGACAGGGTTAAAGAGTCCCTGGCAAGCCCGGATGATTTTTTCTCCGGCGCTATAATAGCCGACGATAGTCGTCGTGGTAAAAAGACCAAGGATAAAAGCATTGCTCGTTGTGTAAAGACTGACAGCAACCGTTGAGATGAAAATATGCCAGCCTTCCTTCAATTCCCGGCTGACCTCGCTGCGGCTTGGGATCTTCAGGGGAATTCGAAATTTCTTAACGACGATAACCAGACTGAGGAGGGCCACAAACAGCGAGCCCAGGGAACTAATCAAGGGGACATAGAGATAGTCCTTTTGTGACTTGATGAAAATAAAAATTGAAACTGTAAAAATAAATCTGGAGACAAAATTCAGGGAGGCGATGTATTTCATCTTTTCCATGCCCTGGAAAAGCCAAACAGGAAAAAGGACATTGCCAGCGACCAGCCCAAAGGTAAAAAAATAGACAAGCCAGTCGGCCCGAAACTTCCTGAGGCTAAAGACAAGCAAGCTCAAAACAGCCAAGCTCAGAAACATAAATCCAACTTTAATAAAAATCACAGAGTTAAAAATATTACAAATTTTCTCGATTTTATTCCGATGAATAGAAATCTGCCTTGTCGCTGAGAGATTAAACCCATAATCCGTGAATAAAATAAAATAACTGACAAAAGCCTGAGCAAATGAAATCAACCCAAACTCGGCAGGCCCCAAAACTCTGACTAGATAAGGGATAGTGATCAGAGGGAGAAGGTAGTTGGCGGCCTGCACACTCGAAAGTGAGAGAAAGTTCAAAATGAGTTCTTTTTGTTTGCCCATAAATTCTTGGCTATTTTTTACATGCTACCGCCCTTAAGGCTCAAAAGATAGAAACTTATAGCTTCTTCTGGAAAAAATTAAAAACGCCTTGGCAATTATTTATTATATTAAAAAATAATCACTTAGGACATCTTTTTTTGGCTGCTCAATTTTATTATGCAAGGTCAAGAGAGTCAGGCAATAATCTCCACAGATGAATCCAAGGGTGAAATTTAATTCATTCTTTTCACCCATAAAGGTGAGCAGATATAAAGTCCTCATTCAAAATTACTGAATTTACTCATTTTATTCTTTGACAAAGCAACTTTCTCTATTTATATATAAATAAAGCTGATGGAAAAGAGAATTCTTCAGAAGGCGCATTCGCTTCTCTTATTTTTCGCTTTATTTCCTCTTTCTATCCTCCTCTCTGCCCAAAAAATTGACCCTTTCTATCTGAAACTCCTCAAAGACGGCGAAAATTCCTATTTAACTCATAACTACAAAGATGCGGCAAAAGAACTGGAAGTGGCTGTTTTCGGACTCTATCAACACAAATCGCTGGCCGGAAAAGCTTATATTTATCTCGGCCTATGTTATAGCCATCTTAATGACCAGAAAAGGAGTGAACAGTGTCTAAAAAATGCCCTGGGCCTTCTGGGGAAAGATGAATTTCCCAGCCTGGAAATTCACGCCTCAGCAAGGACAGAACTTGAGAGGCTCGTCAAATCCTTCAAGCTGGAGAGCAGCCTCTGGCCAACAGTGCCAGAAAATGCGTCAAAAAAAGAAATCCCCAAGACCCAGGCTTTGAAAACTCCTGTGGGTCAAACTCAGCAAAAAAAAGCTGAAGTCAAAATTGATAAAAAATCCATCCAAGAGCTAGAGAAAATTATTCAGGATGATCCACGGCGTGTTGAGCTCTACTATGCCATCGCTCAATTCTACGAGCAAAATGACAACTTCAAGGCTGCAAAAAATACTCTCCAGCTTTTAGTGGAAAATAACCCGGCCGAGGTCAGAGGTCATCTAGAGCTCGGAAAAATAGCCTACCAGGAACGAAATTATAAAGAAGCGGAAAAAAAATTCGAAACATTCCTCCAATTTGCCCAGAGTCTTCCCACCGAAGAAAAAATTCTGGCCGAGGCGAAATTGTACTTAATCCTCAGCTCCTATCTAAGAGGAGATTTAAAAAAATTAAGAAGGCTTCTTCAGGAGTCTCAGGAAATTTTTTTCTCAGGCATAATCTCCGACCTTCCCTTCAGCCTCCCAGACAAAGAAAGGCTTCAGACTATCTGGAAAACTTACGGGAAAAAATAAAAAGCCCAAGGAGCCATCAACTATGTTGAATTCAAGGCAGAAGCGATGTAGACTATAATTTCAAGTAAAAATCTATGACCCAGATTGAACAAGCCAAGAAAGGCAAGATAACTGCTTCTCTTCAAAAAGTAGCAGAAGAGGAGGGGTTCTCTTCTGAAGAAATCCTCTCCTTGGCTGTTTCGGGTAAAATTGTCATTCCCCATAATCCAAACCACGCGCCTCTCCATCCGGTGGGTATCGGACAGAAACTAAGAACAAAAGTTAACGTCAACATAGGAACCTCCAAAGATTTTCCCCGGATAAAAGAAGAACTCAAAAAAGTCGCGATTTCGCTCAAATATAAGACTGATACTCTCATGGATTTGAGCACAGGAGGAAATTTAAAAAAAATAAGAGCAGCCATTCTTAAAAGAGCTCCTGTGCCGCTGGGGACTGTGCCTGTCTATCAAGCTGCTATCGAAGCTATCGAGAAAAGAGGCTCAATAGTTAAAATGGCTGTTGAAGACCTTTTTTCAGTGATCGAAGCTCAGGCAAAAGAGGGAGTTGACTTTATGACTGTCCACTGTGGCCTGACCTCAAAAGCTATTGAAAGGCTGAGGAATCAGGGCCGGGTGGCTGACATTGTTTCTCGGGGAGGAGCCTTTCATCTGGCCTGGATTCTCCATCATCAAAAAGAAAATCCCCTCTATGCTCATTTTGACCGCTTGCTTGAAATCGCCCATAAATACGATGTCACCTTGAGCCTGGGTGACGGGCTCAGGCCTGGCTCTATCCTGGACGCAACAGACAGACCACAGATTGAAGAGTTGATGACACTTGGCGAGCTCGTCAAGCGAGCATGGGAACAGGATGTCCAGGTCATGGTTGAAGGCCCGGGGCACATTCCTCTTGATCAGGTGGAAATGAACATTAAGCTTCAAAAACGCCTTTGTCATGAAGCTCCGTTCTATGTCTTAGGCCCTCTTGTTACAGACATAGGAGCTGGTTATGACCATATCGTGGCTGCTATTGGCGGAGCCATTGCGGCTGCGGCTGGAGCCGATTTTCTCTGCTATGTAACACCCTCTGAGCACCTCGGCCTTCCCTCTGTTGAAGACGTCAAAGAAGGCTTGATTGCCTCCCGGATAGCTGCTCATGCAGCTGACATCGTCAAAGGTGTCAAAGGAGCTCTCGAGAGAGATTTGAGAATCTCCGAAGCTCGTAAAAAATTGAATTGGTCCCAACAGCGAAGGCTCAGCCTTGACCCCTCCAAGTTTGAAGAAACCAGGAGAAAAAGAAAGTCTAAGACTGTAGCTTGTTCCATGTGCGGCGAGTTTTGTGCCATGCGCATCGTCAGCCAATTTCTAAACTCTCATGAAGAGGCCAATGCCCTCCGCTGCTAAAAAGCTTCTCTTTGGAACCGCAGGGATTCCGGACTCAACTCCGAGCTCCTCTTCCATCTCGGCCATCGAGCAGGTGCAAGAGCTGGGGCTTGACTGTTTAGAAATCGAGTTTGTCAGAGGGGTCAAAATAGGAAGCGATACAGCCCAGAAAATCAAAGAAAAAGCCGCAACCTATAATATTTCTCTAAGCGTCCATGCTCCCTACTATGTCAATCTAAATTCTCCTGAACAAGGCAAAAGGCTTCAAAGCCAAGACCAGTTGCTACGCTCTGTCAGGACGGCTGAAATCTGCGGTGCCACTAGCGTTATCTTTCATGGAGGCTACTACGGGACATCTAATCCAGAGCAGACGTATGAAGTCATAAAAAAAGAATTAAAAGAAGTTTTTTCCATCCTGAGGTCAGAGAGGAATTCTGTCAACTTGAGCCTGGAGACAATGGGTAAAAAGTCCCAGTTCGGCTCGCTCGAAGAAGTCCTTTCCCTCTGCCAAGAAATAGAAGGACTTCAGCCTTGCCTTGATTTTTCCCATATCTACGCCCGGGAGGGAAGAGCCAATACCTATCTTGATTTTCACAGAATCCTTAAAAAAGTCGAGAAGAGGCTGGGCGAGTGCTATCTCAAAAACATCCATATCCACATTTCTGGAGTTGATTACAACCAGAAAGGAGAGGTCAAGCATCTCAACCTGGTAGAATCCGATTTTCATTACGATGAATGGGTCCAGGCCCTTAAGGATTTGGAGGTTGGAGGACGGATAATCTGTGAGAGTCCGGACCGTGAGGGAGATGCTCTCATGCTCAAAAAGTTATACTGGTCATACAAGCAAAAAGCCTAAATGATAGGGTCAACGACATCATTCCCCGAGTTTGTCTGAGAGAGGACAACAAGGAGGAGCAAATGAAAGAATATCCCTTGCTCATCAACGGAACATGGGAAAAATCAAAGAATATAATGGAAATTCTTTCCCCTTATGACCGGAGTCCTGTGGGAAAAGTCCATTGGGCATCAAGAGAACAGGTAGAAAAAGCCATTGGTGCAGCAGATAAGGCCTTTGCAGAGACAAAGAAGCTTTCAAGCTTTGATCGCTCTCTAATCCTGGATAAAATTTCACAAGAAATAAAAAGACGAAAGGAGGAGCTGACAGAGTCTATAGTCCTTCAAGCAGGAAAACCAATCAGAGACTCAAGAGTAGAAGCCGAGCGGGCCGCGCTGACCTTTAAACTCGCAAGTGAGGAAGCTAAGAGGCTGGAGGGAGAAATCATTCCGCTTGACCTGAGCCCGCAGACAAAGCAGAGATGGGGATTTGTCAGACGCTTTCCTCTTGGAGCCATAACAGCGATCACGCCATTCAATTTTCCTCTTAACCTTGTAGCCCATAAAGTCGCTCCTGCTCTGGCTACGGGTAATACAGTTATTCTACGACCTTCCTCCCAGGTCCCGATCACATCTTTGCTCCTGGGAGATATAATCCATGAAGCCGGTTATCCGGCCGGGGGAATAAACATCATTCCTTCTGGTTACCAGGAGGCAGAAATCCTTCTAACCGATGAACGGATTAAAAAAGTGACATTCACCGGGAGCCCGGCCATTGGCTGGGAGCTTAAAAAAAGAGCTTTTGAGAAGAAAGTGACTCTGGAACTTGGAGGAAACGCAGCCGTTGTCATTGAACCCGATTGCGACTGGGAGTTTGCCCTGGCCAGGACTGTAGTCGGCTCTTTCTCTTATGCAGGACAAATCTGTATATCCATTCAGCGCATCTTCCTGCATGAAAAAATTTATGACCGTTTCCTGGCCGAGTTCGCCCAGAAGACAAAAAGACTGAAACTTGGAGACCCGCTTAAAGAAGAAACAGATGTTGGGCCGATGATCGATGAGGAAGCAGCCAAAAAAACAGAGGAATGGGTTAATGAAGCTTGCGAAAAAGGAGCTCGTCTTGTCTGTGGCGGGAAAAGAAAAGGAACGATGTTTGAACCGACAATCCTGGAAAATGTCATTCCAGAGCTTCGTATCTCTTGGCTCGAGGCGTTTGCTCCTGTTGTCTGTGTCTATGGCTACAAAGATTTTCAGCAAGCACTCAAGGCTGTTAACTACTCTATTTATGGCCTCCAAGCAGGCATCTTCACCAACGACCTAAAAAAGGCTTTCGAGGCCTATGAAACTCTCGAAGTCGGAGGAGTCATCGTCAACGACATTCCGACTTTTCGCATTGACCATATGCCCTATGGCGGCGTGAAACAATCCGGATTTGGCCGCGAAGGCGTCAAATACGCCATGGCCGAGATGACAGAACTTAAACTCATGGCACTAAATTTGAAAACTCAATTATCTTGACAGCTTTACGAATCATGCCTAAACTAGAAATTCATTTTTTTATATTTTTGTTTTCGAGCGGAGGTATTATATGAAAATTATTAGCTTGTCTGAGGTCAGGGACAGGATAAAAGACCTCGTCCAGGAGGCCAATTTCGTCCTTCAGGATGATGTGCTTGACCTCATCAAAGAGATGGAAAAGAAAGAAGAATCGCCAGCAGGAAAAGAAGTCTTCAGACAGATGCTCGAGAATGCAAAGATTGCTGAAGAAGAAAAGCTGGGGCTCTGTCAGGATACAGGCTTGGCTGTCTTCTTTGTTGAGATTGGGGAAGATGTAAAGCTCAAAAAAGATAGCGGCCTTAAAAGCCTGAAAGATGCGATTACTGAAGGCACAAGATTAGGATACAGTGAGGGATATCTCAGGAAATCCGTGGTCGAAGACCCAGTGCGCAGAAAAAATACAGGGGATAATACTCCAGCCTATATCCACTGGGAACTCGTCCCTGGCGATACTTTTAAAGTGACTTTTATAGCCAAAGGCGGCGGTGCAGAAAATATGAGCGCTATCCGCATGTTTGCCCCTGCAGCTGGACTTGAAGGAATAGAAGACTTCGTAGTCGAAACAGCTGATAAAGGCGGCTCAAACCCCTGCCCGCCGATTGTGGTCGGCGTGGGTGTTGGCGGGAACTTTGAATACGCTGCCCTTTTAGCCAAGAAAGCCCTTCTCCGCAGGCCTTTGGGCTCACATAATCATGATCCTTTCTATGCGGATATGGAAAAGAGATTGCTCGAAAGAATCAATAAACTGGGTATCGGGCCTCAGGGTATGGGCGGAAGAATCACAGCCCTGGCTGTCCATGTCGAAGCTTTTCCTTGCCATATTGCCTCCATGCCAGCTGCGGTCAACATCCAATGCCATTCGCACCGAGTCATGAGCTTTGAATTATAAGACGCCTGTCAGAAATTTTTGGTTAATCATCCTTCCATGATAAAATTAATATCCATAAAGATAATACTTTTAAACTTGAATGGACTCTTAAAGAAAAAGCGAGAATAAAAATAAAGCATACAGTTTTAACAAAAACTGAGAAAAGATAAGGAGCAAGAAATGGTCGAGATTCGGTTTCATGGAAGAGGCGGACAAGGTACAGTCGTAGCCTCGAAGATCCTGGCCGATGCCCTGGCCAAAGAAGGAAATTATGTTCAGGCTTATCCTGAATTCGGAGTCGAAAGGCGGGGTGCCCCTGTTTTTGCCTTTATCCGCATCGATAACAAACCCATCTATGATAAAAGCCGGATCTATACCCCTGACCATGTCGTTGTCGTTGACCCCACCTTGGTTGAGGCCATTGATGTCACGGAAGGACTTAAAGAAGGGGGTTACATCATCATCAACAGCGATAAGAAGCCCGAAGAATTTCAATTTCCTAAGAAATTTAAAGTGGCTACCATTATGGCCACTGAAATCGCTGTAAAACATAAGTTAGGAACTCTGGCTGCCCCCATTGTCAATACAGCCATTGTTGGCGCAGTCATAAAAATTTTAAACCTGACGCGACTTGAATCCCTGCTCGCAGCCATTCAAGAACAAATCCCAATCAAGCCTGAAGATAACCAGCAAGCAGCCAAAGAAGCCTACGAAAAAGCTAGCTTCCAAGAGGACGACTATGAAAAATAAAAAAGAAGCTGAGAAGATAATTCTTAAATCTGAAAAAGAGTTTCCTATCACGCCCATGTCTCTGGGCTCAATGGAATTCAACAAAACCGGGGCCTGGAGGAATATCCGGCCAGAAATTGAGCTCAAAGATTGCATCCAGTGCGGAATCTGCTGGAAATTCTGTCCAGATATGGCCATTTATATCGAAAATGAATGGCCAGTTATTGACTATGACTACTGTAAAGGATGCGGAATCTGTGCTGAAGAATGCCCAACAAAATGTATCGCGATGGTGGAGGAAAAGAAATGAAAAAAGTCATCATGGGAAATCATGCCCTCTCTTATGGCGCCATGCTCTCCAGAGCTCAGGTTATTGCTGCTTATCCCATCACTCCCCAGACTCAGGTCGTCGAACTCCTTTCTGAAATGTGCGCTGATAAAACTCTGAATGCTAAATTCATCAAAATCGAATCAGAGCACTCGGCCATGGCTGCCTGCCTGGGAGCTTCTTTGGCTGGCGCGCGGACTTTCACCGCTACCTCGGCCCAAGGATTGACCTTGATGCACGAGCTTCTCCATTGGGCTTCTGGCGGGCGCCTCCCTGTTGTCATGGGTGATATCAACCGATCCATGGCTCCTGGCTGGAGCATCTGGACAGACCAGAATGACAGCCTCTCTCAGAGAGACACAGGCTGGATTCAGTTTTACTGCTCCTCTAACCAGGAAGTTTTGGATACAGTCATCCAGGCTTTTAAGGTCTCAGAAAAACTCGCCATCCCGAGCATGGTCATCCTTGATGCCTTTGCCATTTCTCATACATACGAAGTTGTTGATATCCCTGACCAGGAAAAAGTCGATGAGTATTTGCCGCCATTCAAACCTCAATTCAGGCTCACTCCTGATGAGCCTCACGCTTTTGGCGGACTCACTTCTCCTGAGCACTATTTTGAACTGAGATACAAGCTTCAAAAGGATATGGAGAAAGTCCCGGCTCTTATCGAAGAAACAGGAAGAGAATACGAGAAAATGTTCGGCCGCTATCTTGGCCTTGTCGACGAGTACTGCTGCGAAGATGCAGAGGTTATTCTCGTTACCTCAGGAACAGCCGGTTACACAGCTCGGGTGGCTGTGGATGAGCTTCGTCAGGAAGGAATCAAAGTTGGAAATTTAAGGATTAAAGTCTTCAGGCCTTTCCCTTTTGCTCAAGTAGAGGAAATTCTTAAAAAAGCCAAAAAGGTAGCTGTGGTTGACCGGAATATTTCATACGGCCATCATGGAATTTTCTCACAGGAAGTCAAATCAGCTCTCTACGGCCACATCAACGGGCTCCCTGTCTTCAGCTTTATCACAGGATTGGGAGGAAGGGATATCATGCCTTCCACCTTTAGAGAAATCGTCGAATATTCTCTTTCCAAAACAAAGCCTGAAGAAGAAATTATCTGGATTGGAGTCAAGAAATGAAAAAAGCAAAAACGATGAAGCTGTCCCTACCCGAAGAAGAGCTTGTCGGGTCTGGACATTTAGCTTGCCAGGGCTGCGGCGCAAGTTTGGCCATGCGCTATGTCCTCAAGGCACTGGGACGAAAGACAGCCCTCTGTATACCGGCCTGCTGTTGGTCAGTCATCGATGGGCCATTTCCCTATTCCTGCCTTGGTGTGCCGATTTTTCACTGTGCTTTTGAGACAGCTGCTTCCTCGGCAGCAGGATTAAAAGCCGGGCTGGAGATGGTCGGTGACGCTGAAACAACGGTTGTTGCCTGGGCTGGAGATGGCGGGACATTTGACATCGGCATTCAAGCCTTATCCGGCGCTGCTGAAAGAAACGACGACATCCTCTATGTCTGCTATGACAACGAAGCTTACATGAACACAGGCATTCAGAGGAGCTCAGCCACTCCTTATGGGGCATGGACGACTACGACACCTGTCAAGCATTTCAAAAACCGGCCCAAAAAAGATATCGATGCCATCATGGCCGCTCATAGAATTCCTTATATTGCCACTGCTTCTGTAGGCTATCCAGAGGATTTATTTAAGAAAGCCAAAAAGGCAAAAGAGATAAAGGGGACGAGATTTATCCATATTTATGCCCCCTGTCCGACAGGATGGAAGAGCCGGCCCGAGGATTCTATCAAACTGGCACGAATGGTCGTTCAAAATACCGTCTTCCCTCTGTATGAAATCGAAAATGGCGAAAAATACACCTTGAGTATAAAAATCCGAGAAAAAAAGCC
>Ga0315314_1002929_pt1 | contig 13727 bp, 16 predicted proteins | sample TDP9_MG_FD_203631 | JGI IMG/M metagenome (GOLD analysis project Ga0315314, IMG submission 203631) | Freshwater sediment microbial communities from Lake Towuti, South Sulawesi, Indonesia - TDP9 | ecosystem: Environmental > Aquatic > Freshwater > Lake > Sediment | place: Indonesia: South Sulawesi...
TTGTGGTTCTGTTTCCCTCATTGCCTGTCAACGTCATGGCAGCAGCTCTCTGTCTTTTGTTTTCCCTCCTCAATTATGTAGGTGTTCGTCAATCGGCTCTGGTCAACAACATTCTAGTCGTCGCCAAAATTCTAATTCTTATACTCTTCATAGCCTTAGGTTGGAGTTTTGTCAACTTTAGGAATTTCAGTCCATTTGCACCCTACGGGGGCTTCGGCGTGTTGCAAGGCACCTCGCTCATTTTCTTCGCATACTTTGGTTACGCACGAGTTACCATCTTAGCTGAGGAGGTGAAAGAACCGAGTCGCACTATCCCGCGTGCCATTCTCATTGCTTTGTTTGCATCCACGGTTTTGTATGCACTTATTGGCTTTGTTGCCGTAGGCTTGGTTGGCTCAAACAGTCTTTCTCAATCGGCTTCTCCTTTAGCTGACGCTGTTGGAGCGACAGGAAATTCGGCTGCCGTGCTTGTTGTGTCGCTTGGCGCCATGATTGCCACCGCCAGCGTCTTACTCATGGCTATTCTTGGAGTTTCAAGAATGGCATTTGCCATGGCACGCAACCAGCAATTACCAGCGTTCTTGAGCCGAGTACATCCCAAGTTTCAGACTCCATACTATGCGGTTTGGATAACAGGCGTGCTGTCAACACTGCTTGTGTTCGGCGGTTTCTCCCGAGTTGTGGCTGTCAGCACTTTTTCGCTTCTGTTTCACCACGCACTGGTAAATCTTTCCGCTTCAAGGCTTGAAGCAGAGCACAGACGCTATCCAAGAGTGGTTTCGTATGTAGGTTTAATCCTATGCCTTATCATGATAGTTTTTCTCTCAAGTGATGCCTGGGCAATCGGCATTCTCGGTTTGGCTATTGGAACAGTCTATTACTGGTTAAGAAAAAACAAGTAAGAACAGGTTCAGTTTCGACACGCCACTTGAATGCACTTTTTCAGAGGCGCTAAGGCTACATCTACCTCGTTTAAGGTGGGAGCATAGAACGCTGTTTTGGCTGAATTTGTCATCAACCTTTGCACGCCGAGGTCTTTTATCCATGTGACAAGAACGCAGGTGTCGCATAGCACGCGTCCGCCAGCACGCTCAATGATATCAACATAGTTTTTCGCTCTTTCTCTTACGTATCTCGATGTGCAAACCCACAACTCAGCATCTTTGCGTATCTTTTTGCCTTGTAGAACACGGGCGGCACTTTCAACTTCATTCATTGCGCAGTGGGGGCATCCAATAAACACGAGGTCGGGAGCATGGTCAGTGGTGCAGAGACTTGACATGGCCTCTTCAATTTCTTTAGCTTCAACTGATATGGTTTCAAGTTTCTCCTTTTTGCTTGGTTCTCCTATGTGAAATAGGGTGGTCATGCCGCTGGACGCCATTGCAGCACCTAATTGTTTCATCTCGTCATCTGAGCCGTGCAGTCCCTTAAGTGTTGGAATTTTATCCTTTAGCAATTTGCCCAAATAGATTCCAAGAGCGCCATAATCCACTTCAGCTGGAAGTTCTGCCTCCAATTTTACCAGCACATTTGATTGACGGTTTTCAGGCTGGTGCACACCGTAATTTGGGGTTTTGCCCACCAAGGCGGCGGCTAGGGCGCTTGGCGCGCCTTCACGGTTTGTCCACGCTTTCAAAACCGAGTTGGCGTAGACCACGGCCGAGGACTCTGACCAAGCTAAGTGTTGTCCAAGCTTGGGTTTTTGAAGGTAATACGGCGTGCACGTTAAAGTGGGTTGGATAAGCATTTTCTTGTAGAGTTCAATTATACGAGTTTGTTTGGCGAATCGTTCTTTTGAGTAGTGTTTCACAAGATATTCTTGGTCGAAGCTTGAGGGATTGAGAGTGGCTAGCGTTTGAGCTCTTCCGCCATTGTTTGCTACCTCGTTGAGAAAGTCGATGGCGGCGTCGCCTAGATGCTTGTAAGACACGCCTGAAAGATGCGCCGACTGGACTGGGATGAGCTTTGTGGCGCCGAAAAGGTCGCCGAGACGGACGAGAATCTTCATTGAAACCTGATTAGCCCATCCATATTCGCCGTCTAACATGCGCTCTTCTTGTTTGGTCAAATACATGGTTAATCCGCCTTGTCCACAACTTTCACTGTTCCCTTTTCTCCGTCAACCTCGACGACATCGCCTGTCTTGATTCGTTTGATGTGGATTTGGTCAACCATAGGAATCTCGGCGATGATGGCACCCACAACCACAACTGTATCCGCCACTTGGTTAACAACGGCTTTTGGACCAAGCCCTTTCTGAACAAGGGAATACAACACGTAGCTGCCAACTGTTGAGCCATGTCCAGAGGGAAAACACAAAACCTTGCCTTTTAGGGATTCGCCTTTCAGGTCGTGGTTTTTCTCGACAACTACACCAGAGCTGTAGTCAACTCCGCCAAGAAAACTGAGCGGCTTCTGAGAAACAAGGGCTATTCCCTTACAGCGCCCAGAGACTATGCCTCTTCCCACGAGGGTTTTTTTAGCCACTTTCAACGCTCACAACCATTGTTTAAAATGATATTTTTGCTGAGGATGGAAGGTCTCCCAACAGCTTGGTTGCTGCTGCGCTCACCTTTTCTCGATGACTCTCGTTGGTGTATACACGCAAGATGTTGATGAATCCTCTCAGAACATCGAATATGCCCGATATGTCGCTGAGCCGCTGTGGAACCTTCTCGCCTCCACGAGTCCGCATGAACACTGGAATTTCCATGGGCTCAAGCAGAACAGAATGACTGTAGGGCACAGACGGCAGCGTGGGTACATCGATGACAACAGCTTGAGAGTCCACACCAGCCTCGTCGGCAATCTGGTCGCGCAGTTGATTCCGAATCTCTTCGTGGCTGAAGAGGTTTGAAACCGTCTTGTCGCGAACGTAAAAAGTTCGGTCGTAGGTGCATTTTAGCAGCCTTCGCTTCTCAAGGTTTTCGATGGTTTTCTTTGATTTCTTTGATTTCTTGAGCATGGTCCAAACCGTGTAATCATCGTAAGCCAGATATTCTTCGGGCGTTTTAAAATCAATCAAGCCAAGTTCATCTTTCGCCTCTTCCATAGCCATCGCCAGCATCAGCTGAGCTGCTCGTCCCACTCGGTGGAAGTATATGCTCTTGAACGATTCAACTCGGGCTAAAATGAATGATTCTAGAGCTGATAAGGCGCCTAAGTCTACAGCCAAGTTTTGGTCGAGCACGTCTAGGGTTTGGATTAGGCGGAAAACATCCACGTAACCATACTGGGCGCCCGTGTGATACGTGTCGCGGACCACGAAGTCGAGTTTGTCCACATCCACGGCGCTGCGTATTATTTGGTCCATGAAGGCTCGTTTGGGTTTGTGCAGCCGTCCCACCGAGAGTTTAGCCACCTCATCTACGTTGAAGCCGATTTTTTTGATGATGTCTTTCAACTCCGACTTCTGCACAATCCAAACATTGATGTCCTCGTGTGTCTTGTTGAGAAACTTGACGAGTAAGTGTTCAAAAATATGCGAGAATGGACCATGCCCAACATCGTGTAGCAACGCTGCTATGCGAATCAACTGGTACTCTTCTTCACTAAAATGCTTTGACAAGTAGGGGTTTTCAGCCATCAACCCGGCCAAGTGCATGACGCCTACGCAGTGTTCAAATCGCGTGTGATTTGCGCCTGGATAAACGTACTCAGCTCCAGCAAGTTGTCTCAGTCTTCTTAGCCGCTGAACAGGAAACGAATCGATGATTTGCTTCTCTGCCTCAGTAATGTAAACATAGCCGTGAACAGGGTCTTTGATTTCACCCCAATACTGTCTCATAACAACTGCCTCTCAGCAAGTTTCATTTTGCCAACAGTTATTAAAGCAATCGATTTCGACTGAACACACGTATGGAAAGTCATTTATGTCGAAGGAGTTTTCACATGTTGTCGAAAGCGAGCAGAGACCCATGACCAAACAAAAACAACGTGGAATGTTCGTCTGCATTGAAGGTTTAGATGGCAGCGGAAAAACAACTCAAGCCAAAAGGCTGGTCAAGAATCTGCGCCGTAGAGGCTTCGATGCGGTTTATACAACCGAGCCCAGCACTGGAAAAGTGGGCAAACTCATACGCAGTTTTGTTCTTGACCGTGAAGAGCGTGTGCCAATTGCCCTCGAAGCCTTGTTGTTTGCAGCCGACAGAGTTGACCATGTGGAAGCCGTGGTTAAGCCGTTGTTGAAGCAGGGCAAGGTTGTGGTTTGCGACCGTTATGTTTACTCCACCCTAGCCTATCAGGGCGCGGTTGGACTCGACCTTGAATGGATAGAGCGCATCAACCGTTTTGCTTTGAAGCCAAATCTAGCCTTGTTCATTGATGTTCCAACTGATGTTGTTGTTAAGAGACTTAAGAGGAAGAGGACGGTGATGGAGACTAGGCGAAATCAGGAGAAAGTGCGAGAGGTCTACCTGAAGATGGTTAGAGAGCAACGTTTGACGCTCGTGGACGGCGACAGGCCCATTCCTAAGGTTGAAAAAAGCGTTTTAGAGATTGTCCTTGGGCTGTGGAAGGCTCTGTAGGTCTAGCAGTTTCAGCCTTTCTTCTTTGGAAACACTCTTCGCAATAGGCGGTTTTTTCGATTTTTTTAACTGGTCCTCCTGCAGTCAGACGAATCCATTGTTCTGGTGGCAGAATTTTAATCGATATGTAGATATAACCCAGTGTTTTTCCACAGTTGTCGCACTTCAACGGCTTATACTGTGAAGCACTCATAAATCCACCTACTTTGGTCTAAACGATTCTAAACTATTAAACTTAATACGCGTCAAAGTGTGTGTATGTGCCTTAGGGTTAATGTTTTCTGCTGTTTATTGGCGAGTTCTTTATTGAAGTGGTCTTGTAAGAAGAGGACAAAGTCTTCCAGTGGGATGCGTTGGATTCCTCGTTCGTGGTAGACGAATAATTCCATGTTTTTTCTGTAGAACGCGAAGCGGAGCATGTTGTAGTCAAACTTGAGCGATTTGCGTTTTCCACCCGTTCCATCGATGTGGTAACGCGTAACACAGAAGATGTCGAGTATTCGTAAGGCTTGCTCTTTCAACGTGTTTTCTAGTTTTTTGAGTTCTTCTTCGTCTAGAAAGTTGAACGTGTCGGCGTCGGCGACGCCGAACTCGAAGTTGACACTGCAGTTGCGTGGTGAAGCCTTGGTTAAAGTTGTCATGTCTACGGTTTGTTTGTTGAGTCTATGCAAGACTTGGACTATAGCCGTCTGCAGCGTTTGAATCGATGCCGAGTAGGTGAACCGAGCGACGCCGTGGATACTGGTTGGAAAGTTGTCGTATCGCCCGAGCAGTTTAGCTCACCTAGTCAACGTTTCATTTTTTTGATTTTTTCCAAGTTTTCAAGCAGTGATGCCATTGTGGCGCTGAGTTTTTCAAGCTGCGCCGGGTCTTTCTCCACCTTGATTTTAGCTTCGACTTCTTGAATCTTGGCGAGCACGGTTGATTCCAACCCGCTGAGCAAGATGGGCTTGGTTGCCTCTTCCGCTGTTTCTCCTTCTTTGACCACTATCACGCGTTTTTGGCATTTGGCGCACCATAGTTCGCCGCTCTTTAGCTTGAAGATGGGTGAGCTGCAGGCGGGGCATGAGTATTCTGTGAGTGTGGCTCCCTGTTTGAGGAGGTCTGCCATGGCTTGGAGGTCTTTTGGTTTCGTTGACAATTTTTTTTGCCTCTTACAAAAAGGTTTTATGACTGGTGGATTATTTGATTATCGCTGCGGTGCGAGTTTATGGGGGCTCAGCCTCATGGTGGGCAAGAAGAAAATGAAGGAATACGAGGAAAGAATCGAGCAGGCAGTCGGCGTGCTCGGTTTGGTTTCAGAGGACACCACCACTCCACGTAACATTAGGCGGGCGGCGAAGAACGCGATAGACGCTCTACATGTCTCACAACACTCTCACGCCGTGCAGGCTTCTAACGCTATTTCGATGTTAGATGAGATTTTGCAGGACCCGAACATGCCGCCGTACACCAGAGTTAAACTGTGGAACGTGATGAGCATTCTCGAAGCCATAAAAGACTAGCTGCAAAACCAGAAAGTTGAAGTTGAATGTCTATAGTCGGTTTAGACTTGGCAGCTGTTGAAGGTAGACCCACTGGTTTTTGTGTCCTTAGGGGTTTGGTGGCTGAGACTCTTCTAGTTTACACGAATGAGGAAATAGTGAGGAAGACGGTGGAAAGTAAGCCTGAGCTTGTTGCCATCGATGCGCCTTTGAGTCTTCCTACTGGTAGAAAATCTATCGAACAAAGGACTACGGTTCACTTAAGGGAGTGCGACAGAGAACTCCTGAAGAGAGGCATAAGATTCTTCCCAGTCACCCTCGGACCCATGAGAAAACTAACAAGCAGGGGCATAACCCTAAGAAGAACCCTCGAAAGCAAACACTTCAAAGTGATAGAAGTCTATCCAGGTGGCGCTCAAGACATTCTAAAAATCCCAAGAAAACAACAAGGGCTCAAAAAACTAAGAGCGGGCTTGAAAAAGGCAGGAATCAAAGGACTAACCGACCAGATGAACGACCACGAGCTGGACGCAGCAACCTGCGCCCTCGTAGGAAAACTATTCCTAGAAGGAAAAACCATCACCTACGGAACACGCGAGCAAGCGATAATAATGCCTCGATGATGAATTGAGCGCGAGCGAACAGACAAACCCACTCAGAGGCAAAACAACCTGAAAGAAGAAGGCGCTAGGGCAATGTTCCTTCTTCTTTTGAAATTACTCACAGCCTACAATGCAGGATGGTGATGACACTAGGAACAATTTGCCACCACCACGCACACAGCTACAGTAACACAGCGAGACACACCATAAACAACATTAAGCTGCAGCCCAGAACGGAACCTTAACCCTCATAACGTTGACGAGCTCATTTAACGCGTCAAGCTCTTCAGAAGTAAGCCGCGTCTGAAACTTCGTCAACATAGCCTTAGCATGCGGCTCGGGCACCTTCACATATAACGTGTCGCCCTCATTTATGTGGCGTCCAAAAACAGGCTTCTCCAAAGAAACCGCCACCTGAGCGCCCGTCTTGGCTTCAGAAACTGCCTTCCCCTTGTCCTGAATCTGCAAGATTTCGCCCAAATCCTCACCATCAGCGCCTATGAGCGGATACTTGGGCTTAATCGTTCCAGCCAAGACTTCAACCCCAAAAATGGCGGGTTTCGCCCTACGAAACACATACCCAGGCAAAATCTTCACTTTGCCAGGCATAATGAACCTATCGAACTCTTTAGCCATCCTTGCCTCCTGCTCACTCCTCATCCACGTCGTGTAATTCTCTATGAGATGATAGATGATGTTAGCCTGAAAAACCTGCACACCCCTGTTCCGCACCTCCTCCGCCGCGTCAGGCAAAACCTTAACGTTGAACGCCAAAACAGCCCCATAAAGAGGTTCATGCTCCTTAACCACCACCGCCTCCGTTATGTCCCGTTTGGAAACGTCTCCCACATCAGCCACCCTAATAGGCACGCCCTCACGCCTCAAAATCTCAGCTATAGCCTCAAGCGAACCCAAAGCATCAGTTTTCAAAACCACACCCTCCACATCCGTAGCTATGCGAAGCCTCTCCACCTCCTCAGCAACCATCCGAACAAACTCATCCAAACGGTCTTCAGAAGGAACCGCGTAAATAGGCGCACCAGCAATAGCGTCTTCCAGACCCGGCGCTGCCACCTTAACCCCACTCGCAGCCGAAACATCGTCCACCGAAGAAAACTTATCCCTCGGGTCACGAATCTCATCCAAAGGCTTAGGCAACAAAACCGCCCGCACCTTAGTCACAATGGGTTTCTCTTTGCCCCCCACTACAACGGTGTCACCCCTTCGCAGCACGCCATCATAAACGATAGCGTTTACTGTAACGCCCAACCCAGGCTCCTCCTTAACCTCCAACACCGTGCCCCTAGCAGCACCCTTCGTCGTCCGCAACTGCTTCCGCAGATACTGCTGGGTTAAACCGATGAGCACAGCCAAAAGCTCAGGGACACCCTCACCCGTCTTGGCACTCGTAGGCACGATGGCAACTGTCCGAGCGAAATCAGTGATTTTGTCAAAGCGGTCAGCTCGCAATCCCTGCTGAGAAAACGAACCCATAATAGCGTACAGGTGTTCGTCAAAATCCTGTCGGACATAGGTGTCTTGGCTTTCATAAGACTTTAAAAAAGGCTCGTTTGGCTTGGACACCCAGCCTGGCAAGCGGTCAACCTTGTTGGCGGCAACCAGAAACGGCGTTTTCTTCGACTTCAAGATATCAACGCACTCGTATGTCTGTGCCTCAAAACCCCGAAGAATATCGACTACAAGTATGGCGATGTCGGCTACGGCGCCACCACGCTTGCGCAGGTTTGCAAACGCCTCGTGACCAGGCGTGTCGATGACAAGCAACCCAGGAATGTTTATCCTGCTCTTTAACTGCTTCAACAAATGTCTAGTGAGCTCTCTAAGAGTCTTCACTGGAAAGAAACTGGCGCCAATGTGCTGAGTTATTCCGCCTACTTCCCTAGCCTGAACACTGCTCTTTCTAATCTTGTCCAGTAAAGAAGTTTTTCCACTATCTATGTGACCGAGAACGCACACGATAGGTTGCCGAACGGGCATGCTTAGACACCGCTTGGAACGGACACAGAAGACGTCATGCTACTTATTTTTTCTTTAATCCAGAAGGTTGTTGATTCTAACGTATAAATAATTTCACTAGGAAAAAATGTGAGAGTGGCTATACTATGCTTAGAATAGTTCGGCTTCTCTCAACCCATTCAGTATTCTTTGGAAGACCTCATCAATCGGCGAGTCAAACTGAATGTTTCCTACAGTTACGAATGTGGTTTTCTTTATCCTGTAATAATCGATTAATGGTTGCGTTTGCCTCTCATAAACTCTGAGCCGTTCTCTAATAACTTCAGGTTTGTCGTCTTCACGCTGGTAAACCTCTGCGCCACACTTGTCACACTTTAAGTCCACTTTGGGTTTTGGAGAATACTTAATGTTGTAAATGGCGCCACAGTTCCTGCAAATCCGACGATTCGACAAACGCTCAATTATCACCCACTCGGGCACATCTAATTGGATAACAGCGTCAATTCTCGCAATTCTATCTAAGGCTTTAGCCTGGTCGATGGTGCGTGGGTATCCATCCAGAATGAAGCCACGTTGACTGTTTTGCTGAGTGATTCTCTTCTTCAGAACCTCTATCACGATTTCATCTGGAACCAGCAAGCCTTTCTGTACGAAATCAGCAATCTTTCCTCCGAGAGCTGTTTTCTCCTTAATTTCTTGGCGGAATATGTCGCCTGTGGCTATGTTAGCAATTTTAAACTCAGCAGCCAATCTGGAAGCGTAGGTGCCCTTTCCAGCGCCTGGGGGACCAAAAATTATGAGGTTCGTTTTCAGGCTCGCCCTTTCTCTTCTTTACCGTAGTATTTTGTCCATCTTAGTTTGCGGGCGTCCCGTCCCAAGCCTAGACTGTTCTTGCGGCATTTGCTGGAGCAGAACCAAAAAAGGGCGCCGTCGTTGCGCACGTACATTATCCCTGTTCCAGACGGAAAGTCTTTTCCACAAAAGGAGCAGCGCCGAAGTTTAGGCATAGGCGAGCCATCTCTTCTCTATTTTGTTTTCTTTCTATCTGATTTTCTTGGCTTCGCGTTCTGTTTCCCTTAGCATGAGCATGTCGTTTTCTCGAACTGGTCCCTTCACGTTTCTTGTGATGATGCGTCCCTTGTCTCTTCCCTCTAAAACCCGCACCCTCACCTGGCTGATTTCGCCAGTGACCCCTGTTCTGCCAATAACCTGAATGACCTCTGCTGGCAGTAAGGCTTCCTCCGCCTCTTCTTTTTCGCTGGTTCGCTTTTCAGCGGCGCCTTCTTTGCTCATTTACTGCTGCCAGCCTTCCTAACCTCATCGAGTCTTTTGCTGATTTCCTTCACCAGCGATGCGGCATCGCCCGACTCAACTATGCACGCTGCGGCTGCTGGAACATCTATACCCACGGCTGAACCGATTTTTTGTTTGTTGGGCACGAAAACGTATGGAATCTTGCGTTCGTCGCAAATGAGTGGCAGATGAGCCACAACCTCAGGCGGGTCAACATCTTCAGCAATTACCACAAGTTTGGCTTGCGCTCGTTCAATAGCCTTGGTTGTTTCGTTGGTGCCCTTGCGAACAGAGCCTGTTTGAGTGGCTAGTTGTAGGGCTTCATAGGCGGCGTCCGCTACCTCTTTGGGCAGGGTAATTTTTACATAGAATGGTTTGGACATTTTGCCTCACCCTTTCATTTTCAAGTGCAGAGTCTTATCAACATCACCCATTTATCAAGGTTTCGGGTTCACATGTCGACTCTTCTTTCCGAAGCTTAGTTATCCGTTAAGCATGTTTAGGATTGATAATGTTGCGTACACTGCCTCTTCGGTTCGCACGGTTTGGGTTGCCTGATTTGGAATGGTGTTGACAACAAAATCTGCCACATCGTTGAGTTTAATATGCTCGCGTGTGGCGATTTCGTATAAGCCTTGAGTTGGTGCACCAAAGGCTACCAACATCCTATGAGAGTTTTTCCATCTTTCCCTCAACTCATCCAAAACAGCGGTGATGGGCTTTCCTCTTCTAGAGGTCGCTATCACAAGGTCAAACTGTCTTTTCTTAGGGAGTTGACCGAACGGAACATCTGAAACCGACACTTGGTAGCCCCAGTAGGTTTGGATTTCTTTTGGGTCCGCCAAAACCGCTTTTGGATGCCTGCCCAAGTCAGTGGTTTTCACGGTGACGCGGGTGTTTATTTTGAGTGTTGCTCCTTGAACCAGCACTGGCTGTTCAACGCCTATGTCTATGAGTGAGCCTTCCCGTGAATGTGAAAGGACTACACCTTCGCGATATTCACTGATGGTTAAGTTCTCTGTTTTGTTGGCTGTTGGATGGTGCAGTGTGCGTAGGGGTGGAAGCGTACCAGCGTACTGTAACTCGGGCACTAGTTTGAAAAGTCTTCTGCGCAGGTATTGAGGGGTCTCCATGTATGACAGAATGGTTTGGATTAGTTTAATGTCTGGTTTCTGATCAACATTCGGCATGTCAGGGTAAACAACGACTTCATCAACCCGAAATATGGCTGCTGCGCGTCCTATCAACCCAATTCGAAAGGTTTTCTCGCGCAGATGTGGAACGTCCGAGGTGAGAGACGCAGGTATTGCAATTGCGAAATTGAAGGGACGCTTTAAAGAAGCAGCCATTTAACGCTCTCTCTTTCCAGCCACGAATTCGTCGAACTGTTGCTCCGCCGTTTCCAATGTTAACATTTTTGGGGGATGCTTGAAAGCATAAGCAGATACGCCTGTGAGAGCGCCGCCGATTCTTCGGTTCAAAGCCAATTTCACAGCTCTGATGACATCTAATAGAACTGAGCCCGCGTTTGGTGCGTCAACCGTGCTTAGTCGAAGGTCAAGTAACATGGGTACTCTGCCAAAATAGAAGCCTTTAATCCAGAAGAAGCTGTCTCGTCTGTTTTCTAGGAAGTCAACGTAGTCTGTTGAGCCAGCCACCACCGACGCCTTATAAGGTAAGACAGATTCAACCGACTTGGTTTTCACTGTACGCTTCAATTCACGAGTGCGATCCAACGTGTCCAACGACTCAGTTCCACCACCTACATCCAATTGATAGGTCTCGTCTATGTGCACACCTTGCTGCGAAAGCAGTTTCAACAGGGTCTTGTGAACGGCTGTTGAACCCACTTGGTCAGCTAAGTCGTCGCCAGCAACTGGTAGACCTGCCTTCTCAAATCGTTTAGCCCATCCTGTATTGCTGGCGACAAAAACAGGCGAGGCATTGACAAAGGCGCAGCCAGCTTCCAACGCCTGCGTGGCATACCATTCAGCAGCCTTGAAGGCGCCGCTGGGCAAAAGATTAACCAAAATCTCAGCCCTGCTACGCTTCAGTTCTTTTGCAACGTCGACTTCTGATTGCTTGCTTTCCTTGATGACTCTCTTGGTAAGCGCCCCTACCCCATCCAGAGTTGGACCTCTCAGCACCTGCACTTCAAGTTCGGGCACGTCTGCAAACTTTAGAGTGTTGTTGGGTTGAGCAAAAATGGCTTTGGAAAGGTCTTTAGCCACTTTCCGAGCGTCGATGTCGAAGGCGCACACAAACTCTATGTCTCGTGGATGATACTCGCCTAAGAAGAGATGTCTCAAACCTAGGGTTTGCTCTTTGTCTCTAGCCTTTGCATAATAGTTTACGCCTTGAACTAGGGCTGAGGCACAGTTTCCAACGCCGACTAAGGCAACACGGATTTTAGACATAATATTGCACCATACAGAGCCAATACGCACGTATTGTATGCGTTTTCCACTCAAAAACTTGCCGTTGCTCGTGTTTAGAATTTCGCCTAAAAACTACTCTCAAATTTTATAACCTCGAGTTTATAGTTTGGTTGAGGCTAGAGGTTTTATGAGTGAGCGAAAAGCTTGGCTTGACATAGCCCTAATTCAGTGTCCACGCTGCGGGCACTATTATGCAGACGCTGCTTGGTACGTGGTTGAAATCGGCGCCGACATCGAATGCGGCACATGCCATGAAAACTTCAACACCAAAAAGCACATTGCAGACCACATAATGCTTGAATTAGACATCGACGAAAAAGGACGGGTTAAGGCGGCAGAAATAGCGAGACACATCTGAATTGTTTTTTTACTCAGCCAATTTTTCGATTGGAACATAACCCTCGTTTATTCCAGACCGTTGCATGACTTCCCGCCACAGTTCCAACCCCTTCTTACTTCTCCACTTTTGGGGCGCTGGAATTCCTAGCACCACTAGTTTGTTATCCTTCCTGATTTTTTCAGCTGGCACGCATTTACAGGTTTCAGAGTTGACTGGTGTGATGATGTCAGGTGCCATGGCGGCGAGTTTTCCATCTTTGTAGGCTATTAAGAATTCGTTTTTGGCTTTCAACTCCAGCTTTGACCCAACGCTTTTGTGGGCACCATCCATTTTCAGTGTGGTCCATGTGAATCCTTCCTTGGTTTCGCATTCAACACTGCTAACAACGCCTTCAAAGAGTGAAAAACCGTTTGTCTCCATCAAAACCGCCCTCAACGGGTCAACCGCCTTTCGGAGCAACATGCCTATTCTAATAGATGTGGACAGCGTGTTCAACACAGGCAAGGTTTTCACTTGCCTCCCAGCCAACACTCGACGAGCCGTATAAGCCATTTGATTCCACTCCATTGCTAACGTTCGTGCGATTCGTTCAGCCGCTTTAAAATCTCTTGTTTGTTTAACCAAGACTATGTTTTCCGCGTCAAGGTCAGCTACAACCATAGGCGCCAACGCGATGTTGTCCAATGTGTACACTTTTAGATGCACCTCTGGCACCGCTCTTCCCGATCCATCAGCATCCACAACTGGAATGCCCCGTCGGGCCGCCACATCCACAGCTACTAAAGTGTTGAATCCGCCCAGTTCCACAGGAATTATAGCGTAGGCTTGTCTGCCCAGAAAGTCTTCGAACGATTTCAAAGTCTTGACCGCGGCGTCGCTGTGGTAGGCAACGTTTGCAGTGGCGCCAACACAAGCAAAGTTGACTACAACCTCATCGTCTGGGACCTCAGCAGGTTCGATGAGACGAACTGGACAACGCTTCTCAACCAATCGCTCCACAATGCTGAGACCCACCTGAGGGTCGCCGCCTCCACCAGCCGAGAATATGGCTGCGCCTTCAACCA
>Ga0315314_1002930_pt1 | contig 13725 bp, 10 predicted proteins | sample TDP9_MG_FD_203631 | JGI IMG/M metagenome (GOLD analysis project Ga0315314, IMG submission 203631) | Freshwater sediment microbial communities from Lake Towuti, South Sulawesi, Indonesia - TDP9 | ecosystem: Environmental > Aquatic > Freshwater > Lake > Sediment | place: Indonesia: South Sulawesi...
CTGGCAGGCCATAGCGCTTGCCCAATTGGGTCATGGCCACCGCCATCAATGCCTGCTCTGGGCCGGCGAAGATCACCTGGGTGGTGCGCATGTCGAAAGCGTGGGGGATGCCGCCGTAACAGACGGCCAGGCCAGGCTTGATCAGTTGGGTGACACAAACTCCTGCCAGGATCTCTGCGTTCTCCTGGGCCATCGTGCCGACCAGGGTGCCTGGTGCGGTAGCGCCCACCTGGGCCATGGGTCCGATGGGCACCGGCAGCGAGAAACGTGCCGTCTCAAAGAGTAGGTCAAGGCCATGGTATGGAAACTTCAGGGGGCTGATCGGCTCTAGGAAGGGATAGGCCAGGGGATAGCGGACTGCATCTTCCTCGCTGCCCGACACCGCAGCCAGGATCTCAAGGACATATCGCGCCGACGCCCTGTCGCCAAACCAAAAGTGGATGGGTTTCGTCGTGTTCTTTAGCTGGGTGGCTGTCACAGCCACACAGCGATACTCGACTGGCACCTCATGCGGATCCGCCATGGCACCGACAAGATTGATGAGGGGCAGGCCATCGGCCAGACGGCTGGCCACAGCCACGTCCTCCAGGGTGGCGTAGCGGCGCTGGGTGCAGGTGTCATCCACCCACAGAGCCTGGCCACCACTGGAATTGTAGTTTCTGGTTCCCATGCCGTATCTGGCTACCTTCGTACGGTCTCGGCCGTAGAGGGCGAATGTCCTACCTGCGTGTTCCAGACACTCCTCCACAAGGCTCTCCGGGATCCTCACGACTTCCGTTGTCCCATCCACCTGGGCACCGGCCTCACGGAACAATCCGCGCATCTCAGGGTGCGGGATCCGGACGCCTATGGTGCGTAGAATCTCCAGTGAGGCATCGTGGATGCGGTCAAGATCCTCGTCATCGAGCACGGTCAGCTTTAGCCTGTTCATCCTGGTATATCCCCCCACATCGCCAATCGCGTCAGCCCCACCCGGCTGGCATGAGCTTGCACATCCGTTGTCGGCACACCCAAATGTGTGATCACCTCGAACCGCGAAGGGGCCCCGGCCAGTAGTGTGTCAAAGACCTCCGAATGTCAAGGTGCCCCTGATCCTCAAAGCAGCAATGGGTACCTCCCGTGCCTTCGTCCCTCGTCCAGCATAGCCAGGTAGTTGTTGACTCTAACATAGCCTGGAAGGCTGTTACCAGAGCCCAGAGCATACCCCCCGTCAGATCCACATTCGCGGAGTGTACGGCGAACACAGGCGCGCACCTGCTCTTCGCTGGCACGGGCCAACGTATCCACGTCAATCCCACCCAGTATCGCGATCCGCCCCCCATATCTCTTCTTGGCTTCGGTCACTGGCATGGAAGCATCCTCAAAGGAGTGTTTACCATTGATACCTACCACGTCAATCAGGTCATCCATGATCTCTTCCAGATTACCGCAGGAATGAACGATGTAAGGAAGATCATGTTCGTGGGCAATGTCGGCCAGCGTCTTATGCCAGGGAAGCACGTAGTGCCGCAAGAGGTCAGGATGGATCATGGTAGCGTGCTTGAACCCCATGTCATCGCCGAGGCAGAGGGCGCCGACGTTGTCGATCTCAGCCATGTTGCGATAGGCGGTGACGGTCAATGAGCCAACCCTTTCGAAGAGGGCCTTCACTAAATCGGGCTCGTCGGCCAGGGCATAGGCTAAAGGGACATAGCCCATGAGCCACATCACAAGCTCCAAGATGCCCCCAATCCCATCGCAAATGAGCTTCATCCCGTCCGGCAAGTGTCTGGCCATGTATTCCGGACCGCCATAGTCGATCTCCTCAGGTCTGGGCCAGGGATAGCATTCGAAATCCTGACAACTGTTGATGATCCCGCGATTCTCGTTGACCCAGAGCCGCTTTCCGTTCGAGGATAACTGTGCCGTATCCTTAGCTGCCAGCCTTCCGAAGGGCATCTCGCAGGCAAAGAACTCCATGGCGTGGTCATATCCCATCTCATATCGGAATCGGATTTGCAGGTCTAGCCGCCTCTCCCGAGCCTCGCGGCTTTCCCTCAGCGCCCTTGAGCTGGGCATCTTCTCACCCAGGACGGCTTCCACAAAAGCGTCGTCCACATAGAGCTCTATGAAGGGAACCCGGTCAGGTATCCCTTCACGCAGTAGGACCTTGCGCAGCCGCTCGAAGTTGGGATGGCCATGAGGATCCATAGTGTATATCCTGCTTCGCGCTGCGGTGGGTAAGAAGAACAGCTACCGTGATCCTGTCGCGCTGTCTCCCGCCTCCCGCACAATCTGCCGTGAGGGACCTTTCAGAGTGCGATGCTCCTTGTAGATCGGCGGATAGAGGATGCTAGGAGCCGTTTGCGGCCAGGCCTGAGTTGTTACTTCCGTGCTCATAGCATGTGGAACCGTGAGCAAAGGGCGTCCAGGACCAGCTCTATCTCTTGACAGGTCGCAATCAACAATCAACCTCTTACATGACTCAGTATGCCTAGGGTTCTGTCGTGCCCTGGCCATAATCCTCAACGGCATGATTCCATATGCGGTAGATCTCAGTTCGTTTATGCGAATCCAACTCATAGTCATAACGAGCCAGGCGCTCACGAAGCAACGCCTTCGCGTCGTTGTGTAGGCGTAGCCTTCCCTTCTGTTGTTGTGCTGCTAGGGGTCCCCGCTCGAATAGCTGTGGGTACCAATAGACATCGCGGTAGTGGTCCAAAGTGCTGTCCAACGTCATGAAGCTGCCATCCACGCCCATCTCCACCTGCTGGACCCAATTGTAGGACTGATCTCCAAACTGAAGGCCGTTGATCAGGCGTTGGACGTGATCTCTGATGTCGCAGTCGATCAGGAACTGCTCGGGGCTGAACACCTCGTCCAGGCTGAGGCTGCCGACGCCGCTGAACCAACGGGCACCTATCAGTGCCCCGGCCGTCATCGAGCTCGCCTTCTCAGCCGCAGCCTGGGCGCTGGGCCAGTTGGCGCGGGTGAGGATGCCGCCATGTACGTGCCGTCGTCCCTGCTGCCCAGCGTAGAATGCATTCAAATCGGAGGCTGCCAGCCCAAACAGGAACGCTTCCGGGGAGCCAAAGATCATCGAGCCGGTGCGGAGATCGAAGGCATGGATGCCGATGCCGAAATCCGCCGGCTTGCCAGTGACGACGGTGAGGGTTAGCGCACCGCCGAGGACTTCCGCTGTGGCCAGGGCCAGCGCGCCGAAGGGATCTATGGGCGCGGTTGCTCCCACAGACGGCATACTGCTCACGTGAATGTGGTCAAGGCGGTCGAGGTAGTGCAGGACCAGGCTCAGCGACTCACCGCCCAGGCGTAAAGGGCTGAACACGTACACGGGAAGAGTGCGTATCGGCTGGCCCAGGGCCTCGGCCATCTCGAAGACGTACCTGGCTGCAAAGACCGTCATGGGATCGACCGGGGCGGTGCCGTTTCGGGAGTACTCGGCCCCCACCCGGTATTGAATGACGGGCTGGAGCTTCGGGGGCACATCCAGAGGATAGCCTGGGGCTGCAGAATAGATGCCCTCCTCAGCGAAAGTATCCACGAACTTGGTCATCTCGATCAGCTTATCGGTGGTGTAGGGGACGATGTCGTCGGCATCGAGATCGTGGACGTGGTGCGGATAGGGATTCATGGTCATCCGCAGATGCCCATCGTTGCAGTCTGCCGCAGGCGTGGACTGCGCCAAGTGACAACGGCGATCCTGCAGGTACTCCTCCACGGCACGCGGCTCGATGTGGACGCGCTCGCCGCGCACTGGGAAGCCTGCATCCGCCATTCGGTTCCGTACATCCTCACGCAGGACTGCCAGGCCCACCTGACACAGAATGCGCAGCGCTGTCTCGTGGATGCGCTGCGCCCGGTCGGTGCCGAGAAGTTCTTCCCGCTGGAGAAGAAGAGGTGCAGGTCTCACATCAGCCATACCTCATACGCCTTTCAACCCGGTGAGCGTGATGCCCTCGATAAACTGCCGTTGGGCCAGGAAGAAGATGATGATGATGGGCAGGCTCACGATGAGCGACATGGCCATCAGATAGGGCCATAACGTCTGGCCGCGGGTCATGAACGCGTACAGCCCCAACGATAGGGGCATTTTGCCAGCCTCGTTGACGTAGATGACGGGATAGAAGAAATCATTCCAGCACCACATGAAGTTGAACACCCCCACCACGAGCAGCGCTGGCTTCATCAGGGGCAGCATGATGGTCACCAGGATGCGCAGTTCGCCGGCGCCATCTACTCTCGCCGCGTCGGTCAGCTCCCAGGGGAGGCCCATCATGAACTGGCGCATCATGAAGATGAAGAAGGCACTGCCCAGCCAAGAAGGAACTATGAGGGGGTTGTAGGTCCCCACCCAATTCAGCTTGCGGAAGATGATGTAGGTGGGGATCATGGTCACCACCGCGGGGATCATCAGGGTAGCGACAGTGATGGCGAAGAGAATATCCCGCCCACGGAAGGGGATACGGGCAAAGGCGTAGGCTACCATGGAACAGGAGATGATGATCCCCACGGTGGATAGGACGGCGTAGTATAGGCTGTTCTGGAGCAGCAAGAAGAAGGGAAACCCCGCGAAGGTGATGGCCCTGTAGTAGTTATCCCACATGATAGGATCGGGGATCCAGGTCAAGGGCAAGGTGAAGACCTGCTCCTGCACCTTGAGGGAAGTGATCACTAGCCACAGAAATGGGACCAGGTACGCCAGGCTCACCACGGAGAGCGCGGTGTACCCGATCGCTGCTGACAACGTATACCGAAGGAAACGCCGCCACAGCCTGCGCCTCACTCCTGCCCTCTGCGGGGAGAACGCCGACCTGAGAACAGATACCTCACGCATGTTGAACCCTCACCCCCTCCGTTCGATATCACCAACTGGCCCGATCACTGCCTCACGCGGCAGTCAGGCTGCATCCGTGGTTATTGCTTGCCGGCGTAGTACACCCAGCGACCGGAGCTCCTGAAGATGAGGAGCGTCAGCCCCAGGATGGCGAGAAAGAGCAGCACGGCCATAGCCGAGGCATAGCCCATATCGAAGTAGTGAAAGGCATGCCTATAGAGATAGAGCATGTACATTAACATGGAGTCCAGCGGCCCCCCCGCTGCGCCCGAGGGCCCGCCACCCGAGAGGCCTCCTCCGCTGCCTCCACCAGCCACGAAGGCGGTCGTGAAGACCTGAAAGCTGTTGATGACGCTCATCACCACATTGAACAGCAGCACAGGGGAGATCAGGGGCAGCGTCACGTTCCAGAAACGGGATAGCACACCGGCACCGTCAATCTCCGCTGCCTCCAGCAGCTCTCTGGGGACCTCCTTCAGGCCAGCCAGAAATATCAAGGTGCTGCTCCCTCCGCCCCACAGAGACATCAACACCAGCCCGGGCTTGGACCAGGCAGGAGATGTGAGCCAGCCAGGACCCGGTAGCCCGACTGACCTCAGCATGGTGTTGAGGAGGCCGAGACGTGGATCCAGGATGAGCATCCACAGCAGCGCGCCCGACACTGGGGGCACGAGGGAGGGCGTGTAGTACAGCGTTCGATAGATGCCTACCCCCTGCAGCTTCTGATTGAGCAACAGGGCCAGTCCCAGGGAGATGGCCAAACCCAAGGGTACGAGCAGGAGAGTGAAGTAGGCCGTGTTGTAGATGCTCTTGATGAAGACTGGATCCATAGTGAAGAGGGTACGGTAGTTGCTGAGCCCAATCCACCGAGGAGCCTTCAGTATGCTGTACTTGGTGAAGGCGTAGTAGAAGGAGGCGAGGGTAGGATAAGCAGTGAAGATGAGAAGGCTGGCAATCCACGGCAGGGAGAAAAGGTAACCGACAATGTCGGTACGCAGTTGCCGTGAGAGCTGCACCTTCGCCCGCCCACGAGGTACAGGACCCCTCCTTTCCTTCTGCATTGCAATCTCCTAATCAAGGGCAGCAATCTGCCAGGATGGCATGTGCCAGACCATCCTGGCAGTACCGCGTACTCGCGCCTTGGGTCCCTAGGCCGACTCCATCACCTCATCCAGTTTGGCCTGGGACAGTTTGTGGGCCTCCTCCAGAGCTTCCATGGGCTCTGTCGCCTTGTGTAGCACCTGGTCGAAGGCGCGGTTGATCTGGTCAATGGCGAAGTCGTCCACTGGCGAGTTCCACTGTTCGACTGCGGCGCCGATGTAGTCGAGGCCGAAGGCCGTCAACTCCAGTGCCTTCTCCTTGCCAACGCGTGCAATCAACTCCGCCGGAGCGTGCTCCTTGGGGAAGTCCTTCCAGGCAGGGAAGTCTGACCACCGGTCGAACCAGGCTATCATCCCCTCGGTGCAGTAGTAGGCGATGACTTCGAAGGCCTCCTGGACATGCTTTGACCCCACCGGGATAAACATGAAGTTGGGCCATACAGAGGTCCTCGACTCGGTGCCGCTGGGACCCACCGGCATCTTGTAGATTTCGTAGTGCTTTTCGTAGGGGATGTGTGTCAGGGACCACAGACCGTCTGTTGGCAGCGCCTGGAGATTCAAAGCAAAGGCGCTCTCTGGATACGTACCCCAGTCCGCAGACTGCTGCTTCAACAGGTCGTAGTCGCCCTTATACTGCTCGTCTATCCAGTTGAGCCAGTACTCCAACATCTCGGCGATGCGCTCGTCGTTGATGCTGTACTTGTTGGTTGTGCCATCGTAGAACTTGGCCCCATTGCATTCCACCAAACTAGGCCAGGCCCAGTTGGCAAACCAGGGGGTGGCGCCTGCCAGTTTCATCGTGTCCCCATCCCACTTCACGAATTTGGCGGACAGCTCCTTCAAGCCGTCCCAGGTGGTGGGGAAATCCTCTCGCTTGGTGGAGATGCCACGCTCCTCCATCATGTCGGTGTCAGCATAGGTACAACATTCGCTGGCATTGACGGTGAGGCCCCACTGCTTGCCCAACCAGTTGCAAGTGGACAGCGGCCCGGCGTAGAAGGCATCCTTGTTGGCGACCGGATGGGCGGCCATCAGATCGTCGAGTTCCATACATGCGCCGCGGGCGGCAATGGCTATGGGCGAGCTCCAGTGAAGCACCAGGTCAGGCGGATCACCGGAGGCGATCCGTGCCAGGAGGACCTCGTTGAAGGCCCCGGTGAACATGCTGGAGGGCACATATTTGATGTACTGGTCCGGGTGGAGAGCTTCATACTCCTTGTTGACGACGTAGTGCGGCTGAGTCTCGTTGGTGAGGACCTCGCCGTATACGCTCAGGAGCTCAATCACCGTCTTGTCCGCTGCTGGCGTGACCTTCAGCGCCGCCTCGGCGGCGGCCGTCGCCTCGGCTTCGGTCATTTCCCCCCACGACTCTGGGGTGGGCTCTGACGTTGCGGTAGGGGGGACAGCAGTCGGCTCGGCTGCGGGCGGCTGTGTCGGGGCGGGTGCGGCGGCAGGTGCACACGCACTGAGGATGCCGCTCCCCCCGGCCAACGCCGCTGCACGCAGGAACTCCCGTCTACTCATCTTCTTGTTGACCATCGTGGTATCCCTCCTCAGTTGCAGACCTGAATCGAAGGCCGAAACCCAGATAGAGACCTAGACAACAGGTTCATCTTATCGCAGCTACCTCCTTTCCGATCGGCTCGCTGAGCAGAAGGAGAATCCAATCATGACCGGCTTGGAGCACACGGTCACCGCCCCATACGAGCCTGCGTACCTCACCGAGCAACATCTATCAGCGGAATTGGGGCAGGAATTCGGCTTGGACCATGAGCATCTCATCCAGGACAGCCTTAGCTGTCTGAGGGTTGGGCATCACTGGATCGATCAACAGGGCCTCCAGGGCGGTCTGGCGATCGCCCGTCACCGCCGCCTCCACTACCAGCTCCATGATGCGCAGTTGCAGGTCCATGAGCGCGGCGATGCTGGGCGGTAAGTCCTCCATCCCCAGGCCATAGATCCGGTCTGCGCCCACGATGGCCGGGATCTCCACAATGGCGTCCCGCTTGACGTTGGTGATATAGCCGTCGTTGGGGATGTTGAGGGAGAGTATATAGCGGTTGCCATTGTCCACAAGGGAACGGATGATGTCAATGGTCTGCCACCGATACTCACCTTCTGCCATCAGTGGTCGGAGCTCTTCGTCTGACAGCGGACCTTGGCCCTGCGCGAGATGCTCGACCTCGGCGGAGAACTGCTTGCTGGCTCGATCAGTTCTGTCAAAGCCCGCCACCCAATCGTGGTCACGGAAGAATTCCCATCCCCAGCGGAGGAACTCAGCCACGTGGCCATCGGCAGGGCCTGGGTAGTAGCCGAAGCGGCGCAGGCAGTCCACCGAGAGCGGCTCCCAGTTGGGGTCCACACTGTCCGCGCGCCGACGCACCTCTGGATATAGATCCTCGCCTGTCTGGGCGTGACGCACCTCCATCACCCAGTGGCAGTGATTGATGCCCGCCACCTTAATGTCCACCTCCTCATCCTCCAGGCTCAGGAATCGTTGCGCCAGGGCACGGCGGGTTATGTAGGCACCCAGGCAGACCCCTACGCTCTTCACCTGGCTGTAGCGGTAAAGCGCCATGCAGAGGCGGCTCTCTGGGTTGGACATATTGATAAACCAGGCATTGGGACACAGCTTTTCCATATCGTGGGCGATGCCCAGTATGAGCGGAACCTGACGGAAGGTATGGAACATTCCACCGGGTCCCGCCACCTCGCCCATGGCGTGATGGACGCCATGTTTGTCGGGGATCTGGTAGTCCAGCTTCCACAACTCGTAGCGCCTCTGCTCGACGGCCACGATCACGAAGTCAGCTCCCGGAAGGGCCTGGGTACGCTCCGTGGTGGATGTGATCTTGAATTCTGCCCCGGCCTGCTCGTTCATGCGGCGCGCCAGCCGGGTCATGGGGTCGAGCTTCTCAGCATCAATGTCCACCAGGACTACCTGGCTACCTCTGAAGATGGGACACTCCATCAGGTCCCTGAGCATCATGATGCTGAAGGCATGGCTTCCTGCGCCGATGAGCACGAATTTGGTAGGTGTGACCACTGTTGTCCGTTGCATTGCTTTTTCCTCGAAGAATTCTCTCTTTAGAGTTCATGCAGGTCCATCAGCGTCGTGGGCTGAGCAGCACTCCTTAAGACAGCCGCTGACCTCAGGACGTCTGATCCGACCTTTGTCCGTGAGTCAAGATAGTCCCTGCCAGTCACTCCTTTCCGCGATGAGGGGCATTGGGCAGCCCGCTGTTTTTTCCCGAAGGTCATTTGTGCTACAATAGCATTCGGTTGAACGAGAAGCTCACATCCCCCAACGGGATGAATCCCTGTTTGTGACAGAGGGTACTGATAGATAGTTGTATTATAGATTATAAGACCTGGGAGCTATCCTGTCAAGACACAAGCGGCCATCAAGCGGTCAGAAAGCGGCCAAAGGGAGCGAAGGAGCGAATCATGGAAAGGATTCTGGATCACCATATCGAGATCACGCCCGGTATAGCCGGAGGCAAGCCACGTGTCGCTGGTCATCGCATCACAGTGCAGAACATCGTTATCTGGCACGAGCGGTTGGGAATGAGCGCTGATGAGATTGCCACTAAGTACGATCTGAGCCTTGGCGATGTGTACGCTGCTCTGGCCTATTACTTTGATCATCAAAGAGAGATTGACGAGTCCATCCGAGCTGATCAGGCCTTCGTAGCTAAGCTGCGCGAAGGAACGCCATCAAAGTTAACGGGCAAGCCTGGTGAGCAGGCAACTTAGCTTCTACATGGATGAGCATGTGGACTCGGCTATCACCGCTGGGCTGCGCCGACGAGGCGTTAACGTCCTGACGGCGCAGGAAGCCGGTCTGCGAACTGCGGATGATGAGGCACATCTGTCTCGAGCCAGGGAGGAAGGGCGCATCATCTTCACCCAAGACGTTGACTTCCTGCGCTTGCACGCATCTGGCGTCGAGCACGCAGGCATTGTCTACGCTCCACAAGGAAGCTCGATTGGACCTCTGGTACGAGGGCTGATGCCTATCTGTGAGATTCTGGAGCCCGATGACATGCAGAATCACGTCGAGTTCCTATGAAATGCAACGAGAAGGCAAACTTCGCCGGCCAAATGAAAGATGCCCTCGCGCACCTCTACGACTACGCCTATCTACAGACCCATCCCTTGGCCACCACTCTGGCAGACGAGGCTGCGACCAGCCAGCAAACCCAGGGACAGGAACTGCGCAAGATCCTCCTTGACGCCGTCGAGGCCCTCAATCCAGGTCCCAATTTCCCCTTCCGCTCCCCTGAAAGGCGCGGCTACGCGAGTCTTTTCTGTCGCTACGTGGAGGGACAAAGCCCCGCTGAGATTGCTCAATTCCTGGCCATCAGTGAGCGCCAGCTCCGACGTGTTCACGGCCGAGCGCTGGAGGCGTTAGCCAGCATCCTATGGAATCAATATGTGGAGGGCCAGGAGGAGTTGGTGGCGCATGAGGAGCAGAACGCCCTTCAACGAGAAGCCAGCCGGGTGATGTCGCGGGAGGAGATCGAACTGAGAGACACGGCAGAGGGGGTAGTATCCACCGTCGTGGGCTTGGCGGAGCAGAGATGCATGACCCTTAGTGTGGAGATCCCAGCCCACTTACCTCCCCTCTACGCCAGCCGTACGCTGGTGCGTCAGATTTTCTTCAACATTCTCAGTCGTACGCTGCAGCGCATGGCGGATGGACGGGTGACCTTAGAGGCCGGTCTCAAGGGAGACATGATCACCATCAGCGTGATCGCTGTGGGCAGGGAATCTGAGGAACCCCCCGAGCGACTTCCTACACTGGAGGAGGAACTCTCCGTCAGCTTTCAGTTCGCGGAGTCATTGGGGGGGAGGATGTGGCTGGAGAAGGTGCCAGGCCCTGGCCTAGCAATCCATTTTGCGCTTCCGGCCGCCGGCGAGGCGACGGTGCTGGCCATTGATGACAACGAGGCCCTCTTTCGCCTCTTCGAGCGGTATCTGGCCCAGCACCGCTATCGGCTAGTCGGCGTACGGGACGGAGATGAGGGCATGCGGGTGGCCCGGGAGCTGCAACCCTCAGTCATCACTCTGGACGTGATGATGCCCGATCGGGATGGCTGGGAGATCCTTCAGACGCTTTGTACCGACCCTCTTACCAGTGATATCCCGGTGATTGTGTGCACTGTGCTGGACGAGCCGGAGCTGGCCTTCTCCCTGGGCGCACGGGCCTATCTCAAGAAGCCCGTCGAACGCTCTGAGCTGCTGTCTGCATTGGCGCGGGTGAGGAATGAGAGAGCGACGTCGGGCCCAGTGAGTCTAGCAGACCCTGCAGGCCGCGAACAATCTGCCATGTCGAGAATCCACCCTCCCGCCAGATCCCCAGTAGCTTTCCCCGTGACAGAGAGACATCCTCTACGATAAGGTCCCTGGCCGTGACAGCGATGACGGGGAGGTGCCGCCAGCACTCCTCGGCGCGCATCCGCTCCAGCACCTCGAATCCATCGGGCGGCGGCATGATGAGATCCAAAAGGACCAAATCGGGACGCATCTCGCGCATCATGGCCAGCCCCTCCTGTCCACCGCAGGCCATGCCGATCTGATAGGCATGCGAGGCGGAACGGACCATACGAGCCAGAAGCCGGACCATGCCGGGCTCGTCGTCAATGATGAGCACCCGCCTCACCTGCCCATCCCAACGGTGAATGGCTTCTAGCAGTCTCTCTCGGGCGATGGGCTTAGTCAAGTAATCACTTACCCCCAGGGAATCTGCCAGGTGCCGACCACTGGGGATGGGACAAGCGATGACGGGGACACCATAGCCCGACACGAATTCCATTCTTGGAAACTGAGTCCACTCGCCGGCAAATGGTAGGCATACGACCGCGGCGCACGGCCGCTCTTGCGTGACCAGGCTGTGCGCTTCGATGTGATCTTGCGCTCCGACTACCCGATAGCCCTCCAGATGGCGCTGGAAGAGCCGGAGGATGATGGGATCGTCGTGGACCATGAGGACAGCTCGCTCTTTGAAGGGCTCCGCGTAAGGCGACACTGGAGGGGATTTGATCAACTGGCCCGAGGAGGTCATATCATCGTCGGGCTGAGCCAGGGGTAAAGTGAAGGAGAAGGTACTGCCCTCCCCCAGTCGGCTTTCCACCCACATACGGCCGCCGTGCAGCTCAACGAACTCCTTGCTGATGGCCAGCCCCAGCCCGGTTCCCCCGTAGCGCCGGGTTGTGGATCCATCCAACTGGCGGAATTCGTCGAAGACCTTGGAGGTCTCCTCCGGGGCGATGCCCATCCCCGTGTCCGCCACGCTGATCACCACTTCCCCCTCGACGAGCGAACTGCTCACGGTCACACTGCCCCGTTCAGTGAAGCGAGCTGCGTTGTTAAATAGGTTCAGCAGAATCTGACGGGTGCGGACACGATCCACATAGATGAGGGGCAGGTCAGGCTGGATATCAACCCTGAGGGTCAGTCCCCGGTTCTCGACCAGACTCCGGGCCGTTTCCGCTGCTTCAACTACCAACTGGGCAGGATCCACTTTCTCTCTCATAAGGCCCATCCGCCGGGCCTCGATCTGAGCCAGGTCGAGCACGTCGTCAATGAGGCCCTGCAGATGTCGGGCGCTGCGGTAGATCTCATTGATGTCGCCCCGGAAGGCAGGGGGTAGACTGCCATCGCCGTAGCTCTCAGGGGCGATGGCCATCATCTCGCTGAAGCCTACGATGATGTTGAGAGGGGTGCGCAGCTCGTGGCTGACATTCTGCACGAATTGCTGCTTCAGCCGGCGGGCCTCCTCGGCTGCCTCTCGAGCCCAGGCCAGCTCGACGTTGCCACGCCGGATGCGGTATGAGGCCTCATCCAGGGCCTTGGCGGTGCGCTGCAACTCCGCCTGGCGATCGCGGGCCAGTTCCATCTTCTGCCAGGCCTCGGCCTGGCTGTTCCAGGCCCACTGGAGAGCGATGTAGAGGTTGCGCTGAGAAAACCAGGACGCTATGGCGGTCAAGAGAATCATGATCATAGGAGGGGTTGATTGGGAGAAGGAGCCCATGGCAAACACCAGCGCCACAGAGGTTAGAGCTACGAGGAAGGCGAAGGCCGGGCTGAGGAGCATTCCACTGAAGGTGACAACTAGGGCCAGGGAATAGGAGGCTAGCCCGGGGCCGAAGAATTGCAACGCGCAGCCATTAGCCCCAATCATGCCCAGGATCAGGGCATAGGAGGCCAGACGGATACTCCGTTTCCTAAGCTGGTAGCTCAGTACGCCTCCCAGCACCAGCAGAGCAGGGCCGTACCACCAGGTCCTCAGGAAACACTTTTCAGATAGAATTAGGTACTCTACCCAGAGGTAGGTCATGCACCCGGTGAAGATCAGCAGGCTTCTCAGCGATGACTGGCGTAGATCCTCCAGGTCGGTCTGGGCCCCCATGGTATCTGCCTGTCCGTCTATTGATCCTCTCATCCTGAACTCCTTCATGGAGCGAAACCTGATGACATCGGAATTTGGATACAGATCCACCGCCCTGCACCTCTACCCTGGGGTAACGCCATCCACTTCTCTGCACGTCCGATTCTAGGCACGGGAGGAGGAGTTGTCAAATAAGAGCCCTCACCCTCCCCTGCCCCTCAACGGGGCCCTGGCGATGCAACGCTCTACACTGAGGCATCGTGAGCTCCGCCGATCGGATGGTCATCGAGCACGATCAACTTCTGTGCCCAACCAGATGCATCGCTCCCCTTCCCTATCGCTTTAGCTGAAGCGCCGAGAATGTGTCGGGGCAACGATTCATCCTCTGCCCAAGTGCT
>Ga0315314_1002931_pt1 | contig 13725 bp, 17 predicted proteins | sample TDP9_MG_FD_203631 | JGI IMG/M metagenome (GOLD analysis project Ga0315314, IMG submission 203631) | Freshwater sediment microbial communities from Lake Towuti, South Sulawesi, Indonesia - TDP9 | ecosystem: Environmental > Aquatic > Freshwater > Lake > Sediment | place: Indonesia: South Sulawesi...
ACATCTTTGTGGAAGACAGCCGGAGAACCGGGGTTCAAATCCCCGCGGGCCCGCCACTCTAGAAGCGCATTTGTACTACTCTAACCAGTAAAATCCCCTTTTTTTGTCTGTCAGGCTAGCGTGCATGCTTTTAGGTAAAGCCGTGCCGCCACCATTGAACACCAAAGTTGCGGGAACACTACACCGAAGCTCGGATTTTGAAAGTGGGATTCTTTCACCCATAGACACTTGTTTTAATTCTTCTATGCCTTCGTCCTACTTTAGAATTAATCCAAGAACAGACGCATACGCGCTATGGGACATATACTGAATTTCTGAAAGCCTAAGAACGAAATCATTTTATGAGATGTGCTAGAGGCTCGGAAAATGCCCCGCCCTTCAAAAGGTGAAGAAGAATACTGTGACCTTGTTGGAAAATGGTTAGAAGAAAGAGCGTACTTTTGTGGTGGCGGTATGTTCTACATGGGAACAGAGAGGAGGAGGTGGTATGTCAGAACGGGCATTAAGAAGCTTAGAGCAGACGTTATAGGAGTAAAAAACGTAGGGAACGAATTTGTTGATAATCTTGAAATCCTTGCAGTTGAGGTAAAGGACAAAGACCACATCGCATTCAAAGATCTTCAACAAGCATACGGATATTCAACATTTGCCCATAGAGTTTACCTTGCTACAACAGCCAGCCCAACTGAGGAAGACAAAGCCACGGCACTTCGTATGGGAATTGGTTTGATTCATATAGATGGAAGAGATCTTAAAGAGGTATTGTCGCCAACGTTCAAACAACCTGATGAGGCGGAAATGCTAAAGCTTCTTAACAGTCTTTGGATTGTCAAGTGCTCTATGTGCAATTGTTATGTTTTTAAATGTACACATGCCTCTTTCGACAGTCTCGAAGGTCACTCCCATCGTGAGGGAGTCTTTCTGATTCTCGTGAAGAAGATCCATGGAACGGTTAGAAAGGCGCCTATTACGGCGAGCAGTTGAGCCGGTAGGAATGTTCTCTCTCGAGGCACCAGTGAAGTTATCGACTTGATCTCGTATTCGATTTCAGCTGAGTCAAAAGACGGGTTAGCGACCAAGACGGTGGCATTGCTGACTTTTGCAGGGAAGACCTCCTGAGACAACTTGGTAAACGCGTCTGACTTCCACACCACGACATCTGAGTGACTGTCTAGGAACGCGTCTAAGACTGTCAGGTTGAACGATTCCCACCAGAGTGCAGATTCGTTAAGATTTGGAAAGTGTTCTCTGACCCATGAAGTAGACCAGTCTCGGAGACCTTTTTCGAATACGTTGAGGACGTAAACATAGACTTCGTTGCTTGCGTTCACGGAAACGAGAAGCCCAGTTTGAGGCGTTATGACTGATGTCGTGTACAGAGTCGTATACTTCTTCTGCGGTGCAGACTGAAAGCCTTCTGAGGAAAACCCGCCCATGGGCGCCGCAGGAATTAGGGATACAAGACCGAGGGCAAGGCCTATCATCAACAGGACGGTTCCCAGTCTTCCAGTTAGGCTTGTCCAACTCATGTCCCGAGCCTCCGGTCGAAGTAGACGTAGCATAGGAGAAAAATGAGGGCCACAATAACGTATGAGGCTCCGATGTAGCTGAGCGCTTCTGAGAAGCTTGGAGTCCACAGTCCACTGACGCCGAAGGGAGACGACTCTAATCCCGAATAATACCTGCCCAAAGCCATGTTTGGATATATCAAGGCGAATGCTTTGAATGGAAGGTCTGTGCCTGTCCAAACTAGGAACATGACCATCGAGCTGATGATGCTTAATGCAAAGTAGAGTACTATGCCCACGACTAGAGCTAGTCCTCCTCGCTTCAGAACAAGAGCTATCAAAAGCACGATTCCAGCCATCAAAAGGCTTGAACTGAGGTTAGCCGCATAAGTCAAGGCGATTGTGCCGAAATACTCGCGAGTGATCTCTGGAGTCAAGAGAAACAGCGCGAATAGTTGAATTCCCAGAAACAAGAGCAACGACACTCCAAGCGCTGAAAGGAGTTTCGCCGTGAGAACGGTTCTCCTCTTCAAAGGGTATGACAACACAGTCTGGATTGTTCCTTTCTCGATGTCGCTTCCTAAACCATAGGCTACGTTTGCCCAAATTAGTATGAGAAGTATGAAGACGGGGATCCCAGTTAAGGTGTTGACTAGTCCATGTGCGAATATTTCACTTGATTGCGCAACGGTTGCGCCTAGACCTGCAAAAATGAATGTTCCGAAGGCGTAGAGAAAAGCGAAGATTTCAAGGATAGGGAATCGATAGTTTTCTTTCATGGCGGCTGAAAAAACTTCTAAGAAGGGTCGGCCTTTAGAAATTTTTGTCATTGCCGGCTTTCTCCTTCGCGGCCAGATTTGACTGCAAGTCTGAAAAGCTCTCCAGTGAGGCTGTTCCGCTTTCTATCCCGGCGATTTTCGCTTCGATTCTCTTGGCTATTTTGGGGACATCTTCATAGAGTTTCTCTTCTTCACCCGAGTTCACAGCTACGGTGACTCCTCTGCCGTCTGCTTCGACTCGGTTCACGTACTCCAGTTTCTTCAGCTCATCCGCCAGAGTTCCAGGCTTGTCGGTTGAGACCCTAGTGGCTTTGGCGCCAAGTTTGGATGACAGTTCTTCAAAGTTGCCTGAAGCCCACACTTTTCCCTTATTCATGATTGCCACAGATTCGCAGATTCTGCTCAATTCGGGAAGTATGTGAGAAGAGATTAGAAAAGTTGTTTTTTCCTTTTTATGAAGCTCTAAGATGAGATCTAGCAAGTCGCTGCGAGCTTCTGGGTCTAGGTTCGCGGTAGGTTCGTCGGCCACGATGAGGCTCGGTTCATGAATGATGGCGTGGGCAACTGCGAATTTCTGGAGCATTCCTGCGGACAAAGCTTTGATGTTGCGGTCGTGGGCATCTTCAAGTCTTGTTAAGGTCAAGACCTCGAGGGCTCTGGATTCTGGTTTGCCAAAGATTCTGCAGACTCTTTTCAGGTAGTCATGCACTTGATGATGCGCTGGGAAGTATGCTCTTTCATAGATGACCCCGATTCTATGTCTTATGTAGGGATTGTTCCATGGATCTTGGTCGAAAACCCTCACTTTTCCTCTGTCCTGTTTGAGCATGCCCAAGATTATTTTTATGGTGGTGGTTTTTCCTGCTCCGTTTGGTCCTATCAAACCCATGATGTTGCCTTGCTCAACCCTGAGCGAGAGGCCATCCACAGCAACGACTTTACCGTAGCTTTTAGCCAGATCGTCAGCCACGATTAGGCTCATTAGACCTCCCTACTTGGACTCATTAACTTAGTTATGCTAATGGATTTTAAGACTTTCCACAAGAAATATCCTTGCCTTGCGGTTTTTGATAACGTCGGTTTGCATGTCAAGATATTACTGGTGCTTTGCGGCATTTGGCCGGGGTGGCGTATTGACAGAAGAGCGAGATGCAATGATTTTCAAGGAAATCTGGAGTAATGGCAGCCGCGCTGGTCTAGCTTCTTCGTCGCCTTCTTTCCTGTTCTTCTTTCTGTTGCTGCCACGCGTCATATTTTTCGAGTGCGGTCCTGATTTGCTGGTTAATGTAGTCCTCTGCACCGTGGAAGGGCAACGCCATATCTTTGATGACAGTTTCTAATTTTTCGTATTCGTCTTTGCGGATTTCGACATATTCGTATTCGTCTGTGAGGGTTTTGAGCCGCCAACGTGCTGTGTCTCTTATGAATTCTTCGCGGGTCATGTAGCCCAGTTGTTTGTGGGTTTCGATGAAGGTCTCTATCTGTGTGAGCAGTTCTGGCGGAAGGATGACTGACTGTCTGAGCAGGGCTTCGACTGCGTCTGTGTAGGTTTGCATTCGGCTGGTCTGGGCGGTTAGTTCACCGAGCAGGGCTGTGAGTTTTTGGTGCACGTCGTCGGTTATTCTGAGCGTCTTCATGTTTTTGCAACCAACATGCTTGTGGGATGAGTGTAAGTTGTTCAGTAAACCTAATAAATGTTTTCTGTATATTTGGTATACAAAGTATACAGAAGAGCGTGATTCCTAGTTGAAGCAGCATGTAGGTTTCACCATAGACAGCAAACTCCTCAGCGAAATTGAGGGGCTTAGGGGCAGAGAAAAGCGCAGCACATTCATTGAACATCTCATCAGGCTAGGTCTCAAGATTCACAAGGAAGCTAAACCTTGATGCCGGAGAATGCTCTGCGCCAAAACAGCAGACTCAGGATCTGCGGAACCTGCGCCTACAGAAAGTCATCCGTCTGTCTCAGCGTGAAGCTTGTGCAAGCTTGCTCAAGAATCAGTCAGAACCCTGACCAAGTTAATACTAGCACGTTGAATACCCTGATCCAAGAGCTGGATGTTTTGCGTCGTAGAAGGTACAAGTGCAGCAAGGAGCCTAACGCTTGGACTCATCTGGTGGACAGTGCATGTGCCTTCTGGCAGCCGAAAGAGCAAGCTTTGCTTCGTGACAGCCTTTGAACAGTGAAAGCAGATAGAAAGAAGCTGGGAATACGGGAGGCTTATTCAATGCCGAATCTTTTTGTGAGTTTCACTATGAGGAAGATTACGAAGGCGACTATTACGAAGGTTATCAACGCTACTAGGAAGTCTCCTACACCGAACAACTGTCCAGCGTAATTAGGGTCGATCGGCTTTCCCTCGGCGTCTAGCGGTGTCGATGGAATTGCGATGTTGAACGTCGCCAAATTCCCGAGGCCGGGTATAGCGAGACCGATCACTGGCATTATCAAGTCCTTGACGAGCGCTTGAACCAAGCCGCCTAAGTAGAGACCCATGATGAAAGCCACAGCAAGCCCCAGCACCTTGTATTTTGACAGAAAGTCCATGAACTCCTTCCACAAGCCTTTCGGCGGGGGTGGAGGCGGTGGCGCTGGTTTGGGTTCGAGCAGTTCTCGGATGCGCCTCAATTCCTCTAGCATTTTCTCATCTTTAGACATTCATATCACTGATTAACTGCTCTTGGGGGGTTTTCTTCTTAAGATTTGCGAAAACTAGAATGCAGCTATGTCAGTTGGTTGCCGCATTTTGGGCATTTCCGGCGAGCGTAGTAGGAGCAGGTGTAGCAGTAGTGCACGCCGCATTTTGGACAGGTGTAACCTATGCCATTGATTGTGTCCTCGCAATCGGCACATGGATGACCTAAACATTGATGCACTCCTAATCATCTCCCGAAGCCAGAACGATGTCATGGGCTTTTTCTTTTTAACGTTGGTCCTTCATAAGAAACCGAGAACCCAAGGGAGCACGATGAAACTGAAGTTAGGAAAATTCAATCGCGTTTGCATGATTTTACCTCCACGCTTAAATATCGTGTCTTCTCCATGGAGAGACTATGACAATTAACACAATTGAGTTCAGCGAACTTGAGAAGACAAGCGAGTCACCGTTGGATTTTTTGGCGCCTAGAGTCGGCAAGGTCTTTGTGGTTGCCGTTAGCCGCGACGGATGCCCAGCGTGTAATAGGCAGAAGCCTAGGCTGGAAAAGTTAGCCATAACTGTGGGGAAGAAATTTAGAAGCAGAGTGGTATTCACCAGGGTGCACATCAACTATAGTCAGGAGTCGCAGGAAGAATCGTTGCGCAGCAAGGATCTGCTTCGACATTATTTCTATCCTACAAACCTCATTTTGATCAGGTCAAGAGACAGAGGCGCAGTTGAATACTACAGGAATGTTGCACCCGAAATGAGAGAATTAGAGAAGAACATTGAAAAAGCTGTTAATGTAGCAAAGTTCTTTGAGAAAAAAAGCTGACGGCTTAGACTTTTGCTGCCTGAATCGCTTGTGTCCGGCGCCGTAGCGCTTTGTACCAGAACTCTACAAGTGCGATAAGTCCGGTGCTCGTGGCTACATTCATGAATGCAGCTGTCCACTGGTCTAGCTCGATGAGGGCTTCTGCTGGTGGGATGTTGAAGGCTATGGAGATCAGGGCTACAAAAATGGCTAGGATCAGGGTTTCGAGGGCTTTTCTTCCGTTGAAGTCTTCCTGTGGTGTTTGTTTGAGCCAGCCGCCTAGGATGTAGATTAGGGCACCTGTGAAGGACCAAACGAAGGAGCTTATCATTGCTGCGTGTTCACCTCCTGCATGGCGACTTGCTTGGTTTTCTTGCAGTATTGCTGCAGTATACAGTTGATCAAGTTGTTTCGTGTGCGACTCTGCTTAGCGGCTTCTTTGTCCAGCCATTCGGCGAGGTCTTCAGGTACCACGAGGCTGAAGTGACGCTTTTCCAACGTCAGTCCACCATGCAGGATCATGCGGGCTTCGAGGGTTAAGCGATTGTTGTTAACAAGAGGCGAATGGAGCACAGAGAGAAAAACGAAACTAAACCATGGTCTTCTATAGATGCTAAAACTTCACAACAGCACTTATCTCTTTGAAGAGAGTATGTTACAGGCTGGTAGCCCGAGAGCCAACGAGTGAAGCGCACATATGGCGAACCGCTTGCAAAGAGGCTTTGGGGCTATCGTGCTTCATTCTTTGGTTTTCTCGGGCAAACCAAAAAAGTTTAGAGGCGGTTGCGTTTGCCAAATCCGATAAAATACATCGCTAGGCGCATCGGTGAAGCGTTGACGCATCGCACAGCCTTGTTTCTGACAACCACAGAGAAGTTCATGGGCGTCTCGCCTGATGTGAGCTTCAAGACCATGAGTAAGGTTTACTTGGGCGATTTGGCTGCACGTGCCAGCATAGATTTTCTTGCCGATCAAATCGCGGGCGCAGGCTTCTATACCGCGATGAACAATGACTATTTGGAGAAAAGCGACGACAAAACAGCAAAAGAGTTAGTTGACGAATTCTGTGGTGAACAGGGTTTAGACGAGGTTTTGCAGGAGTCAGCTCGCTATTTGGTGGGATGGGGCAACGTTTTCTGGTGGGTGGGCAACAATAAGAAGATCAAGTTTCTCAGGATCGTGCCGCTGGAAATCATCAAGGACAACGGCGTTAAGTTTGACGTTGATGGACGACTTGACCGGATTGAACTGGATTGGAAGCGCCAGCCGAGCCAGATTCTAGGCGACGAAATCATCCATTTAGCCTACAGTGTTATGACTTCTAAACCGTTGGGCGTCGGCATCCTGCAGTCACTGTGTACACCTCTCGATGTTGGAGATGGCGAAACACGCGAAGCTTTCTATCAGATCAAGGCGAAGATTCACAGCGGCATGGCAGACACAATCTACATGTTCGGTGCGCCAAATGAACTGTGGAGTTTTCCTGGTCTGAGCAAAGAGCGGGCTCAAGAATTCCTCTCTCAAATCAAGAGCATTCCAAGACGTGGATCCAGGTTTGTCTTCAACCCGCCAGCCGGTTCGGAAGCCAAAGTTCAGCCCGTAGTTGCGGAGCGTATGCGAGGACTAGACTTCTACGTCGAGACGCTTACCGACGAGTTTGTTCTAGGCCTGCAGACCCCGCTTGCAAAACTTGTTACGAAGACTGGTTTCACTGAAGCCAGTGCCAAGGCCGCGTTGGAGATTGGTGAAAGACGCGTTTTGGCTTTCCAGCGTTTTCTTAAGCGTGGAGTCGAACGCTTTCTTTTTGATCGTGTCGTTGCGCAGTCTGGCTTGGATCCCGTGCAGGCTGGGATTCGTCTAAACTGGGGCATGCCTGAAAGGCTTGATTACGAAAAATTCATGCAGCTTCTGGGCCATCTGGTTGCAATCGTTGAGAAAGTTGGTGCCAAGATCATCACGCCTCTGGAGCTGCGCAGAATTCTACGAGACGTGGCAAAGTTACCGCTCGACGCACAGGAAATTGGAGGTTGAGAAGCAAATTGCCGTTAGAAAATGAAAAAACGCGAGCGTTGGAGAGACAGCACACATCTGAGTTTGAAGACTGCGTTGAACAGGTGGTGAAGCAGGGACATGATAAAGGCAGCGCCTTCGCTATTTGCACAGCAACTTTCCAGAAAGCTGGAAAGCCAGTTTACGTGGGTGAAAGCGAAAGTCAGAAACTGTATCTCTTCAGCGAGTCCGTTCGGGTCGAAGGCAACAGGGTTTCAGGCGTGTGTGTCCATCCGAAACGCATCTTTCACCCCGAGGAAGGCTTGGAACACGTCTACTTGAAAGAGGAATTGGAGAAAGCTGCGCCCACTTTGATCGGCAAGCCCTTTGGCTTAGACCACTTGTATGTTTTGCCGCCGCCCAACGTCATCACTAACTCGTGGTACGACCGTGTTGAAAACGGCGTTGCGTACGAGGGCACAGTGGACGATGAAGTCGCTGGGAAGATTCGAAACAAGGAGTTTAAGGGAGTGAGCATCGAGCTGAATTGGCTTCGTCCTGGCGGCAAGGTGGAATTTATGGACGGAGTGGCGCCACGAAACTTCGAGTTGACGAGCGTGCACCTTCTCAGGAAGTTTCCGCCTGGCGACAAGGATGCGTTCATACGTTTCTGGAACGCTGTTATGGAGCAGCTTGTGGTGTCGCCGGCGCAGACGCTTGATGAAAAAGTCGGTCAATTAGCAGAGAGGCTTGAGTCTCTTAGCAACTGGGTTAACGAGAGGTTAGCCAAGTTAGAAGGCATGATTGCTGGGCTTGCGGCGAACCCAGAGTTAGGCGAATCAACCGTTCAACTGCAATCATCATCAGGTCAGGCTGACATTGTTGCGATACGCAGACAACTAGTGGAGGCAGAAGCTAGGCTTGGAGATGCGGAGAAACAGGTCACATCTGAGAGGCTGAAGTATTCTCGTTTCCACGAGGCTGTGAAGGGCACGCTTCCCGACCGGGCGACGGAGCTTCGGTGGCTGGGCAGTGGACCGAAACTGTTCACTGAGAGAGTCAAGCGCGTGCTGCGCGAATTTGCGCCTTAACAGTCACATGTTTCACGTGGCTGGGAGTAGGCGGAACAAAAACCGTTGAAACCAAATCGAATTGAAGGAGAGATGTGCTGATGGCTGACTTAACGGGTGTGCCGAACCTTTCGATAGGCGACGTGTTGGAGCCTCTTTCAGGCGTTTTGGTCATGGATTACGAAGCCGCGGCTGCTGTTGTCAAGGGTGATCCTGTTTACTTGAGCGCGGATGGTAAGGTCACGCCTGCTACATCCGATCAGAATTGTGTTGGCATTGCCACAAAGGATGCTGCGTTGGGCGCTGTGTGTCCGGTGTGTGTACGTGGTAGAGTCAAGGTCAAGGCTGGAGGCGCTCTCACTAGGGGCAAAGCTGTGAAAGGAGCAGACTCGAGCAGGCGTGTTGTGGCTTTGGCAGACATTGATCAGGGTGGAACTGGAACTATCAGTTGGACTTTGAAGCTTGGTGTTGCAGAGCAGTCGGCTGCTGCAGCGGATGATTTGATCAGCATCATTGTGGCGAAGTGATTGACCATGAGTGAACCCGAACCAGAAGTTTGGGATAATGCAACTTTGACGGCTAAACTCAAGGAATTGGAAGCTAGGCTCAGGAAACTGGAGGAAGGATGAGCCATGTCTGAGATGGTTTTGCCCAAGCTGCATGAAGCACTGGTGAGTGATGAGTGGTACAAGCAGCATCTGGATGTGCAGGTCAAGACAGCGTACAGGAACCCGTTCTGCATGTCGTATTTGAAGACTGGAATGAAAGAAGGGATTCTGAGCGATATGGCTGGTGCTTTGGGCAGCATCCATGACACGGTTGTTGAAGCTGCGAAGCCTAATCTGATCAGTCGACAGGTAATCGATGTCAGGACCACGACTGAACTGCTTGAACGATTTCCAAGAGCCAAGAAATCAGTGGCTTATGTTGCGTCTGAGAGCGGCACAGTGCGCATCCACGGCGAACGCTACGACACTGTGGACATCCAAGCGAATATTCTGATCAAGGACAGTGTCGAATGGACGCGGGAGTTTGCGGAAGATGCCAAATGGAACGTGTTCAACCGGCAGCTTGAGGAGTTGGGCAGAAGCTTGGCGGAGAAGGAAACTGAGAGGGTGCTAAACCTGTACAACGCCATAGCCGCTGGCGATCTTGCCAGTGGCGCCAAACAAGCTGGTGCCAACGCCGACTTCAGTTGGAACAAACTTGTGCAAATGTGGAATGCAGTTGAAGGCGAAGATTTTCATCCCGACACGATGTTCATGAGACCGTTGCAGGTGAGCGAGTTGTTCACTGCAACCGAGTTCATCAACAGCCAGTACTTGCCTTCGTCTGAAGTTGAATTGTCTCGAGGTCTCATTGGACAGGCGCTTACTATGCGATTGTACAAGTCGAGTCTAGTGCCTCAGGACACGGGGCAAACTGGGTATAACCAAGTGTTTGCGGTTGACAAGTCAGTAGCTGCAATAATGCTGGTACGTAGAGACCTAACCACGGAAACGTATGAAGACGCGAAGAACGGTGTCTTTGGCATCGTTGCCAGCGAGCGCATCGGGCTTGGAATCTTGCGTAGCAAGGGCGTCGCCATAATGAACAACTTGCCTCACGCTTGGTCATAGTTCCCTGTTGAAGAGCTTCCGTGAAATTCGGAGCGAAACTCACATTCCGCCCCTTTTTTCTTGTGAGTCGGGAAACAGCCGATGTCTCAGCCTGTAGTGTTCGATCGTCGAGCAGACGCCGATAAGGCGATATGGGAGAAACTCGATGCCCTAACAAAAGCGTTGGACAGCTTGGCACAGGATGCTCTGCGGGTAAAAACTGTTTGAAGCGGCTACTACGACTATGTATGGTCGTAGTAATGTTTCAAGCGGTTGCCCAGAGTTTGTGAGCGACCTGCTGCCGGCGAGCGATAGCGCTTTCGACTTGGGTGGGTCGCAGCGTGCATGGAGAGATGTTTATGTTGCTCGAAAACTCCTTGCAGATTCAATCGCTGAAAAAACAAGCGACATTGGCGTGACAGTTGATAGTGTCTTACTCAAAGATGGCAATGTTGATTTGTCAGCGTTGGCAAGTTATTATGTAAAACTTAATGGAAGCATCATTCGCCCTCATCAAGTATTTCCAGGGGACTATTTAGATATACTCAAGTCAGATGGGAGTACATTACAAAATGTGCGAATGGCAAACTTGTACGCTTCAGCCGTTAGTGCATCCGCGGTTAACATGTATTTATTGTGTTACTCGAGCAACGATGCGCATTTCATTTTTACTACGTGGCTGGGTGGTTATCGGAATGTCGCATTGATGAATCAGGACAAGTTCTGGTTGACGGACGATAACTTTTTCAAAGTGGCACGAGACTCTGACGGCGTATTGCCAACGCCAAGCGCTGCATACCGGGGCTATATGATTCGCAGTGAAGGCGCGGCAGGCGTAGCAGACAGGATGTACATGTGCATGAAGAAAGTGGATGACAGCTACCAATGGGTTCAAGTGGCCAGTGGTTGAGCGTGAGTCTGTATGACGCTGCAAGATGAGGAGAAAACCCAGCTTCGGACACGAATCAAAATAGAGGGAACCATAGACCGAAAGGTGTTCGAGGACTTCAAGGAGATTTTGGCCCATGAGTTGCTGGAGGCAAAAGAGGCTGACCGAGTTGAGCCGAGCGTAAGTCACGTGCTGGAAATGCTGCTGAGGAAAGGCATCAAAGCATACAAGACAGAGCTGTAGACACGCCTTAGCTCGCCTTGGCTACTATGTTGAGGCTTGCCAACGGAGTCATGGGCTGCGGTGTCATATCTCATATACTTTCCATATTTTGTCTATTTTGTCCGATTAGGCTTAACAGTTGCTTCTTCTCCGTATTAGAGCTTAGAGTGGGTTGCTTTGGTTAACGTTTCTGTCGACGATGTGCGCGATGTCATCAACGTATCATCGGCTGAGGTTCCAGACAGCAAGGTTTTGAAGATGATTAAAAGGGCTGAAGTCATGCTTGAGCTGGAGACAAACCGCGACATCGATTCCAGCAACTGCACAGACGCCGAGAAAGAGTTCATCACGCTTCTCTCAGCGGTCTACGTAATATGCTATTTGACAGGCGGCTCAGCTGTGGGCTTGAGCTTCTCGGTCGGCGACCAGAACGTCAGCGCTCTTAGTAAAGCCCCGCCTCTCGACGTTTTGCAGACTGAGTTGCAGCGCATGCTGGAGAAACACCGCGAGCCAACGATGAGGAGGGCATAGCAGAATGGGAGTCGTTCCCAACAGCTATTATCAATTCATTATCGATTACGCGCCTTATGTTTACGTGGTTCTAGGCTCTGGTCCGGATTTGACGGTTGGCAAAGCCGCGTTAGCCGCAGCTTTCGCAATAGACTTCCTCACCGAAGCCCACAGTGACACACAGTTCCAGAACAAGCAGAACGAAATCTATAACAAAGTTGTGTCGCTAGCGGACTGGCTGTTAACCCAGCAGTACACGGCTAACCCATCGAAGAAGGCCTACGGCGGATTCAAAAGCACCGAAACCAGCAACTATTATTACAGTGTGGACGCTGCACGGAGCATTCCAGCCCTCATCAAAGCCCACCAGCTAACCGAGACAGAAGCTTACTTGACCGCGGCTAAACTGGGCGGCGCAACATTCCTTTACAACATGCAGCATCCGCCAGTGCCCACAGTTCACGACAAGTTTTACGGCGGCTTCGCACGCGCAGTAACCGACGCCGACGTCTGGCTGCCACAAATGGACATCGAAAACCTCTACGCCTTAATCGGCTTGAGAACGCTCAGTGAGTATGACCCCACGAACAAGCCGCAGTACGAAACCATGATAATCGAGAGCCTAGACTTTCTGCGCTCCGGCTTGGAAAACCATTACCTTGAACACCGGGCTCCGCCCGGCGGCGACGGCGCCTGGCATCGAGTCGGCACGGCGGAAAGCCAGATTTACGATGACTCCTTCGCCTACGCATTGCTAGGCCTGTATGATTTTGAAGGTTGGAGCCCTACAGTTCAGAAGGTTTACAGTTTCATCAACGCGATAAAAGCGAGCTCGGAGTATCCTGCCTACAACCCTGCAGTTTGTTGGACGGGCTACTTGGATGTGGTCAGTCGTGTGCCTGCATGCGACTATTACGACGCGGTCACCGCGGGCATACTCGGGAGACTCCGCCGCCATCACGATAAACCCAGATTAGAATTCAGCATGAAAATACTCGACAAGCATCAAGAGGCTTTCATGTTTTGGGGCGTGAAACACGCTGATTACAGCGCGGTTGAGAACAGGCAGGCGATGGCAACTGTGTGCTGGCTGGGGCAGTTCTTCCTTCATTATGTGGAACCGTTGACTCGTTTCACCCAGATTCTGCGCGCCATTGGTGAAAACGTCACGTTGTACTCGGTGCGCGAAGCGTCTAGAACGGTTTCTTATGGTGAAGGCGTCGACGTCCAAGCAGTGGTTTCTCCAGCCAGAGTTGAGGAGGTTGTAGTCGAGCCAGGCTACGTAATTACCGATTACTTGGACATCCATGTTTTCGTTCCGTTGAGACATCATGACAAAATAAGGCGCAAAGGCTTGGACTACGAAGTTCTCGACGTTCAGGAATACGCTATCCTAGACCAGATCATGTTTTACAGGGCTGTGTGTAGGAGGCTGCTGACCGCGTAATGCCGGAAAACGAAGCCCCTGCCACAACACTTGCGCGTCTACTGGACTCGAACATGCGCGTTGTCAAGGATGACTCATCAGTTGCCAAGGTTGCGGTGAGCCAGGCGTGGTACAACCGTGAGCTTCTCAAGAGCGCTGATGGACAGGTAACGGTGTCGTTGGACCGCTGTGAAGACCAGAAAATCGGTTTCTCAGGCGCGTCGCGGAGGCAAACCGCGTACTTCCATGTGGACGTTTGGGCGGTTGACAAGCTCGAGCAG
>Ga0315314_1002932_pt1 | contig 13723 bp, 13 predicted proteins | sample TDP9_MG_FD_203631 | JGI IMG/M metagenome (GOLD analysis project Ga0315314, IMG submission 203631) | Freshwater sediment microbial communities from Lake Towuti, South Sulawesi, Indonesia - TDP9 | ecosystem: Environmental > Aquatic > Freshwater > Lake > Sediment | place: Indonesia: South Sulawesi...
AGAGTCGGGATAAAAATTAATGCCATCGGAGGAAAAAAGCTCTCGACCTGGCCGGAAGTCTCGCTTGCCTTTTCCCGTTTGCTTACAGAAAGCGGCGTTCAAGAAAAAAATATCATCATCTGGGACAGGACAAACCGCGAACTCAAAGACTCTGGCTATAGTCTCAGTCTTGACAGGAACAGCCTCAAAATTTTTGGCACAGACACAGCCGGCGCCGGGTACACAACAGAGCTCGTCTCCCATCTCAACATCGGGAGCCTGTTTTCCACCATCCAGTCCGACTTCGTTACAGCTTCAGTCAGTCTGGCCATCCTCAAAGACCACGGCTTAGCCGGAATCACAGCAGGTATGAAAAATTATTTTGGCGCTATCCACAACCCGAACAAATACCATGATGCCAACTGCAACCCTTTTGTGGCTGAACTCTTTGACACCAATTACATCAAAGATAAACACCGGCTCTCTATCCTCGATTGCCTGGTTGTTCAGTACCATCGAGGGCCATCCTTTCATGCTCAATGGGCAGAAAAATACGAAGCCCTCATCTTCAGCCTTGACCCGGTCGCTGCTGACTTTGCGGGATGGCAGGTTGTGGAAAAACTGAGAAAAGTAAAAGGATTGCCTGCGCTTGAAGAAGAGAAAAGGCCTCCCCTTTATCTTCAGACAGCTACAAAAATGGGCCTGGGAAAGTCCAACGCTAAAGATATACAAATCATCGAAGAAGAAGTATAATTAATTAAAGCAGAAAAGAAAAAATGAAAAGACGGCAATTCATCAAGAGCACAGCCGGAGCAGGCCTGTTTCTCAGCTCAGGACTGGGCTCCATGCTTCGCGATTTATGCGCCTTCAGCCCAAAAGAAAATCTCTCCCGGGTTGAAGCCCGTTACTACAAGAAACTCCCTGACAAAGAAATCGAGTGCATCCTTTGCCCCCGCCGTTGCAAGCTGGGAGATAAAGAAAGGGGTTATTGCGGCGTCCGAGAAAATATGGATGGGATTTACTACACGCTTGTTTATGGCAAGGCCTGTACAATCAATGTTGACCCCATTGAAAAAAAACCGTTTTTCCATTTTCTTCCTAAGACAAACGCCCTTTCCATGGCCACCGCCGGCTGCAACGTCAACTGCAAATTCTGCCAGAACTGGGAAATCTCTCAGGTCAGGCCAGAGCAGGTTGAGCACTTTGACCTTCCCCCTCTGACTATGGCCGAAAAAGCCAAAGAATATGATTGCCCCTCGATCGCTTATACCTACACAGAGCCTGTTATTTTTTATGAATACATGTATGACGCTTCTGTCGAAGCCCGTAAGAAAGGAGTGCGGAATGTCGTCGTTACTGGCGGGCATATCAGTCCAGAACCTTTAGAGGCTCTGACCAAAGTTGTCGATGCTATAAAAATTGATTTAAAAGCTTTCTCCCAGGACTTCTACACTAATTATGTCCGCGGAGAGCTGCAGCCGGTGCTCGACGCCATAAAAATTGTCTTTAAAAGCAAAGTCTGGCTTGAACTCGTCTATCTTGTTATTCCCACCCTCAACGATTCTGTCAGTGAAATCCGAAAAATGTGCAGGTGGATAACCAAAGAAGTCGGCACGGACATTCCTCTTCATCTCTCCCGTTTCTACCCGAGGTATCTCGTCAAAAATCTTCCGCCAACTCCTATTTCTACATTAGAAAAGCTCCAAGAAGCAGCGCTCGAGGAAGGTCTTCATTATGTCTATGTCGGCAATGTGCCGGGCCACAAGGCTGAAAGCACCTATTGCCCCAAATGTAAAAATGTCATCATCCAGAGATTCGCTTATGAAATCCAGAAAATTGCGCTGAAAAAGGGAAAGTGCCCAATCTGCCAAACTCCTATTCCCGGAATCTGGGCTTGAGAAAAACTCTCCCTGCTTTCCTTTTAGGTTTTATGGCTTCCTCCTTTCAAATTTATCTTCTCAGAGAATTCTCTGTTCATTTTTACGGAAATGAAATAACTTTTGGGTTTGTTTTAGGCTCCTGGCTCCTCTGGGGCGGAGTGGGCAGCATCCTTGCCCCCAAATTTAAATTTGATGCTTCAAGATTTTCTTTTATTTATTATGCTGTCATTTTGCTTTTTCCGCTCTGTTTAATTGGCCTGAGATTCTCCCGTTTCCTCCTCGGCCTGCTCCCTGGAGAGCTGACAGGAATAACTCCCATGCTCCTCTTTTCCCTTGTCCTGTGCTTATTCATCAATTTCCCTCTTGGCCTCCTCTTTGTTTTTAACGTTATTTCTAACAACGGTCATATTGCCCGCGTTTATATCTGGGAATCGTTCGGTGCTGCTGCAGGAGGTCTCTTTGTTTATCTTTTTCTTGTTCCTTTTTTCTCAAACTGGAAATCAGTCTCGCTTCTGGGAGGACTGGCTTCTCTTCTCATTTTCTTTTTCATCGAAGAGAAGAAAAAAATTGTGCTGCCTGTCCTTCTTCTTGCTCTTCTGGCTGCTTTCAGCTTCTTTGACTGGCCAAGCCAGAAAATCTACTGGAAGCCCTTTGAGCTAGTAAAGAGTGAGGATAGCCCTTACGGAAAACTTCAGGTCATAAAGACTCAGGAGCAGGTCTCGCTTTACGACAACAGCCTCCAGCTATATTCGTACCCCAACCTAGCTGCCTCTGAAGAATCTGTCCATTTTGCTTTCCTGCAAAATATGGGAGCCAGGCAGGCTCTTCTTATCGGAGGAGGAGCTGGCGGAAGCTTAAGGCAAGCTCTGAAATATCCCGGAGTTGAAATTGACTATGTGGAAATTGACCCGACCATCATCCGCCTTTCTCTGGAATTTCTGCCAGAAGAGGAAAAAAGCACATTCCAAACAAAGAGGGTCCATATCCATCATCAAGACGGCAGGGCCTATGTGGATAAGTCCCAAAAAAGATACGACCTGATCATCCTCAACCTGCCCGAGCCTGCTACGGCTCAGATCAATCGTTTCTACACAAAAGAATTCTTCCTAAAAGCGAAAAACAGGCTTAAGGAGCAAGGAATTTTTTCTTTTCGCGTTCCCTCAGCAGAGAATTATATCAGCTCTGAACTCCAGAGGTTCCTCTCGACTTTAAACTTCACTCTGAAACAAGTTTTTCCTGAAGTCTGCGTGGTTCCTGGCGACTCAAATATTTTTTTAGCATCCGCATCTTCCCTCTCTATCGATGTTGATGGCCTCAACAAGAAAATCGAAAGGTTAAACCTCAACAACTCCCATGTTTCACCTCAATCGCTTTTTTCCAGGCTAAGCCCTATGAGAGTGGAATTCCTCAGAAAAAAGATCGAGCAGGGAAAAAGAGCCGTGAATTCAGACCTAGTTCCTGTTTGCTATTTTTATAATTCTGTGCTGTGGAGCACTCAGTTTAAAGGGCTGGAGCTTGGCGTCCTTTCCTTTTTCGAAAAGCATTCTTTTTGGCTTATGGACTTTCCTCTTCTTCTTTTCATTTTTCTGCTTTTCTTCCTTTGGATGAAACGGAAAAAATCTAGTTTTTTTCTGGTTCCTCTGGCAGTCATGGGATTCACCACGATTGTCTGCGAAATCCTTATGGTTATCTGGTTTCAGACTCTTTACGGCTATGTCTACGGGAAAATTGCTCTTCTCCTGACAACGTTTATGGCCGGCTTATTCCTGGGAGCGATGCGGGGTTCAAAAAGAAAAACTGTTCGCTTCTCCCAACTGCTTCTCATCCAGCTCTGTTTTATTCTCCTGCTTGCCATTCTGCAATTCTTTCTCAGAATTCATCCCCCAGAGTTTTCCCTTTTTCTCTTTCTTCTGCTGCTCGGATTTTTTGGAGGAGATTTATTCATTGTTTCCAACAGACTTTTTATAAAAGAAAAGGCGCAGTATGGCCTGGGCTACGGCCTTGACCTCGTCGGCTCATTCCTCGGCGCCATGGCCGCTTCTTCCCTGATCATCCCTCTTCTCGGCCTCCCCCTCCTCGCCAGATACCTTTTGCTTTTCAATTCTTTCTGCTTCCTCTTTCTTCTTTTAAAGCCCAAAGAATGAAACAGTTCTCAATCCAGGTAGATGCTCATAATTCTCTTGAATTTCTTGCATGTCCCCAGCTTTTCCTTACTGGATTTTATCGAATTCTGCAACAAAAAATTGCCCCTAAATAGTAGCCCCAGAGCTCAAATTTTCTTGACAGGAATTTTAAATTATGGTTTACTGTATTTTAATTTTTCTTCAAACTTCCTTTCATAAAGAGAAGTAATGAATTTCCAATAATGAACGGCTTATCCTGATGAGAATCAATATCTCCCAAAAAAAGGTCAGGGATCAATTTGTGGCCAAAATCGAGGAACTCAGCGGACAAAAAATACTTGCCTGTTACCAGTGCGGAAAATGTTCAGCTGGCTGCCCGGCAGTCTCTGAAATGGATATCCTTCCCAACCAGGTGATCCGCTACATCCAGCTCGGGTTTAAAAATGAACTCCTCCAGACAAAATCCTTCTGGGTCTGTGCTTCCTGTTTTACCTGCAATGCCCGCTGTCCAAAAGGAATAAAAATTGCTGAAGTCATGGAAGCCCTGAGGCAGATTCTGCTGCGCAAAAGGCAAGATTTTGTCAAAATCCCCAAGCTTTCGGATAAAGAAAAGGAAGAAGTACCGCCTATCGCCCTGATCAGCAATTTCAGGAAATATACTTCTTAAATTATTATATAATTAAAATGTGCCTTAATCTCTTTCATCTTAATAAAATAGGGAATAATCATAATGAAGATCAGCTATTATCCTGGTTGCACTCTAAAAGCCAATGCCAAGAATTTTGAAGACTCAACTCTCTGTTCTTTAAAGCATCTCGGCATAGAAGTTGAAGAACTCAACCGCTGGAATTGCTGCGGAACTGTCTTTTCCCTGGCTACTGATGACCTCATTCACCACGTAGCTCCTATCCGTAACTTAATTCGCACAAAAGAAGCCGGCACAGATTCAGTCATGACCCTCTGTGCCATGTGCTATAACACACTCAAGAGGGCCAACCAAAGGGTCAAAAATGACTCAGAAGCCCTGGAGAAAATCAATAAATTTATAGATAGTGAAAATATCTCTTACCACGGAGATGTTAGAATTCTTCATCTTCTCGAACTTCTGAGGGATGAAATAAAATTCGAGACCATCACAAAAAAGGTCGTCAAGCCTTTAAAAAGCTTTAAAATTGCGAACTACTACGGTTGTCTTCTGGTGCGGCCCAAAGAAATCGGTTTTGATGATGTGGAAAATCCCCGGGTCATGGAAAATCTCATGACAGCACTGGGCGCAGAGGCCGTGGATTTTCCGCATAAGACAGAATGCTGTGCCTCCTATCAAACCTTGGATAATCCGCGGATTGTGGCTGAGCGGACATTTAAAATCCTGACTTCAGCTCAAAAAATGGGCGCTGAGGCTGTGGCTGTTTCCTGTCCTCTTTGCGCTTTCAATCTTGATTCGCGTCAGAAGGAAACATCCCAGGCTTACTCTGAATTCAAAAGAATTCCTGTTCTCTACTTCTCCCAGTTCATGGCCATAGCTTTTGGCTGTTCAGAACAAGCTCTGGGGCTTGATCTTCATTACGTCGACCCTAGACCTCTACTCAAACAAAAAGGACTAATCTGAGGGGCAGATGATATATTTTGGCGATTTAAAACCAAAAAAAGGAAAAATTCATATTAACAAGGACAGATGCAAGGGATGCGGGTTTTGCGTTGAGTACTGTCCTCGAGATGTTCTGGAGCTCTCAGAAGAATTCAACGTCAAAGGCTATCATCCTCCATTCGTTAAAGACGAGGAGAATTGCTGCTATTGCCAGCTCTGCGAAGCCATATGCCCTGAATTTGCATTATTTGTGACTCTCAAGAAAGAGGAGGAAGAAGGTGAAAAAGGTGAAAGCAGACCCTAAGGGAGTTTTAACTGGAGCCCATTATCTGGACGGCGACTTTTCTATTGCTGAAGGAGCCCTGGCTGCTGGATGCCGCTTTTTTGCAGGTTATCCCATAACTCCTTCCACAGAGACCGCAGAGAGATTCGCTGAAAGGATTCCCTTTGTGGGCGGAGTATTCATCCAGATGGAAGACGAGATTGCCTCTGTGGCAGCCCTGATCGGCGCTTCCTGGACAGGTATAAAGGCTATGACCGTGACTTCAGGCCCTGGGTTTTCTCTGATGATGGAAAACATCGGACTGGCAGCCATGATGGAAGTTCCGATTGTCATCGCCAATGTCCAGCGAGGAGGGCCATCCACAGGGCTTCCGACCTTAACCGGACAGGGAGATATGATGCAGGTCCGCTGGGGGTCTCATGGCGATTACCAGATTATCGCCCTCTCCCCTGATTCTCCTCAGGAATGTTTTGACCTGACTGTCCATGCCTTCAACCTTTCTGAATTGTACCGGGTTCCTACTTTCATCATGACTGACGAATGTGTCGGGCATATGCACGAAAAAGTTATCATTCCTCCGGCAGATGAGGTTGAACTTGTCGAAAGAAAATGGTATGAAGGCCTTAAAGATAAATACCTGCCTTACAAGCCTGATAAAGACTTAGTTCCTTTTATGGTTAAAGCCGGCGACGGCTACAGGTTCCACACCACAGGCCTGACTCATGACGAAAGGGGTTACCCTGTGATCAATGCTGAATGCCAGGAGTGGTGTGTCCGGCATCTTACAGACAAAATCAAGAACAATGCGGATAAAATCATAAAATTTGAAGAAGACCAGACAGATAATGCTGAAATCGTTGTCGTTTCTTACGGAATAACATCCAGAGTTGCTTACCGTGCAGTCCAAATGGCGCGAAAAACAGGTATCAAAGTCGGCACTTTGCGCCTGGTAGTTGTCTGGCCTTTCCCGGAAAAACGCATTCATGAGCTTTCGAAAAAGGTCAAAGCTTTTGTCGTGCCCGAGATCAATTACGGCCAGATCGTTCGAGAAATTGAAAGGAGCGCGGCCGGACAGGCTCCGGCTGTTCCTGTTCCACACATGGGAGGCTGGGTCCACAATCCTGACGATATTCTTAAGGCTATCAAGGAGGCGGCAAAATGACAAACGAAAAAGAGCGTTTTGAAGAAAAAAACCCGATGGAAGGCTTCTTGCGTATGGACAGGATTCCCCACATCTGGTGCTCTGGATGCGGGATAGGTGTTGTCGTCACCTCATTTGCCGAGGCTCTTAAGAAAAGCGAGATTGATTTGAATAAAGTGGCCATCGTTTCCGGCATCGGCTGCACAGGAAGAGTAGCCGGGTATGTCAAGCTGGATTCTTTCCATTCAACTCACGGCAGAGCTGTTCCTTTTGCCACAGGGCTGAAGCTTGGCAATCCTGAATTAAAAGTTGTTGTCTTCAGCGGCGACGGCGATATCGTTGGCATCGGCGGCAACCATTTTATCCATGCCGCGCGGCGCAACATGGATATTCTTGTTATCTGTGTCAATAATTTTAACTACGCCATGACCGGAGGCCAGGTCGCAGCCACAACCCCCATCCAGGCCAACCTTTCTACAGCTCCGTATGGCAACTTTGAGTATCCTTTTAACCTCCCTTACCTGGCTGAGGCCTGCGGCGCAACCTACGTTGCCCGCTGGACGTGTCTTCATATTCGAAGAGTAACAAAATCCATCCAGGAAGCATTCCAGAAGCGCGGCTTCTCTTTTATTGAAGTCATCACTCCTTGCGTCACCATCTATGCGCGGCGGAACAGGCTCGGCGATGGGCTGAACCTTCTTAAATATTATCATGACAATTCTGAGATACAGCACGGCGCTGACACAAGGACTTTGGACATCAGCTTTCAGGGAAAGATCATCGTCGGAAAATTCGTTGACAAGGAAAAACCGACATTCCTGGACTGCATGAACCAGCACCTGGCCAAAGTCCTGGGCGATAAATATCAATCCTATGGAGCAAAGCCATGACAGAAATAAGATTTTCTGGTTTTGGCGGACAGGGAATAATCCGCTGCGGTCTGATTACAGGAAAGGCTATTTCCCTTTTTGACAATAAATACGCAACCATGACCCAGAGTTTCGGGCCTGAAGCTAGAGGGAGCGCCTGTAGTTCTCAAGTTGTGGTTTCTCAAGACAGGGTTCTCTATCCTTATATAACAAAGCCTGAAGTCCTTGTGGCCATGTCCCAGGAAGCTTACGACAAATACGAACCCGAGCTAAGGGAGGATGGAATCTTAATTATTGACACAGACCTTGTGAAGTTAAAACCTGCTCGAGCGAAAATTCGGGTCTATAAAATTACCTCCACTCGATTTGCCGAAGAACTGGGAAATCGCATTTTTGCCAACCTGGTCATGCTCGGCTTCTTTACAGCTATTTCCAAAGTGGTCTCAACTGAAGCCATGAAAAAAGCCTTGCCAGGCCTTGTCCCAAAAAGATTCCTGGACATCAATATCAAAGCTTTTGATAGAGGTTATGACTACGGAATACAAATTTTAGAAGAAGAAAAGAAAAGGGTATCCAAATGAAAAAGACTGGCGTTTTTATCTGCCACTGCGGCATTAATATAGCCGGCACAGTGGACGTTAAAAAAGTCGCTGAAGAGCTAGCCAAACACCCTGGCGTCGCCCATGCTGAAGACTATGTCTACATGTGCTCTGACCCTGGCCAGAATCTGATTATCCAGGCCATTAAAGAAAAAAAACTGGACAACATCGTAGTTGCCTGCTGTTCACCAACCCTCCATGAAACAACTTTCAGAAATACTGCCAAAGCAGCAGGGATGAACGCCTTCCATTGCGAAATCGCCAACATCCGCGAACAGTGCTCCTGGGTCCATAAAGAAATGGAAAAAGCAACTCCAAAAGCCACAAAGATTACCAAGAGCGCTGTGGAGAAGGTCAGAACGAATGAAGCTCTTGAGCCGCTGAGCGTCCCTGTCACCCGGAAAGCCATGGTCATTGGAGGAGGCATTGCCGGTATCCAGGCCTCTTTGGATTTGGCCACAAGCGGGTTTGAAGTTATTCTGGTCGAAAGGTCTCCCTCTATCGGAGGACACATGATTCAACTCTCAGAGACCTTTCCCACTTTAGATTGCTCGCAGTGTATCCTCACCCCAAAAATGGTTGAGGTCTCCAAGCACCCCAAAATCAAGCTCATGACTTACTGCGAAGTCCAGGAAGTATCCGGCTACGTGGGAAATTTTAAAGTTAAAATCCTCAAAAAGCCCACTTACGTTTATGCGGATAAGTGCACGCTCTGCGATGAATGCACAAAAGTCTGCCCGATTGTCGTTCCTAATGAATTTGACCTAGGATTGACGGGCCGGCGGGCTATCTACATTCCCTTCCCGCAGGCTATTCCAGCTTCTTACACGCTTGATGATAAGAATTGCCCTGACCCGTTTACAACTATTGCCTGCGGCAAATGCGCTGATGTCTGTAAGCCAAAAGCCATTGACTTTGACATGAAACCTCAAATTGTTGAAGAAGAAGTCGGAGCGATCATCGTGGCCACTGGCTTTGACCTCTACGATAAAGAAAAAATGGCTGAGTACGGGTATGGAAAAATTCCTAATGTTCTGGACGGGCTTCAGTTTGAACGTCTCTGCTCAGCCTCAGGCCCGACCAGGGGAAAAATTCTCCGCCCCTCTGACCATAAAGAGCCCAAAGAAGTTGTCTTTATTCAGTGCTCAGGCTCCCGTGATCCTGAGCTTCATTGTCCCTATTGTTCCAAAATCTGCTGCATGTACACGGTCAAGCACGCCATGCTCTACAAACATCATGTCCATGACGGCCAGGCATATATTTTCTACATAGATATCCGCTCAGGCGGAAAAGGCTATGAAGAGTTTGTCCAGCGTGCAGTCGAAGAGGACGGTGTTATTTATCTTCGTGGAAAAGTCTCCAGAATATTCGAGGAAAAAGACAAAGTCAAAGTCTGGGGCGTTGACACCCTGACCGGAAAATCTGTAGAGATTGAGGCAGATATGGTCGTCCTGGCCATGGCCATGCGGCCTTCAAAAGGTGCTGAAGAACTGGCCAAAAAACTCAAAATAGCCATGGATAAAGATGGTTTCCTGGCTGAAGCTCATCCAAAGCTCAGGCCAGTGGAAAGCGTCACCTCAGGCATGTTCCTGGCCGGCGCAGCCCAGGCCCCCAAGGATATTCCAGAGGCTGTTGCTCAGGCCAGCGGCGCTGCCTCTAAAGCAGTTACCATTCTCTCTCAAGAAAGGCTTTTTCATGCTCCGACTGTAGCCAAAGTCCTCAAGAATCTATGCACAGGTTGCGGCATGTGTGTCCTTGTCTGTCCTTATGACGCCCTGGCACTCAAAGACGGAAAAGTCGAAGTCAATGAAGTTTTGTGTGAAGGATGCGGGACCTGTTCAGCCACGTGTTTGAGAGCAGCGATTCAGGTTAAAAACCTCACTCCTCTTCATGTCCATGAGATGATCAAAGCTTGCCTGGGAGGCTGAAGATGGAAGACACATTCGAACCGAGAATTGTCGCTTTTCTCTGCAAGTGGTGTTCTTCAGCCGGAAGTGACCTGGCTGGCGTCTCTCGCATGGAATATCCTTCTAACGTCACTCCTATCCAGGTTATGTGTTCAGGAAGCGTCTCTCCGCTTTATATTTTTTCAGCTCTTAATCGCGGTGCTGACGGAGTCCTTGTTTCAGGCTGCCACCCAGGAGACTGCCATTACATTAAAGGCAATTATTATGCACGGCGCAGACTGGCGCTCGCCAAAAAGCTCCTGGAGCACATCGGCCTTGAGCCAGAGAGGTTCCAGATGTCCTGGGTCTCTGCAGCAGAAGGCCAGAAATATACACAGATTATCAAAGAACTGGTTCGAGAACTCAAGCCACTCGGTCCTCAGACAAAGTTGAGGAGAAAGGTCTAATGGTCAACATCCAAAGCCTTAAAGAGGAAGCCAGAAAGTGTCTCCAGGAAGGAAAAGTCAAATACATAATCGGCTATGAAAAAGGAGCTGATGGCTGGAAGGCAAATCCTGCCTTTATCAAAAAGCCTGAAGATGTGGAAAAATTAATCTGGGACCCGACTTGCTTCCACAACCTGGCCCGGTTCCTGGTCGATGAAAAAAGAAGGAAAGCTAAGGAAAAGCAGCCTGATACAAGGCCTGTGGGAGTTGTCGTCAAAGGCTGCGACAGCCGGGCTGTGGTCATCCTGCTTCAGGAAAAATTCATCGAGCGGAATGATGTCTATATTCTCGGCCTTTCCTGCGAGAAAGCAGGAGTTGTGGATGAGAGGAAGCTCGCTCGAAAGCTTGACGGCAAAAAGCCAGTCAAAATCGAACTCGGAGAAAAAGATAATTTTCTCGTCTTCACAGACGATGGAAAGGCCGAAATTCCTGTCCGGGAAATCCTGGCTGAAAGATGCCTGGAATGCAAGGCTAACTTTCCTGTCATTTCTGACGTGCTCTTTGGAGAGAAAACCAAAAGAGAAGTCCTGAATCCCTTCCAGTCAATTGAAAAAATGGAATCCCTGGCTCAGGAGGACAAATGGAATTTCTGGAAACAAACGCTCGCCAAGTGCATCCGCTGCTACGCTTGCCGCTCGGTCTGCCCGATGTGCTACTGCGATGAATGCGTGTCAGACACAATCAATTTTGCCGTCACAGCCGATACAACGGCTGAAGAAAAAGCCCAGAAAATCAAATGGCTGGAGAAATCTCCTGTCCTTTCTGAGAATATTTTTTATAATCTGGTCAGAGCCATTCATCTGGCAGGCCGGTGTATTGACTGCGGAGAATGCGAAAGGGCCTGCCCGGTTAATATTCCCCTTCGGCTCTTGAATAAAAAAATGGAAAAAGAAGCTCTTAAGCTTTTTGGATACGAAGCCGGATTTGACCCGTCTCAGCCATCGCTCATTTCCTGCTTTAAAGACGAAGACCCCCAAGACTTTATCAGGTGAGAAAATGGATAAAATTCTGGCAAAAAAAGACCTATCTCAATGGCTGAAAAAACTCGATTCATACGACATCTATGCCCCTCAAAAAGACGAAGACCAGTGGACTTTTAGTATCGTCGAGAACTCTGACGCCATAAGCCTCGATTATCCAAACGTTGTTGTCCCTTCCAAGAAAGTCATCTTCCCTCAACGCGAATTTTTGCTGGAATTCAGCCAATCCAATGAAAAGGGCTATCAAATAAAAGAAATCCTACCTGAAGAAAAATCCGTCATCATCCTTGGCTTGAGACCCTGCGAAGGCAAAGCTTTTAGCCTAATGGACAGAGTCTTTGGCGGCGAACTTAAAGATCCCTATTACCTGAAGAGAAGAGAGGCCACAACGCTCATCAGCCTCAGCTGTTCCACGCCTCCTTCTCCGCATTGTTTCTGCCTATCTGTGGAAGGCTCGCCTCACTCAAAAGAAGGCCTAGATGTGCTTCTGACTGATATCGGCGAAAAATTCTATGTCGAATCTATCACAGAAAAAGGAAACAGGCTCATCGACCAGGCCAAGCAAGTCTTCCATGAACCAACCTCTGAAGAGCGGAAAAAAGTTGAAAAAATAAAGTCTGATGCAGAGAAAAAGATAAAACGGGAAATCAAAGGACTCAACAATATTCCAGCCAAGCTCAAAGGAATGTTTGATTCGCCCTTCTGGGATGAAGAATCAATGAGCTGCATTCGCTGCGGCATCTGCACTTTTCTCTGCCCGACCTGCCATTGCTTTGACATTAATGACGAGGTCGAAACTTCTTCTCCTATGCTCGGAAAAAGAGTCAGAACCTGGGACACCTGCCAGTTCCCTGATTTTACCATGCATTCTTCTGGCCATAATCCAAGGCCAGAAAAAGCTTCCCGGCTGCGCCAGCGCATCAATCATAAATTCCAGTATTTTGTCGAAGTCCATCAGAAATATCAATGCACAGGCTGCGGCAGGTGTATTTCGCTCTGCCCTGTGGGGATAGATATTATTAAAGTTTTAGAAAAGGTAAGAGATTATGGAGCCTAACCTCTATCTTCCAAAACTGGCTAAAATTACCCAGATCAAAGAAGAAGTGGGCGGTGCCCGGCCGATTAAAACATTCCGGACTGCCTTTCTCAACGGCGATGAATTTTCCCATCGCTGCGGCCAATGCGCCATGCTCTCTGCGTTCGGGAAAGGGGAATCGATGATCTCCATCTCCTCATCTCCTCTCTCCAGAGACTTTCTCCAGTTCAGCATTCTTAAAATGGGTCGCGTTACCTCAGCTCTCCACGAGATGGAAGAAGGAGCGATTATCGGAATCAGGGGTCCCTACGGAAATGGATTTCCTTTGGAGAAATGGAAGAAGAAAAATATTGTCTTTATCGGAGGAGGCATCGGACTGGCTCCCATCTGGTCTGTGCTCCAGACAACCCTTAGCAAAAAAGAAGACTATGGAGAGCTCTCGCTCATCTACGGCGCCCGCACATCCAAAGACATTGTTTTCAAGGAAGAGCTGGCAGAATTGGGAAAAAAGATGAAAGTCCTTCTCTCGATTGACGTGGCTGAGCCTGACTGGAAAGAGTTTGTCGGATTTGTGCCCCAGAATGTCCTGGATAAGAAGCCCTCGCCGGAAAATTCCATTGCCATTACCTGCGGCCCTCCAATCATGATTAAATTTGTCATCAAGGCGCTCAAAGACCTGAAGTTCGAGGATGAGCAGATTTATACCACGGTTGAGAACAAGATGAAGTGCGGTATTGGCAAATGCGGCCGCTGCAACATCGGCCGCCATTACGTCTGTAAAGATGGCCCGGTCTATTCCTGGGCTGAGTTGAAAAATTTGCCCCAAGAATATTGAGAGCTCTGGAAAAAGGAA
>Ga0315314_1002933_pt1 | contig 13722 bp, 17 predicted proteins | sample TDP9_MG_FD_203631 | JGI IMG/M metagenome (GOLD analysis project Ga0315314, IMG submission 203631) | Freshwater sediment microbial communities from Lake Towuti, South Sulawesi, Indonesia - TDP9 | ecosystem: Environmental > Aquatic > Freshwater > Lake > Sediment | place: Indonesia: South Sulawesi...
CCTTGAGTTCATCATCGCTCCTTGGGTTCACTGGCCTGAGACTATAGTCACGTACTTGAGAGAGGACAAGATTATCTTTCCCTGCGACCTCTTCGGTTCACATCTTGCAACAAGCGATCTCTATGCTGTAGACGAGGCTCGGGTCTATGAGGCGGCGAAGAGGTATTATGCAGAGATCATGATGCCCTTCAGGGTGGTGATTCAGAGGCATTTGGAGAAGCTAAAGGCTTTCGAGATCGAGATAATAGCCCCCAGTCATGGTCCTCTCTACCATAAGCCAGAATTTATTCTCGACGCCTACAAGGATTGGGTCTCTGACAAGGTGAAGAACGAGGTGGCCGTAGCCTACGTCTCAATGCACGGCAGCACAAGGAAGATGGTGGATTATCTAGTAGAAGCGCTTATGGAGCGAGGTATCACGGTCAAACCATTTAACTTGACTAGGACAGACATTGGAGAGCTCGCCACAGCCCTCGTGGACGCGTCGACGATCGTCATCGCCTCACCAACAGTGTTGGTAGGTCTCCACCCAAACATCGGATATGCAACCTACCTCACCAACGCCTTGAGACCCAAGTTAAGATTCGCGGCCGTAATCGGTTCCTATGGGTGGGGTGGGATGATGCTGGAGCATGTAAAGGGGATGCTGAGCGGCCTGAAGGTGGAGTTGCTTGAACCAGTTATCGCTAAGGGATATCCGAAGAAGGCAGACTCTGAGGCGTTAGATAGGCTTGCGGACACAATTCTCAATAAGCACAAAGCTCTAGGTATAACAGAAGGATAAGAACTATCTCAGAGCCTAAATGAAGGAAACAAAAGAACTTGACCAACGTAGCCTCCGAACTGCTAGAAGCAATTGAGATTCTAAAACAGGGCGAAATAAAGAGCCAGGTAGACACTCGAATGAGAGAATTCAAAGAACTCGGTAGAGCAGAAGGTATCGAAATCTTCAAGGAGCTCTGTTTCTGCATCTTGACCGCGAACTTCAGCGCCGAGAGAGCCATAAAAATTCAGAAAGAAATAGGCGATGGCTTCTTAACACTGCCTGAATCCCAACTAGCCGAAAAGCTGAGGGAGCTTGGTCACCGTTTCCCTGAGGCTAGAGCGAAATACATCGTGGAAGCGAGATCGTACAGGGATTCGCTGAACGACATCATCAAGTCCTTTCACTCGGAGAAGGTATTGAGAGACTGGTTGGCTGAGAAAATAAAGGGACTCGGCTACAAGGAGGCGAGCCACTTCCTTAGAAACATCGGCCATACCGATCTCGCAATCCTAGACTTCCACATAATCAATTTGCTAGCGAGGTATGGATTGATCGAAAAGCCGAAGACACTGACAAAGAGTAGATACTTGGAGGTCGAGCAACTGCTGAGGGGAATTGCAGGAAGATCAAACCTTAGTTTGGCGGAGTTAGATCTTTATCTTTGGCACTTAGAGACAGGAAAGGTGTTGAAATGACAGAAGTTCGGGAATACCTCTTTCTGCCCGTTTTTTCCAATAATACATAGTCATGTTCACTGGAGTTAGTTCGACGAGCACAATACCTCCCCGCCCTTGTCTTTTGGTTCTCCAAAAATGATCTTCGCGTAACTAGCTTTTTCTCGACCCAACAAACAAAAGAGAGGCATTTGGTTCTGTTGGTATCTGCATATTATCACCATCAGGAGTCTCTCTTACTTCCCTACTTGGCAAGAAGCGGGGCTCAGGCAATTAGATTCGAATTTAGGACTAGATTCAACAAAGCATCCAAAGCAGGCATGTATCTAGTGGCGTTCTCAGAACACCGATTGTCAGAATATATTCGATGTTAAGCGTAAGCACAGATGCAGATGAAAGAAAACTATCAAGAGTATTCAGTTCATCGACAACTCTTTCAATGCGACTTATTATATGGTCAAGATCGCTTTAAGCCCTTTTTTGAAAATGATTAGTAAAGACATTTTTGGCCAAGTCTCTCGTCTGCATGAATTGCGCTTCGTGTGGAATATGTTCTGCTGGTTTGCTTTCCGATTGATTAGTCGATGACGCCATTCAGTTATGGACTGGAAATCTAAACAATGCTTAGAGGGCATGGCATTATCTCTTTTTGTTTCTGGTTGATAGTGATCAAGCCCTACGGAGCAGACCTGCATGTGTCTTATGACTACACTAGACTAGATCCATAAGTGAAGTTAATACTTGAATCACTGATGTCATTTCTCCTTTTGACATGTGAATAATTGTCTCTGAGATTCTCTTTCTTAATGATGAAATCATGTGGCAGTTTCTGCAATTCCAGTCTTCAGCAATGTATTTTTCGCAGGATAGTAGCGTGGCTGTCCTCCTCATCATCTCTTGTGCTTTGACTGCTTTTTCGTTTAGATTCTTTGCTTCATTGATTTGGGTAGTTAATTCCTCCATTGCCTTTTCGTTTTCAAGGTAGACTGGGCAGCTTATTGTGGACGGATGTTTTGTGATCCTGAAATCTCTTGGGTTGATCACAACTTCAATATTCACAGAATCACAGATCTTGAAGTACTTCCTCGACGCCCCATACTTGCTTGCCTTCATGAAGCTCTCCACCAAGCCTGCTCGCTCCAAAAGAGTAAGCTGTTTTAAAACGGCTGGCTGTGTTATGTCAAGCTTCTTAGATATCTCTAAGACGTAGTGCGGACCTTCCGATAGAAAAGCCAGTATCCTTCTTCGAGTCTCATTCCCGACGATTCCGAGTATGCTCTTAGTTCGTTCCATTCAGCATCTCACTATTTGTATCGAACAGAAACGTTTATATCTTTCGGTTATTAACTTAAGGTTAACGACAGGTCACATCACACAGAGGAGGAAGAATCTTGGAAGAAGATAAGGATAGGGAAGAACCGGACATTTCTGACATTGTGAACTTAAAGATCTTTGGCATAGACTTTGGTAGACTGATAAGAAAATGGACAGGTGTCACTGACATCAACTCGTTAATTGAGAAGCCTGAACAGATCGAACAAGTCAAACAGAGAGTCGAGGAACAAAGAGCTAAGCTACGTGAGACACAGGAAAAACTTAGGAACAAATATGGGGGCGCCATAAGGTTCGATTATGATATACGCATCGGCAGTCTTGGCGATAGAGAGGGCATAAGGATCGGCGGGGGTGAATATTTCCAACGTCTAGACAAATTGTCGACAGAAAGAGAACTTGGGAAAGGTCCAAGAGGGACGCACCCTCGCAGTATGGAGACAATTGACGACAAAGAAAGCTTAAGGGAACCCCTGACAGATGTATCGGAGAGGGAAGATCACTTATATGTCACGGCGGAACTGCCAGGTGCAGAGAAGAAAGATATTAGCATAGAAATAGCTGAGGACAAGGTCACAATATCAGCCAACGCACCAAACAGAAAGTATCACACTGAAATTACCCTACCTACAAACGTAGAGTTGTCTCCAGTTGAGCAATCATATAGGAATGGAGTCCTCGAAGTAAAGCTGAAGAAACACGCATGACGAAACGCGTGTCGGCCCTGAGAAAGAACCATAAAGTTCTTTCCCAAGAATCCAAAAACACCGATCGATCGGTGGGGAAGACTGAGTATGGATGAAATTCAACTTCAAATTGCTCAAGCAGAGCAACGAGATATCAACCGTGGGATTGTTCGGATACCCGATGAAGCCTTCACCCGTTTGGGAATAACCAGTGGAGACATAGTTGAGATTGTCGGGAATAGAAGAACAGCGGGGATCGCATGGCGAGGACATAGCCAGGATAGAGAGCTAATTAGAATGGACGCACCAACGCGAGCAAACTGTGGTGCAAGCCTTGGTGATAGCGTTACAATTCGAAAGGCAGAATCCCAAAAAGCTGAGAAGACAACGCTTGCTCCGTTAGAGTCGATACGATTCGGTACTGGTTATGCAGATTTTGTCAAGACCATACTGCTAAACCGACCCATTGTCCAAGGTGATGTTCTTCATGTAGCTGCGCTTAAACAGGCTATCCCCCTTGTCGTCATCAATACACAACCTCGTGGAATCGTTCAAGTAGTAGACAACACGCGAATTGTACTCAAGAGGAAGCATGTCGAAGAGCTAGAACCCAAGCTAGGAGCGTCCTATGAGGATATCGGTGGCTTGAACGAGGTCATCCAACGAGTTCGTGAGATGATTGAACTCCCTCTGCGGCATCCTGAGCTGTTCAAACAGTTGGGAATTGATCCGCCTAAAGGCGTCCTGATCCACGGTGCACCTGGTTGCGGCAAGACCCTCCTTGCCAGAGCCGTTGCTAATGAATCGGACGCGTACTTCATCTCCATTAGTGGACCAGAGATTCACGGCAAATTTTATGGAGAATCCGAATCAAGACTGCGGGACGTGTTCCGGTTGGCTGAGCAAAACGCACCCAGCATATTATTCATAGACGAGCTGGATGCGATTGCCCCGAAAAGAGAGGAAGTGTTTGGAGAGGTCGAGAAAAGGGTTGTGGCTCAGCTACTGGCTCTTATGGACGGTTTAAAAGAGCGGGGACAGATCGTCGTCATAGGGGCAACGAATAGGGTCAACGCTCTTGACCCAGCTCTGCGCCGTCCAGGTCGCTTCGACCGAGAGATCGAAATCGGCATGCCGAATCGGGATGGAAGGTTGGAGATTTTTCAGATTCATACAAGGGGGATGCCCCTAGCTGAAGATGTACAGCTCACTATCTTGGCAAATATCACGCATGGATTTAGTGGCGCGGATATTGCCGCGCTTTGCAGAGAAGCAGCGATGAAGGCACTTCGAAGGTTTCTGCCTCAAACAGAGATCGAGCAGGAAGTTATCTCTGCTGAGATCCTAAAGAGTCTTCGAGTAGCTAAGGCGGATTTTGAAGTTGCTTTAAGGGAGGTTGAGCCCTCCTCTCTGCGAGAAGTCATAGTTGAGGTTCCCCAAATTCGTTGGAGCGATATCGGCGGGCTTGATGATGTAAAGCAGGAATTAAGGGAGGCTGTTGAGTGGCCCTTCAAGTATCCAGACGCGTTTGAGCATCTAGGAATCAGCAGAGTCAAGGGTGTTCTATTGCATGGCCCGCCAGGATGCGGAAAGACATTGCTTGCCAAAGCTGTAGCTAGCGAGTGTGAAGCAAATTTCATCTCGGTGAAGGGACCTGAACTTCTTTCAAAGTGGGTTGGCGAGTCTGAGAAAGGAGTTAGAGAGGTCTTCAGGAAAGCAAGGCTAGCTGCTCCCACAATCATATTCTTCGACGAGATAGATGCTATTGCCCCACGGCGAGGCCTAGGCTATGGAGACAGCCATGTGACAGAACGGGTTGTAAGCCAGCTGCTGACGGAACTAAATGGCTTGGAAAACCTGAAAGAAGTAATAGTAGTTGCGGCGACTAACCGACCTGACATTCTAGACCCTGCACTACTGCGGCCTGGTAGATTTGACCGAGTTATCCACGTGCCGAGTCCAGATGAGAAAGCTAGGTTGGAGATCGTCAAGATTCACTCGCGGAGAATGCCACTATCGTCAGATGTTGATTTGAAGCAGCTGGCAACACCTACGACGGGTTATGCTGGTTCAGACATCGAAGCTGTTTGCAGAGAGGCAGGTATGCTTGCCCTCCGAGAAGCAGTAAATGCCTCTGTAGGCACAGGAAACATACATGTTTGCTGGCGCCATTTCGAACAAGCCTTGGAGAAAATACGTTCCTCGATTGAGGAGACCACTCAATGCCTTGACCAGTCTAAGGTTAGGAGAAGGGAAAGAATCATCGATGACGTTTGAACATGAAGAAGCGCTCCCTTTGGCAGTGAGAGACAGATTCGAGAGGGCAGCGGAGAAAGCGATGAATATGCTTTGTATTCAGGACATTACGATTAGCTTCTCAGGTCCTGTTGGGACATCTGCCGAAATCGGGGGGAAGGTCTACATCGAACCGACAGTAATTGTTCTGAACTTGTCGGATGATGGATTGGTTGGTCTCTTCTTGCATGAACTCGGACATGTATGCTATAAGATGCTGGACGATGAAACTAAGCAGAGGATCCTCTCATATGCTCCTGGAGAGATTGTTGGTCAGTGGGCTGTAAAGATTCTTGAAGACGTATTCGTAAATGATATGCTTTTTGAGAGAGGCTTAGGTCGCTTTGTCACAGCAACTGACATTGACAGTTTAGAGATTCTGAAGCCAATATCGATTACAGAATTCGAGGCTACAGAGGCAAAAACGAAGTTCTTTGTGACCCTCTCTCTCGCAGGACTTTGTTTAGACGGGAGAAGATACGGCAGCAGTGAGCTGGTGGACTTGGTAAAACAGGTACTCAAATGGTTTCCAAGATATGTGAAAGAGATTGTCATGAAGACATGTCAGACTCTGAACAGCATTCCCCTTCACGAGAAAGCCTTCAATATGAAAGAAGATGTTGTTGAAATAGGTAGAGATCTTTCATTCTTTTGGGCAGAATTCTTTTTCTCGAAATACACCTCGCCGTGAACTTCCATTCCCAAATATGGTCACCTAGCTGTGATGGTTTCATAACTACGTACAGAAGAAGACTCCATAGAGAAAAGTAGTTTCGTGTCTACGACCCTCAACGTTCGAAGCCTTTGCTGATAGTCCCTCGCCATCTTGGTTTCTTGCACAAGACTTAAGTAACTGAACGCTCAAGAGAACGGACATCATGTTTGAATGTCTGTCGCGCCCTAATCCTTTCAAGTTGGAAAGAAGATCAAATAGAGATAGGAGGCATGTTGAAAAGATGTTGCGAGCTATTCCATTTATGGGCGCGACAACGAATAGAAAATCGGTGCGTCACGAGGTTGCCTAGTCATGGGAGAATCTCAAAGACTAAAGGAGTCTAATTTAGGATCGAACAGAAAGGAGGCCCTAGACATAGCCAACCAGATCTTAAGGACTCTAGCCTATAATGGGGCTTGGCATTCGCTTAATGATCTAAGGCGTCTTATCGGAATATACAATGCCGAAGAGGCGATGATGTTCACTAAAGCCTTGAGCTTTTTGAAAGAGTTTGACTTCATAGAATATGACGAAGTAGGCGGAAGATGCAGAATCCATAGGGACTTCTCTTTTTCGGCTTTTAGGGAACCTTATGGGCATCTTCGTTGGACCTGAAGTCTGAGGAGATATCTGGCATGACTGCAATCTAGAGACGGGAGTGCTTTTCTGTATGAACTACTATCATGGGGTCTAATCATTCCTGTAGTGGCATAACTTGCTTGCTTCATCCACTATTCTTTGGGCCAATTGCTGGGGGTTAATAGCGTTGATCCGTTTGATGCCATAGATATCAAGCAACTTAGCCTCTTCTTTTTCCAAAGATTCTGTGGCCATTAGAAGATAAGTTGATGGCTTTACATCTAATGATTTAACCTCAATCGTCAATATCGATTCGAGTGTTTTCTCATCGCCTAAAAAGTCAAGGACGAGAAGTCCATTATCCTGGTTTTGCTGTTTTCCCAATAGATTAAAAGAATATTCAACCCCAGATTCACCTAGTAATCTTCCTGGAACCTCCACAACCCACCCGATTCTCGTTAGGACTCCTTTGGCGATTTCTAGGCCTTCAGACAATGTCTGCTGGATTCTAAGGCTTGCAAGGATCTTCTGGGCAGGTACACCGTTGGCCCACATGGCGTCGAAAGAGGCTGCTATAGCCTTAACGTAGTTGAAGGCATTGGTCCACAACGCGATATCCTCATGAGTAGTCATGCTCATGGAGTCATCCATGGCAAATGTTGTTAGAGCTTCGCTTTCATCGATAACCATGAAGCGCATTGTGGTAGGTAGACCTATGTGCTGGACTTTGGCAACGCCCACATAGTTTTCTAGTATGTCAGACCGAAGATTATCTATTTCGGCGAGTAGTCGAACGTTCACCCCACTACGGCATAATTCCTTAAGTTTTTCCTCTGCCCCCGCGAACGACAGACGATACAGGTCATTTCCCGTAGTGATGAGGCGAATCTCAGCCCTGGACCTCTCACACATCTGAAGAAGGAGATCGTAGATCTGTTGCCTTCCTTGAAGAATGCGGAACCTAGGCACCTCACTCATAGTTTCAAATATGTCCAGCTTGTTCCACTGCTGCGCAATCTCCTCTTTGCTTTTCCTTAATCTTGAAAGCCTTGCCCCTTGTTCCTCCAAAAGTCGGTTAAGGGTCTCAGTCAAGGGAGCAACCATGAATTTCACGGGCCTTTCAGTGGTGGCTTCTGCTATGCAACCTTCCTGCAAAGCCTTTAGTATTCTATAAGCCCTTGTTCTGTTGACTCCAAGCTTACGTGCCACCGCACTAGCTGGACAAGGTCCCGCACTTAAGAGGAAGACATAGGCCCTCGCCTCATCCATATTGAAACCGAAATCCAGCAGCCCTTCGACAATCTTTTCTTCAGCTAACTTCAATCTCATATCTCCTTGGCGTCTTGCTTATTGATTGACCCGGTTTTCATGAAGCTTGAAACCGATCGATCTTGGATTCATTTGAAGAGACTTGTAAGGTTGCGCATGAGGAGATATCTGAATTACCTTTCGGTTGGTAGCTATCATTCGCATGGTACGATAAAAATAAATATTACGGAGAAATTCCGTGACCCATCTGAAATATGCGGGAATTTGGGGGTCCATATCTTTCTATGTTAGTGGTTGCTCTCGCTTCTCTTGTAAGACATGTGCTCCAGAAGTCAATGTGATTGTCAGGGAGTACCCCCTTCAACAGCGATTCAAGTCCAACCTTCTGAGTTCTTAGCCTCAGATCTTGTTTTGCCCTTTATTTCTTGCGTATCCGTTACGAACCTCACCAATCCTGTTCTACTAAGCTCCTCTAAGTCTATGTTGAAGTTGCAGGAGAGACTTCTTAGGATTGAGTTCTCGATGACTTTAGCTCCATGCCCGAATATTCGGTTCAGCGCTTTAAGAAACTCTTCGATCTTTTCAGGAATTTCTTGCTGCTTGATTCCGAAGGCCTTTTCTAAGTGGTAGTAGATTGCCGGCTTTACGTCCCCGAAGATCGACAACCCTTCATCTATAGATGCCAATATGACTTCACGTGTATCATTACTCCTGCTCTTAGGTTGTGTAGCTTCATCCATGAAACACCACACCATTCTCTGTAATCTCGAAGTCAACTATGTGTCTGTCGTGTACGCTTCCCCTTGTCTTGACGATTAGGAGTTCTCTGTTCGGGGCCCTAGATTTTTCCTCTCTAAATCTCAAAGAGACGATGTTATCGGCCATAGTGGATATGTCGTCACCAGCGTAGTCGATGTCTCCAAGTTGCGCTGTTATGAAAGCTACAATTTGCCTTTCCTTGACCATCAATTGGACGTACCTTGCAAACTGTAGGAAGGTCTCTCTCGGAACCACATAGCGAATGGCAGTCAAATTGTCAATTATGAGCCTACTTGGTTGCAGCTTGTTTACAGACTCCTCAATAAGCTTGTAGTATTCAAGGGCGGTAAGGCCAATAGGAGCGTATGACTCGATCTTCACTGATTCCTCCTTGACAAGTTTGCTCAAGTTCAGTCCGAGACCATCACCAAGACACTCTATCTGACCAGTAGGCTCGTCAAAGGATATGAATAGCCCTTTTAGAGGCTTAATGACGCCTGATGCGAGCAATTGGAGGCCTAAGGCTGTCTTGCCTGTTCCACTGGCACCTCTTATAAGGGTAATTGAGCCGTTATGAACCCCGCCGTGTAGAATCTCGTCTAGGCGTGGGACACCGGTGTTAACCTTTTGACGCGAGACATCCATCGGAAACTTGAAGGGGGGCGTGATCAACGATATCCCGTGAGTCTTACTATCAATAACAAACTGATACGTGTGTCTTGAGATCGGGAGTCCTCTCATCTTCAAGATTTCAAGTTCTCGCTTCTTAGCTCCTCCTTCACTGCTATGTCTTAGGATGATAACTCCGTCCGATACGAACTCCTCGACTCCCAAGCCGATATTGGAATCACCATACGGGATTTCAGCCACCATAAGAACAGTAACGCCAAGATGCTTTGCTATTTTGCCAACTATAGTATGCATCAAAACTCTCGTCTTCTCGGCGCCTATCATCTGAGCGATTGCGCTAATTGAATCTATTACGAGCCTTTCAGCACCGAAGTCAGCTACTTCCTTCAGTGCTAGCTGAACCATATCTAAGGTGAACTCCTCTTTGAGAGTAATGAAATCAAGGAACCTAACAAGCCCCTTACTCTCCAGCTCGTCAAAATCCATCTCAAGCGACTTCATATTCCTAAAGAAATCCTTCTTGGACTCGGCGAAGCTGGCATAGATACCTTTCTCGCCCTTTAGGGCTCCATCACGTAGGAATTGGGCTGAGAAAATGGATTTTCCTGAACCAGGGTGTCCCGCGATCAGAACCAGGCCGCCTATTGGAAAACCTCCTAGCAAAATCTCGTCGAGTGCGAAGACTCCGGTTGATCTGCTCGGGTTTGATCTGCTCAATTTGCTAACCTCATGGGTTTACACTTGGCTATAGACTGGAGGTTTCTACGTCGATTCTCTTTCTAAGGGCCTTCCTCTCAAAGCTAAATATGGCTCCTTCCTTGTCTAGGTTGACCTCGTACTGGCCCAGGATGTCCATGGAGTCCGGAAGGGATTCTTTCTCTAGCATCTCTACTGTAACTTTCCACCCGTCTTCTGTTTTGACTATGCCGACTGTACTGTTGAACTTCAAGCCGATCAGCTTGGGCATTTCTCGCTTGACTCCAGATAAGATATCTGCTATGCTCATTCAGTCTTCACTTCCAGTTCTCTTAGTCTGTTCTCCAAAAGCTTCATGGCCTCCTCATATTCTGTCTTGCCCATATTGTTAAGTTCGTAGGAAAGCTGAAGCTCTACCATCTTGTCCCTCACCGATTCCACTGTGTTCAGCATCTCTCTATCTGCCTCTTCTTTTATGGCTTCCACTATCTTCAGCATCAGACTGAATGACGCCAGAAAGAGGTCCAACACTGCCTTCACCCTCTGATTTCAAGCTTCGTGAAGGTGTAGGGAGGAGACCTTACGTATCTAAAAGCCAAGAGGTGACCATACTTGCGCTCAAGATCGTTTACAGCCTTGTCAAAATCCTCTTCCACGGAAGAGTTGACTAGGAACGCTGCATTCCATATCATCTCGCGAGTTAAGAGCTCATTCTCCCTCACATTTGTGGATAGAGGCTTAAGGGCGGCAAGGGCTTCCTTCAAGATTCTCCCCCTCATTACGGTGAGACCTTTCTCCACAATTTGCCCGAGCTCTATCTTCAGTGGATAGGCCCTTTGCTCCGGTAGCTCAGCTATCTGCTTTGACAAAACTCTTATTCTGAGGTCGTGCTCTTTCAACTCGGCTAGAGCTTTCTCGAGCTTCCAGAGGAGTTTTACATTGAGCTCCACCTTGCCTTCAAGCTTGGTTAACAGATCGACTAGAAAGGCATGGTTTTTGACTAGGAAGCCCTTAACTTCTTCCCTGCTTTTGGCTTGTTGATTGAAGCGCAGTGGTACCACTGAACGCTCCTGCATAATCTTCTCTATGAGATATTCATGTTCCTTCATGTCTCTGATTATCTCGTATCGTTCAGGCGCGTCTCTTACAAGTGCGACTAGATCCTTATATTTGACGGTGAAAACTTCGTCGCTCACTCCCATTTCGTGAAGGCTTCCCTCTGTTTTTGAGCTTGCCACGCAGTACACGTGTAGCTGCACTAGTAGTTCACCACCAGGTAGTTCGGTTCTGTACGTTTTTGTTGAGGTTTCTGACCCGAAGACTTCTCGTTCGGAGGGCAGTCTTCCACGACCTTCTTGTGTGTCTTTCTGACTTGCTGTCGTAGTCTTGCGATGTCCTTCGTCCTAAGTAACGTTAATCTAGCTTTGTCCAAGGATTTCTGCTGTTTCTTGGCCATCTTTAGCTCTTTTGCGACTATAGACTTTATCGTAGCCTCATCCAAGATTGGGCCATACTTGGCTTCTAGATTCCGCCTTATGCGGTTCTCAATGATCGAGGTGTTTGAAATAAGTTCTCGGATCTTCACCTCTTCCATGTGTTATCACCGATTTCCTCGTTTAGTATTTCTTCTAACAGGATGTCAGGATTTAGGTCGCCGCTTCTCCCGCGTCCAATCTTGGAGACTAGGACATCATAGCATATCTCCCTGAACATCGGGCTTTGGAAATCAGCTCCACTTTCTCTCATAATCTTGGCTATCATTATGCTGGATCTTACTGTCGGTGTGTGCTCGCATAGGTTGCTTTCTCGGATTCTTCTAACTATGCTGGCTACTCTTTCGGCTTCTTCATACATAACAGAGGCCCTGTACATGGTTATCTTGATCTCAGTCTCCACGTCAAGTTCACCCATAGGGATCGTAACAATTCTATCTAGTAGGGCATCTTGAATCCTATAGACTCCGGCGTACTCCTCCGGGTTACTGGTCAGTATAGCTCTAAAGTCCGGGTGAATCCTGAGGTAGGATTCTCCAAAGGCGGTCGGCAGGCTGAGGATTCTCTCCTCGAAAATAGGAAGGAGCATGTTGTTCACCTCAGGTTTGACTCGTGTGAATTCGTCATAAATAAGAGTAAAGCCATGCTTACACGCCGTTATCAATCTCTCGTCAAGCCATACCTTATGGGTCGACTCTTCAACTTTCAGAACCGAAGATATGAAACGATCCACCACGTATCTCCTCGAATAGCCAAACTCTCCTCCCATAAGCGAGGAGGATTTGACTTCTTCATTACCTACAATGAGAGCTACAGGCCTGCCAAGCTTCCTAGCTATATGGAAGGCAAATGTTGTCTTCCCACACCCAGTCGGCCCCGCCAGGTTAATCGGGAAACCTGCTTTGAGATAGGATAAAGCTCTTTCCGTCAAGCTCTTTATAAAGTCAGTCTCAACAAACTTTTCACTAGGCTTCAACATAATAGCTGTAGCTGTCACTAGGTGCCCTCCCTCTCGAAGTAGCGCCCTTGGGTCCTCTCAACTTTCCCTTCGTCTAGAAGCTTTCTCAGTATCACACTCAAGTCTCTTAGTGGGAGCTTCGTCGCCGTTCTTAGCTGCATGAACTTCAGTCCCGGGTCAAGCCGTATTGCCTCAATCACTCTCTCTTCACCGGAAGCTTCTATGGGCGCCTTCATGGTTTCTCGCTCTGGGCGAGGCCGCATTACTATAAAGGGGTCCCGGTTCTCCACTGCCTGCAAGTCTTGACAAGATCGTTGGTTTCAGCCTTAAGTTCGTCAACCTTTTCCTTGGTCATCGTTCGGATCTCCGCAGCCATCTTGACTCTTTCACCTTCATACTTCGCTACTAGTGTCCTCAGGCCTGCTTCGATTCCTTCAACTTCCCTCTTAAGGCCTTTCAATATTTCCGGCAGATTCGACATACACATTCCTCCTTTTCATTTTCTTCACTTTTCACTCTCTTCTTCCGAAAAAAAGAGAGGAGACAGGAAACGCTGCCTTTAGGCAGCTGGCATTGCAGCTGGGGCCGTCAGTCCGACTGCTTCGGCGTACTTTATCCACGTCTCGACAGAAGCAACAACGGCCCTGATCTCTATCGTAAGGAGCTCTATGCCAACTAGGGATACCTTGACCCACGCGTCCACCACGATTCCCTTGTCCAAGATCCTATCTACGATCTCTACGAGGCTGTTTGACGGAACGGATTTCTCCACCATACCACTCACCTCGGCAACGTATCGGACGTTCCTCCTTATAACAATGCACGGATTCTTTTTTCCGACGTGCTTTTCGAAGGTGACCTACTTGGAGC
>Ga0315314_1002934_pt1 | contig 13720 bp, 18 predicted proteins | sample TDP9_MG_FD_203631 | JGI IMG/M metagenome (GOLD analysis project Ga0315314, IMG submission 203631) | Freshwater sediment microbial communities from Lake Towuti, South Sulawesi, Indonesia - TDP9 | ecosystem: Environmental > Aquatic > Freshwater > Lake > Sediment | place: Indonesia: South Sulawesi...
AGGTTTTAATGAGGGCTTAACGTTGCCGAATTCTCTGATTTGTGGTTTGCCGTCTGGTCCGATAGTCATTGAGTATCCGTAGACGAAGGGTCCCCACTCTTTGACGGTTGAGCCGTCTGGAAGACGCCGTTCACGCACGAGGTCTTTAGGCAAGCGCCCAGTAAATTCTTTGAATTCTCTTTCCATCATCTCTTCCATTTCACGCATGATTTCATCAATGTCACCGAACATCCAGTCTCGCGGGTAATTCCGACGAAAGCGTCTTCTAAACCAGTCAGGTAAGTCTTCATTCGACAATTTTTTCCACACTCTGCAACCATAAAAGGTTGAGGAGACATTTATACGCTTTTTTGTTTATGTTGCCAACACATTGGCGAGCCACAATAGATTTAGGTCCAAGGGTTTTTTGGTATTGCAAGACTTTTCAAACGTAACCGTTGATATCTGTCCGTTCTGAAGTCCAACTATTCTGTTGCCCTGTCCTTTCAGAAGCAACTCCACGGCTCTGTTTCCGAAGAGACTTGCGAGAAGTCTGCTTCGGGCTGTTGGGCTTCCACCCCTTTGAGCATAGCCAAGTACACTTATCCTAACCTCAGCACGTGTTGATTTTTCAATTTCTTTTGCAATCAACCGTGCGTCTCCAGCGCCTTCTGCCTTGACAATTATGCTGGACTTCTTGCCCTTTTGCTGATTCTCCTTCAATGTTTGAATCAGGGTCTGCATCTTGGTTTTGATCTCTGGAACGATTATGATCTCGGCACCCGACGTGAGGCCTGCGGTCAAGGCTATGAAGCCTCTGTTTCGACCCATGACCTCCACTATGAAGGTTCGCTCGTGTGAAATTGCTGTGTCGCGGACCTTGTCGATTTCAGTAACAGCCGTGTTAACTGCTGTATCAAAGCCTATGGTCTCATCGGTGCCGTATACGTCGTTGTCAATTGTAGCTGGCACCCCCACCATGAGCGCCTGAGTGTGCTTACTTAGTTCTAGTGCGCCCCTAAAGGAACCGTCGCCCCCGACGACTACAAGACCTTCCACACCAGTTTTAGAGAGCGTTCTAGCGGATGCTCTAACACCTGCTCTTGTTTCGAATTCTGGGCACCTCCGCGTGTGAAGAATGGTGCCCCCGAGCTGTAGAATCCCACCTACCGAGCGGGGTGTCAATGGCTTAGAATCGTTTTTCATCACGCCTTCCCAACCGCGGTGAAAACCGACGACTTCAAGATCCCTAGAAAAAGCCGTGCGAACAACGGCGCGTATGGCAGCATTTATACCCGGCGCGTCTCCACCACTCGTAACAACTCCTATCTTCTTCATGTTGAAGTCTTCACCAACGCGTTCGTTTCTTCTAAAACGCATGTTAATGGCAGAGGTTAGAAATAACGTTGGCGTTGCAGAAAGAATTAAAAGAGAATCACCGAGTAGACAATAGGAGTGGTTGATGAATATGGAAGCAACAAGAATGTACGTTTTGCCCAAGCTGCCCTACGGATACAAGGACCTGGAGCCACACATGTCAGAACAACAATTAACAATTCATCATCAGAAGCATCATCAGGCATACGTTAACGGTGCAAACACGCTGTTTGAAAGACTTGAAAAGGCGCGAAAGGAAGGCACCGACATCGATATGAAAGCCACGTTGAAGGAGTTATCGTGGAACATAGGAGGTCATCGACTGCACTCACTGTTCTGGGAGAACATGGCGCCCGCTGGTAAGGGCGGTGGGAAACCGACTGGCGCTCTGGGTAGGGTGATTGATAAGGAGTTTGGAAGCTTTGAACGATTCAAGAAGGAATTCACTCAAGCCTCTATGACGGTTGAAGGTTCCGGATGGGGCGCCTTAACCTTAGACAAATTGACTGGCAGACCGCTTATAATGCAGATTGAGAAGCACAACACCAACATTTATCCGTCGTTTAGAATTTTGATGGTTCTCGACGTTTTTGAACACGCATACTATATCGATTACAAGAATGACAGAGCCAAATTCGTCGAAACATTCTGGAACATCGTAAACTGGACAGAAGCAAACAAAAGATTCGAAGAAGCATTGAAGCAGTAGACCCGTTTCGTTGATAGCCCCGCGCAGAACATGAGTTTACGTTCAAACACGAGACTTCATGATCTAGGTTAATGGATACTTCAACCCTGCAATCTTCTGTAACGCGGCGAGCAGTGGAACCCCAACAAGAAACGAAACTGTGACGACGAGGGCGTCTTCGATAAAAGAGTCGATGGCTCCAGCCACGAAAATCCCATAGACTGCATTAGGCTCAGATGTGAACAACGTATAGAGTCCTCCGGGTACGAGAAAGAACACACGGACAAGGGCGTCCGTGGCTATCCCTATGAAAGAGATGAGAAGCAAAGCAATAGACAAACGCTTAAAATCACTCGAAGAAACCCAATTACCTATTTTTGCAGCTGGATAAATCAAGACAAATGCAAGCAGTGTGTCCGCAATAGTCCATAAGGGAAACCATCGTCCAAATGGGTGAGCAAAATACGCAGCCAGCATAGTCGCGTAGATGGGCAAAGCCACTTGCCATTTTCCCTTAGCCAAGAAACCGCATATGAGAACGCCTACGGGTTCAGCTATTACTCCGAATATGAAGAGGGTCGGATCGGTAGGCTTTATTGTTCTGCCCAAGATGCTTCCCATGAGGGCGGCGTAGAAACCAGCCGCGGGTCCTAACAGGACTCCTTCGATGGGTTCCAGATATATGGCCCAGTTGCGCCATAGGATTGGTGGCGACAGAAAGTACAATGTTGCATGAAGCGCTGCGAACACCGTTGTCAGTGCGACCCAAAGACTTTTTTTCATGAGACGAGCCCCCATGTAGAGAGACGTTGTGTAATTTTTTACACAGCGTTAATAAAGCTTTGCAAAGGCTTGCACTAAGTGACAAAATCTTAGGAATTAGCCTATAGTTGCGCCGAAGTTTTGAGGAAAAGTTCTGGTGTATGTTGCTGGGCTTAGTATAGTTCGATCCATATTCCGTCGGGGTCTTCAATGTAGGTCCATCGGCTGCCGTTTGCCTTCATTTCCAAGACGGTTCGATGCCCAGCTGATTGAGCTTCTTTTAAGGCTTTGTCTAGGTTGTCAACTTTGAAGGCTAGGTGGTCTAGGCTTTCTCCGACAGTGTATTTGGTGTTGTAGGGACTGTTTTTCTCGTAGTGGTTTAGTTCCAGAATGAAACCGCCTTCCTCGCTTTGCAGGCTGACGTTTTCGCCTTTGGTCTGTTCAACTTTGCTTCGACCTATAATCTTCATGCCGAGGAGTTTTGTGTAGAAGTCTATGGATTTTTGGAGGTCTGTGACTCTTATTCCGACGTATTCGAATTTTGATTTCATGTTTATTCGCTTGGGTTGGATGATGCTGGCTTTTGTATATAAGGTTAGGGATGTGGGGTGCAAAAACTAGAAGTCTACGGCTAGAGCTGTTATTTGCCCATGACTTTTCTGGATGCTATTTCTACGTCCTCAGCCTTGATTGTTTTTCTGCCTGCGTGCATGGCGTAGTCCATGGCTTCTCTGGCGATTTTGACGCCGATTTCGTCTAGTACTTTTGCTAGGGCTTTTGCGGCGGTTTCGCTTACTCTGTCTGCTCCTGCTTTTTTGCAGATTCTGTGCATTGGGGCTACGGCTAGTTCTGGTCCTGCCATTTTATTTTCCCAGCAAGGCTCTTTTTGTGTTTTGAGGCAGTATTTAACGTTTGTGAGAGGGTAGGGAGAAGGGCTCTAGGCTTAGTATGAGTGTGAGAAAAAATTTTTGTGTGAGGGCTCAGCCTTTTCTGTTTGTGTTTTGGGGTTTTGTTTTAGTTTCTGTATGGTGTTTGTTGGTTTGTTTTGGTGGGGTTGGTGTGTTTTTGTATGTTGTTTGGCGTGAAGTTGCAACATGGTTAGCGTGAAGATAGGAATGTTGCCAAAAGTCACTTCAATGTTGGTGTAGGGCACTTTTGAATGTGGTGGGCTACGATTGTTTGGGAGGAGGGTTTTCTGTTTTCGTGTGTTATTAACTCGCAGTTGGAACTGTTAACTAATAACTATTTTTGTGTGGTAGGCGGTTTGAAAAATTTGTGTGCTTGTTAGTGATGAGCCTGACTTAAGTAACACTAACAGGTTCATACTACTGGTTGTAGCTGCGGGAAGAGTAATTTTTGAAGAAGAAGGGAACAATTCACTTATACCTTCTTCTTTTTTGGAAAGAGGCTAGCAAGCTTAAACGTGCAAGAGTTAAGAATGCTCAAACAAGAGTTCGCTGAGAACAAACATCCTCCGTTCATGGAGAGTTTCGGTTTACACGATCCACAATGGTTAGTATTCCTCACAATTCTCATTATTCTCGTGATACTACGCTGAAAAATGCTTATTTTTAAAAACAGGTCTGTTTTCCGCGTTAAATACTCGTGAAAGGCTTTTGATGACGGGTCTAACTACTAGGTTGTTCGGTCGGAGAAATGCCTCTTAGAATGAGCTCTGTATGCTTGCTTTTGGGAACCCTTTTTCGGAAGTGGTTAACAAGAAATCCGAGGAAATCAAATAAGTCATTCAAGTTTTGGTTAAGATAATTTTCCATGTCGCGAAATGATTTCTCTTTATACCAGTCAAATCCTTCTTTTGGGTAGTCCAAGAAAACTATTTTCCCGTCTTGTTCGAATCCCATGAAAGCTGATCTCATATGTGTAATAGTATGGCGATTGTTTCTGAGTATTTTGTACCATGCAAGTTTGGCTTCTAGATAGGAAGAGAATTCAGGATCAAACTCTTGGTGTTTAATGAAAAAGTCGACTTGTTTTCCAAAATTGTCATCTGGGACGTTATCCTTATCTTTCCCATAAAAGAGCGGTATAAATTTTGAGATAATCTGCAAAAGAGAGTAAAAAGAATTAAGATACGCCTCAAAAAAAGCAATTGCCTCGTAGAATGCTCTCGTTGTTCTGTCCATTAAAACTTTATTCTCAGATTTTTCTTCTTTCGCCACGGTTTCTAGTGTCTCTACTTTTTTCAGAGTTTCCGCATGCATAATCTCAAAGGACGCCATTTTAGAAGAAAATGCCATTGAATAGCCAAATCTATCTGACCTAGGAACATCGTTAAAGAGTGTTAATATCTCATAATAAATACGTCTTTTTTCGTTCATTTGTCTTCAACAACAAGAACTCGTGATGGACTTTTGAAGTTTGCTCTTTTATGAAATAATAATCCCTTAGAGAGGAAAGTAGCCTATTGAAGGCTATTTCCCTCCGCTTGTGAAATCAACTAGATCTGAAAAAGTGGACGGGGCTAGTTTGCAATTCCGTTTAATTCTTCGGGCACGCACTCTCAAGAGGACATTTTAGTCTTAGGCATAAATATGACTTGGTTTGAATTTAGATAAAGGTGGCTGCCATGGCTGAGCAAGAAAGAAGCAAACTGATTTCCTTAACGACGATAACTGCTTTGGCTGGGCTGTTAATTGCCATAATAAGTGCTCGTTCAGCCTTTCCCGAACCTCTCTTTTATGGCATAGTCATAATCTTTACAGGTGTCATCGTCATTCTTGTCGGATACATGTTTCTCTGGGAGCGTTCAGCACGATATTTCAGGGGGAAATTGTGGAGGAGAAGACAAACTCTACTTTCGAGGAAATATTTTCAAAGTTTCAAAGACCTTGTTGAAAAATTCATGTCTTTAAGCGAGTTCAAGGGAGGCACTCAAGGGATACTACAAGTACTAAGTAGTTTAATTACGGATAAGGGAGGTACGCAAGGTCTTATGATAAACAGAATCTTAAGCGAATTTGACCCTGTCCTTAGAAACCCATTAAACGACTTTAAACAAAGAATGGATAACTTATCTTGGTATTCCAAATCAGAAATTAATGAGAGACTTCTTTCAAGTCTTGCAAAAGAATTTGAAAGCTACATTTTAATACACAAGAGGCTATACGTAGATTTCGCCGTAAACACGGTAAGGGAAATAGGTCTTGAACACGTGTCGCAAGGAACCAAAAGAATCTATTCAGAATATCGGGATGATTACAACCAATTCGTAGTCGCCTATACTGAATTCGCAAACAAAACTAGGAAAGAACTAGGAATTTTCAGCCAGAATCTGCAAAAAGCTTACGAGTTGTGAGGAGTCTTTATTTGGTGTTTTATTCTTTGTCCCAGCCAGACTAGTCCGATTGCGAAGGCTAGGGCTACGAGGCTCATGCCCGCCGTAACGTCCTTTCGGCTCTTATCAAGCTCCTGCAAAGGCGCAAACACGATCATAAACATCAAAGCGCCGCCAACCAAAGCTAGAACATGCATATCGCTGGTTCTCTCACGCCAATTGAACCCCTTGAGAAACCTCACCATCAAAAAAACCAGAACAGGCCCATACAACATCACAATCGGCCACGGCACAATCGAAGGTAATGAATAAAACCCGAGAAAGAAGGCAAACCCAGCTAAGGCTGAAACAAACCAGAGCACGAGAGGCTTCGGAAGAGTCCTCTTTCCCCTTTGTCCCCAGTCGGCTGGTAATTTACTGGCTAGGTACCCGAAGAGAAACATCAGTGCCATGCCGAACAAGTACTGAGGCAGGGGCGTCCAATAATTCATGAACTTTGAGAACAAGAGAAACCCAAAAACAGTGACCGCGAGCAACACAGCGAGAAGTGCTCCAAATAGTACGCACCCTATCCACTTCTCACTTCTCCTTTCAGGATAGGCCAGCTCCACTAATAGAATTGGAATGGTTATGCTGAAAACCGCATGATAAATAGTCAACATCTCAGCCCAAACCCAGTTCACTCCCAACCAACGCCCATAAACAGCCATCGCACCCAAGTCAGGCCATGTAGGACTAAACCAGCTTGTCACCATAAGTCCTTCTTCGAGAACACCGTAAGCCGCACCCAACAACAGAACTGAGCCAACGCCCTTCTTCCAACGAACCCTCAACTCACGAACAACAACCGCGCCACTCCCATAAAGCGCAAGCAATATGACGAGGTTCGGCAGACTGAAAAACTCTGCAGGCGGAGACGAACCAGACAACAGTTCACCAATCGCAGGAGACAGCAGAAAAAGCGCTAGGGCAGGTGACAGCCTTACCTTCTTCAGTCTATTACCTCCATCTTAGGGGCGCCCATTTTTGAAGGTCAATTGTTCTTCTTTGTTTCTTCTATAGGCTTTATTAATTGGCGATTCATCTCTGCTTGGCAAGGTTGACACCACGATGAGATACGTCGACGCACACATCCACCTGTCAGAACCCGAATACGCAGGCAGAATGCACGATATAGTTGAAAACGCTAAAAAGACAGGCGTCGTCGCCATCGTCACAAACAGCATGGACCTCGAAACCAGCAAGACAAGCCTCAAACTCGCTGAAGAACATGAAGGCTTGGTTTACGCAGCGCTAGGAGTGCATCCATGGCACGTCAACCAACTCAACCCAGACGAGCTGGAACAAATCAAAGACTTCATCGTGCAGAACGGAACAAACAAAGAAAGAGTGGTTGCAATTGGTGAAGTCGGGTTAGACCCACAATACGCTAAGCGCAGAGCGCAGAAGGAGCTGCAGTCAAAGGTATTCCATGAAATGCTCCGCTTGGCTGAGAAGCTAACCCTACCAGTTGTCATTCATTCGAGGTGGAGCGCACCCAAGATTCTCGAAATCTTGCCTTCGTATAAACGAGTAACTGCCCTGTGGCACTGGTTCAGCAGCCCAACAGAACTGCTGCCCAAGATCGTTGAACGTGGAGACTACATCTCTGAGGGACCACCAGTCGTTTTTTCGGATAGAATTCAAGAGGTTGTCCGCCTCGTTCCGTTGGAACGCCTCCTAACCGAAACCGACGGACCCGTCAGGTATTACGGACCCTTTAAAGACAAAGAAACCACGCCCGCCCTCATTCCCGAAGTGGTCAAAGCCATAGCCCAAATCAAAAAGAACACAGAAGCCCAAGTGGCGGAGCAGATTCTAAGCAACTTCACGAAGCTTTTTAAGGTAAACTCTTATGCTTAGGTAAGCATTAACAAGGATGAAACAGGCAAACATTCGCCATCAGAGAGAGGTTGAACAAACATTTGGGCAAAGTGCGTCCAGAAAAAGTGAAAAAAATCTCAAAGGAACTGGTCAAGCGTTATCCCAACCAGTTCACAGCAGACTTTGAGAACAACAAGAAATTTCTCGCCTCCGTCGCATCCATTTACTCGTCCAAGCTGAGAAACCAGATAGCAGGATACGTGACGAGGCTAGTCGCCATCTCAAAAGCAGCAGAGGCAGAGGAAGCCGCGGAAGCAACCAAAGAAGAAGGCGCAGAAGAAAGCGAACAAGCCGAATAGTCAAATTTTTATGAAGTGTCCCACGCAGACGAACCTCCATGCAGACACAAACTTCTAAGAGCCTATCAAAGACACGCTACGCGCTCGCGGGATTCACGGTTTTTATCATAGGATTCCTGATCACCCTGGGCACTCGCCTCTTCATTGCGCTGTACCTGCCAGACCAAATCCAAAGTTTGGGAATCGCTGAAGCTTTGATTGAAATTGCGCTCAAGCTTTCTTTAGCCGTGATTTCCATTCTTTTCATCTTGTTTGTTCATCGTGAGTCCTTGGGTAAATTTGGAATCAGCTGGGGCAGAACACCCGTTAGACACTTGACCCTTGGCGGCTTGACTGCACTTCTGTGGCTTCTTCTCGACTACTCTGTTTTAGTCCTCATTTTCGGGTCAAGTGTGATAACCTTCATCAACTTGGCAAACGTGCAGTGGGCTGTCTGGCTCTTCTGGTTTTTACATCTCCTCACTCTGAACAGTGTTGGAGAAGAGATTGAGAGCCGAGCGTATCTACAAACAGTCTTTTCCAGGGCAACAGGCATCAGAGGAGGAATCATCATTTCAGCCGTTCTGTTCGGGATCGGTCACATTCCGATAAACATTTACTTTTACGGCTCGAGTCCACTGACGACGCTTGTCAACGTCGCTGGAGCGGCGCTATTCGGCTTGATCGCAGGTTACTTGTGTGCTGTTACGGGCAATATTTTGGCTTCCATCTCGCTTCACAGCGTCTTGAATGTGATGCAGGCTTCTGTTCCTTGGCAGATAAACATTCCAACCGACGCTTCTTTCACTTTGTATGCCATATATGGTTTAGCAATTGCAATAATATCATTTATAATACTCGCCTTACTAATTCTGCTTCACAAACACAAGCCAAACTGGCTCCGAACAAGCGAGGCAAAGTGAACAAAATGCCACTGATAAACAACTATCAAAAGGGCTGGGCGCTGCGCTACATGCGCGAAGCCAAGGCGGAATTGACCGCCGCACACAAGACGCCTTACATGGCGCCGGGATTAATCCTGGAAGCCCTGCGAAAGGCTCAGGCTGCAATCTACTACAGCCTAGGCGACCCACCTTCGATTGAAGCCATCGTGAGAGAGGCGGTTTTCAAGCGGCAGTTAGTGAAAGACCCCGTGTTGAACTGTTTGGTGGAGATTGAGCGAACGGTGCAAGAAGTAGCCCAGGTGCCCGACTCAGACATGGAAAAAGCGATGAAACAGGCTGATGACATTATTCAAATCGCCTCAGACATAGTGAGGCTTCTCACGGGTGAGAGAGCTGACTGACAGTCCCAGCCTCTCAAATTCTGTTAGGTGAAAACCTGCTTGCCTGAGTGGGTTGCTTACATTGTCGAAGATGAACGGTTGAACCTTGACATAGCCATACTGGATACTAGTTCGCTTCACATACACGAAGCAATAATTCCCGAATTGTTGAAACAGTTGATGCTCTCTATCAAAGCAGACCGATGCGTCAAGGACCCGGTCATAGTTGACAAAGAGTCCTTGGTTGTCTTAGACGGCGTACACAGAGTCGTAGCCCTGCAAAGAATAGGAATCGGAAGAATCCCAGCCTGCCTCGTCAACTACAAGAGCCCACACATCCAAGTGTGCAGATGGTATCGAACCATAACTGGTGCTGCAACACCCGAGCAGGTGCTCGCATCAGTTAAGGAAGTTGGTGTCGCTATGAAGAAAGTTGAAGAATTTGACGAAAACAGAATTGGTGTCTCTCCAACCGTCGCAACGATGAGGTTTGGCAATCAAACCTTCCTTGTCAATTCTGCATTCAAAAACTTGAGAGAAGGCTACAACATCATTGGACGCATCGAAGAACGCTTGAAAGACAGTGGGTTCATTGTAAGATACGAAACTGAGGAGGACGCTCTTCGAAACCTGCGAGAAGGATTGGTTGATGCTGCGCTCTGTACGCCCAAGATAAGCAAAGAGGAAATAATCGATGCAGCCTTATCGGGTCGGGTCTTCGCTTGGAAGGCGACTAGACACATTATTCCCGCTAGACCTATGGGCGTAAACGTTTCACTTAATCTCTTAAGCAACCAGAAACGGTCACTGGCTGAAGTCAACGATGAATTGAAGACGATGCTGGAAAAAAGACATCTGAAACGATTACCGCCTGGCAGCCTGTTGAACGGCAGAAGATACGAGGAAGAACTCTACGTTTTCGAGGAGTAAACATTGATGGTCAACGTTAAAGTTAGGTTGTTCGGAGTCTTTCGTGGGCTTTGGGGCAAGGACCAATTGTCCCTTGAAGTAGACCAGCCAACTGTTAGAAGCGTTGTTCAGGCTTTAACCGAGTCACTTTCAATGGAAGCCAAAAGACTTTTCATTGACCCTGAACTCGATGACCCAAGACCCAACGCGCTCATTCTGTTAAATGGCAAGGAAATCAGCGTGTTAAAGGGTTTAGAAACCGAGATTAAAGATGGAGACGAAGTAACGCTTATTCCCATTGCGCACGGCGGTTAACGGTTTATTGGTGGTTCCCGTTCTATCGGTATGGCTGGAGCGTCAGCGTTTTTCGGTGTTTCTTTTGGTTCGGGGGCTTCGCTTGAGCTCGCTGCCTTCAGTTCGGGTAGGACATTGAGGTCGAAACTCTTTTTGATTGCTCCACACTCTTGACACTCGTAAACCAGGGTCAAGGATGACAAAGGGTGGTTTGAAAAATCAATCAGCATGTGAGCGGTCTGCCTTCGACAATTTTTGCACAATAGACGCACGGTGGGGTTGTAGGGAGAGTGAACCATCCTACATCAACAAGAGAGTTAGGGTTTGAGGCTCATTAAACAATTATGAACTGGAAGTGTTGATTTCAGCTCTAGAATTTCCCTTTGGCTGTAACTAGATTGCCCTTGTTAGTCAACGTCAAGTCTCTGAGACTTTGAATGTGTTTTTTGTGGTCGTAGACCCAGAAGCCGTCTTTGAAGTGTTCGTATGGAATAGTTTGTCGTGACCATTTTCCTTGCCTCAGGTCTTGGATTACATACTCGTAGCTTTGCAAGTAACCCTCCATGGCAAGTTTTGATAGGCGCTCAACAAAATTTCTAAACTCGGCACGAGGAAGATGCACTTGGGTGATTATGGCGCTTTCGCCCAGTATCTTGCCTATACTCAATACAAACGGCTTGTCCAGTAGCGACCCAGCGAATTTTGCTAGCCTTTCTTGATTTTTGAATTTAAATATGAAGAAGAATAGGTCAGACGTAGTTTGGTCGAAGGGCATGACAAATATTTGAAAAACCTCAATCAATCCTCTTTTGAGGACATGCTTTTCGTAATGATGCCGAACATTTTGCAATGTCGTCCCAAGTTTCTTTGCAATGTCGATCAGGTCAATGGTGGCGTCTTTCTCCAATTCCTTCAAAATGAACAGGTCGGTTTCATCCGCCCTCATGGGGAAGTCTTCCGGGTCTACAAGCGTATAAGGTAGGTTCGTCTTCTGCGTTGAAATTTCCTTAACCCACTCATCCCATGCAAAAGTCCAATTTTCCGATGCTCTGTCAAACCAGTTGCTTGTCTTGTTGACTGTGTGGAAGCAGGTTGACCAGAAAAGTTGTATCTTCTCAGCCACTCTGAGTTCTTTGATCTCTTGAATGAACTGCTTAAATTTTGTGAGTTGTTCTTTGGGAATTACGTAGATTCCGAGACAGCCTTCAAACGCTCCATAAAATCGACTCAGGTAAATATAAAATCCGTTGACCCTCATGCAGTTGAAAAGCAATTCTTCCTTGCCGGGAGCTGCCTTTGCACAAACCACTGCCTTCTTCAGTCCTATGTTTGTGTGATAGACGTTTGCCAGCATTCTTAAATAGAAAAAAGAGGACATCCTCCTCATTCGAGAAACAACCGTTCCCCTTGGTGCGTTTAGCCTCTTTGCTAGGTAGGTCATGTTCCTAGGTCCGTACTGTCCCAGTCCTTCTATGATTCTCGCGTCGAGGAGGTCGAGTTTGTTTCGCATTGGATTGTCACCTTGATGCTTCTCGCACTTGCTACTATTTATTGCGTTTAGTTCTTAAATAGGCACGCCAGGGCAGTTGACTGGTTCTGCAAGCGCTGTTCCAGTAGCCAATGCTATTGCAAGCAAGCCCGCTTGAAGTAGTAGAAGGATAACTTTCCAATTTGAGAGAACCACCATTTTCAAATGCATAGGGTCACCTCCTTTTATATTTGTCGATAAATAGCTTGTTTATTCAGCAAAAATAAAACTTATATGTAAATATCTTCTAGAACTATCTTTAGTGACCGATTTGGAATCAGAAATCCTAAACAACATGCACAAAAGAATTGTTCAAAACTTCTTGGACATTGTAATATTGCTAGAGTTGCGAAAACGCCCCCTAAACAGCCCTGATGTCATCAATTTTGTACAAAACAAGTTTCACATAACACTGAGTTCCGATACGGTTAATTCTAGCCTCCATGCTCTCGAGAACGAGAGGCTGATTACTGCCATGGGCGCTCAGAATAGTAAGGCTTACACGTTGACTGAGCGTGGCAAAGAAGCTGCTTGGGCGTTTTCAAATAGTAAAGACAGAATTTTGGGCTTGGTCTTGAACCTCTTCGTCGGTGAATAAGGCGCCTATTTTGGTCTTGTTATCTGCACGTCTTTCATTAGGATGAACGGGGAAAGCGACGGCGGATCAGCTTCACCCCACCAGTGGACGTGTTGCCGCTCTTTGGATATGTCAACAATATTGTTCAGCATTCTTAAGGCGTTGTCGCTTAAACGTAGGTCCTTCCATGACTGCTTAATTTCCCCATTCTCGATGAGGAAGATGCCATCTCGAGGTATGGTGGAGAAGTCTCCTGTGGCATAGTTTTGAAACCGTGTATACCACGTGTTGGTTAAGTATAGACCACGCTTTACTTCACTGAATATTTCGTCCTTGTTCACCTTGCCCGGGTCCATTTCGAGGTTCCAAGGGTTCGGCGTAACGATTCCCGCGTTGCCCGTAGTTTCGGTTTTGAAGATTTTCGCGGTTGAAGTATTATGCAGGTATGTCTTAAGCACGCCTTTGTTGATTACAACGTTTTCTTTAGCAGGCGCACCCTCGTCGTCGAAAACTCTGTTCGACAGAGAATATGGTGCGGGAACATCACGCAAGGTCACAATGTCAGAAGCCACTTTCTGACTCAGCTTGTTCACGAAAACCGACATCTGAATCATCACGTAGTAGGCTGAAGTCATGGAGCCCCACATGCCCAAGAGCGAGCCCGCAAACAGGGGGTCAAAAATAATATCGTAACGCCCCTCCACGCCAGCCTTCGGATTCTTAGCCAGCTTTGCTATTTCTCCAGCCTTTCTCCCCGCGCTCACCGGGTCGAAGCCCTTGAGTGTTGAACCGCATTCAACTCCATGTCCCGACGCTTCCCTCTGC
>Ga0315314_1002935_pt1 | contig 13717 bp, 11 predicted proteins | sample TDP9_MG_FD_203631 | JGI IMG/M metagenome (GOLD analysis project Ga0315314, IMG submission 203631) | Freshwater sediment microbial communities from Lake Towuti, South Sulawesi, Indonesia - TDP9 | ecosystem: Environmental > Aquatic > Freshwater > Lake > Sediment | place: Indonesia: South Sulawesi...
CTATCTGATATGTATGCTCTCGGTCCTATGACGGCGCCTGCGACCACCGCCTCATCCATCACGGCATAGGGAGTCCGCAGGTCAGCACCCTCGAACACGCAAGTCCTCGCTCTGGAAGTCATCTCGGGGCCCATCAAAGTCCAGAAGGCCTCTAGTAGGCTCTCGCGCTTGCCGCAGTCGGTCCAGTATCCCTCGAAGCTGAAACCGTACATGCCCCTGTCCAGTATCCTGGGGAAGACCTCGCGCTCCATCGAGACGAATCCTTTCCCGATATGATCGAGGACCTCGTGCTCGAGCAGGTAGGCGCCCGCGTTGATGAGGTTGGAGAAGGCCTCCTCCTTCTTGGGCTTCTCCTGGAACCTCGTGATCCGCTGATTCTTGTCGAGCTCGACGACGCCGTACTGCGTGACCTCCTCGGCCCGCCAGAGCGAAATCGACGCGAACGCCTTCTTCCGCTTGTGGAACTTCAGGAACTCGGACAAATCGATGGACGCGATAGTGTCGCCGTTTATCACGAAGAACCTGCCGTCGATGAGCTTCTCGACGTTCTTGACTGCTCCTCCGGTTCCCAGCGCCTCCGGCTCATCCACGAGCGTGATTGTCCTGGTCGGCTTGTTCTTCCGGAGATAGTCGTCCATCATGTCCTTCTTGTAGCTCACAGGGACAATCGCCTCGTCGACCTCCTTCGGGAGCGAGTCGATCACGTGCATTATCAATGGTTTCCCGAGAACAGGCACCAATGGTTTCGGAAGCCGGTAGGTCAGAGGCCTGAGGCGGGTGCCCATTCCTCCGACGAGAAGTACTGCCTTCACGGTCCTCTGGATGAATTCTGGTGCTATAAAAGCATCTGGAGACAGTTCATGTTCCAGTCAACCACGATAGGCGTCGCGGTCACATCGGGGAAATGCTCACCACGTTGTTGCCCCGGAGGATGACGGTGCCCAACCTCTTGACGTTGTCGGCGTTGGTCTCCTCCGTGTCCTCAAGAACCATGTTCAGATAGTCGTCGAAGCCGACAAGTGTGCCTACAAGGGTTCTGCTGTCCTTCAACAGCAGGGTGACCTTCTTGTTCATCGATTTCTCTAAGAGACTTAGAGGCATCACCATTCAAATCACGATTGCGTCAATGTGAAGGCCCGACTTAAACCTTTGCGTGAAGGCTTCGGACGGCGGACTGCTGGCCTCGCGCTCATTCTTCCTTTCTACCAATCATCTGAGAGAGCTGCTCCTCGAGCCAAGCCTTGACGTCCTGCCGGGACCTCGCGTCGATGCCGAAGGTCTCGATGAACCTCTTGGTCGTCGTGAGCTCGACGCTCTTCCGCTTGGGCTTTGTCTTCACGAGCCCCAAATCCTCCAACTGCTTCACTTGCTCGTAGATCTTGTTGCCCACGAGGTCGAACATCTTGCTCTGCAGCACGGGCTGGTAGTATGCAATCAGAGACGCCGTCTTCAGGACGTCTTTCGGGATCTTCAGCTCGGCAAGGGGCGCCGCCGGTGCCGTGTACTCCTTCTTGACCTGGAACGCGTACCTCGGGCCCATCTTCGCGACCTCGATCGCCCTGTCGGACTCGTTGTACTCCTCGATGAGCCTCTTGAGCGCGGACCTGATGGTCCTGACATCGAGCCCTGATGCCTGCTGCAGTTCCGTGACCGTCACTGGCTTCGCGGCTGAGAAGAGCGCCGCCTCAACTACTCTCTCGCTCTTCACTTGACCACCGGTGCGTCCTCGATCTTGACGTTCTCGACCGCGACCGCGTCCTCAAGCTGGACTATGTCGAACGGTACCTTCACTTCCAGGAATATCTCGCCGTGCGGGACCTTCTCCTGCCAGATGTGTATCTTGCCCATCTTCGCCAGGAACAGGACCGACACGAACACCGTGATCCTGTCCTCCTTCCCTGATGTGAACAGGTCCGTCACGGGTATCGGCCCGTTCCCGCACCTGTGTATTCGCTCCCAGACCTGGGCTATGTCCTCCTCGAGGTTCTCCTTGTGCGCCTTGTCGTCGAAGTCCGGCCGCCGGTACTTCTGCATGAACCTGGCGAGCTCCTGCCTTATGTCGCTCTCCTTCTTGGCCTCCTCGAACGCGTCGAGGAGGTCTATCAACGTGACGGGTCTGTCAGACCTGCGTCGGATCTTCTCGTCGATGGGCATCTGCTCGGTGCGCAGCAGGACCTCCCCTGTCCCGAGCTCGAAAGGGTCGACGAACAGGTCGAGGTGGTCCGGATCCCAGCCGTCGAACAAGATCTCGACGGTCTCCGGCCGGTCGACCCTGCGCAGGACCTGCTCGCTCTGGAGCTTCAGGATCTCCCACGCCATGTAGACTATCTTCCCTGCGACAATGAGGTTCAGCTCGGTGGCCTTCTTGACCCTGCTGAGGTACATCTTCGAGAACTCGATGAGGTTGATGTCCCATGGGTCGAACTTCTGTTGCACCACGAGCTCGAACACCATCCCGACGCTCCTCTCGAAGGGGTCGTCGGAGGGAACGAGCGTGCCCTGCTGCATCTGCTCGACCATCTTGACGTAGTTGCTGATTCTCGCCTCCCTGTCTGTGCCACCATCGTCCTCGATGATGGACCTGTGAAACATGAGGTGGCCCAGGACGTCTCCGCACTCGGTCGCGAAAGACACCTAGCTCGCCTCCTGCTCTGCTTCCTGGGGCTCCTCGTTCCCGGCCGCGATGTCCGCTCCCTCGCCGACGTTCGGCTTCATGACGAGGTCGGATATGCCCTCCCGCTGCATCGTGACCCCGATGATATGATCCGCTTCCTTCAGGGTGATCTTCCTCAGGGAGATCTGTATGAACTGCGCGTTCCTCGTGCCCCTCTTGACTGCCTTCGCGACGTTCTCGGCGTTGATACCGTCCAGGAACATGTCGACTTCGTCCAGCAGGTAGAACGGTGAGGGCTCGTGGGCCTGGATGGCGAATATGAACGACAGCGCCGTGAGACTCTTCTCTCCGCCCGAGAGCGCCTCCATCCTGACCGCCTTCTTGTCCCTGGGCCTTGCCTTGATTATCAGCCCGCCCGCGAGCGGGTTCTCCTCGTTCTCCAGGAGCAGCTCCGCCTCGCCGCCGCCGGACAGCTCGAAGAAGGTCTTCTTGAAGTTCTCGTTGATGGCTAGGTATATCTTGTTGAACCCGAGGGTCTTCTTCTCGTTCAGCTCTGCGACGAGCTTGTTCAGGTTGGTCTTCTGCTTCTCGAGCTTGCCGATTTCCTCTTTCAGCCCTTCGTGTCGCGACTTTCGGTCCTCGTACTCGTCGATGGCCTTCAGGTTGACCGCCCCGAGGGTTCCTATCTGCCGTTCGCAGTCGACCACTGTCGCCTTGAGATCCTCCACCGAAGGCATCTCTTTCGGCATGTCCATCCCGGAATACTGGCCCAGAGCTGCCTCGGCCTCCTGAAGCCGCTTCTCCGCGTCTGTTACTTTGGTCTGCAGGCTGAGCACGAAGTCGCTGCTAGTCTGCGCCTTCGTCGCGGCCTTCTCGATGTTCGCCTCTGTATCGGTCTTCTTCTTGTACAGGACGTCGCGCCTGCTCCTCAGAGTGTTGAGCTCGTCACCCATTGAGCGCTCCATCTTCAGCAGGGCCTTGAGCTCCGTCTCGAACTGCCCCTGCCTCTCGACGCTCTCCTCGCCCTTGGCCTTGAGCTCCTTGATCTTGTCCTCGGTCTGATTCACGCCGTCCTCGAGCTCCTTTCTCCTGCCCTCAACGAGCTCCGTCTGCTTGGTCATGGTCTGGATCTCAGAGCTCAGGGTCGCCACCTCGTTCGAGAGATCGAATATCTCGGACTCGAGCTTCTTCAGTTGTCTCGAAAGCTCCTGTGGTGTGGACTCGAGCAGCTTCTTGTCCTTCCTCTCCTTGCTCTTCTTGGTCTTCTCGATGTCTTCCCCGAACCTGCCAGCGTCCTGCTTCGTCTTCTCAAGCAGGTCGAGAGCCTCTGCGAGGTCCTTGTTCTTCGTCTCGAGTTCGGACTCCATCGATGCGAGCTTCTGCTCGAACTCCTTCTTCTTTGTTTCGAGAGCGCTTATCTTGACGCTCTCGCCGCTGTCCTTCGCGTTCGATTCCCGGATCTGCGTCTCCAGCTCCGATATCTCCGCCTTCAGCTTGGCCAGCTCAGCCTGGACCTTCTCGGACTCCTCTATAGCTGCCCGGAGCTCCGCAGCCTTCTTCTCGATCCTGTTCTCGGAGGGCGCACCGAACTTCATCAGGTTCTTCTCGAGGGTCCCTCCGACCATCGCGCCGCTCGCCTCTGCAAGCTCGCCCTCGAGCGTCACGAGCCTGACGCCGCCCATCAGCTTCCTGGCCTCCTCGAGGTTCCTCACTATCACGGTGTCCCCGAAGACGAACCAGAACGCCGTCCTGTACTTCTCGTCGAACTTGACGAGGTCGATTGCGAATCCCTCGGATGTCTTGGATGCAAGTATGGCCTTGCCCCTCGGACGCCCGTCGATCATCTTGTTTAGCGGGAGGAAGGTCGCTCTGCCGATCTTGTTCTTCTTGAGGTAGTTGATGCAGTCCGACGCCACGGCGTCTGAGTCGACCACTATCGCCTGCATCCTCTGGCCAGCAGCGACGTTGAGCGCGGTCTCGTACTTGTCGTCGACCTCCGCGAGCTCGGCGATAGTCCCGTGTATGCCTCTTATCCCGCCCTTGTCCCTCGCCTCAAGCACAGTGCTTACTGCGTTGTTGTAGCCCTTCTTGATGAGGTCGACCGCCTCAGCCTCCGCCTTCATCTGGTTGTACTCCCGGGTGAGGCTCTTTATCGCGTTGTCGAGGTCCTGGTACTGCTGCAGGAGCTTGCGCTCCCTGTTCACTCTGGACTGGTACTCCTCCTGGAGCTTCTTGACTCCCTGGGTGGACGACTTCGTCTCGTTCCTGAGCTCCTTGATGGACCATTCCGAGTCCTTGAGCTCGAACTCGTAGGTCTTCTTGGTCTCCTCGAGGTTGGCGATGTCGATCCTCAGGCGCGATATCCTCTCGTTGAGCCTGTCCTGCTCCAGGTTGAGGGCGTGGAGCTTCTCGTCCTTCTTGGTCAGCTCGACGGACAGCTCGATGACCTCTTTCTGGAGGCCGCTCAACTCGGAGTCGGATTTCGACACCTCGTCCTGGTGCTCCTGGAGCTTCGCGCGCTTCCTATCCAGCACCACGGACTTCGCGTCGTGGTCCTTCTTGAGCGGAGCGAGTTTCTCATCGAGCGCCGCGAGGTCATTCTGGACGGCCTTGAGGTCCTCTTTCTGCGCCTGCTGGACTTCTTTCAGAGAGCTGGCCATCTCGTCGGAGTTCTCGGCGGCGTCCTTCGCCCTGGCGATCTCGATTCTGAGGTTGTCTATCTTCTCCTTGATCTCCTTCGCCTCTTCTCCACCGCGCTCCTCTATCTCCTTCTCGACCGTCTCGAGCTGCTCGGATATGTCTGCGAGCTCCTTCTGCAGCTCCTCCTTCTTCTTCTCCGACTTCTCCTTGTCCTTCGTGTAGGTCGTGATCTGCTCGTTGATGGACGCTATCTCGCGGTCCACGGATTCCTTGTTCTTCACAACGATGCACGCCTGCGCGAGCTGGAGCCTGTCGTGGAGGTCTTTGTACTTGAGGGCTCCCTCCCTGTCGGCGTCCAGCTGCTTCATCTGCTTCTTGATCTCGTCGAGTATGATGCTCAGGCGCTGGATGTTCTCCTCCGCCGCGAGCTTCTCCTTCTCCGCGGACTGGATCTCCTCGTCGAACTTAGTTATCCCCGATATGTCGTCCAAGATCCTTCTCCGCTCGAGGTTGCTCATCTCAACGATGCGCGTGATGTCCCCCTGCTGGACGAAGTTGTACCCGTCCGCGCTGATCCTCGCGTTCGCGAGGAGGTTGTCGAACTCCCCCAAGGAGGACCTCCTGTCGTTGACATAGAAGTATGAGTAGTACCCCTCGACATTGTCGGATAGCCTCACGAGCCTTGTGAGCTTCACGGTCTCGGTGTCGATGGGTATGAGCCTGTCGGAGTTGTCGAAGATCAGGCTGACCTTGCACTCGCTCGCCGGCTTCTTGTCCTTCCCGCCGTTGAATATCAGGTCCGTCAGCTTCCCCGCCCTGATGACCCTCGAACTCCTTGGGCCGAGGACGAAAAGGATCGCGTCAGAGATGTTGGACTTCCCCGCGCCGTTGGGCCCGGTGACTGCGGTGTAACCCTCAAGCAGCGGAATCCTGGTCTTGCGTGCGAACGACTTGAAGTTCTCGAGCTCTATCTCCTTCAGATACATCGGGTTCCTCTCCGCGAGGGGTGCGAAAACGTGCCCTGAGTGAACAGTATGGCAATTGCTGTTCTCCGCATCCCATCCCATGAAGTCCGACATATGTCGGACAGACAATAAAATGGGCTAGCGAGTATATAATACTTCTCGCCAGTCGGAACGTCAGGAAGGGCCGACCAAGGCCTGGTAGGCCTTGAGCAGCTCTTCCCTGCTGCGCTCCCAGGAGAACTCCTTCTCGTACAGCGCCCTGCCGCGCCTCCCCATATCCGCCAGGTCTCGAGGCGATGCCGCTGCCTTCAGCACGGCCTGCCTGAAGGCCTCCCTGTCGTAGGGTATCACCAGGCCGGCGCCCGCCTCCTTGATCTTCCTGGCTATTCGGAGCCCCTCCGACGTGATGACAGGTCTTCCGAGAGCTAGGGCGTTGATGATCTTCCCGGGGGTTCCGACGACGTTGTTCGGGTTCGAGGGGTCCATCATTGCAGAGACGAGGTCGCTCGCCAACGTGAGCCTGAGCGCCTCGTCCGCGCCGACCCTGCCGACGAACTTCAGGGAGGAGTCATGCAGGGACGCCTTGGCCACCTCGGGCTCTAGCGTGCCGCCTCCTGCCACCAGAACCGTGACCTTCTCCCCTGGTTTGAAGAACGATCCAAGCTCCTCGACCATCCTGCCGGGCTCAAGGGCCCCGAGATAGGACACAACGAAGCCCGTCAGGCCGTAGTCCTCTCTGATCTTCTGGACGTCCTCGCCAAGCGCAGCCGACGGGTCCTGGCTGGTGGTCACAAGTCGAGCCTTCCTCTTCCTCCCGCGGTCGAGCTCCCTGGCAATCGTGTCACTGACGGTCACGATCTCGTCCGCCCGCCGGGCGCAGCGCCTTTCCCACGTCCAGACCATTCTCGAAAGAGGCCCGGCCTCTGCCTCGATCATCTTGGAGTACAGTTCGTGGGCGTCGTAGATCACTGGCTTGCCCGACAGCCTCGCAATGACCATGCCGACCGGAAGGGTGTCGAAGTCGTGTGCGTGGACGACGTCGAAGCGCATCCTTCGGCTCTCGATGAGCGCTCTCCACCAGAACCTCGGCAGCCTGGAAAGCACTTTCATCGGAGCGCGTGTAGGGCAGAGGGGGCCCAGCCTCTCGACCTTGACCCCTTCATCCTCGGATTTCCTTGGGTAGTCGGGCTCCCGCCCCCATGCGAGCAACTGCACTCCGATGCCAGCCCCGACGAGCGCCCTGGCCTCCAAGAGCACCCTGGGATCAGGCCTGTGGGGGTTCGATAGAAGCATCAGGGTAGATGGCATCGCCAGTGAATCCACCCAGGGGCTATAAAATGGCATCTTCAGGGCGCTCAGACGCTGATTGCCCGCCCGTCGGCCATGGACTTCTTCGCGGCCTCGATCAGCTCGATGGTCCTGACGCCTATCGCCCCGCTGTTCTTGGTCGCCGTCTGCGGATCGCTTATCGACGAGATGAAGTGCAGCAGCTCGTCCCTGATGGTGTTGTTGCGCTCCACCCCTAGCTTGTAGGTGTACCCGCTCTCGAAGACGGTGACCTCTTGGCCGACCGCATCGATGAGCGCCGACCGCGCCTCCCCCACGAGCATTATCTGCCTGGTCTTCTTGGGCACGAGCCACGAGATGTTGGACATGGCAATCATCCCGTCCTTGAACCTGGACAGGATGTACGCTGTCTCCTCGCCCTCCTTGCGCCTGTAGGGGCCGCCAGTGCAGATGATCTGCGACGGCCACTGGCCCAGGAGGAAGTGCTGTATGTCGAACATGTGCGGCGCGAGATCGAACAGCACATCCCTGTCCGGGAAGGACTTCTCGAGGTTGGTCCAGTTGAGCTCCATCAGGAAGAGCTTGCCGAAGAACTTCTCCTCCTTGATCAGACGGCGGATCTCAGCAAGCGCGTTGTTGAACCTGAAAATGTGCCCCACGGACAGCGTCAGCCTCCTCTTCTGGGCCAGCTCCACGAGCTCCTTCCCCTCCTTCGAGCTGAGCGTGATGGGCTTCTCGACGAGCACGTGCTTCCCCGCCTCCAGGGCGTCCTTGCATATCCTGTAGTGCATCGCATTGGGGGTGCAGACGTTGACCGCCTGCAAATCCTTCTGCGCAAGCAGCAGCTCGTACTCCTTGTAGCCATCCTTGACGCCGTACCTCTCCGCGCAGAATGCGAGGTTCTTCTCGTCCAGGTCTGAGACGCCGATGATGTTGGCGCCGTCTATCTTGGAGTACTCGTCGACTATCTTCCTGCCCCAGTAGCCCACTCCTATGACGCCGACGTTGAACTTGGCCATGGCAATCTACCCGTAGAACTCCTTCGCGCAGTCCACGACATACCTGATCTGCTCCGTTGTGATGTCTGCGAACATCGGCAGAACGAGCACTTCCTTGCAGAGCCTCTCCGTGAGCGGGAGCATGCCCTCCCTGAACCCGTACATCTGCTTGTAGATCGGCTGCAGGTGTATGGGTATCTCGTAGTGCACCCCCACCTGGACTCCCTTCGCCTCCATGTGCGCCTTGAGCTCGTTCCTCCTCTTGGTCCTCACCGTGTAGAGGTGAAAGACAGGAACAACATCCTTCGTCGGCTGTGGCGGAAGGACAAGGTCCCCGACGCCCTGCAGGAGTGAGTGGTACTGCTTCGCCGCTGCGCGCCTCTTCTCGTTCCATCCATCGAGGAGCTTCAGCTGCTCGATGCCAATCGCGGCGTTAGCCGTGTTGAGCCGCATCGTGTATCCGATGACGTCGTGCTCATACTGCCCCTTGCGGCCGCAGTGCCTCATCTTCTTGCACAGCTCCGCGACCTTGTCGTCGTTCGTGGTGATCATGCCGCCGTCGCCGCCGACGTGCATGTTCTTGGTCGGGTAGAACGAGAAGCACCCGATGTGGCCCAGGTTGCCGGCCCTCTTGCCCTTGTACAATGCGCCGTGGGCCTGACAGGCATCCTCGACCACCAGCAGATTCGACTTCCTGGCGACCTCGTCTATCTCGTCCATTCGGGACGGATGACCGTACAGGTGTACAGGGATTATCGCCTTGGTCCTACTGTCCAGCGCTCCTTTCAGCTTCGCGGGGTCAATAGTGTACTCGTTTTCGAGTACGTCTGCAAATCCTGGGACGCCGCCGAAAGCCACGTACGCGTTGGTCGTAGCGACGAAAGACATCGCAGAAGTGACGACCTTGTCCCCCGCCTTGATCCCGGATGCCTGGAGGGCAAGCTGGAGAGCCGCCGTCCCCGAGTTGACAGCCACGGCGTGCTTGGTCCCACACATCTTCGCGAATGCCTCTTCGAACTTGAAGACGCTGTCCCCGAGCGTGAGCCTCTCGGTCCTGAGGGCGTTCGCCGCAGCCTCGATCATCTTCTCCGTCATGACTGGCGCTGCCATTGGAACCTTCATTTCTATCCCTTCCGCGTGCCCGTCTTCCTAGACCGCTTGACTATCTTCTTGCCCGTCTCGTCCCTGAAGCCGATCAACCTCGCCGGGCTGCCGGCGACGACGCCGTTGTCGGGAACATCCCTCGTGACGACCGCGCCCGCGCCAACGAGCGCGTTCTCGCCGATCGTCACGCCGCAGATGACCGTCGCGTTCGCGCCTATCGACGCGCCCTTCTTCACCAGCGTCGGAGTCTCCTCCCAGTCGCCTACAGCTTTCGGCACACGGTCATTGGTGAAGCACACGTGGGGCCCGACGAACACCTCGTCCTCTATCGTCACTCCGGACGGGACGAACGCGTATGCCTCGACTTTGCATCTGTCGCCGATCCTCACTCCGCGCTGTATCTCGACATAGGCTGCAATCCTGCAGCCCCTGCCTATCCTGCAGCCGTACAGATTGACGAAGTCGCGGACTATGGTGTCCTCCCCGATGTCGGCGTCGTCTATGCTGTAGTGCTTCGCCATCAGCTTCACGGATGGCACCTCTTGCGTGCGGAATCCCGAGCTAGCTATAAGAGATTATGGCATCTGTCAGTACCATCTGTCTGCCTTCAGGCCTGGGGATGCCAGTACGCGACGGGGCGTCGGCAGCCTGAGAATGAGAGATCCGGGCGCCTGTCACCGTTTCCGGCATATCGATTCGACCGAAGGCCTCAGCTCGTGCGCGAGATCCTTCCTGTCCATGCTCAGCTCTATCGTGGCCCTCACCCAGTCTGCCTTGCTGCCGATGTCGAACCGTCTGCCCTTGAACCTCAAGCCGTAGAGCCCTTTCTTCCCGCAGAGGAACCTCATCGCGTCGGTCAGCTGGTACTCCCCGCCCTTGCCGGGGCCGATCTTCTCAAGGAACCTGAACACGTCGGGCTCGAAGACATACCGCCCGATAATGGCAAGGTCCGAAGGGGCTTCCTCTGGAGAGGGCTTCTCGACGAGGTCCTCGACCTTGTACAGGTCGTCCTTGACACGCTTGCCCTTTATGACACCGTACTTGTGGATCTTCGTCTTCGGGACCTGCTCCACACCGACGACGGATGCTTGCACGCTCTCGAACACGTCGACCAGTTGTCCTATGCACGGGCGCTCGTTAACTACAATGTCGTCCCCGAGCATGACGGCGAACGGCTCGTTCCCCACGTGCTTCTTCGCGCAAAGGATCGCATGGCCGAGGCCCATCTGCTCCTTCTGCCGGATGTAGAATATGTCAGCCATGGATGCTATCCTCTGGACCTCGGAGAGCGCGTCGGAGTTGCCCGCTTCCCGGAGCTTGTGCTCAAGCTCGTACGACTTGTCGAAATGGTCCTCTATCGCTCTCTTGCCTCTTCCCGTAATGATGATGATATCCGTGATCCCGGAGGCAACGGCCTCCTCCACGACATACTGAATGGCCGGTTTGTCGACGACTGGCAGCATCTCCTTGGGCTGGGCCTTCGTGGCGGGGAGGAACCGTACCCCGAGCCCTGCCGCGGGTATGACGACCTTCATCGTGCGAATGAACATCTGGCAGCCATATAATTGTTTGCTGGAGGCCTTCGCGAGGCGATGAAAAGGGTTATTATGGCACCTGGCGGATTAAGGCCCGATGAGGATATGCGTCATCGGGGCCGGTTATGTTGGCCTCGCGACGGGTGTGATGCTCGGAAGACTCGGGCACGAAGTGCTCTGTGCGGACATCAACCGTGCGAGGGTCGTCTCGGTGAACTCCGGACGGCTGCCGTTCTATGAGCCGCCGCTCGAGAAGGAGCTGAAGGCTCTCATCAGAAAGGGCTCGCTGAGCGCCACGACAGACATCGTGGGCGCGGTGAAGGCGGCGAGGATATCGTTCGTGTGCGTGCAGACGCCGTCATTGCCGTCAGGCAGGATCGATATCAGGCCCGTGAAGTCTGCTTGCAGGAGCATCGCCCGCGCTTTGAAGCGTTCTGACGATTACAAGGTGATTGTCATGAAGAGCACGGTGGTGCCGTCCACGACCGATTCCGTCGCCCTGCCGATACTAGAGAAGCATTCCGGGAAGAAGGCGGGGAAGGACTTCGGGCTCTGCATGAACCCCGAGTTCCTCCAGGAAGGAAGTGCTCTCAAGGACAGCATGGAGCCGTCGAGGATTGTCATCGGCTCGATGGACAAGAGGGCAGGTGACGAGCTCATGAGACTCTACAGCCGCATCAAAGCACCAAAGCTCAGGATGGACCTGCGGTCGGCCGAGATGGTCAAGTACGCATCCAACGTCTTCCTCGCGACGAAGATCTCATACGCGAACGAGATCGCCAATATGTGCGTCCGGTTTGGCATCGACTCCGAAGGGGTCCTGAAGGCTGCTGGACTGGACCCCAGGATAGGCGCGCTCTTCCTGAAGCCTGGACTCGGGTACGGTGGAAGCTGTCTTCCCAAGGATGTCAAGGCCCTCAAGGACCGAGCGGCCCAGGAAGGATACAAATCTCGGTTGTTGTCCGCCTTGATTGCCGTCAACGACCAGCAGCCCTTGGAAGCGGTGAGGATGGCCGACGAGGTGCTCGGAGGCCTCGAGGGGAAGAGAGTGGCGGTCCTCGGACTGGCTTTCAAGGGTGGTGTGGACGACATACGGGAGACCAGGGCGGTCCCCCTCATCACGCAGCTGCTCGCGAAGGGCGCGAGGGTCGTCGCGTTCGACCCCATGGCCATGGCGAGCTTCATCAAGGTGATGCCGACCATCGAGTACGCGTCCTCGTCCGCAGAGTGCCTGAAGGGGTCCGACATCTGCATTGTGCAGGCGGACTGGGCCGAGTTCAGGAAGCTGGGCAGGAAGGAGTTCTCGGGGATGAGGAACCGTGTCGTCGTGGACGGCAGACGCTGCCTCGACCCGAAGCGCGTGGAGGGCGCGGGTGCGAGGTACCTGGGCGTCGGCTACGGACTGGCCAAGGCCTGAGACTGGGTCTATGGCCGCAAATCATAATATGATACCACATCTTCCGGAGGATGTCATTGTCATGAAGATCAGCGTAGTCCTGAACCTGCTCAACGAGAAGAGGCACATCAGGGACCTTCTCGACAGCCTGGTCGGCCAGGAAGGGCCTATGGAGGTAGTTGTCGTCGACGCGGGGAGCTGGGACGGCACCGTCGAGATCATCCGGACATACATCGAGAAGTATCCGGACATCAAGCTCTATCACCACCCGGGGACTCGGGGCGAGAGCACCAACTTCGGCATTTCGCAGTGCAGCGGCGACGCGGTCTCGACCATCGGCGGGGATTGCATCGCGAACCCGTTCTGGCTCAAGGAGCTCAGGAAGTCGCTCGCCAGGTATGACGTTGTTGCAGGCAAGACAATCAACATCGGCTATCACGCCTTCGAGGACCTCGAGAGAGTCGAGCTGTTCCACAAGGGCGTGGACATCTCCTACCCCAGCGCGAGCATGGCCTGGTGGAAGAAGGTCCTGGACGACACGGGCGGGTTCGACCCGTGGTTCGTTACGGCAGAGGACATCGACCTGAACTACAGGGCGGTGTCTAGGGGCTACACATTCGGCTACAACGAGGACGCGATAGTCTACCACAGGACCAAGGGCAGCTTCAGGGGTTTCCTCAAGCAGGCGTTCTGGAACGGCTGGGGGAGGAAGCAGTTGACGATGAAGCACGGATACCTGTGGTCAAGCTACAAACCCCAGAGGCTTCTCGAGACCTCGAAGTCCGCGTGGTCGCTGGTCAGACTGATGTTCGCGGTCCTCGGCTATTTGTGCTGCAAGTTCTACGAGCGGTCGCCGTACCCGGTGCCCGCTGGCAGGAGGCCCCGCAGGTTCAGGCTCGTCTTCCCCGGGAGGTGATTCGACGCCGAAGGCAAGGGTCTCCGTAATCATCCCCACCATGAACGAGGAGAAGAGCATCGGCCTCGTGATCGATGAAGTCAAGGTCGCGCTCGGTGACATACGGCCGTTTGAGATCCTTGTCGTCGACACGAACTCCAGGGACCGGACTCGGGAGATCGCCTCGTCGATGGGTGCAGTTGTCATCGACGAGCCGAGGAGGGGCTACGGCAGGGCGTACAAGACCGGCTTTGAGAGGGCCAGCGGCGAGCTCATCGCTACG
>Ga0315314_1002936_pt1 | contig 13716 bp, 9 predicted proteins | sample TDP9_MG_FD_203631 | JGI IMG/M metagenome (GOLD analysis project Ga0315314, IMG submission 203631) | Freshwater sediment microbial communities from Lake Towuti, South Sulawesi, Indonesia - TDP9 | ecosystem: Environmental > Aquatic > Freshwater > Lake > Sediment | place: Indonesia: South Sulawesi...
GCGAATGTCGCGGCCAATCTTGCGGACCTGGGGCCGTCCCGCGAGGGAGGAAGGCTGGCGGACCGCTACGAGCGCCTCCGAGCGGCCGCAGGGACGCTCGAGGTGCGGCTTCCCGCGTGTTGAATTGGGCGTTTCGACGCCTTGCGCGGGCCACCTGAGAAGGTATTTAAGCGTCGAGTCAGACTTCTATCGTGCCAGTCCTCGCCGGCAGCCGTCTGTCGATCATCGGGAGCGCCTTCTGTGTCCAGCAGCTATCTCAAGAGCCTCCAGCTCGCCAAGCAGCTGGAGGAGCGGGCCAAGGAGGCCCTGCGCACCCGCGAGCAGGCGGAGCAGCAGTTCAAGGCCGCGGAGGAGCTCCTCGACCGCGGCAAGCGTATTGATGCCGACCTCGCTGGAGCCCAGCGGGCGGCCGCGGACTACACAAACGCCCTGACCGCGAAGGACTACAAGGCCGCCCTCGGCCACGCCACCAAAGCGGCTGAACTCGCGCGCGAAGCCGTGAGTGCTCGAATCGCTGCCATTGTTGCGTCCGCCTCGTCGCAGGTCGCCCTTGTGGAGGAGGCGGGGAAAGAGGCGAAAGGGGCGCGGGAACTCCTCACAGGAGCGCAGAACGCGCTGGCCTCAGCGGACTTCGATGGGGCGCTCAAGCAGGCCGACGAGGCCTGGAAGACCGCGGCGAAGCTCCTCCACGAGTACTTCTCCGAATCGATCTCGGAAGCGCAGGGGCTCATCCTCCAAGCGCAGGATCTCGGCAAAGACACTAAAGTCTTCGAGGATCTCCTCGCCCGCGCCCGGTCGGCCGTCGCCGACGAGGAGTTCTCCGCAGCCCTCGGCCAGATGCAGGAATGCCTCCAGCTCGTCGGGGAAGACCTGGGCGCGGAGATCCGCGAAACCCAGGAGGGCGTCCGGGACCTCGTCGAGATGGGAGAGGAGCTCGGCGCCGATCTCGCCAAGGCGCGCGACTTCATGGAGCGAAGCACCAAGAGCCTGGACTCGTGGAAGTACGCCGAGGCCTCCAACCAGCTCCGCCGCGCTGAGACCGAAGCGGAGCGCGTCGTCTCCCCGAAGTTCCACGAAGCCATCCGCCAGCTCAAGGAGGACCTCCGAGCGGCCAAGAAGATCGGCCGGGAGCCCGCAGGTCAGGCGGAGCTCATCGAGGAGGCAAGCGCCGCCTTCAAGCACAAGCACTTCAGCGAGGCCTCCCGACTCCTCAGCCGGGCCAAGGGAGAGGTGAGCCAGACCTCCTTCCAGATCGTCCTTGAGGCGATCCAGCGGTCCCGTGACAAGTTCGTGTTGGCCAAGAAGGTCGGCCTGGACCTCTCCGAGCCGATGGAGCGGCTCAATCGGGCCAGGGAGAGCCTGAAGGGCTCGCGGTTCGAGGAGGCGCTCGCCCATGCGGAGGGCGCTGGGCGCGAGATCGAGAAGGCCGTCGCGGGCTTCAACCGTGCGCGGGATCACATCGCCAAGCTCGCCGACACCCTCAGGCTCGCCAGCGAGATCGACGCCGAGCTCGCCTCTGCCAAGCAACAGCTCACGCGCGCTCGCGCGGCCTTCGAGTCCAAGGACTACGAAGGGACCGACCGGGCCGCCACCGACGGGATCGCTCAGCTCGAACGACAGCTCCGGGCGCACTGCGAGAGCCGCCTCGCCCACACCAAGAAGCTCCTCGGACTTGCCCGAGGCTTGCGGGCGGAGGTGGAGAGCGCCGATGGAGAGCTTGCCCGGGCTGAGACGAGCCTTGCAGAAGGCGCCCTCGTCGACGGCGCAAGAGCCCTCCAGTCCGCCCAGGCTGGGGCCGAGGCCGCTTTGACCGCGGCGCTCTCTGAGAGGATCGCCAATACCGAGGCCTTCCTCACGCAATACCAGGGGGAGGCCGACCTCACTCCAGTCCAGAGCCGGCTCACCGCTGCGCGGACGAGCCTTCAGAACAAGGACTTCGCTGCGGCGCTGCAGAGCGCTGACGACGTCAGCCACGAGCTCGAAGTGCTCGGTCGGGAGGAGACGGAGCGATTGCTCCAGAAGGCCAGGGCAGCCCTGGCCGACCTGAAGAGCGCCGACGTCGCCACTGACGACCTCCAAACGCTGCTGGACCAGGCAGAGGAACGCTACAGTTCCAAGCTCGTGGGCGAGGTCCCCGTCCTCGCCAACGAGATCATCACCCGGGTGGAGGAGAAGGGCCACCAGCTCCTTCAGACCGCCGTCTCCTCCATCAAGGACACCATCGAGGAGGGGGGCAGGCTCGGCCTGGATATCGCCGAAGCCCGCCTTGCCGTCAAGGAGGCTCGAGAGCTCGCGGAGACCCGCTGGAGGGCCGCGCTGGAGAAGGTCCTCCAGGCCAAGAGGCAGCTCCACGGCCAGATCGAACGGCACTTCCGGATCAAGGAGCTCATCGTCCGCGGCCTGGGCCTCGTCGAGGAGGCGAAGCGGAGCCGGGTCGATGTCAGCGCTCAGTCGCGCAGGCTCGACCAGGCGAGCGCCGCCTTCGACCGAGGCCTCTACGACGAAGCCGAACGGACCGTGGGCGAAACCCTCGCCGAGCTCGAGAGCGCGATGGGACTCTACCTCTCGGCCAAGCTGATCCTGGCTGGGAAGGAGGTCCTGGAGTTCTGCGACGAGTTCAAGATCGAGGCTGCGGGCGCACGGGCTGCCGTCGACCGCGCCAAGGAGCACATGCGGGTCAAGCGCTACGATCAGGCGCTCGCAGCTGGCAAGGAGGCCGAGGCCGCCTTCCTCACGATTCTTGCGGGCGCGGCAGAGACCGAGCTGCGCGCAGCGCAGATCGAGGCGACGCAGGCAAGAGACCTCGGGATCGACACGCTCGGAGCCGAGAAGCTCCTCGAGAAGGCCGAAGGCCTCCTCAAGAGCAACGCCCACCAGGAGGCCCTGCGGACTATCCGCGTGGCCCGGGAGGAGGTCGACCAGGTCCGGGGCTTGAGCTCGCAAGCCGCGCTGGAGATCAAGGCCGCCCGCGATCGCCTCCGCGAGGCTGAGCTGCTCGGCGTCTCCGCGGTGGAGCTCAAGGGGCTCCTCGACCAGGCCACCGAGGCCTTGGAGAAGCACCAGTACGCGATCGCCCAAGAGCTTGCCCGCAAGGCGGCCGGCCAGGCGGGGGCCTCCTCCCAGAAGGAGGCCGAGCGGCTCCTCGGCGTCCTGAAAGGGCGCCGAGAGAAGAGCGGCCCGGGGAGCTTGGAGCGCGGCGTCTTCGAACGGGCGCTCGCGGCAGGCCGCGAGCATCTGCGGGCCAAGCAGTACGCGGAGGTGTTCCGCTCGGTCGCCCAGAGCGAGTCGGAGCTCGAACAGGTCGAGCTCCAGCGCGACATGAGCGCCCAAGCGGTCGCGATGGCCAGGAGCAAGCTCGAGATGGCCGCGGCGGAAGGCATCCGGAGTCCAGAGGCCCAGGCCGACCTTGAGGCGGCCGAGGCCGCGCTCCGCGACGAGCACCATGTCGATGCGATCGGTCTTGCCATCCGCTCGGGAGACAACCTCCACCAGGTCCAGGAGCGGATGGAGGAGCTCCGCTTGGCGCTCAAGAACGCGGAGGACCGCATCCGCCGGCTAGAGCGGGTCGGCATCGACGCCCAGATCTGCCGGGGCTTGCTCGAAGAGGCCCATAACCAGCTCTTCCGTGGCGATCTTGCGGTCAGCCGCCAGAGCCTTGACAACTGCGTGACAACGGCGACGGAGCTCTTCGAGGAGTCCGTCCGGAAGCTCATGGAGGAGGGGCGGACCCTCGTTGAGGAGCTCCGGAAGCTCGGTGTCGATCCCGCGCCCTACCTCGAGCTCCTCCGCGTAGCCGAGCGCTCCTATGACGACAAGCTGTGGGACTTCGCGTTCGAACAGGCGCAGCAGGCACGCGATGCGAGCAAGCTCGCCATCCAGAAGAAGCTCGACGACCTCCGCCATGAGGTCGTCGCCCGGATTGAGTTCGTCAAGGGGACCGGGGCGGCGACGAAGAGCGTCGAGGATCTCGTCCTCGAAAGCGAGGATCTGTTCGATCAGAACCGCTACGCAGAGGCCTTTGCGGCGCTCATGCGGAGCGACGAGGACCTCCACCAGCTCGAAGGGCTCCAGAAGCGGTACCTCGACTCCTCCTACGCGGCGGAGAGCGCCATTGCGAACGCACGCCGCTACGGGGTGAGCACGAAGGACATTGAGAAGCTCATCAGGCTCGCGGACCTCGAGCGGGAGAAGGACTACGAGGCCGCCATCGACCTGCTCGCAGAGGCCGCAGAGCTCGCGAAGACCAGCCTGGACAAGCTCGGCCCTCAGCTCGCGGTGGCCCTGGGCGGCGCCGATCTCGTCACGGATACCTGGGGGACGATCCCCATCACCGTCTCAAACGAGAGCAAGTCCCTTGCGAAGGACGTGCGCATGAGCGCCGTCGGCGACTTCGAGTCCAAGCCGGCCTCTCCCGTCGGCCAGCTGCGGGGCGGCGACCGCCAGACGATCTCGCTCGAAATCAAGCCGCGCCGCGCAGGGCTGCTCCCGATTCGCATCCAGGTCACCTTCGGCCGCCTCTTCGATGAGGTCGCCCAGACGGTGGAACTCGAAGAGGCCGTCCAGGTCTCAGCGCATCCGAAGGAGTTCATCGTCCGGCGGGCGGCCGCGCCCGCGAAGTGCGCCTACTGCTACGGACGGATCAAGCCAGACTTCGAGGTTGTCAGCTGCCTCTGCGGTGCCGTCACCCATCTCAATTGCGCTCAGCGCAACGAGGCCTGCCCGAACTGCGGCCGGTCCTTCGCCGGACTCAGGGCTTCGACCTAGCCGAGCCGCAGCGGCACGCGCCGCTGGACCGCCCTGACGAGCTCTCCGGAGTGGATGAGCGCTCTGACCTGCTCGATCTCATGGCCCATGGGGCGGTCTTCAGCAAGGGGCGGGACGAGCCGCCGGATGGCTGCGACGGCCGCGACGACGCCGCGGCCAGGCTGGAGCGGGATGAACTCGAGCGCTTGGGCGGCCGCGAGGAGCTCGATCGCGACGACGGCCTCGGCCTTTTCGACGATCTCGCGTGCCTTGAGCGCGGCGAGCATCCCCATGCTGTTGTAGTCCTCCTGGCCCGCGCTCGTCGGAAGCGAGTCCGCGGAGGCGGGATGGCTCAAGAGCTTCGTCTCTGAGACGAGCGCGGCCGCGATGTACTGAGGGACCATGAAGCCGGAGTGGAGGCCTTCGTGGCGTGTGAGGAATGCCGGCAGCTCGCTCAGCTTGGCATCGACGAGCCTGGCAAGCCGCCGCTCCGAGACAGCCCCGAGCACATGGATGGCCAGGCCGAGGTAATCGAGCACAAACGCGAGCGGCTGGCCATGGAAGTTCCCACCCGAGAGCGCGTGGTCGGCCTCGGGGAAGATCAGCGGGTTGTCCGTCACGGCGTTGATCTCCCGTTGCAGGACCTCCTCGGTGTGGCCGAGCGCATCGGCCACCGCCCCGAGAATCTGCGGGGCGCAGCGGAGGCTGTAGGGATCCTGGACCTTGGCGCAGCCCCGATGGCTGGGGAGGATCTCGCTTTCGATCAGGAGCGCCCGGAGGTTCCGGGCGATGAGCCGCTGGCCCGGATGAGGGCGGAGCTTGGCGAAGCGATCCTCGAACGGCACATCCGTGGCCTTGAGCGCCTCCACAGAGGCTGCCGTCGCGACCTGCGCGGCTCCAAGCAACATGCGCGCATCGGCACAGGCGAGCACCCCGAGGGCCGCCATGGCCTGCGTGCCGTTGATGAGCGAGAGGGCCTCCTTTGTCTGCAGTGAGAGCGGCACGATTCTCGCCCGCCGCAGGGCCGTCCGCGCAGACCCGCGGCCCGCCTCGCCCCGCATCACCTCTCCTTCGCCGATGAGGACCAGGCCGACATGGGCGAGCGGCGCAAGATCGCCCGAGGCGCCGACGGAACCTCGGCTTGGCAGATGGGGTAGCAGGTCGGCGTTGAGGAGCTCGAGGAGTCGCTCAGCCACCTCGACCCGCACTCCGGAATACCCGTGTGCGAGGGCGTGCGCTCGCAGGAGAAGGATGGCTCGGACGACTTCGCGAGGCAGCGGCGGTCCTACACCACACGCGTGCGACCGGAGCAGGTTGTGCTGAAGGGCAATGCGGTCCTCCGGAGGGATCGTCACCGTCGTGAGCTTGCCGACGCCCGTCGTGACCCCGTAGATCGTCTCCCCCGAGGCCTCCAACCGCAAGAGGGCCTGATGCGCTTGCTCCATGCGAGCCCGCGCAGCGCGGCCGAGGACGGCGCCACGGCCCTCGCGGGCAATGGCGAGGACATCCGCGAGTGAGAGCGGCTGGCCGTTCAACCTCAGTCTTCCACGAGTGGAGGTCCTGGCCATTGCGCTTGCTCCTCAGGTAGATGGTTGCATCGGGCCTGCACCGACTAGAAGGTTTGGTGCGAGACTGTGGCGGGAAGGGTTTATCTCCCTCTTGCCGCTCCGCCTTCGGCGCCGCTGTCCTAGGGATGACTATGCCGTTGGAGGGCCTCTTCCGACCAGACCTCGCCTTCGAGAAGGTCTTCGACTATCCGGAGGAGTACATCTTCGCCAAGCCCCCCGCGCAGTTCCGGCTCCGGGTGGAACGCCAGCTCTACCGCGCTGCGGTGTTCTTCGGAGAGGAGGGGGCGGTCTGGGACGTGTTCGTGGGATGGTCCAAGCGGCCCTACACGCCGGAGGAGCAGCGCCAGCAGGAGCTCAAGAAGACCCTGGTGCTCGAGTACGCGGTCACGCGCTACCTTCAGCGGAACGCTCCCCTGAAGGCTGGACCGGCTGGGGCTGACGCTGCTGCTCTTGAAGCCCTCCTGGAGAAGATCCGAGCAGTTCGGAAGGGACTCGAAGCCCCCCTCCCGCAGGCGCCAGCGACAGCCAAGGTAGCTCCTCCGCCCAAGCCTGCGGCGCCCGGCAAGCCTCCGGCGCTTAAGCCTGACCAGGGCTAAGCCCGGACCGCCTCGACCACGACCAAGGCCCTACCGCTGGGGCTCGACGATCACTTTGAGCGAGTCCTGTGCCTTGGCCACGAGCTGGAACCCGAGACCCGTCTCGGCCAGGGAGAGCCGATGGGTGATCATCTCGCGGACCCGGACGCGGCGGGCGCGGATCAGCTCAATGGCCGCCACGATGTCCCGAGGGCTTCCTGCGTAGGAGGTGGTGATCGTGACTTCGTCTTTCCACACCTCGTTGAACGGCAGCGGGATCTTGGTCCCCGGTTCGGTCGGGGCGAAGAAGAGGATCGTCCCGCCGCGGTCCACGCAAGCGAAAGCCTGTTCAATGGCAGAGGGGGCTCCCGTGCAGGTGATCACGAGGTCCGCTAGACGTCCATCGTTGAGTTCCTTCACGCGGGCGGAGACGTCGTCCTTGGCGTGGATGGTGGCCTCCGCGCCGAACTGTCGAGCGGCCTTGAGGCGGAACTCGGACACATCGGTCGCGAGGATCCGCCCCGCGCCCTGCGCGGCGGCGAGCTGGATGTGGAGGATCCCCGCGATGCCGCTCCCAAGCACGAGCACGCTCTGGCCAGGGGAGAAGCGGGCGAGCCGCTGGCCGCGGACGGCGCAGGCGAGCGGCTCGATGAACGAGCCCTCCTCGAACGAGACCTCGTCTGGGAGCGAGTAGACGCCCCGGTCGACGTTGAGGGCGGGAATGCGAAGATACTCCGCAAAGCCTCCTGGATCGAAGTTGGTGGTCCGCAGCGTGTCGCAGACGGACTGATGGCCTGCTAGACAGTACCGGCAGGTGTTGCAGGGCACGTGGTGGGAGACGAAAACGCGTTCACCGAGCCGATGGCCCCGGACCCCCTCCCCGACCTCGACGACCTCTCCAGCGATCTCATGGCCGAGGACGAGGGGCGCGCGCTTGATCCGGTACCACTCCATCACATCGCTGCCGCAGATGCCGCTCGCGATCACCTTGACGAGGAGCTCCCCCGGCCCGATCCTGGGCGCGGGCAGCTCTTCGAGCCGCACATCGCTGTTGCTGTAGTACATCGCAACGCGCACGGAAGTCCCGTCCCGCTCTCAGTGGCCCGCCGAGAGGGCCCTGGGGCCGGAACAACAGACCTGGCGCTTAGCGCTTGCGCTTGGCAAGGTCTGAATAGAGCGCGTAGGCCTCCTTCGCCGAGGCCTTCTTGTGCACGATGGCGGAGACGGCCTGGATCATGGCGACCGGGTGGTCCGACTGCCAGATGTTCCGTCCCATGTCGACGCCGACCGCCCCGCCCTCAATGGCGCTCGCAGTCAGCTTCAGCGCGTCAGGCTCGGGAAGCTTCGGTCCTCCGGCGACCACGAGCGGGACGGGGCAGCCTTCCACCACCTTCTCGAAGTCCTCGCAGTGGTAGGTCTTCACGAGATGGGCGCCGAGCTCCGCGGCGATGCGGCAGCTGAGGGCTAGGAAGCGCGCATCGCGCTTCTCGAGCTCCTTGCCGACGGCGGTCACGGCCAGGACCGGCATGCTGTACTCTTCGCCCATGTCGACGAGGGTGGAGAGGTTCGTGAGAGTCTGATGCTCGTGCTTGGCCCCCACGAAGATGGAGAGCGCCACGCCAGCGGCGTTCATCCGGAGCGCCTCCTTCATCGAGGTCGTGATCGCCTCGTTGTCGAGCGCCTCGCCGACGATGCTCGTGCCGCCCGAGACGCGCAGGACCACCGGGACTTCGCTCCGGGGGTCGACCGACGTCCGCAGCACCCCGCGCGTGAGCATCAGCGCGTCTGTGTACGGGAGGAGCGGCTCGATAGTCTTGCGCGGATTCTCCAAGCGGCTGGTCGGGCCAAGGAAGTAGCCGTGGTCGACAGCGAGCATGACCGTGTGGCCAGTCTTGGGCTTGATGATCCGGGAGAGCCGATTGCGCAGCCCCCAATCCATTCTCACTCCTCCCCTACACTGAGGCCGATATGGCGCGGCGTCGCTTGGACAGAGCCGAGGGGATTTATAGTTTGCCAGTGGGCCGATTGGAGCGCCGAGACGAAAAGCCCCATCTCCCTGGAGCGCATTCGGCGTGCTGGAGAGGGCGCTGCCGGATGGCGGAGGATTTCTACAAGGCTGGCGACAGGATCATCCTGAAGCGTTCGGCGGAGAAAGCCGTGGTGCTCCGCGTCCTGCCCGACGGGCAGCTCGAAGTCAAGCCTGACACGGGCTTTGAAGAGCCGCGACTGATCCGCGCCGATCAGGTCCGCTTGCTCGACCCCGCAAGCCGTTCACAGAGCTGACGAGCAGCCCCTATGGCGTCGAGGCGATCGCAAAGACCTTCCGGATCGTCTTGGTCACGTGCCAGATCGTCTTTCCGGGGGCGAAGTGGGCGAGGTCGCCTCGCTCCACAACCAAGCTCTCCCCGGATGCGAGCGTCACCCTGGCGCGCCCCTCCCACAGGTGCATCGTCTCGTGCCCTGAGAACGTCCAGTGGAACTTGCCTGGCGTGCAGTGCCAGACCCCACAGACGTACGAGCCGTCAGGGGAGGCGTAGAGAACCGAGGTTCGTGCCCTTGGACGGCCCGCGATGATGTCCTTTGCCGGGATGGGATCGTCGAGCATTCGGGCTCTCCGAGCCTTCCCCTTTTGGGCTTGGATCCTTCCTGCCATGACTACGGCCTCCTGACGGCAGCAGAACTTGCCGCTCGAAATCAATCTTTCGAGGCTTTCGAAGATTCTAGCCTTTGCTGACTTCTACGCGCCTGAGCTACTCACACAACAATGCGACTTGACATCTCCATCCATTCCACTCTAGCTGTCGTTGGCCGGAAAGAAACCTTCCAGAGCGGCCCCTTGTACGCTCGAGCCGGACTACGAAGGAGCGGAGGACATGGGCCATGTCATCAGCTCGTTGTGGACTAGGCGACGCTCTGCGTCTCTCAAGGAGGTGTCAGCACCCCTCCTCTCTGCATTATGAAAGCGGCGGCTCCTTCGGCGGGGGTTCTGGAAGCGACGGTGCGGTCTCCGGCGATGTGCCGTTCCGAGGGCCAGAGATCGGTTGTGAGGGTTGCGGAATCACAGAGGATTGCCGCTGTCGGCCCGATGGCTTGGAACGCCGTAGGAGATAGAATGCGCACACGCCAGCGGTTCCCGTGGCGGCCCCAACCACGGCCAAAAGAACAGGGGCGTCGAGAGAGAAGCCCTGCCGAGGACGCAAGGATTCCGCCATCCAGCGGAAGAGCGGGTCGTACCGAGTCATGTTCGGCAAGTCGGTCGTGAATGTAAGAACCCACGCACGCCGGGCCTCAGGGCTCGCAATGATATACTGGCGCTGGAACAGGGGTTGGACCGTCTCGCCATCCTGAACAGTCCAGGAGATCGTGTACGTTGCGGCGACGGAGCGGGGAAGCTCGACGGCTTGGGGTCCCTCAATGATGACGAGCGAGGGGAGGTCGCCGAGTTTCTCGAGAGCTTGTCCGGCGGCTAAGAGTAGCGCAGTCTCCGTATACTCGGATGGCGGCGACGCGACGAGGACGTTGAGGTTCGTCACGACACCGCCACTTCCCGCAGCCTCCAAGACGACCTCGAACCGCTCTTGCGCAATGACGACGTCTTGTTGAGCAATCCACGAAGATGGATACTCGATCGAGAAACGCGCGTCTTTGTCGATGTATTGTGTCGTTGGGGGGACGTACAGGATCGTTGCGATGGCCCATTTGGACAACCCGCCGAGGTCCCACGCCTCGATCCAAAGCGAATTTCCGCCTTCCGACAGCGTCATCGGAACCTCGAAAGCTCCAGTTGCGGGATCGACAGTGAGAGGCTGCCCGTTTGCTTGCGCACGGTCCAGGTGGGCATCAACGATTCGCCCTCGGACTGTTACATTGGGAACGCGGTAGATCTCGCCCGCGTTCTCGAAATGTATCTCGGGCTCCTTCGAATCGAGCGTGAAGGTCCACTCGAGGCGCAACTCCCTGGCAGCCGAGTCTCGTGCTATGAGTACTGCAGTGTGAGCGCCGTCCGCAAGTGGCTCAGGGAACGGATAGACGGTGTAGATGACCGATGTGGCTAGGTCATATTGGACTGCGTGTGTCTGATTATCTAGGACGAGCTGCACGCTCGAGGGGTCCACGCCCCCGCTGAGAACTGCGGAGATCCCCCGGAATTCACCGCTGATAAGGCCACCTTCCTCTGGATATGGATCCAGAATTGCGGGAACAAGGGGCACCGCGTGCACTGTCTCGGAGTTCAAAGCATCTGCGCCAATGACATACGCAACGTTCCTCGGCGAATCGATCAGGGAAACCTTTACGTGATCGTCCCATGGCAGGGAGCCGCCGAAGGCGAATTGCGAGAGCAAGGACAGATTTGTCCAAGACCGACGGTCTAGGAAGGGGCCGTGCGCGTAGTACACATAACTCCGTGAAGCATCGAGCGCGACCTCGCCGTTCCCGTCTCCGCTCGCAATCGGCGTGAGGGTCAGCGCGTCATATACGTAGCCCGACGGAAAGAAAAGGCGTGTGCCGTCGGGGGAGAGGACCGCATGCGGCATCAGGTTGCCGTCCCCCAGACGCTCCTGAACCTCAACTGGCGGCGTCTGCGTGGCATCGTAGACGTGTATCGACGAGGGGAACTCGAACTCAAGGATGTATGCGCGCCCGCGCGCTGAGTCGATCTCGATGGTCGATTGCCCGGAGAACGCGTCGATGCCCTCGTCGACCCATGCCGCCACGGTCATTGTCGTGACGGACAAGATGGCCACGGGGAATGTGCCCCCCACCGAGTACGGAAGCTGAGCGGGAGTCACCCACACTCGCTCGTCTCCGAAGAACGCGAGATCCCAGGCGCCCCCTGCGAACGACTCGTTCGACAACGCGATTCTACCCAGTTCTTGGAGGGTCTCAGGATCGACGATGTGGACGTCCCGAGATGATGCGACTGCGAGGCGGGTCCCACTGGGGGAGAGCGCAATTCCTCTGGGGTCGTAAATGCTGATTCGAGCGACCTCCGCCCGCGCTGCGATGTCAATGACAGCGACGCCTTGGGCGTGGAAGGTGCTTGCATCTGTCACGTAGAGTCGCTGCCGGACCAGGTCAATCTCCATGTCGCGGAAGTCACCCCACACGCCTGTGTTGGTTGACGCAGTCGACGACTGGGCTGATGTGGACGGGAGCGGTGGCGCGGCAAGCACGACTATCGATGATAGGAAGAGAACCCCCCACAGGATGCGCATCGACGAGGGCGATTGGAGAGAGCATCTTTCAAGCTTTCCCGGCAGGCACGCTCGCGCGGCCCGGAGAGGGAGGCAGCGGCAAAGTCCCCACCATGCACACAGGGGCTAGACCACCGTGACGCAACCTGACCCCACGGACGGCACCAAGATCGGTTGCATGACCTCGCTCTCGAGGGCTTCCGGCCCCCGGATCATGACCCGTCTTCGGCCACAGATGTGTCGGGCATCTCGAAGAACCCCAATCCGTGAGGTTTGACAGGGGGAGTCCTCTTCTGCTCTCAGCTCATTGGTCGGAACTTATACCCATAGTGGATGACGCCCGCCGCGCCATCCTCTCCGAGCTTGCGCAGCGTCGCCCGGACGCGCATGCCGATCGAGACCTGGTCGGGCTCGCAGTCGATGAGCTGGCCCGTGACCCTCACGCCTTCATCAAGATCGATGAGCGCGATGATGTACGGCTTCTGCATCTCGAAGTCCTCGTGGCCCTCGTGGACCTCGGTGAAGCTGTGCACCGCCCCCTCCCCTTTGAGCTTGAGCGGCACCATCTTCCCCAGGCTCTTGCGGTGGCAGACGGGGCAGATCGACCGCGCGGGAAAGAAGGTCCGGTTGCAGTTCGGACAGCGGGAGCCGATGAAGTTGTACCTCGCGGGATTCTCGCGCCAGAAGCGTGGGATCGTCACTAGGTCACCCTCCCGAAGACATGGACGATGACAGTAGCGCCAGTGCCTCCGACATTTTGAGTGAGCCCGATCTTCGCATCAGGCACCTGGCGCTTCCCGGCCTGGCCTCGCAGCTGGGTGACGACCTCGACCGCCTGGGCCACCCCCGTGGCGCCAATCGGGTCTCCTCGGGCCTTCAGGCCGCCAGAAGTGTTGATGGCGACGTCCCCGTCGAGCGCCGTCCTCCCCTCCTCGGTCGCCTTGCCCCCCTGGCCCTTGGCCACGAGCCCGAGGTCTTCGATGGCGAGGATTTCGGAGATCGTGTAGTTGTCGTGGACTTCAGCGACGTCTACGTGCTCCGCGCCGATCCCCGCGAGCTCGAACGCACGGGCCGCAGCAATCGCGGTGGCCCCGAACGTGCAGACATCCGGCCGGTGGTGGAGCGCGAGCGTGTCGCTCGCCTGGCCCACGCCCTTGATCTCGATCGGCGTGTCCGTGTACTTGCGGGCGTCGTCGAGGGGGCAGAGGACGACCGCTGCCGCGCCGTCGGAGCTCGGGGCGCAATCGAAGACTCGGAGCGGCGAGGCGACAAGCGGCGATTTCAGGACCGTATCGACGTTGATCTCCCTTTGGAACTGGGCCTTGGGATTCAGCGCGCCATGCCGGTGGTTCTTCACCGCGACCGCAGCGAGCTGCTCGCGCGTGGTCCCGTACTGGTGCATGTGCCGACGCGCGATGAGCGCATGGAGGCTCGCGAAGGTCGCACCGAAGACAGTCTCCCACTCCTGGTCCGCCGCGGCGGACTGGATGATCGTGACTGTGGCATCATCGACATCGGTCATCTTCTCCGCCCCTCCGACGACGACGATGTCGTGCAAGCCGGAGGCCACGGCGAGGTACCCTTCCTTGAGCGCAAGCCCGCCCGAGGCTCCTGCCGCCTCGATGCGCGTCGCAG
>Ga0315314_1002937_pt1 | contig 13716 bp, 15 predicted proteins | sample TDP9_MG_FD_203631 | JGI IMG/M metagenome (GOLD analysis project Ga0315314, IMG submission 203631) | Freshwater sediment microbial communities from Lake Towuti, South Sulawesi, Indonesia - TDP9 | ecosystem: Environmental > Aquatic > Freshwater > Lake > Sediment | place: Indonesia: South Sulawesi...
CAACATAGTTATAAACAAAAACAAACGGCGTTAAAGCCAACAGCCACATTGGCATGTAGGGGTTGAATTGACTATTTTGATAAACTAGTCCGGCGGTTATGGTTCGCCCAGTTTCATACCAAGCATACATGTCAAAGGGATGCCCCATGAAAGGTGCGATGATGAATCTTACGCTTAATCCTAAAATTAGAACGTAGCCAATCTTCCAGTTGCTCAAGAAAAGAAAGAAGCGTTCCATAGAGAGTTTCTTCAACTAGGTTACACCCGTGGGAAATCGAAGTTCATAGTCTCGACCCCATCATATATAAAACTAAGCCATAGCCGAACCCGATGGTGTACACGAAATCAATAACAACACCTAAAGCTGCTATTGCTAGCGCCTCCAGAAAAGAGAAGACCGTTGTCTTGTGGAAGATGCTTGACATGCGAAGTAGTTCAGTCCAAATTGTTGCGACATAGAAAACGTATCGGATGCCCAATATGACCAAGATCAGATAGAACAGTAACATACTCTGTAAAACAACCGCAAGGAGCAATAAAATGATAAAGCTTGCCACAAAAACGGGTTGTGATGCCCTTTGTAGAGACCGTACCTTCGAGTATTGCGACATCGCAATTCTTTTGAACAGAAACATTTTGAACATGGGGAAAATGCCGCCCATAGCCTTTCCGAAAATAAATTCCTTCTTGAGGTTTTTAGATAGGCTATCGGCCGCTGGACCAAACTTTTGAATAACTGGAAGCGTATAACTTTTCACTATTGAATAACCCAACTGTCGTATCTTGTAAGACACGTACAGGTCTTCGCCTGCAATTCTGAATCTTTCTGGAAAACCGCTCAGTTTCTCTAAAACCGCCCGCCTATAGATATCGCATTTCCCTTCTGAGAACGTCACTTCTTCCTCAAACTGTTCCAGATTGCGAGCGTGGTATTGCCGTCGGAAAACGCCAAAAGCCTTTGTAGCGAAAGTCAGCTTATCTGGAGGTATCCCATAGTACCCCGTGACAACGGCAGTTCTTTCGTTTTTGTGAAAATATTCTAACGCCTTGGCAATCCATTCTGCATCCGCTAACACACAGTCCTGATGAAGAATCACAACGAACTCCCCTCCACTTTCTCTCAACCCGTGATTCAACGTTGCAGCAAGTCCCAGATTTTTTTGGTGCCTGATTGCTTTAAAAACAGCGACATTGGAATTATGCTCGTGTTCTTTTATTCTAGTAAACGTGTCGTCGCTGCTTGCATCGTCGATTATGATGAGTTCTATAGGCGTATGTGTTTGAGTTAGCACTGATTTTATACTATCTTCTATGACTTTCTCGCCATTATACGCTGGCATTATTACCGAAACAAGATCTTTCGAGTGCCGTACTGTGTCCCGCTGTGTTGTCATTTGGCTACCACTATAGCTTGGCGTCAGCTAAAGCTGCTTGTGCAGCGCTTAGACCGGATTGTAAGGCGGTTCCCATGTAACGGTCTCTCGGATATGTCCGTGAGATACCGCCTATGTACAAGCCTTTTACAGGGGATTTTGTTTCCGGCATGAACTTTCCGTAATTTGGAGAAAATAGTGGAGTAGAGTATTCTGCCCTATGGAGTCGCCACCATAGCAAATGCTCTTTTATATTACAGTCGAAAACGTCGTTAAGATGTAAAAGAAAATCCTCTACAATTTCCTGGTCGGGTTTTTGCCAGAAACCATCGCTTGCGTTTAGATACTTCACAACAAACATCAAACTTGGGTATTTTAATTGTGTATTCAGATGACCATGTTCGAATACGCCAACGAAGGGGTATTTTTCCAGATCCATAATGTTTAGCCAATAAAAGGGGCTTACCCTTTTTGAAAGTGCGATGGCTGCACAAAGTGAAGATTTGTATTTGATGTTTTCCAGCTGTCTTACGTATTCTTCAGGAGGGTTTTCCATAATCTTCAGCAAGACGGGTATGGGTAGTGTGCTGATGACTATGTCTGGCTTAACTTCTTTTGATTGTCCATTTTCTACGTATTCTATTTTGTCTATCTTGGCTTTCTTCACATGAATCCGCGTGACGCTAGCGTTAGTTTTTATGGTCCCCTTCTTCGTGCATTGTTCTGCAATATTTTGGACTAGTTGTTCGATACCGCCTTTCAAGTATCCGAACTGGTCGCTTACGGATTTTGATTCGTGGCCAAAACGGCTCATCAGCCATGCTGCGGATACGTTGTTTGAGGGTTCCGCGAATTTTGCTTGGGTGATGTAGTTTACTAGTTTGTACGCTTCTTTCCCTGTGGTTTTTAGGCAGTAGTCTTCAACGGCTACTCCATCTAACTCTCGCCAGTTAGACTTTCGCCTAGCCTTGAGAACAAGCAGACCAAATTTGATGCGCCCCCACAGGCTTATCGGCTTGAACCTAAGTATAGAGAGAGAGGAAGAGAAATCATAAAACTTATTTTTCGAGTAAAACCCTACCTTCAGTTTTCGCCAATAAAGATCCTTCTCCAAACCTAAATCGTGAATCATTTTCAAAGTGACCGTGTCGCCGTACATGACGTGATGATAGGTCTTAGGAATATAACTCCCATTCATAAAGTAGCTTGACGCCAAACCTCCAAGTGTTTCATCTTTTTCTAGTAACAGCGGTTGCATTCCATTGTTTGCGAGCAAATACGCAGCCGCTAGACCTGATAAACCTCCTCCTAGAACCACTACTTTAGTCATGGGGAGACCCTTTAGGCGTTTATAAATTTCGTCATCTCTTTACCGTACCATGTTTTCGAAATCTCTCGCATGTATTTTTGTCCTTCACGATTGTAATACCAAAAGGTGTTGTATTTTGTAGCAACCCACGAGAACAATTGGAATAGAGGCGTGTCGAATATTAAGGGTTTAAGAGGAGTTTTGCGTAGAGTCATTTCCCAATGAAAGATAGGCTGCTTGTCTGGGTTCGGCAAGAGAAACGGGTTTGGTTGGAACTCGTCGCCTTTCAGAGCGTAGTCTAGCTTTCCTACCCCGCGTTGGGAGGCAGCAATTATATGTTTTTGAATTGGCATCCCCATGTACTTTGCAGCAACGACATCTATGGCCACAGGGTCCGTGCCAGCCATTATTATGTTACAGATTTTTGGTTTACCAGTGCGTGGAGCATCACCCTCCATGCAAACAGTACCATCAACGACTGTGTAAGCAAGTTTCGGCTTTAAAAAACTCGTTATGTCTGCTATTGCATCGTCAACAACCAGATGAAATTGATGTCTAACGCGAGGAACTACACCCCAGAAATGTTTGAGCGAACAAGTTAGACCTGTAAGACAGTGAGTTTTCATCACCGGCAAACTGACAATATGATCGGCTTCAAGAACACACTTCGGGACATCAAGAGTTCTGAAAACTTTTCCGTTTAGCTCGACTTTGACTAGCTCGTCTTTTGACAAATTCTGAAATCGAACACCATACTTTTTGGCCAATCGTTTGTGGCCCCAGACTTTAGCCGCTACATCGCATTGTCGTGCCGCTGCGAGATCTGCGTCACCGAAAGTAACATTGTAACCATTTTCTGTCAGTTCTCTCAAAACCTCGTCCAGAACAAGGGGGGAAGTGCATTGACCAGGGACAAATTCCGACGAAATAAGGTTGACCTTTACAAAAACTTGCTTTCCAGTTAGTAGACGTTTTTTCCACAATGGTTGCATAGCTGTTCTTACTGCGTTTTGTACTCCATTTGGCATTTGTTTGACTTTGATGAAAAGTACTTCACTTGTTTTTTGTTGCTTAGTGGATAGTTTGCCGTCCATGACATTGTTGGAGTCAAGCTGTAAAGCAGGGGGCATTTGCACTCCTTCACTAATTGATAAGGGTAAATCCTTTCTATGCATCTATAAATCTTTTGGATACATTTTGTCGATCGTTCTGATTCTTTTAACTAAAAGAACCGAATGCGTCTGTAAAGATCTATTAGTCTCTGTGCTCTCTCATCTATTGAAAGCGTGCTAATAGTTGCGTTCTTTTCTGTGTTCTCCGAATCCAGCGTCACGGAAACGCCGAATTTACTTTTTATGATGTAATAGAGGAAACCTTTGAATTCTCCTTTGGCAAGTTTGGATTTTCCACGTTTTCGGTTACTGAACACGATTGGGACTTCTCTTATCCTGAACCTATTCATCCAAGCCTGTTTTACTGTTTCTATCTGGATTTCGTAGGTTTGACTGTGGAGGTTGCCAATCACTTCTCGTACGTAGTCGATGGAGTAGCATCTGAAACCGCTGGTGCAATCATGCACTTTCATGCCTACCATCATGGTCGCCACGAGGTTGGCGGCGTGGCTGATTATTTGTCGTGCGACTGGCCAGCCTGTGGTTTTGCCGCCGGTGATGTATCTGCTGCCGATTACGAGGTGGTTGCCTTGTTTTGCCGCTTTAACCAACCGCGGTATGTCCTTGGGGTTATGCGAGTAGTCCGAGTCCATGGCGATTACGTAGTTGGGTGGGTTTTCCAGGGAAAGGAGTAAACGGAAACCTGCGGTGATAGCGGTGCCTAGTCCAAGTTTTGCGGGTCGTATGAAGAGTATGATGTTTTCGTATTCCTTCTGCAATCGGCGGACGATGTCTGCGGTGCCGTCGGGGCTTGAGTCGTCGATGATTACCAACGAAAGATTAAGGTTCAAGCCCTGTATTTCTCGGATGAGGTTTTCTATGTTTGCTGCCTCGTTGTATGTGGGAAGCATGATAGCGACTGTCGGTGGGTTCTTGGTCTCTAGGGGGACCTCTAGCTTTCCCAGACTATATGCGCCGACGTCCATTGCGTGGGAAGATGGAATTCCCTCCTCTTCAAGGGTACTGTGAGGCAGCGTTTCGGTCACGCTTTCTTTCACCTTTAAGAACACTTGCGTTTAAACCGTTTTATGACTTCGTTATGCTTCATTTTGTTATTTAAGCCTATATATTAGTTGTTATGTTAAAATGGGGAGGGACAAGGCTGAAACTGTTCTTCGATTTTTGGGAAGCCGTGGAGGCGGGTTTTTGGTACGAAAAAAAGTATAATAGGTAGCAGAGTGGTGTGTTGTTGTGTTACAACTCTTGTAGTGGTAGAGAATGAAGGCGCCCAAGGAAATTACTACATACTGCCCGAAATGCAAAACCCATCAGGCGCATACTGTTTCGATGTACAAGGCTGGGAAGCGGCGAGCCTTAGCCATTGGCGAACGGAGGCATGAACGGGAAAAGAGGGGCTACGGTGGGCAGAAGTATCCGCTTCAGAAAAGGTTTGCCAAGACAACGAAGAAGTTGGCTCTGCGGCTAAAGTGCAAAGTGTGCGGGTTTTCGAGGCAGAAGGATGGGATTCGACTTAGAAAATTGGTTATCGAGTAAGGTGATGCATGGATGAGTGGGTGGGATAAGCTTATTCCTAAACCGAGGAGCAAGTTTCTACGTGTAAAGTGTTCTGACTGTGGAAATGAGCAAGTGGTCTTTAACAGCACAGCGTTGACGGTGAATTGTAACGTCTGCGGGGCCGTGTTGGCTGAGCCTTCTGGGGGAAAGGCGAAGATTCGAGGCGAAATCGTGGCAGAGCTGGAATAAACCATAATGGAAGGTGAATGAATACGTCGAAAAAGCCCGAATGGCCAGAAGTGGGCGACCTTGTTATCGTGACCGTGAACAGGATTACTGATTATGGTGCCTATGTTACGTTGGATGAGTTTGGGAAGGAGGGGTTGTTGCATGTTTCTGAGGTTTCGTCTTCTTGGGTGAGGAACATTCGTGACTTTGTGCGTGAAGGCCAGAAAAGCGTGTTGAAGGTTCTACGTGTTGATACTGAGAAGAGGCACGTGGATCTTTCGCTTCGGCGTGTTACGAAACGTGAGCGCATCGAGAAGATAATGTCTTGGAAGCGTGGGCGAAAGGCTGAGGCTATCATACGGAGTGCGGGAGAAAAACTGGGTTTGTCTTTAGAGGAAATGTATGAGAAGGCGGGGGTCTTGATCGAGAAAGCGTTCGGCGATGTTTATGAGGGCTTGGAGAGATTGGCACGTGAGAGTTCGGCTGTTCTTGTGAATGCTGGTGTGCCCAAGGAAATTGCTGAGGCGCTGGAGCCTGTGGCGAGAGAAAAGGTTCGTTTGCCCATGGTTCGAGTTAAGGGAACATTAGAGTTGCAGTGCACAAAACCTAATGGGATTAGGTGCATCCGCGAGGCTTTGCTCTCCGCGACGAAGGTAGAGGAGGCAAAGGAAGGGAACATTCGCGTTTATGTTGTGTCGCCGCCCAAGTATTCCATCATCGTGGCTGCTGAGGATTATAAGAAGGCGGAGAAGGCTTTGCAGAAGGCTTCTGAGAACGTGCTTAAGACGATTACGAAAGCTGGCGGGCAAGGAGTTTTTAAAAGGGAAAAGTGATGGTTTGGTTACTTCGGAAATGCGAAAACTGCAAAAAATACACGTTCAGTAAAGAAAAATGTCCATACTGTGGCGGTGTTGTGCGCATTCCGCATCCTGCAAGGTTTTCGCCCGATGACAAGTATGCTAAGTATCGTCGTATGTTGAAGGAGGAAAGGTGTGAGACGGGTTGAAGACGAAGATTACTGAAGTGGCGAAGGTTAAGCTGAAGAACCCGATTTTGATCGAGGGTTTGCCAGGTTTGGGGATGGTTGGGCGGATTGCGGTTAGGTACTTGGTCAAGTCGCTGAAGGCGGAAAAGTTGGCGCAGTTGCATTCGCCTCATTTTCCGTATTACGTGTTGGTGAGTAAGAAGGGCAACGTGCGTTTGCTTCACGGCGAGTTTCACTATTGGCAGAATGAGAAAGGCGAGAATGATCTGATACTTTTAACCGGCGACAGCCAAGCGCAAACCATAGAAGGGCAATACGAGGTTGCAGAATCGATTCTGGAGTTTGCGAAGAAACAAGGTGTGAAGACAATTTTTACCGTCGGTGGTTTTCGTTTGGAAACTGAAGAGGCACCGAAAGTAGTTGCCGCGTCTTCTAACGCTGAACTTTTGAAGAAGGCGATCGAAGCGGGCGCGGTGGCGAGCGGCGCGGGAAACCCTGTTGTTGGAACGGCTGGTCTGCTATTGGGGCTAGGGAGGTTTAAGAAGATTGATGCTCTGTGTCTTCTGGGTGAAACGCGAGGGTATTTGCCTGACCCGAGAGCGGCGAAGAGTGTGCTTGCTGTTTTGAAGAAGCTTTTGGAAATAGATTTGGATTCGGGTGCTTTGGATAAGGAGATTGAAAAGGCTGAGAAGATTGTGGCGAAGATGAGGCAGATAGAAAAGCGTCGAGAGTCGCAGGCGCGGAAGATGCGCAAGAAAGAAGAAGAAAAAGTTACATACATTAGCTAAAAAGGCTACTTTTCAGGGCTCTGTGAAGACACACACGCGTCTCCCTAGTCTAGTATCGTTTCTACATAGCACAATGTTATCGTAGACGAGTGTTCTTTCACGGGGAGTGCCATTCGCGAATCATTTCTAACTCAGAAGGCGCAAGCATTTTTTCTTGCCCGTATCTGCCCAAAGGCTTTGTCAGATGCCTCTGCGAGTGGGGCGACGTGATGTAAAGCCCCTTTCCTAAAGTCCTTTTTTCTGTTGTTTGTGTTTTTGTTAGTCGTTTTGATTTGTAGCCGCATCTTTCGCATCGGAACCCTTGCCCTTTTCCCATTGAAGACATTGTCTTGCCGCATTTGGGGCATTTCGGGTTGTGCAGAACTGTCTTAGGCGCAAGTTTTAGAACGCGAAATTTTTCCAAGTTTATTGTTATCGGATGCGTTTTGGATGGTGGACGTACTCCGCCGTAGACCTCGACGATGTCACCGCGGATAAGCTGTTTCGCGGCTTTCCTAAGGACGCCAGTGGGCTCGTATGCGGCGCAATCGACTTTCGCAACATGGTCTTTTATGGAAAAAATCGCGTGCCGTCTGGGAACATTCCTAGGCGCATCTGCTACCGTGCCTTTCACTATAATCGGATGGTAGGGTTGTACGTCGCCGAGACTCCTAATCTTCCGCAGATGCACATCCGTCCCGTGATTAGTGCGGAAAACCACCCACCGCTCAATAGGTTCCTCAGTCCGTACCATCCTAAACGCTTGCTCCACTGCCCCGGATGTTTCGCCCCGAATTCCAAACAGAATCGGGTCAGGTCCCCTCGGCGTGATTAAGACTCTGCCAGTTTCTGGGTCGATGCTGTTGAAGGTTAACAGCGACGTTTTTTCGTTCATTTCCTTTACAGAAGCAATGTCTACTTGCCGTTTTGTTCCGCAATTTTCTGGGCGTCGGTAGGTGATGAGTTCGTAAGTGTGGTCTTTCTGCAAGGTTTCGCCTACTGCTGCCAACGCGCCGATAACGCCCCTTCCAGACTTGTAACCCAACGCCTCCCCACCTGATTTCCTAATTAACCCCAAAGCCTCGCTCAGTTTTACGATGCCTTGAATTGTCCTTTTTGCGAAGGCTTGAATTTCCTTCGGAACCATCTTTCTTTCGAGGAAGACGATGCCCGGGTCAGTGCCAGCGTAGTCGAAGTCTGAATGTTCTTCCACAGTTTCTATTACGGTTTCCTTAATCCTCCTAACCAAACCCTCGTCGCACTTGACCCTCAAGCACAAGGCGCCGTTGCCGCGTGTTTTCCACGGAACGTTCGGGTTAAGCCGCACCAAGTTCGGATAATCAAAAAACCGCACATTCAGCCGTGTCAGTTTTTCGACTAGCAATGCCGCCACGTATGTGGTGCAGCCTTTCTGTGGCGAATCCGTGTCGTCAACCCCGATGTGAAGATGAACCATCGCCTTTCAACATAGCCATTGATAGATGTTATGAATAAGAAGTTTCCTCGTTTTGAAGACCGCATAAAATTAAAAAAGGGAGATGGTGAAGAGCCGCTATTTCTGTTGTTGCTCTTCGACCACTATCATCGTCAGCGTTGACCGTACTTTGTCAAGGCGACGTACATGCCAAGTGACGATTTCTTTGAGTTTGTCCATTGTGTCGGCGCTGATTTTCGCTACCACGTCGTAGACGCCGTAAACAGCGTAAGCCTCCTGCACACCCTGCACTTTTTTGATGGTCTTCATGACTTCAGTTTCCGCACCGATTTCCGTGTTTATCAACACAAACGCTATTGGCATATTCTTTTTCACTCCTCTTTGAACCTATTGTTGTTTGGTTGCCTAAAATATTTTGCTGTATAACAGAAATCCGCTTGACTCTTCTCGCCCAAAGTGTTATTTTCGATTCATACCACATTTATAGCCCAAGAAAACCACTCTATGACAATAGGGACAAGAAAGATGTACAAGGAATCCGAAGTCATCTCGACCCGTGAAATGCGCGCACTCGAGGTCAATGCGGAATACTTCGGAGTCTCCCAGCTACAGCTAATGGAAAACGCTGGACGCGCAGTCGCCGACATAATCAAATCGCGTTATCCCTCAGCCCAAACAAAGGTTACGATTTTTTGCGGTGTCGGCGGCAACGGAGGCGACGGCTTCGTCGTCGCACGGCATCTTCTGGCAGCAGGCTACTGGGTTGAGGTTTTGCTTGCGGGCAAGGCTTCGGAGATTATGCACGAAGCCGCGTTGAAAAACTGGAACGCGTTAGGCGTGCTGTCTGCTGGGGGTTTGTCCATAATCGAGGTTTTTGATTCTTCTCTAATCCCAGACGTTAATGCAGACGTCGCCGTTGATGCCTTGTTGGGAATCGGCGTTAGGGGAGGGTTGCGCCCGCCTGTTTTGCAGTTGGTGCGCAGGTTTAACGAGTTGAGAGTCCTTCACGTAGCCGTTGACGTGCCGACAGGCGTGAATTCGGATTCTGGCGAAGTGCTTGGTGAAGCAGTGCGGGCGGATTTGACGGTTACTTTTCACAAAGCCAAACCTGGATTGTTGAAAGCGAAAGAGTTCGTCGGCGAATTAGTTGTTGCAGACATTGGGTTACCGAGGCAACTGGAACGGTTTGCGGGTCCGGGCGACGTGGACCTCGTGGTTAAGCCTCGTGCTGCTGACGCGCATAAGGGCGATTTTGGGCGTCTGCTGGTGGTCGGTGGAAGCGAGGTCTATTCCGGCGCGCCTGCTTTTGTGGCGCTGGCCGCTCTGAGAACTGGCGTGGACATAGTTTATGTGGCGGCGCCCGAGAAGACAGCGTATGCTGTTTCGGCGTTTTCGCCCGACTTGATTACGGTGAAGTTGGAAGGTGCGCATCTGAACTCGGCGAACGTTTCGACGCTTAAGCGTTATCTCGGCATGGTGAACGCGGTGGCGGTTGGTCCGGGGTTGGGTTTGCATGTGGAGACGAAGGAAGCGGTGAAGGAACTTGTTGAAGCCATTAACGAGGCAAAAAAGCCTCTGCTACTTGACGCGGATGGGCTTAAGGTTTTTGGCGAATTCAAGCACAGACTCAACATCCCTGTAGTTTTTACTCCTCACGCGGGCGAGTATCAAGCTTTAACTGGGCATCTGCCGTCTGCTGAGTTGGAAGAAAAGGCTGAAGACGTGCGTAAAAGTGCGGCTGAGTTTGGCGGGGTGGTTCTGTTAAAGGGTGGCGTGGACGTGGTTTCAGATGGGCGGCGGGTCAAGCTCAACTTCACGGGCAATCCTGGCATGACCGTAGGCGGAACGGGCGATGTTTTGTCTGGCATCGTGGCTGCGTTTTTGGCGCAGGGTGCGGATGCGTTTGAGGCTGCGGTTGCGGGCGCGTTCGTGAACGGTGCGTGCGGCGATTTTGTGCGGGAAGAGAAGGGGTTTCATATGGTGGCTTCGGATTTAATCGGTTGGATTCCATGGGTTTTGGACGACCCTATGTCTCATGTTCGGGTGCGAAGGCTTCGTGGTTAGAATTGTTGTTTATCATGCGCGTCAGTGCGACCCGAAGAAGTGCTCGACGCTGAAGTTGAAGCGGTTTAGGTTGGTTGACGTGGTTACTAGAGTCAGGCTCCTGCCACACGATGCAGTTGTGCTTGATGCCTTGGCTGAGAAGGCGTTCTCACCCGCAGACAGACCGCAGATGGAGTGGTTTGGGTTGGCTGCTTTGGACTACAGTTGGGAGCAGGGCATAAAACTGCGTGTTTCACAAGCGAATTCGCGTTGTTTGCCGTTTCTGGTAGCAGCAAACCCGGTCAATTTTGGGGTGCCGACAAAGTTGAGCACGGTTGAAGCGTTAGCTGCGGCGCTGTACATTGCGGGGTTTAAAGAGGATGCGGAGAAACTGTTGTCTATTTTTAAGTGGGGTCCAGAGTTCATTAGGCTCAATTACGAAAGGCTTGAAACCTACGCGAAGGCTAAGGACAGCCGTGAGATTTTGGAGATGCAGCGAGTTTTCATGCAAGTTTAAGCGTTCAGCAGGGTTCAGGTTGTCGCATTAGCTTGATGCCCATCGTGATGCTCCAGAAAGCGAGAGCCACGGCGGAGACGAGTTCTGGTATGGCTACGCCCCTGTATGGTTTTAGAGGTATCCAAACCGCCCACGGTACAAGAGTGGTAATGGCCATCGCCAAGGTGAATGCGCCCAGAATTCGGTTTGCCGATGTTCGCAACATGGCAGCAGACTGCATCAACAGCGACAGCGGAAGCATCGAGAAAAAGGCGACAGAAACGATGTAGTGGATGTTGTTGGGTGCGGTTTCGGGGAAAATGCCGATGGAAGCCAGAAAGATTCCCGCAAGGAGTAGGAAGAACGCGCCGCCTCTGCCGACCGTGTTGTCACCGTAAAAGCGTGTTACTCCAAACGCGAAGACTACGGTTAGGATTCCGCCCAAGATCAAACCACCATTAAACAACATCGCAGATTCATCGTGAACGCCCAAATCGCTCAAGGCGTTTTCTGTCCAACTAAACCAAGAAGCCTGAGAGATAGCCAAACCGACTAGAATGAGCGTTAGGATAGGGCTTACTATGCCGAAGAAACCAGCCAACTTTGTGAATGACCAATTTGCCAATGGCAACGCCTCTCTTCAAAATTGGTGACTTGCCTTTTTATCTTTATTCAAGGGTTTCACTTTTTGGTGCCCGACTTCATCATGTAGAATCCAATCAGCAGAAAGACCGCGCCCGCAAAAATCCACGGCGCAAAAAACCGCCAAGAAGAATAGTAACTAGAATCGAATATGAACATGTACCAAAGAACAATAAACAACGCGGAGACGGCGAGACCGAAGATTATCAGCCCCCACCAGAAAACCCCACTCTTCTCACCCTTGAACATGACTTGCCCCCACATTATCATGTTCTTCAAGGTATTAAGGATACCCATAGCTGCCCATACTATGCATAGGCAACACTCTGATTGCTATTCAGCTGGGCCAAGACACGCCTCTACATCCAGAGAACCAGCAGTTCACTCATCACAATTGCAGCATGTTTGGATTACCTAATAGAAAGGCATAGGCTACCGCTGTGTGTTCTCAGAGAAAGAAAAGTGTCCATCAAAGTGCTATGCAGAAACGATACTAGACTAGGGAGACGCGTGTGTGTCTTCTCAGAGAGCCTAAAGAGTGACGAAAAAAGGTCTAATCATATTTGGATCATATAGTGAACGAGGTCTAGAGCTGCACCGAGAAGCGGCACACAGACACACAGAACCTGATAGAAAGGTCTAGAAACTGCGCCGAAAACACACACAACACAAAGCAAGGCTTCATAATTGAACACCATGCAAAGAAAACGCCCATTTTTTCTGCCACTCAAATATCGTCCAGACACCAACGTTTTATGCGCTCGACACCTTGGGCGATTGGGAGCCGCGGGCTGAACATCTCGACCGAAGTCTTGACGCTTACACCCCGGCTCCATCAACCCCAACTTCCATGGGGACCCTTGTCCCAACAAGACACCTGTTACCAAGCATCCGCGTTGGGAATGGCCGCCTATTTTCGGGATAGGCTTCGGGCTTAGATGCTTTCAGCCCTTATCCTAAACGGCGTGGCTGCCCGGCAATGCTCTGTCGAACAACCGGTAAACTAGAGGCCGCAGCGTCCCGTTCCTCTCGTACTGGGGACCCTTTCCCCTCAGGCGACCAGCACTCTCAGCAGATAGAGTCCGACCTGTCTCACGACGGTCTAAACCCAGCTCACGTTCCCTTTTAATAGGCGAGCAGCCTCACCCTTGGCCCCTTATGCAGGGCCAGGATAGGAAGAGCCGACGTCGAAGTACCAAACCGCGGGGTCGATGGGGACTCTCGCCCGCGACAAGCCAATTACTCCCGGGGTAATTTTTCTGACGCATCCAGCTCCCACCAGGGGAGACATGAATGATCGCTAGGCCCGGCTTTCGCCTCTGAATCCCTTACTGTGGAGGATTCAGTCAGACTGGCTTTTGCCCTTGCACTCTGCGGCGGGTTTCTGTCCCGCCTGAGCCAATCTTTGGGCGTCCTTGATATATTTTCAAGGACGTGCCGCCCCAGCCGAACTGCCCATCTGCCGTTGTTCCAGCGCCCGAAGGCGCCAGTGAGAGACATGGCAGCGTAAGGGCGGTGTTCCAAGGTCGCCTTCCCCGGTCCCCGGAGAGACCGGAGTATAACGGCTCCCGCCTACGCTCTGCAAACACAACCACATCCCAGCGACAGACTGCAGTAAAACTCCACGGGGTCTTCTCTTCCCGCTGAGAGATGATGGACTATACACCACCAGGTGGGTTCACCGGGTACCAAGCGAGGACAGCGGGGCCCTCGTTGATCCATTCATGCACGTCGGAACTTACCCGACAAGGCATTTGGCTACCTTGAGAGAGTCAGAGTTACTCCCGGCGTTTGCAGGCCCTTAGCCCGGT
>Ga0315314_1002939_pt1 | contig 13713 bp, 10 predicted proteins | sample TDP9_MG_FD_203631 | JGI IMG/M metagenome (GOLD analysis project Ga0315314, IMG submission 203631) | Freshwater sediment microbial communities from Lake Towuti, South Sulawesi, Indonesia - TDP9 | ecosystem: Environmental > Aquatic > Freshwater > Lake > Sediment | place: Indonesia: South Sulawesi...
GTCAAAATCGGAATGAAAGTAGAAGCAGTCTTCAAACCCAAAGAAAAGCGAGAAGGCTCAATCAACGACATCAAACACTTCAAACCCACAAAATAACCCAACTCTTTTCTTTTCCGCGATTCCATTCCGCGTTAAGTCGTGAAGGTTAGAAAAGCTTCACATGCATGGAAACTGCCTAATCTGAGGCAATGTCAGCCTGCAAGCACAAGCAAAGTACACGAGAACAAGCAAGACTCTCAAAGGAACAGTCTGAACCAGCGCAGGCGAAAACGGCACAAGCAGATTCATAACCACGGTTGAAACATACACTCCTTCGAGAACGAAAAACCAGCAAACCGACATTGTAAGAACCTGCCTAGTCCATTTGAGCTTCAATTCACTAGTGAACAGCCTCTTGATGCGAATCACAATCTGCATAGAAACCAGGAATACAATAGAAGCTGACAAAGCAAGAATAACCAGTCCATATGCTCCATGCTGTTCCAACACGGGTCGAGCCAAAACGCCCACTTCCTGCCCACCACCTCTCAAAGAGAAAAGCGTTGACAACAAATCAGCGAACGGAAGAAGCGGCAAAACTAAAAGAACCTTGTCAACTCTGTCCAAACGAGTCCTTTCTCTCCCAGAAACATAATCTCTGAACAACAGAGGTATTAATGCCTAACGTTCACCAAAACTGAATAGGCATTTTTAATAAACACAAACAGAAACTTGTAATGAAAACCGCCGTTCACTGCCGGGGTGGCGGAGTGGATAACGCGCAGGCCTTGAGAGCCTGTGGCCTTTCGGGGCCGCATGGGTTCGAATCCCATCCCCGGCGCCAAACCACACAAATTATTTAGTCCTTAGTTTCGCGCCAAGGTTGGCGTTTACAGCTTGACGCTTATTTCAAGGCCACCTGCACCCCCAGATACAAATTCACTGCTATACTTTCCTGAAGACCTTACGTAATCTAAGTAGGGTGGCGCATGCTCCACATTGTCTGCAACTACAACGCTTCCTCTATGGAGCTTCTCCTCGATCAGTCGTAGATAGTCTAGGTACTCTGTTTTATCCGCGTCGATGAAGACCAGGTCAAACATGCCTTCCAGCCTTGGTATAACCTCAATTGCGTCGCCGACCAACACCTCTACGGTTGGCGGTATCTCCGCCTTTCTTGTGTTCTCCTTCGCTATCTTTGCGTTGTTGACGTCGATCTCAATAGTGATTAAGTGGGCGTCGCTCCCAAGCTCCTTTCCCATCAGAATTGTCGAGTACCCGATGAGGGTTCCGACCTCCAAAACGCGTTTGGGTTTGATCTCACGAATAACTTTCACTAGGATTTGGCCCCTGCTGGGTCCTACGATGGGGAGGAATCTTTTCGCTCTTGCCCCACCTTCAATTTCCTTCAAAACTTTTTCTGCCTTGCTCAGAACCATTTTCCCTCAAACCTGCCTTCGTAATTTCCTACTGTTCTAATACGCCTATAAGCATCGGTGTAGACCTGCGTTCTAGGATTTTAGATTCGCCGAGAATCTACACCGAGATGTAAACCTACTCCTAGGGCGCCAACCCTGCATGATTCAGCCTCAGATAGTGTTAGAAGGTTTTAAATTCTATCTGAAAAACATGCTTCAGCGGATAACCCTCTGGAGGTGAAACGAGCTTATGGCTGACGTAGTCGAGAAAGGGCTGAAAAAAGTGGGTGTGACGATTAGCAAACCTGTGCTAGGGATTATCACGCTTATCTTTGGAGTGCTGATCTTAGTCTTCCGTGATTTGCTCGCTGTCATTGTTGGCATCTACTTGATTATTCAAGGCATTCTCTTGCTCTTAGAATACTACGAGCTTCAAAGTCGATCTGCGCCAAAGGCATAGCTACGCTCATTTGCCACCATCTATTCCTTCTTTCTTGTTTTCTATATGAAAACGCTGAGTCCATTGGCGGGCGCCATGAAGCATTAAATCCAAAAGCATTATATTTTCGCAATCCTCTTTCACAGTTTTCTACATCCCCTGTGTACGATGGTCAATACATATAGGAGAATGTTGAATGAGCAAGAGCAGCGCTGTGGCTGTGGAGATTGACCAATCGTACTGCAGCAAATGTGCAATTTGCCAGTCTGTATGTCCTTTTGAAGCCGTGACCAGAAGCAAGGAACCAGATGAATTCAAAATTGACTTGCAGAAATGCCAGGTTTGCGGAATCTGCTACAGTGCCTGCCCTGTGGGCGCCATTCAGATAGCCTATTATGATTATCCCACATTGCTTAAGAAAATCAAGCAGCAGCCTCGCAAGAAGAAAAGCGACACACTTGTCTTGATGTGCCGAGGGAATTCGCCCTCAACTTGCGAGGTTGAAGAAATTCTCCGCGAAAAGGGACTGAGCCTAAAAAACTATGTTCCGCTGCGGTTGCCCTGCTCTGGCCGCGTGCCAACAGACTTCGTTTTTAAGGCGGTTGAAGGCGGCTTCAAGAATATCGTGTCAATTCAATGTGAGGACGGGTTCTGCAGGTTCAAAGAAGGCACTAAGATCAATGCTCGAAGATTGGCTCTGAGCAGAGCCTTCCTCGAGCAAATGGGCTACGACAGGAAGGCTTTAGCGGTTGTCAGGTATTCGAGGAAAGCAGTCTATGAAACTGAGAAATGCGTCGGCTGCGACAAATGCGTCTTCATCTGCCCATACGAAGCGATTGAAGCTCAAGCCTTTGCAACTCCCCAAATCGACTTGGACAAATGCGTGGGCTGTGGAGCCTGCGCTCTTGTTTGTCCTCATTTAGCCATACAGTTGAAAGGATTCGAATTCGACGCGGTCTCAAGCCTGATAAAAAGCTATCAGAAAGCTGCGCAGCGGGTGAGGCACAAAGGTCCAACAGTTCTAGTCTTCTGCTGCCAATGGTCAGAATTCTCAGCTCTAGATGACCCTGAAAGCCTGCTGTTCAAGAAAGGCGCAGTGGCTGTTGAGATCCCCTGCTTCAAATCGCTCGACCCTGTCCACGTGGTTCAAGCTTTGCAGGGCGGTTTTGACGGCGTCATGGCTGTCGTCTGCGGCGAAGTTGACTGCAAACTTGAGAAAGGCACAGACACAGCTGAAAGAAACCTGGCGGTTCTAAAGAAAGTCTTGGAAAGAAGGAGCCTACTGGGCAGATTTGAGTTTTTCACAACCTCACCGCGATGTGTCGGAGAATTCAACGAGCGCTTGGACACATTCACTAAGAAAATTGCGGCAGCAAAGCCGCTGCTGACGGTTCGAACGAAGGGCAAAGGCCATGCATAAGATCGTAGCCATGGAGGAGCTGGCTCCCAAGATCAAATGGCTGGAAGTTCAAGCTTCTGACATAGCCAAGAAATGTTGTCCAGGTCAGTTTGTAATGCTCGTTCTAGGCGCTAGGAATGAGCGGATTCCCTTAACTATTGCAGGCTTTGATCGGAAGAAAGGAACCATAAGTTTCGCCTTCAACGAAGTTGGAAAGACCACTAAGCAATTGGGACTGGTCAAAGAAGGCGGCATTATAGAGAACCTTTTGGGTCCATTGGGCAACCCGTCAGAAATCGGAAAGTTCGGCAAAGTTCTGTGCATCGGCGGCGGAGTCATGATTGCGCCCATGTACCTTCAGGCTCAAGCGTTGCGTGAGGCTGGAAACAAAGTGACAACTGTCGTTGGGGCACGGATCAAGGATTTGCTATTCTTTGAGGACAAGATGAAAGCGGTGAGCAATGAGTTGCATGTGGTTACCGATGACGGTTCACGTGGTCACCGAGGCTTGGCATTTTTGAAGGATGTTCTTGAAGCTGAGAAGTTTGACCGCTGCGTCGTGATGGGTCCAGTTGTCATGATGAAGCAAGTGTGCGAGATCACCAAGCCGTTCGGTATTCCAACAATCGTTACATTGACGCCTATAATGGTTGACGGCATGGGCATGTGCGGTTGCTGCAGGGTCAATATAGGCGGGCAGATGAAGTTCGCATGTGTGGACGGTCCTGAATTCAACGGACACTTGGTAGACTTTGAAGAGCTTGTGAGCAGGCAGCGCGTGTTCCTTCCTGAAGAAAGGATGAGCTCTCTGCTGTGGGAGAAGGCTGGAGGCATGAGTCGTGGCTGAAGCCAAGCCCAAAGTAAAGATTCAGAAAGAATCCGTGCCGATGCCCAAGCAAAAGCCAGAGGTGCGAAGGTACAATTTCGACGAGGTTGCTCTGGGATACAAAGAGGAACAGGCGATTGCTGAGGCTAACCGTTGCTTGCAGTGTGCACAGCCAAAATGCATCCAGGGCTGCCCCGTGGAGATCGAGATTCCCGCTTTCGTCAAGTTGCTGAGAGAGAAGAAGTTTGATGAGGCTGTAAATAAGCTCAAAGAGAAGAACAGCTTGCCCGCCATTTGTGGACGCGTGTGTCCCCAAGAAGATCAATGTCAAAAAGATTGTGTAGTTGGAAAAATAGGTGAACCCGTCAGCATCGGCAGGCTGGAAAGATTTCTTGCTGACTGGGAAAGAGAAAACGGCTTTCAAGCCCCAGACAGAGCGTCGGCGACAGGCACGAAAGTCGCGGTCATCGGCGCTGGTCCAGCGGGGCTCACAGCTGCGGCTGACTTAGCCAAGCTGGGACATAGTGTTGTTGTTTTTGAAGCCCTTCACTTGGCTGGCGGCGTGCTCGTGTACGGCATTCCTGAATTCCGTTTGCCCAAGAGCATTGTTCAAGCTGAAGCTGAATACGTGGGGAAGCTCGGCGCTGACATTCGTCCCAACTGCCTAGTCGGCAGGACGTTCACTATACCTGAGCTTTTGAAGAGTGGGTTTGACGCGGTTTTCATTGGAACAGGCGCTGGGCTGCCTCAATTCATGAATGTGCCAGGCGAAAGCTTGGGCGGAATATACTCTGCGAACGAGTTTCTTATTCGTGTCAACTTGATGAAATCCTACGCCTTTCCTGAGTACGACACTCCTATTCGCATTGGAAAGCATGTGGCAGTCATCGGCGGGGGCAACGTAGCCATGGACTCAGCTCGTTCAGCTCTCCGTTTGGGCGCTGAGGAAGTGTGCATAGTCTACCGTCGCAGTCGTGAAGAACTGCCTGCCAGAGCCGAAGAAATAGCTAACGCTGAGGAAGAAGGCATAGTCTGCAAGTTTTTGGCTGCGCCGGTTCGTTATATTGGAGACGAGAAAGGCTGGGTTAAAGCCATGGAATGCGTCTGCATGGAGCTGGGTGAACCAGACGAGTCTGGTAGGCGCAGACCATGCGTTGTCAAGGGCTCTGAATTCGTCATGGATGTTGACACGGTAATTGTGGCTATTGGGCGCACGCCGAACCCGATTATTCAACGCACGACTGAGGGGTTGGAGACGACTAAGTGGGGCACGATTGTTGTTAAGGATGAGGCGGGCCAAACCAGTTTGGAGGGCGTTTACGCTGGCGGCGACATCGTGACCGGCGAGGCAACAGTTATCAGTGCGATGGGTGCTGGCAAGAAAGCAGCACGAGCAATGCACGAATACTTGATGAAAAAAAGCAACTGATCGCTGTCTCCTTGTCAGATGTTGTTTGTCTAAAGCGACAACTTCAGAAGTCTTTACTCGCGTTCGTGAACGGCGCTTACGCTTGTCAACGCTGACTCTGGCCCCAAACGAAAACGGCAAAGAAGCCAAACTTAACCTATTTTAGCAAAAGGAACTGTGATTAAAGAACTGTGTCGAAAAAACCAGCACGCGCCAAAGAATTAAGTTCTCCTTAAACATAATTATTTGTTAATCAGACATATCTAGCCAGTTGATGAGGAAGAGATGTCGGAGCAGAGGATTTTTGTCGGTCGTGAGAGGCAGCTTTCAAGGCTAAGCCGATTTCTTGAGGATGCCTTAGCAGGCAAGGGTGGTGTCTGCTTCATCACAGGCGAGGCGGGGTCAGGGAAAACCGAGTTGTTTAAGGAGTTTTTTGCGCGGTCAGAGGACAAGCATGTTGATTTGGCTGTTGCGGTGGGTAGGTGTAACTCTCAAACGGGTGAGGGGGAGGCGTATCTTCCCTTCAAGGAGATCTTGCGTCTTTTGACCGGAGATGTCGAGAGGGAGTTGTCTGGACAGGCCATTTCATCGAAGAACGCTGATAGACTGAAAAAGCTATTTGGCAATACTGGGGAGGCTGTGGTTTGGTTTGGTCCCAACTTGATAGATATCTTTGTTCCTGGCAGTCAGTTGATGACCAAGGCTGGAATCTACGTTGCCAAGAAGGTCGGTTGGGCTAAGAAGCTTGAGAAGCTTATCGAAAGGAGAAAAGGAGCTGAGTATCGCCCTCCTCAATTGACTCAGGCCAGCTTATACAATGAGTATGCTCAGGTCTTGTTTAAGCTCGCGGAGAAAAACCCTCTGGCGCTGGTCATAGACGACCTTCAATGGGTTGACCTCCCCTCATTGGAATTGCTTTTCCATCTGGGAAGGAAGGTTGCTGGGAATAGGATACTCATAGTTGGGATCTACCGTCCTAGTGACATAGCCATGGGGAGAAAGGGGGAAAGGCATCCCTTGGAGCCCATAGTCCATGAGTTGGGGAGAACTTGGGGAGAAATCCAGGTAAATCTAGACCTTTCTTTAGAGAAAAAGGAAGAGAAGAGGGAACTTGAAGACTTTGTTAGAGACTATGTTAACGAAAGGTATTCTCCTAACACCTTTGATGAGGGCTTCATACAACTGATAACTCGCCAAACTGAGGGCCTAGCGTTATTCATCGTGGAGTTGTTGATGGATCTCGAAGAGAAGGGTCTTGTTAGAAGGGATGAGAAGGGAGCGTGGCACCAACTGGAGAAAATAGATGCCCAGGCCCTTCCGGCTAAGGTGGATTCCATCATAGGAGAACGGATAGGGCGACTGAATGATAGGGAGAGAGGCATCTTGACTTGTGCTGCCGTAGAGGGTGATAACTTTACGGCTCAAGTCATATCCAAGATAGAGAATGTCAGTGAAAGGGATTTGGTCAATATTCTAGAGGATGATTTAGGTAAGAGACATCGCTTGGTTGAGGAGCGAGGGTTTGAGGTTACTGATGGAAAGGAAGCTTATCTCTACCGCTTTAGTCACTGCACCTTCCAAAAGCGCCTCTACGATGATCTAGGTCCAGTTAGGAAGAAGATTCTTCACAAGAAGATCGGCGAGTGCCTGGCGGAACTGTATAAAGAAAGGTTGGCGGAGGCTGCGCCCAGACTGGTGCGCCACTATGAAGCGGTTGAGGACTACGAAAAGGGTTTTGACTACGCTTTGATGGCCGCCCGAGCTCAGAGGAGACAGCTTGCTTTTCAAACAACCATTGATTGGGATGAGAAAGCCTTAGCTTTCTTAGACAAGTTGCCGGTCACCGAGGCCAACAAGGGACAAAAGGTGTATGTAGGGTTGATGCTGGCATCCGTTCATGATATGCTAGGGCACAATAGGGAGGTTTTGCGGATTCTTGTTCCCTTGGAGAAGCTTGCCTCCGAGATTGGCGACCTCTTTTCACTGGGAAGAATTCACGTGATTCTTGGCTATTTACTGGAGCAAGATCTGAAATGGGATGAAGCCTTGGAAAAATTGCGGAAAGGCTTGACGATAAGCGAAGAGTTGGATGATGTGGAGAACGTCATCTGGGCTCATTATGCGCTGGGAGAGTTGAATTGTTTGGTCGGAAATTTCGACGAGGCAACTGAGCACTTTAAAGACGGGATAAAAATCGTGGAGGAAAGGAGAGAAGAGGAGAAGTGGCGAGCGTCCACCCATTATCATGGGCTTAGTGATGTTTATAGAGTTAAAGGCGATTTAGATGAGGCTGAAGATATGTGTAGAAAGGCTTTGGAATACAGTGAAATGGTGAATAACCCCGTTCTGATGTCCTACGTTTTGGTTCATTATGTTGCTACTTGTTTGGAAAAGGGAGATGTCGACAGGGCACAGGAACTGGGTGAAAGAGGTCTAAAACTTGCGCAAGAGGCTGGGAACACTGGGGGCATTGTTCAGAATTGTAGTATCCTTGGTTATGTGCATAACGTTAAGGGAGAATACGAAAGAAGCATCGAATACTGCGAACAAGCTAAAAAATTGTCCGATGAATCTGAGGCATACAAAACCATGGCCGTCGCAGCTGAAATGTTTGAGGCTGGTAGTTATCTACACGTTGGTGCCCTCGAAAAAGCGTTCCAGTGCCTTGCGACAAGCTTTGAATTGGCACCACCAATCTGGAAGGACATAATCTACCGCTTCTATGGAGAAGCCTACTCCCTTAAGAGCCCTCCAGAATACGATAAGGCCCAAAGCAACTTCGAGAAGAGCATCGAAATATGTGAAAGGCTCGGCATGAAGATTGAACTTGGCCGCGCCTACGCCAGCTACGGAAAAGCCCTCAAACAGAAGGGCGAAACAGAAAAGGCAAGGGAATACCTATCCAAAGCCATAAACCTATTCGAAGAGTGTGGGGCAAAACTGGACTTGGAGGATGCGAAGGCCGCCACGCCCCAAGTTCCTTGAAGGAAATATGCACATGCCCTTTCTTCACGAATTCAAGAACGGTTTAGGTGGAACATTCCCTTTTCGGGCTTGTCGTTAGCTCCCGTGCGCAATTGCTTATATTTTTAGCATTACTCATCTTTGTTTGCGGGAGTGCCTGATACTGGATAGACGGTTTAAGTTTCTGGAGCACACAGCTGATCTTTACATCGCTGCTTACGGCAAGAGTCTGGAAGAAGCTTTTGAAAACGCTGCGGCTGCCATGTTTGAAGGAATGACCGATCTGGCCAAGGTTAACCCTGAGATTGAAGAAAGCGTAGAAGTTGAAGGGCACGATGAGCAAGCCTTGCTCTACAACTGGCTAGAAGCATTGTTGGTGAAGTTTGATGTCGTAGGTCGGCTTTATTCTCGGTTCAAAATAGCCCGCATTGAAAAGACACCCGCTGGGCTGAGGCTGAGGGCAAGAATCTGGGGTGAACCCTTTAATCCAAAGCGGCACGTGTCGAAAGTCGGCGTTAAGGCAGTTACGTATCATCAGATGGAAATCATTAGGAACAAAAAAGGCGGCGTAACAGTCAAGTTCATTCTGGACATCTAGGAAAACTTCAGCCTATGAGCAAGAAAACTGTTGAATTGAACGCTAAGCTCAGCATTAATGTCAAGCCAAAGGCGCCCTTCAACTTCGACGCAACTGTGCACAAACCATCGTACTATCCAGCTCCAATCTCAGACTACGAAAAAGGCGTTTACTGGCAGACTATGCGATCTGGCGGCAAGCCTTTGGGCTTAAAGATGACTGATAAAGGCTCCGTTGACAGCCCTCTCGTAAGGCTCACCTTTTACTCGCAGAAGCCTCTGTCAAAGAAAGAACAGACAGATCTCGTGAATGAGGTACGTTGGAGATTCGACTTTGACAGCGACCTTACAGAATTCTACCAGTCTCTTAAACATGACAACCTGCTGGGTCCACTTCTGGTCAAATGGCGCGGCATGCGAGTCAGCAACGACGGCTCACTGTACGAGCTGCTAATCGTCATGATCTTGCTCCAGAACGCCACCGTTAGGCGCACAGTTCAAATGAACGAGGCTTTACTCCATAAGTACGGAACCAAAGTCAGATTTGACGGAAAAGAACTGTATGCCTTCTGGGAACCTCGGAAACTGCATGAGGCTACTGAGCATGAGCTTCATGAGTTGAAGGTTGGGTATAGAGCAAAATATCTGAAGAAGACTTCAGAAGACTTTGTGAACGGAGTCGTCGACGAGATCCAGCTGCGTCACATGGGCATGGAAGAGGCAAAGAAAGAACTAGACAAACTGTATGGCGTGGGTCCTGTTTCAGCTGGTGCGCTACTTTTCCAGGCTCTGCATCATTATGACACAATTGAGAAAATCGGTCCTTGGGAGCAACAAATCTACTCGCGTTTGCTGTTCAACAAGGAACTTGTTTCAGCAGAGCGACTTCTAGACGAGATCGAGAAACGATACGGTAAATGGAAAACTCTAGCCATGCATTACGTGTTCGAAGATCTGTTCTGGAAGAGGAAGACACAGAAGATTGAATGGCTGGAAAAACTGATTCGCCTCTGAGAAGCGTGGCTGCAGTGAATGTGGACCTTTTGAATATTGAGAAACTACCTTCGCCGTACCGTGAGATACTATGGCGCGAGGTGGAGAAACTCAAGAAAAACGACGACGTATTGGCAATCGGGCTAGCTGGGTCTGTTGCTCGAAACGACTTGTGGCATGGTGCAGATCTGGACATAGAAGTCGTTGTTAAGGGAGACAAACCTAAACGCGTGGTGTGCACTGAGCGGGAAATAAGCGTGGACTACGGATACTTCGGCGAATCCCAGATCAACGACTTGCCGCACGACACCCGCCCCGTCTACGACCCTACTCTAATCCTCACAAAAACGCTCAGAAAAAGAACCAAAAAGCAAATCTGGCAAAAAATGATCCAAAAGAACACCGACTCCATCGAAAGGCATCTGCAAAAAGCTAGATCGTCGCTTCGAAGCGATCCATATTCCGCTCTCTGCCACATCCAAAACGGCAGCGCAGAGTTAGGGTCAAACCTAATTCTAGCAACGGGCACAGCGCCATCTGTTCGAAGAACAATCTCGAAACTCGAAGCCGCGATGAACAAAATCGGCAGACCAGATCTCTTCGACAAGTATGTCAGCCTTTACGGCATGCCAGAAACCCTCAGAAAGGCAGATTTCCTAAGCCAGCAATTGGAACAAGGCTACGCTGAAGTCTGGTCATACATGCACGAGAAAGCCGTTGGACCAGCATACATGAATCAGCAAACCAGCTCAGGTCCATGGTTCAAAAACCGAATAAAACCCATCCTTGAACATGACAGAAGAGATCTTGTATGGATAGTTTTCATCGAATATCCCTTCATACTAAACTTCATACTGAAGGCAATAGACATAGGCGATTTCCCAGCAAACGTTTTCGACACCTTGAAGAAAATCCAAGGTCCACCAGCGCTTTGGGTCAACCGTTACCGTCACATCCTAAACCTCATTCCAGAAAGGAATGTGCCTATTCTTCTTTCAACCGCAGATGGACTTAACGCCGAAGTCAAAAAGCTCGCAGGCTACTGAGCTACGTCCCCCGACCACTTTCTATCTTGTTTTGCTTGATTCAGACAAGAGGAGCATGCTGTGTGGATTATTTTTCACCTTTGATCCAGCCTGAGATGCCGAGTTCTCTGACCTTGATGGTTGCGGGTTCGAGGTCGTGTGACCTGTACTTTCCTGTTTCGTCGAGGTAAAGGATTCTCGGTTTCAGCGTGAACGTTCCTCTTGTGAGCGCCTTCAGGACAAGCTTTACTTCTTCTGTCTTGAGGGGGTCGAGTCTTTTTCCCTTCATGTTCAGGTAGCTGTCTTCTACGCGGTAGATTTCGGGTTTCTCTTTTATTTCAAAGCCCTCAGGAATCAATTGTTCGGTTTTGATGAGGAGCGCTGGTCTTTTTCCTGCGTTTACTAGTTCTACTTCAAGGTTCATGTCTTCACCTACTCTGAACTCTTTTGGGCGGATTATGAGGTTGGCTTGGATGTTGGCGTGTTCGAATCCTTCGAGTCCCACAGCTTCCTCGTTGGTTGGAGTCGGTGCAGATATAGTTGGTATGGCTGAGACCATAGTCGGTGCCTTCAGGATTTCTGTTGGTGTTAAGAGAATTTCCTTCTCTTCCCTAACTCTTTCGAGATGCCTTAGGGTCTCGTCTCTCTTGGTTATGTATCCAGCCGTTTCGTAAAGGCGTGCAGCTAGGTCGAGATGCTTTTCTGCCAGCTGGTAGTGTTTTGCTTTCTTCTCTGGGTCAACTTCGGATTCAGCGGTGCACATGTAGACGTAGGCGTCGAACAGGCGTTCAGTGGCTTTTGTCCATTTTGAGGCTGTTTCGAATCCTGCTTCAGTGTAGTGGTGGGCGGCTCTCTCCATGTATTGTTTAGCTGTTGTGTAGAGGTCCGCATTGGGTGTTATCTTGAATTTTGTTCCCGATTCCAGCGCTTTGCAGAAGCAGGCGTTTCCTAAAGCCAAGAGGGCGTTTCTCTTCTTCGTTGTGATTTTCTGGGTTTGGGTGAAGAGTTCCGAGGCTTCTCTGTAAAGGTCTGGCTCCGCCTTCTCTTCGGCTAACTCCATCTTTTCTAAGGCTCGGCAAAGGCTGGCTTGAAAGAGCAGCTCGTTGCGGTCTGATTCGTCTTCGAGTTTTTCTCCTATTTTCTCAAATCTGTTGGCAACCGCTGCGTATTTCTCTGCGCTTGCTCCGTGGTCTCCCTTCTTGTCCTGTATTGTTGCTTCTTCTAACTCTGCTCTGGCAAGGCTGTATTCTCTTCTATTTTCGGATGCCCTGATGAGTTCGGACGCGTTGGCTTTTTCTTCTGGGCTCTCGATTTTTTTCACTTCTTTGTCGAGTGAGGATCTAGCCTCGCTGAATTGTTGAGCTGCGAGTTGAAAGGCTTGCCTTGCTTCTTCGTTCTTTTCCTTTTTGCTTAGGTCTTCAGCTTGTTCAAGTGTTGCCCATGCTACGAAGTTTGGTGCGAGGTAGCCCCATCGTTTTGTGGATTTGAGGAGGCTGGCAGCGTTTTCGTAGTGTATCTTTGATTGTTCGTACTGCTCCTTTTGGTGGGCTAGTTTTGCTTTTTCGAAGTCGCTCCATGCTTGCATGTAGGAGTCGTGGTCTTGATAGAAGCACTTGAATTGGGGGATCTTCTCCGCCACAAGTCGATAGTTCTTAGAAGCTTGTTCAAAGTTGTTTGCGGCTTCGTTGTACTCGCCATGTCGATCGTGGAGTCTGGCGGCTTTCCAATGGGCTTCAGCTACACGGCTAGGCATTCCAGCCTTCTGATAAAACTGGGCGCCGTCTCCGTGGACTTCAATTGCTCTGTTAATGACTTTTTCATCCTTTGTTATCGAATAGAGTTGATCGAGGACTTCCCCGAACCAGTCGGCGTACCAGCCAAGAACTGCAAAATTTCTTGACAAGGGACTTACAGCTACTGTTTGCTGGTATTTTGTGCATGTTGCTAGGCATTTCTCCATGCCTGAAACTGCTTCTTCGAGCAGATGCCTTTTCTTCTCCTCGTTTTCCTGCAGCTTAGCTAAGTCGGCTTTTATGAGAGCCAAGTAGTTTTGGAACACGCCCAGGTCCCAATGGTAAGGTGGATATATTTGATCCGAAATGCTGATACATTTTTCTCTAAACTCTAAGGCTTCCTCAAGCAGCTTGTACTTTTCATTAGGGCTTGTCTCTATTTCGGACAGAAAATAGAGAGCCTTGCTTAGAACGTGAAACATGCTTGACGCATAACCTGGGAAGCAAGAAGGCTGGGCGTATTCAGAACCCTTGCGTCCCTCTTCAACGGCTTGTCTCAGCGAAGCGCGTTTTCTTTCAACACTGGCTTCAAGTTCCGTTAACCAGCAAGCGTCTTCAACAATCGATGAGAAAGCCCATATAACCATGTCATTCCTGCTGACCAGCAGACAGTGTCGGATGGATTGCTCAGCGAAACGTATAGCCGTTTTCAGTTTTTCTTTCCGTTTATCAGGATCTTCCTCTATGATAGCTTCGAAGCTCGTAATAGCGCTGTAGCCATTGTATGCTGATCCGAGTAGAAAATGATCTTTTGACCTCTCGCTTTGCTGCAAAGACTTTTCACCGTACATTATTGCAGTTTGTGGATCGTCTTTGACAAAAAAATCAGTGTAAAAGAGCGCATAGTACAGGAAAAAACGAAAGTATGCGTCCTCCATTTTCTCTGAAAGCTT